>Ga0184625_10000087_pt1 | contig 24872 bp, 22 predicted proteins | sample PLM3_30_b1_FD_133151 | JGI IMG/M metagenome (GOLD analysis project Ga0184625, IMG submission 133151) | Groundwater sediment microbial communities from an aquifer in East River, Colorado, USA - PLM3_30_b1 | ecosystem: Environmental > Terrestrial > Soil > Riparian zone | place: USA: East River... | reverse complement strand
GGCCGCTCCTGCGGGCGGCCCCATGCAGGTGCAGGCTCGGAGCTTTTCGCTTTCGCAACGGAATTCTGGCGCCGTTGGGTAACTCTACAAATCGGCGAACGAACGCCCCGTAGCTCTCGACAATATACTTCGTTCCCACCGGCAAATGCCGTGGAAGCTGATACACGCTCTTCACTTGACTTCCCCCAGTCCCAAATTAGCCCGGGAGAATTACCTAGAACTTGTTTGTCGGGATTTTGTCCGAATTGAAGTTATCCTCACAATCAAATCGGTATGATTTAACCAGCGCCTCTGCGCATCGGGACATTGAGAGGGGATTTGGGTGGTGGATGACCACGCGCAGCGATCCAAACACCAACCAAAATCGACAGCAGACCAAAAATATGGAAGCTCAGGATTTCCTCGCCCAGAAAAACGCTGGCAAACAAGGCCGTGTAAAGAGGAATGAGATGAAGGAACGGCCCAGATCGGTTAGCGCCAATATGCTCTACGCCGTAATTCCAGGCGGCAAATGCCATCAAGCTTGGAAAAATTGAGACATAGATCACGGCCGCGATCGTGCCGACGTTCAATTCCGGGATGCGCCCTGACACAAGCTCAAATATCGCAAAAGGCAACGTCCCGATCGCCGAGACGACGGCAAAAATGAACAAGAAACTCATCCAATGGATTTTCGGACCGAGGCGCAGACAAGCGGCATAAACCGCAAAAACAATCATATTTGCAATGATAATGACATCGCCATGATTGAAGCTAAGCTGCAGCAAGGCATCCAGCTTTCCCTTGGTTACAATGATCAAAACTCCGATCAGCGAAGTTAGGATGCCCAGCAATTGAACGAGAAAAATGCGATCCCGGAATATCAGCGCGCTTGCCGCAATGATCAGCACCGGCACGAGCGAATTCAAAATTGAAACGTTGACAGCGCTGGTATACTGCAGGCCGACATACTGCAACGCGGTGAATAAAGTTCCGCCCGTAGATCCGAGCCAGAGCATGATGATCCAATGCTGACGGATCAGCGGCCAGTCTTGCCGTATCCTCGAATGCCCTGCGATCCAAAGAATGATCGCGGGAATGAACCAGCGGATCGTCGAAATAGTCAGCGGGGGGAAGTGGCCGGCTATCGCGCGCCCGACGATGTGGTTTCCCGACCAAAACAACGAAGCGAGTGCTAGGGCTAGATATGGGTTCTTTTTCATCAGGCCGCGGGTTGCAATAAATCCGAGTCTAAAAGGACATTCCGCGTGCAGTGACCGGCCACAGACATTCAACCTTATCGTTACGCACGCCGACATACCAATCGTAAATGTTGCAGGTCGGATCGCAGTGGCCTGGAATCAGTTTAAGCTTATCATTCAGCTTAAGCGCGCCATGAGGATCCTCGATGACGCCGTGCTCATCGGAACATTTGACGTACTTCACATCTGTTCGTCCAAATATGACCGGCAAACCCGAATCCAGGCTTTGCGCTTTCAGGCCTGCATCGCAAATCGCTTGATCGCGTTTTACGTGCGACATGATAGATGTCCAGATGAAAAGCGCGTTCTCGAAATCACTGATAAATTCGCCTTTGATGTCCTTTACCCGCCGATAATCTGCATCCATGAAAATGTAAGAACCGCACTGCAGTTCGTTGTAAACGCCCGAAGCCCCTTCAAAATAGTAACTGCCGGTGCCTGCTCCACCCACTGTCTCGCAATCAAGACCGTTCGACTTCAACATTGCGATCGTTTTGCGAACTTGGTCTATTGCAATATCGATCTTCGCTTTGCGCTCCAGATAGTCGTGAATATGCTGCGCCGAGCCCTGGTAAGCCTGAAGTCCGGAGAATCTCAATCTCGGCGAAGACGCGATTCTCCCGGCCAATGCGACGACCGGCTCGCCCCATTGAACGCCACATCGGCCAGCGCCGCAGTCGATCTCGACCAGGCACTCGATCGTGGTGCCGTTTCGTTGTGCAGCAGCGGATAAATCATCAACGTTGCCAAGATCGTCAACGCAAACGATCACGCGCGCGAGTCCTGCAAGACGGGCGAGACGGTCAATCTTCCTGACATCCACGACCTGATTCGAGACGAGAACGTCTTTTACGCCACCGGCGACGATCGCTTCGGCTTCAGAAACCTTTTGACAGCAGACGCCGCAAGCGCCTCCGCGACCGATCTGTATCAACGCAATGTCAGCCGACTTGTGAGTCTTGGCATGCGCGCGCAACCGGATTTTGTTTTGCTCAACAAACATGCGCATTCGATCCACATTTCGTTCGAAGGCGTCGAGGTCCACGATAAGAGCCGGTGTTGCAACATCATCGAGCGCCATCCCGACTTTCGCTGGGATATCGAGACCCACGGTCGGGGTCGTAACTTTATTCGTCACATTCATCTGATAACTCCAGCATCTTTTTCGGGTCGCCGGCACCAGACGCCCGCAAATTTACGCTTCAAAAGCTAGCGACAGCCGTTTTGTTGCGGGGCCGAGTGATCGTCCGATTGGCCGCATCTGGTCATTAGCTCTTCTCCTACTGCCGTCACAAGGTACGGAAACGGCTTCAAGCCACGTGCGCCAATCTATGCCCGCTTTCGGGGTAAGGCGGAGATCACGTGTACCGCCGACCCAACGCAGAAATTGCAGGCCGGGCCTTTTACACTGCCGGTATGCCCTTTGGTCCAATATCGCTGCCGGCGATATCGACTGAAATTCGTCGGGTGTGGGCCCGCCAAGCGGCTAAGAATCTTCATCAGGGAAATTCAACAATGGATAAGACGAAAACGCCTGAAGATATCGACCATGATCGCCGCCGGTTTGTCGAAACCGCTGCCGTGGGTGTTGCTGCCGCAGGGACCTTCGGTTTGTTTCCGGAGCGTGCGGCCGCGGCCGATGACAGCACGATCCGCCCTTTTCGCGTCAGCTTTCCGGACGCAGACCTTGCCGAATTGCGCAGGCGCGTAAACGCGACAAAGTGGCCTGAGCGGGAAACGGTCACGGATGAAACGCAAGGCGTGCAGCTCGCGACGATGCAGAAACTCGCAAGCTATTGGGGAACGGAACACGATTGGCGCAAGTGCGAGGCCAGACTGAATGCCCTCCCGCAATTCATGACCCAGATCGATGGGCTGGACATTCATTTCATTCACGTTCGTTCGAAACATGAAAATGCGTTGCCGCTCATCGTCACGCACGGGTGGCCTGGCTCGGTCATCGAGCAGCTGAAGATTATCGATCCATTGACCAATCCCACGGCACATGGCGCAAGCGCGTCGGACGCGTTCGATGTGGTGATTCCGTCGCTGCCGGGCTACGGATTCTCAGGCAAGCCAACCACCACGGGCTGGGACGTTCCACGCATCGCACGCACGTGGGTTACACTGATGAAGCGCCTCGGATACACGCGCTTTGTGGCGGCAGGCGGCGATTGGGGTGCGCAGGTCGTCGACGAATTGGGCGTGCAGGCACCCCCGGAATTGCTCGGCATTCACACGAACATGCCTGGTACTGTTCCAGCCGACGTTTCCAAGGCACTCAATCTCCACGAGCCGGCGCCGGCCGGGCTCTCAGCCGAGGAACTGAACGCGTGGGACCAGCTGGACTTCTTCTATAAGAAAGGGCTGGGTTACGCCAACGAGATGGCACTCCGCCCGCAGACGCTCTACGGGCTCGCGGATTCACCGGTCGGCCTGGCCGCGTGGATCCTCGACCACGACGATCGCAGTTACAAGATGCTCGCACGCGTGTTCGACGGACAACCCGAAGGACTCACCCGAGACGACATCCTCGACAATATCACGCTCTACTGGTTAACGAACACGGCGGTGTCTTCGGCGCGTCTCTATTGGGACCACAGCGTCACGGCAAAGAAAGGCTTTTTCGACGTCAAGGGCGTCGCCACCCCGGTGGCCGTGAGCGCCTTTCCGAGCGAGATCTATACCGCCCCGCGCAGTTGGGCAGAGAAAGCGTATCCCAAACTCATTCATTACAATAAGCTTCCCAAAGGCACTCACTTCGCCGCGTGGGAACAGCCGCAATTCTATTCAGAGGAAGTTCGCGCGGGCTTCAGACCGCTGCGCAAACCGATCTGAAGACCCGCCAAAAATGAAAAGCTTTTCGGCACACGGAAGTACATCCAGCTATGGTCTTGCGTGACCAAATAAGGCAAGCGGCGCAAGAAATAGCGAGGGACATGCGAACTCGCCTGTCCGACGCAGAGCGACGACTCACAGAAGAACGACTTTCAAAATTTCCAGTTCAACACGGGGGCGACTACCTTTGTCCCCGCTGCTGGGTCGAAAAGGGAGGGCTATCACCCCTCAAAAAAATGCCTAGCAAAGGAAAACATTACCTTTTCTATTGTGGCTTGTGCCAATACGAGCTTCTGGTCCCTCATGTGTGAGCAAAGCGCTGACGGTCGCCCCAATGAAGATGTTATTCTGGTTGCAATTCCCATGTGGGGTCTCGGCTCGCTGAGCAACAATGGTCTGTCACTCTAGCATTTAGAAGCGAGCCGCTCAGTCACCCCGTCGAGCCACGCAACGAGCGCGTCGAGAACTTCCCCAAGGACCTGGGCATCCTTACGGCCTGTCCGCGCCGGCACGTGAAAGGAATGATCGGCATCCGTAAACAGCTTCAGTGTTGTACGCCTGCCGAGCTTTTCGCAGAGCGGCTCAAGTTGATCCAGCGTTGCCAACGTATCGCGGGTGCCTTGCAAGAAGAGCATCGGGATTTTTACATCAAACAGGTGTTCAGCGCGGTCCTGCGATGGGCGGCCGGCCGGATGAAGCGGAAATCCGAGGAATGCCAGTCCATGCACGCTTTGCAGCGAAGCTTTTGCCTGGGCCTGTGATGTCATCCGGCCGCCGAACGATTTGCCGCCGGCAATGAGCGGAATTCCCGGGAGCAGGTCCAGCGCGGCGGCCACGGCTGCGCGGACCGTTGCGTGCGCGAGTTGCGGCGGATCGGGTCGCTTGGCACCACGCTGCATATACGGGAACTGGTAGCGCACCGTAGCGATGCCGCGCTGGGAGAGTCCCCCCGCCACCTCCGCCATGAAAGGGTGATTCATCCCAGCCCCGGCGCCATGCGCGAGCACGTAGCAGGCCCGCGCCGCCGGTGGTGTTTGCAGCAAGCCAGAAACGCGAACGGCGTCGCTCACTGCAATATCGACAGGTTTGGCAGAGGCAGACGACATGAGACGATTCCGAGGGAACCCAACGGGTCTTTATCGATCCGTAATCAGCAGCGGCATTCCGCCGCTTGGACGCATTGTTACCTTCGCCACAGGCTTTGGTCTGTACCCGGCAACGGGCTGAAAGGAAAAGGCGCGCACAAGTGTCGCCAGGATTACAGCAGCCTCGATCATGGCGAAACCTCCTCCAATGCAGATGCGCGGCCCACCGCCGAACGGCAGAAACGCATAGCGCGAGCGTGTTTTAACCCGATCTGCCGCAAAGCGATCCGGATCGAACGCGTTGGGATTCTCCCAAAGACCGATGTTTCGATGCAGCGCGAAAACTGGAATGTGGATGCGTGTACCCGCGGGAAACCGAACACCCCCGATTTCCATCGCGTCTTTCGAAATCCGCGCGATGCCCGGTGCCGGCGGGAATAACCGCATGGCTTCCTGGATAACCTGGCGGCAAAATGACAGACCCTCAATGTGTGTGGCGCCGATCGTCTGATCCGCGGCCACAGTCCTAACTTCTTCAAATACACGATGCTGCGTCGCTTGGTCCTTGGCCAGGAGCCAGAGCGTCCACGTAAGCGCGACTGCTGTAGTTTCGTGGCCCGCGGTGATGAAGGTGAGTAGGTTGGCGACGATCTCATCGTCGCTCATGGTTCGTCCGGTCTCGTTGTCACGCGCGTCGAGTAGCAGGTTGAGTAGATCCGGATGCGAGGATTGAGCCGAGCGCCGGGACTCGACGATCCGTCGGATATCCCGGTGCAGGAAATCGCGCGCCCGCATGGCTCGACGACGATGCGGATAGGGCATCCACTCCGGAATCGAAAACATGACGTAGATGATGTGCCACGGAATCGTATCGAAATTGTCCGTCAAAGCGCGGCTGTAGCGTTCCGCATCGAGGCTTGTTGAACCGCCCAGCATCGCCTCAACGATGATTTCAAACGTGGTGCGAGTCATCGCGGCTGCGGCATCTGTCGGAAGGTCACGCTGTCCTGCGCGCCAGCGCTCAACCTGACGCTGCGCCATCGTCGCGAAGATAGGCACGAACGAGAGCAGAGTTTCATGTCGGAAAATTGGAGCCACTGCACGCCGTTGCCAGCGCCAGTCGGCGCCCTCGGCAAGAAAAAGCGAGGTATCACCAATGACCGGTGCGAATGACCGTCGCGTTGTGGGATCTCGTCCAAATGCTTCCGCTTTTTCGACGAGAATTTCCTGAATGATCTCCGGATCCGATACGATCAGGACATCAGAGAAACGTGTTCTGAAGTGCGTGACGGTTTGCTCGTAGGCGGAACGGGGAACGGTCTCAATGTAGTTGCGGAACAACGTCGGCAAGCCGAGCAGGCCGAGCGGTCGTTCTGGGGGTACGAATGGAACGAAATCCGGATCGGTAAACACGCGCATCACCAAAAAATGTTCAGCTCGCCTGGCGTTGGCGCTTCGCCCAAGCTCGCTGTCAGAGCTTAATTCTAATTGTGTCCGCTTCTGGCCCTTTAGCGGGCATCCATTAAATGGCCCTCATGCCCGCTTTTGAGGTTGATCATGCAGAACCCGGTATTGCCACGATCTGGCTTGCCGTCTACGTGCCGGCGCTTGTCGCCATCGCAAAAACCTGGGCTGATGATCCGCGCTCGGCACATGTATTCGATGCGCGGTCGACACAACCTGCTGCATGCTAAACCATCCCGTTCTGAAAGATGCCGCGGGTGCGGTGCCGGGCTGCACTGACCTCCGAAAAACCTGTATCTTGTCATTCGTCATGACGTCCCAGATCGTCCTTTTCGGGGTTGGTTCGCCGATCACTGTTGAGTTCGCCGAAACGTGCCGGCGGCTTGGATGGTCGATCGCGGCCTCGGTCAAAAATCGAGATGGCGAGGTCTATGCCGATGACGACAATAGGGTCTTCGACGCGAGCGCGGTCGATTCATCGCTGCTCGCGTATCCGTGCCTATGTCCCCTGTTTACGCCCGCCAACCGCGCTGCCGCCGTGCGCGAGGCCAAAGCGCTCGGCTTTCGCTTCACTCTCGCGCTGATTGACCCAAGCGTCATCACCTCGCAGACTACCGGCATTGGCAAAGCAAGTTATGTCAACGCCGGCTGCATTATCGGCGCAAAGACTTTGATTTCGGACCATGTTCTGATCAACCGGGGCGCCTCGATCGGGCATCACGCCAGGATTGGCGCATGCGCATCGATCGGTCCAGGTGCGATTGTCAGTGGCTCCGTTTCGATCGAAACTGGCGCAATGGTCGGGGCAGGCGCAATTCTGCTTCCCAAGGTCAAAGTGGGGGCATTTGCGATCGTGGGCGCCGGTTCGGTCGTGACCCGCGACGTTCCCGCCCGTGCGATGGTGGTCGGAAATCCCGCGCAAGCGATCGAATTCAGCCTGCCTGAGTTTGAAATTCCGGCATGATGGTTCTTTATAACCGTGACGATCCCCCTCAATGATCCCCCTCAATGATCCCTCTCAATGATCCTGTGCGTGTGTATCGCCGTCTACAGCCTGCAATAGACGACACGGTGGCGGGCGTGCTGGCTTCCGGCCGGTGGATGAACGGACCTTTTACGGAGCGCTTCGCCGCAAGCTTTGCGGACTGGTGCGGAGCGGCACGCTGCGTTCCAGTCGGCAACGGCAGCGACGCATTGGAATTGGCCTTACGAGCGCTTGCAGTCGGCCCTGGTGACGAAGTTATCACCGTCGCCAATGCTGGCGCATTCGCCACGAGCGCCTGCCGACTGGTTGGTGCTACTCCTGTTTGGATCGATGTGCGGGCTGACACCCTTGGCCTCGATCCCAAAAGAGTCGCCGATGCTGTCACGCCACGCACGAAGGTCATCGTCGCAACGCATCTTTTTGGAATCGTCGTCGACATCCCGGCGATACGGCATGCACTTGACCGCATCGGACGAGGGGATGTGCGCATTCTGGAGGATTGCGCGCAAGCACAGGGCGCGCGGCGCGATGGTCAGAGGGTCGGATCGCTTGGCGATATCGCAGCTTTTAGTTTTTACCCGACCAAGAATCTCGGCGCATTTGGCAATGCCGGCGCTGTCGTCACGAATGATAACGAACTGGCAGACAGTGTTGCGTCGCTTCAATCTTATGGTTGGCGCCAGCAATTTCGTCAGAAACTACCATACGGCCGCAACGCGCGTATCGATGAGCTGCAGGCAGCCATCCTGTGCGTGAAGCTTCCGCACGTCGACGACTGGAATGCCGAACGGCGTCAAATTCTCGAACGGTATGCAGCCGCTGTCCGACCCCCGGCGACTATCGTGGGCTCCGTCGATCCGACCAATGTCTGTCACCTCGCAGTCCTGCGCACGCCCGATCGGATCGCGGCAGCGCGCGCACTGGCCGATGCAAAAATTGCCACCACCGTTCACTATCCGGTACTCGATTGCGATCAAATGCCAGATCTGAACCTCCCGGGGCGCAAATTACCCTTGCCCGTCAGCGAACGCGCGCGGGATGAAATTCTGAGCCTGCCATGTTATCCAGGACTTACTGAAGTTGAGATCGAACACATCGCCCAAACGCTAACGAAGTTGCGGATCTCCACGCAATGAGCGGCAGTGGATCGAACGAGGAACCGCTCACGGTTGCTGGATGCCGGTTCTGGCAATTTCCGACGTTTGCAGACCAGCGCGGTAATCTAACGGTGGCCGACTTTGCTACGATGTCATTCCCAGTGCGGCGGGTGTTCTACATTTCCCAGGTGCCGGAGGGCCAAACGCGAGCCAACCACGCGCAAAGGGAAAGCAAGGAATTGCTGCTCGCGATCACCGGCACCGTTTCAGTGTTGATCGACGACGGCAGAAGCAGGCAGAGTATCGTGCTGTGGCGCCGCAATGTCGGGCTATTGATCGCACCGAAGACATGGTGTTCGCTCAGTCACTTTTCCAAAGATGCGGTTTTGGCGGTCTTTGCCTCGCACCCTTACGACGTGGCCGATCAGGTTGCCGACTATGATGAATTTCTGTCGATTTCCGTCGGAAATTCTCAAAGGCTCTGATCCATGACCCCTCAGGTTTCAGTCGTTGTCAAAGCGTACAACCACGCCGCCTATGTGCGTGAGACCATCCAGAGCATCCTTGATCAGTCTTTCCAGGATTACGAAATCGTCGTTACCGACGACGCGTCGACTGACGGCACCGCCGATGTCGTTCGCCAGTTTCCAGATCCGCGCATCCATTTGAACGTTCTCGAAACAAACCGCGGGATTTCGATCGCGATGAATGAAACGATTGCGCGCGCACACGGAGAGTTCATCGCAATCCTGAATTCAGACGATTTCGCTCTTCCCGGTCGACTTGAGAAGCAGGTAGCGTACCTAAAGCAGCACCCCGAAGTTGCGGCGGTGTTTGGACTTCCCAGGATCGTCGACGAAACTGGTCAGCCAACGCCAGGGTTTTTTGATTTCACGCTTCCATTCTCGCTGCCCAACCTGTCGCGCCAGACATTGCTGAGGTTCTTTTTCTTCAACTGCAATCTTCTCTGCGCTCCGACCGCCATGATCCGGCGCACGGTCTACGACCGCGTGGGTGCCTATGACCCTCGCCTGACCAATCTTCAGGATTTTGATATGTGGGTCCGCGTCTGCATCGAGCATGAGATCCACATCATGCGTGAAGAGGTGACTGCATTCCGGATTCTTGCGGGCAATCGCAATATGAGCTCGCCGCGCCGGGATTCTGTGCTGCGCTACCATTTCGAATATTCCCAGATCTTGAGACGCTACCGCGCGATGCTTCCGGACTTTCTGCGCGAAGTTTTTCGCGACGACTTTGCGGCGCTGCGAATTCCAACCGCCGGCAACCATGAGGTCTGGCTTGCGGAGCTGGCGCTCACTCAGCCAGGACCGGCACATCGGCTGTTCGCGCTTCAGACGCTGTTCGAAACGGCGCAAACAGCCGATAACGCTGCCGCCTTCGCCCGGCTGCGCGAGGTCGTAGGCAATGTTGATGTTTTTGGCCTGGAAGCCGCCGCGAGGCTTCACGCCTTGGAGGAAACGGCAGCGGGGCGCCCCCCACCGCGGTAATTCGCCGGCTGCAGATCCATTGAGTAACGGCAGTTTCAGCAGGATCTTCCGCGCCTAAGCCCGGCGCACCAAAGCCCCCGGCCGCTGTGTATTTTGACATATGCAAAACGTTAGGAATTTTGCGCGACCATGGGCGAATGCGTGCGATGATTTGGATCGTCGGGTTGCTGGCGCTGGCGACTTCGCTGGATTCCTCGCTGTATGGGGGATTTTACACGCGGGGCACGATGCGTATGTTTTCGGACATGGCGGTCGGTTTCGGCTTTTATTGAGATCTTGCGGCCCGATCGCCGCCTAGAGAACCGCCCCACGCCTCATGGCGACCGATTACCTGACAGTGTTCTACGTTATTGTCGGCTATGCCCTTCAGGAGATGCGGTGGCCGTTAGTAATTCTTGGAATCTTGGTCGTTCTGATAGTCGGCGTTTGCGTTATTGCATTTCGAAAATAGGCACTTAGCAGCTGTTCGCTGCCGTTGCTCAGCGGCCAGAGCGGGTGCGGCGCACACCGCTCCAGCAAGATCAAGCAGATGGCTGGGGCATCAAGGCAGGTTGCACCAGGATCGTCGGCGTCTAATATTCCGCGGACCCGCGCGTGGCCGAGGAAAAAATCGAGGACGCCATGAGCAAAAAGCTCACGAAACGCGACGTGCTTAAAGGTGCAGGGGCGCTTGGCCTCAGTGCGTTTGCCGTGCGGGTCGCCGCGGCGCCGCCGGCGGAAGCGGTGACGCCGGCCTTGATCGAGGCGGCAAAAAAGGAAGGCAAGCTTTCTTTTTATACGGCAATGGACTTGGAGTTCGCTGAACGCCTCGCCAAGGCGTTCGAAGCGAAGTATCCCGGCGTCGCCGTGCGCGTGGAGCGATCCGGTGCAGAGCGAGTCTTTACCCGGATCGGCCAGGAATATTCCTCCAACATCCGTGCCGTCGACGTCGTCAACACCTCCGACCAGGCGCATTGCATTATCTGGGAACGCAACGGATGGCTCGCGCCGTACCTGCCGGAAGAGGTCGTGAAATATTACGACACGCGCTACTACAACCCCGATGGTTTGCATGTAACGACCCGTATTTTGATCTCTCCGCTCGCCTACAACACCAACTTGGTGAAGAAGGAAGACGCGCCGAAGGGCTTCAAGGATCTGCTCGATCCGAAATGGGTGGGCAAGCTCGTTAAAGCGCATCCGGCCTACAGCGGCACGATCATGAATGCGACGTTCGAGATCGCGCGCGATCTGGGTTGGGACTATTTTGTAAAGCTGGCAGCACAGAACGTGATGCAAGTCCAATCGGCGACCGACACGCCGAAGAGAATTTCACTCGGCGAGCGCGCGGTCATGGTGGACGGCGCGGGCTACCTTGTCATCCGCTACAAGGAGGCAGGCCAACCGGTCGATATAATTTATCCTGAGGAAGGCACGCCGCTCGCCGCCGGTCCAAGTGCAGTCTTTAAGGCTGCTCCCAATCCGAATGCCGCGCGCCTGTTCCAGAACTGGATGCACTCACGTGAGGGCCAGCAGATGCTCGTGGACTATGCCCGCCAGTATTCGCCGCACTCCCAGACTTTGGAGAAGCCTGGTGTCCGCAGGCTCGCCGACATCAAGCTGATGAAGGAGGATCCGGAAGGCGTCCTTGCGCAGGGTGACGCGGTCAAAAAGCGCTACGCGGAGATTTTCAAGGTATGATGAAAATCGACGTCGCGAAGCGTCCGGCCATCCGCTTTGGACTCGCATTGTTGTTGAGCGCCGCCGGCGCCGGCTTGTGCCACGCCGATTGTGCCGCGCTGCGCGGGCTCGCCCAGCAGCACGCCAACGATATGGCGCGCCGTAACAGTCTCGATCATGCAGGCTTCATGCAGCATCGCGGGCCGGCGGGTGCCGTTGCGGAGAATGTTGCCGTTGGATGCGATACCGAGGCATGCGCGAGGCGAATGTGGATGCAATCGCCGCAGCACCGCGCAAACATGATGCTCGGCGGCTGCCAGGCCGTTGCCTCGGCGGTATCCGCAAGCGGCCGCCGCTATTGGGTGATGGAGATCGGCGGCACAGGAGGCGGGCGTGGCGCAGCCGGCGCGCGTAGCGTGCGTGGTGTACGTGGCGCGCGTGGCCCAAGTCGCGCAGGCGGCGCGGGTAGTGGTGGCGCGGCTCCCGACTTTTCCATCGAAGGTAGCAAGGCGCCGTAAGCGCGCGGCGAGCTCCGGGCCGCGGCCCTTTCCAGCGCTGATTTGAACGGACCGGTATGGCGCGCTATGACCCCCGCGCAGTGAGGCGCGACGATCTGCTCAGTTTAACTTTTCAGCCTTGCCGCTAGCCTACGGCCATTTCCAGCGGTAGGAGCATCGACGTTCGACAACGCCTGGACACCAAGCAATCGCCTTGAGCGGAGGGAGAAAGTTTCATGGAGCAGTTTCGAAAATTCTGGTTCGCGACGGGTGCCGTCGCGTTAGTCTGCTCTGGTCTGCTGTTGCAGACATCCAAGGTCGAGGCGCAATCCTATCCCAACCGCACCGTGACCATCGTCGTGCCGTTCGGCGCCGGCAGCATCACCGACAGTCTTGCTCGCGTGCTCGCCGACAAACTGGGTACGATGTGGAAGCAGTCGGTTGTCGTGGAAAATCGCCCCGGTCTTCCCGGGACGACGGCCGTGGCGAAAAGCGCGCCCGACGGCTACACGTTGATGCTGACGTCCAACGGCCACACGATTGCCGGCGTCATCAACAAGGGCATCCAATTCGATCCGGTAAAGGATTTCGCCGGCGTGACGGTTATCGCCTCGGTACCGCTTGTCGCAATCGTGCCCGCCGATTTTCCAGCCAAGACGCTGAAGGAATTTGTCGCGCTGGCAAACGACTCGCCGGGTAAGATCAATTTCTCGTCAGCCGGTGTCGCCAGCACTTCATTTTTATCTGCCGAGATTTTCAGGCAGGAAGCCAAAATCAATATTGTTCATGTTCCCTATAAAGGCGTTCCCGATGCGACCAACGCTGTGATTCGCGGCGACGTTCAAATGTATTTCGCTCCCATTCCCAATGCCCGGGAACTGAGTGAGGCCGGCAAGGTTCGCGCGATCGCTATCAACTCCGACAAGCGTGCGGCCCAACTCCCGGATGTGCCGACCATCGCGGAAGCCGCGGTGCCCGGCTACAAGTATGAATCGTGGTTCGGCATGTTGGCCCCTGCGGGAACGCCTCCGGCAATCCTTGCCCAGGTTAGCCAAGACATCGCCCAGGTGCTGAAGGTGCCGGACATGGTCGAAAAGCTGACGACGTTCGGCTCGATTCCCGCCCCTAATTCGCCAGCGCAATTCGACGCGATCATAAAGAGTGACACCGAGCGCTATGGCAAGGTCCTTAGGGACGCGGGCGTCGCCGCGAACTAGGCATTTGCGAGCAACGTTCGCGCTTGATGCGCAAGCAGGTTACGCTTGCGCGACAGAAGCTCTTTGCCCTGAAACGATGTCACGCTACTGTCCTTTCCGGCAGAATGATTTGAGTGTCGCGTTTGACAGCTCCGTACAAAGCCCGAGTTGGCGTTGATATCGGCGGTACGTTCACGGACGTGGCGCTGGAAGTCGGTCACCAGCGCTTTACTGCGAAGATCCTGACAACATCGCGCGCCCCCGAGGAAGGGGTGCTGTCGTCCTTGCGCGCGGTCATCGGCGAAGCGGGCATAGAGCCCGGTGCCGTAGGTGTCATCATTCATGGGACGACTTTAGCGACCAATGCGCTGATTGAGCGCAAGGGCGCCAAGACAGCGCTTCTCACCACCGAAGGCTTCAGAGACGTCATCGAAATTCGTCACGAAAACCGATTTGAGCAATATGACGTCAACATTGACCTGCCGATCCCGCTTGTTCCGCGTCGATGGCGGCTGCCGATCAGGGAACGAGTCAATGCCCGGGGCGAGATACTCATCGACATCGACGAAACCAGCGTCAGCCACGCGATCGAAACGTTGGCGGCGGAGAAAGTCGAGGCAGTCGCGGTTGGTTTCCTTCACAGCTTCACCAACCCGGTTCACGAACGCCGCGTGGGAGAAGCTATCGCGCGCGCGCTGCCTGGCGTTGCGGTGACGCTGTCTTCCGACGTTTCCCCGGAAATGCGCGAATACGAGCGTTTCTCAACGGCTTGTGCCAATGCATATCTTCAGCCGCTGATCGGCCGCTATGTTGCGAACCTCGAACGCGAGCTACAGCATGCGGGCTTTCGCTGCCCTATGCTGCTGATGACTTCGGGCGGCGGCATCACGAGTACCGAAACGGCCATCCGGTTGCCCGTCCGCCTCGTCGAATCTGGACCGGCCGGCGGCGCGATTTTCGCTTCTTGCATCGCGCGCCAAAATGGTCTCGACGAGGTTGTGTCCTTCGATATGGGCGGCACGACCGCAAAAATCTGCCTGATCGACAACGCGCAACCGCAGACCGCCCGCACTTTCGAAGTGGCGCGCATCTACCGTTTTCTCAAAGGAAGCGGTCTGCCGATCCGCATTCCGGTGATTGAAATGGTCGAAATCGGCGCCGGCGGGGGCTCGATCGCTCGCGTTGACTCGCTTGGAAGGATCGTTGTCGGACCTGACAGTGCGGGTTCAAATCCTGGGCCGGTATGTTATCGCCGCGGTGGCACCGAGCCGACCGTGACTGATGCCGATGTGGTCCTTGGCCGCATCGACCCGGCAACCTTTTCCGGCGGAAAGATGAGTCTCGATGTCGCTGAGGCTAAACGTGCAGCACAGGAGAAGATCGGATCACCGCTTGGTCTTCCGATCGAGCATGCGGCGCTTGGCATTAGCGAGATCGTGGATGAAAACATGGCAAATGCCGCACGCGTTCATGCGATTGAGAGCGGCAAGGATCTTCGCTCGCGGACACTCGTAGCGTTTGGCGGTGCTGCACCGCTGCATGCCGTTCGTGTCGCCGAAAAGCTTGGCATCAGTCGTGTCCTTGTTCCCACCAATGCAGGCGTCGGTTCGGCCGTCGGGCTTCTACGCGCACCGGTTGCCTATGAAGTTGTACGCGGACGACTGATGCATCTCAGCAAATTCGACCCGGCTATCGTAAATCGACTGTTCGCCGAAATGCGCGCCGAAGCGGAATCAATTGTTCGGCGCGGCGCGCCAGACACTGACCTTTCCGAACAGCGCTCGGCCTTCATGCGGTATCGTGGACAGGGACACGAGATCGGGGTGCAACTCCCGTCGCGTGCATTCACCGCGGCCGATCAAGCGGGGATTATTGAGCTGTTCGAAGCCGCGTATTGCCGGCTCTATAGCCGCGCGATCCCCGGAGTCGAGATTGAGGTTCTGAGCTGGGTGCTGACGCTAAGCGCCCGATCGGAAGGTGAACTGGCAAGGCCGGTCGCTACTGAACCGAACCGGCCGAAGCCGCGTGGGCGCCGGCCCGTTTTCGATCCGAATACCGGCGAGTTTCAGGAGGTGCCGATCTTCTGGCGCGCCGATCTAAAGCCGGGAGCGGAGTTGAAGGGGCCCGCCGTCATTGCCGAAGACGAGACTTCGACCGTTGTCAGCTCGCTATTCACGGCTCGCATTGACCGGTACGGTTACATTGAGCTCACTCGGAGCGGATGAACCATGACCGCACGTCCCAACACAGCGCTCGGCCAGATCCATACCCAGATCATGTGGAACAGGCTGATTGCCGTGGTCGAAGAGCAGGCGCAGACCATGCTCCGAACGGCCTTCAGCACATCGGTGCGTGAGGCCGGCGATCTTTCGGCCGGTGTGTTCGACCGCCGCGGCCAAATGCTGGCTCAGGCCGTCACCGGCACTCCGGGACATGTGAACTCGATGGCCAATGCGGTGAGGCATTTTCTTGATGTCTATCCGCTTGCAACCATGAAGCCGGGCGATCACTTCATCACCAACGATCCGTGGCTCACTTCAGGCCATCTTCACGATATCACGGTGGTGACACCGAGCTTCTACCGCGGCGAAGCCGTCGGCTTGTTCGCCAACACGATCCATGTCGTGGATATCGGCGGTCTCGGTATGGGCCCCGACGGGCGGCAGGTGTTCGAAGAGGGGCTATCCATCCCAATCATGCCGCTCGCGCGCGAGGGCCGGATGAACGACGACCTCCTTCGTGTTGTTCGCGCCAATGTACGCGAGCCGCTTCAGGTTGAGGGCGATATCTATGCTTGCGCGGCTTCGAATGATGAGGGAGTCCGGCGCCTGGTCGAGATGATGGACGAGTTCGAGATCGCTAATCTTGACCGACTCGGTGACACGATCGTCGAAGCGTCGCGTGAGGCAACGCTTGCCCGCATTCGTGCCTTGCCGAAGGGCACCTATCGCAACCAACTCACGATGGACGGTTATGAAAAGCCGCTCGTGCTCAATGCGGCTTTGACGATTTCCGACGACGGCCTGCACGTGGACTTCAGCGGGACATCGCCGGCGTCAAACCACGGCATCAATGTCGTCTATAATTATTGCCTGGCCTATACCGCCTTCGGCGTCAAATGTCTGGTCGCACCCGATGTGCCGAACAATGCAGGCTCGCTCGCTCCGATCACCGTGAGCGCTCCTGAAGGCTGCGTGCTTAACGTGAAACGCCCGTGGCCGGTTGCGGCACGTCACACAGTCGGTCACATGTTGCCCGACGTGGTGTTCGGCTGCCTTCACCCGGTTATATCGGGCGGCGTTCCGGCCGAAGGCGCTTCATCATTGTGGAATCCACAAATCTTCGGCGGCGGATCACTGGTCGATGACATCGAGGCAGACGTGGACGCGAATGCGCTGCCGGAATTCAGCACGGTGATCTTCCACTGCGGCGGCGCCGGCGCGCGACCGACCAAAGATGGGCTTAGTGCGACCGCGTTTCCCTCTGGCGTACGTACGATACCCGTAGAAGCAACCGAAAGCGTGGCTCCCGTATTGTTTTATCGTCGCGAATTTCGCGACGGCTCCGGGGGTGCAGGCAAGTTTCGCGGTGGGCTCGGCCAGGTCATCGAGCTTGGCGGAGCCGGCGCCACTCCCATCGCGCTTCTGTGCAATTTTGAGCGGGTGCAAAATGCAGCACGGGGTCGCGAGGGCGGCGGGGCGGGCGCCAACGGAACGGTGACGCTCCGTTCGGGCAGGCCAATTCGTCCGAAGGGCCGCCAGACCGTGCCCGCGCGTGATGCAATTTGTCTCGCTCTGCCCGGGGGTGGAGGTTTCGGCGATCCGCGCACGCGCGACCCGCAGTGCGTTTTTGACGATGTGCGCGATGGCTTGATAACCGCCGATGAAGCGCTGCGCGACTACGCAGTTGTTATAGATGCGCGTGGACGGCTCGACCTGGCCGCAACCGAGCGTTTGAGGTCGCGCTGAACTTGCCGAGGTCGCGGACTGACAATCACGCGCCGTGACGATCAGCGCATGGGCGAGAACGGCGCTGGAAGGAAAATGTCCGATTGCTGTGTCGCGAGATGATCGGGCCCGCCCGGCGGCGGCCAAACTCCGTCGTCTATCGCCTTGGCGCGCAATCGGCCGCGCTCCTCGACGGATTTGTACGGCCAGATATGCATGAAGCGTGTCACGGGGCCGGTGACTGACGTCATTGCCGTGAGCAGGGGAGAAATTTTGGCTCGACCGGGGACCGCTTTACGCCAGAGCTCGATGGTCGGCGCCAGACCATCGTTCTTCAGAATATAACTGCGCACTTCGTAGCAAGGGCCGTACGAGCCCGGCTGCATCGGCGGCAGAAAATCGAATGCGACAAAAGTGTCCATTGTCATTCCAGTCATTATTTCTCCGACGCCGAATGGACTTTTCGATTTGAGCATGGCCATGCGGCTTTCGAGGACGGCCGCCGGATCGATGATGCTGCGAAGGATCAATATCTGATTGAGCGCGCCTATTTCCGAATACCAGCACGCCAGCAGTGTGCGGTCGTTCGTAAGAACGCGCTCAAGGATGGACAGGGCGCTTGATTGTGTGGCCGGACGCACGGTGATGATTGTTACGTCGTACTGGTTTTGCATCCTTCTGCCTCCAACGTGCGGGTCATGGCGTAATTGACAGTATCGGCCGTCAAACCTAGCGTGGTTATTTCTGTAATCACGCTAGTAGTGGAGCGATAACGAGACAATGCCGGGCCGCCCGGGTCCGGTCATGCCCCCATAGAAAACCAGTCGTGACGATCAATGTTCGGACGGGGAGGAAACATGCAGAAATTTCGCGTATTGAAAGCGGCGGCCGCCGTATCAGCCGCCCTGGCGCTTTGCGCCGCAATTCCGGCGACTGCTGCAGAGACTGTCAAAATCGGCATTATCTGGCCGCTGACCGGCAATGCCGCTGCGGCCGGCCAGGCTTCGAAAGCCGCCGCGGAAGTTGCCGCCGATATCGTCAATAACGCCCATCCGGAGCTCGGGGATCTGCCGCTCGCCAAAACCGCCGGCTTGCCAAACATGGGCGGCGCCACGCTCGAGCTTGTCTTTGTTGATCATCAGGGCAATCCCTCGCTCGCGCAGCAGCTGGCAACGCGGCTGATCACCCAGGACAAAGTTCACGTCTTGATGGGTGCCTATCAGTCTTCGTGCAGCTTTACCGCTACGGCGGTCGCCGAGCGGTACGGCATTCCATTCATGGTTGGTGAATCGGCGGCGGGCAACATCACCGGTCGCGGGTTCAAATGGGTGTTTCGTGGAACGCCGATCGCTTCCGATTATGCCCGCACCTACATGCGCTTCTTCGCCGACATGAAGAAGCAGGGCAAGAAGATCGACTCGATTGCGATCGTGAATGAGAATACCGACTACGGCACGTCGGTCGCCGATGCCATTGTCGAGGAAGCGAAGAAGGCGAATATTCCGGTCGCAATCAGGATTCCATACAGCGCAAGCTCAACCGACGTTTCGGCGCAGGTTCTTCAGCTCAAGGAAAAGAACCCGGACGTTGTGATCTTCATCAGCTACACGGCCGATTCCATTCTTTACATGAAGAGCATGAAAAATCTGGACTACGCGCCTCCCATGGTGATCGGTGACAATACCGGATTTTCCGATCCGTCGTTCATTCCGGCAGTGGCCGATGTTGCACAAGGCGCGATGAACCGCAGTGCATGGGCGATCGGAAACCCCGGCTCGACGACTTACAAGATCAATGAGATGTACAAGGCCAAAACGGGTCGCGATCTCGATGACACAAGCGCGCGCAATATGCAGAGCTTCTTTGCGCTCGCCGATGCGATCAATCGCGCCGGCTCGACTGATCCGGAAAAAATTCGCGAGGCACTGACGAAAACGGATCTCAAGTCCGAACAGCTCATGATGGGCTATCAGGGGGTCAAATTCGATGAGACCGGCCAGAACAGCCTTGCCGCGACCTATCTGATCCAATTGCACGAGAAGAAGTATGAGTTGGTCTGGCCTGACAACGCCGCCACCGCCAAACTGCAATGGCCGATGGCGGGCTGGAAAAAATAGCCGATGCTGCTTTTGCAAGTGATTGTAGGTGGCCTCCTGCTGGGGGCCATCTACGCACTCTTCTCCTCGGGTCTCACGCTGATCTGGGGAATGATGAATTTCATCAATTTTGCTCATGGCGAGTTCGTGATGCTCGGCATGTATGTGAGCCTGCTTGTTGTCGTGTGGCTTGGCGGGGGTCCTGCGGTATTCGGGTTTGCATCCGCATTTGCGCTCTTTGTGCTCGGAATTTTTGTCTACTTTTCGCTCATTCGTTATGTGCTGCGTGGACCGATGCTGGCGCAGATACTTTCGACCTTCGGGCTCGCGCTGCTGCTGCGCTACACGGCATTCTGGATTTTTTCGGCAAATTTCGTCTCGCTGCCGCAGACTTCCCTGTCGGGCACGATCAATGTTGGTGGGATCCTTATGCCGGTGCCGCAACTGGTTGCCGGCATCATCGCCATCTTGCTGACCGTCGGCCTGCACCTGATGCTCACGCGCACGACGGTCGGAAGTCAGCTGCTGGCCGTGTCGGAGGATCGTGGCGCGGCGATGCTGATGGGCATCAGGCCGGATCGCATGCAGGCCTTGGCCTGGGGCCTGTCGGCGGGAGCGGCCGGCATTGCCGGCGCGCTGATGGCGATCGCCTATCCCTGGTCGCCCTCGGTGGGGGAGACCTTCGGACTGACGGCCTTCGTGGTCGTGGCACTCGGTGGGTTTGGCAGCGTGCCCGGTGCGCTGATTGCCGGCCTGATTATCGGGCTGATCCAGGCGCTATCCGCGTTCTGGTTCGGACCGATCTATAAAGACATTGTGGTTTATGCATTGTTCGTGGCGCTGCTGTGGTTGCGACCGCAGGGCCTGATGGGCAAAGCGTGAAGAACGTTCGTGCCCTGACCCCGACCGTCCTGCTCGCGGCGGGCTTGCTGGTGTACCCGCTCATTTTTTCCGGCCCTTTTTACCTCGACGTCGGCGTGACATTTCTGCTCGCTGCGATATCCGCGTCGGCCTGGAATATCGTCGGCGGCTATGCGGGTCAGGTTTCGGTCGGGCACGCGATGTTCTTCGGGCTTGGCGCCTACGCGCCGCTCTTGTGCTACACGCTCTTCGGATGGGCTCCGATTGCCGGAATTCCTTTCGGCATCGCTTTCAGCGTCGCCCTTGCCGTGTTGATCGGCCTCCCAACGTTCCGTTTGACCGGCCACTATTTCAGCATGGCGACCATCGCAGTCGCCGAACTGATCCGAATTTATTTCGGCACGTGGGATTTGGTCGGTGCCGCCATCGGGTTGCAGGGGCCCGCCACCGCACGCGGCTGGTGGGATCTGACCTTTCGCAGCGAATTGCCCTACTATTTTATATTCCTTGCAGTCCTTGCGATCCTGCTGCGCGTGACGTTCATGATCGAGCGCCATCGCTTCGGTTATTATCTGCGCGCGATCAAGGCCGGCGAACGCGCTGCCAGGAGCCTCGGCGTTCCGGTGCAGCAAGTGAAAATCAAGGCGCTTGCGCTGAGTGCCGCGTTCACTTCCATTGCCGGCTCTCTTTACTCCGTCAAAACAGGCTTCATCGATCCGGAAAGCGGCTTCGGGATTCTCGTTTCGGTGCAGATGGTCATCATTGCCGCGCTGGGCGGTGCCGGAAGGCTCTACGGGCCGCTCATCGGCGCGCTCATTCTAATTCCGCTGCAAACGGTGACGAACACGTGGTTCGGCGGCGGTGGTACCGGCCTTACATTCATTCTCTACGGCGGCATCATCGTTCTCATCGCGCGATACGAACCGGGAGGAGTATCCGAGCTGTGGGAGCAGGTCGTATCGCGACGCTGGAGACGCAAGCATGCTTCTTGAAGCGAAGGCGGTTTCAAAGGCATTTGGCAGTTTCTTCGCCGTGCGCGACGCGGATCTGTTCGTTGATGAGGGCGAGATCATAGGTTTGATCGGTCCCAACGGCGCCGGCAAATCTACGTTCTTCAACTGTCTGGCAGGTGACGCGGTACCGACAACAGGCAAGATCGTTTTTGCCGGCCAGGACGTTACACATGCGCTGCCGGAAGTGCATGCGCGTCTCGGCATTGGCCGTACCTTCCAGGTGCCCGCCACATTTGAGGACATGACCGTGCTCGATAACGTGATGGTCGGCGCCTTTCTGCGCCATCCTCATCACAATGACGCGCGTGACCGGGCCCGGCAGACTCTCGAGCTGACCGGGCTGAAGGCGCACACTGATATGGCTGCACATGCACTCGGGACCCCGGGCCGCAAGCGCCTTGAAATTGCACGGGTCCTTGCAACGTCTCCTCGTCTGATGCTGCTGGACGAATCTCTCGCCGGTCTGACGCCAACCGAGTTACAGGAAGCAATCGGCCTGGTGAGAAGAATCCATGAGATGGGCGTCACCATCGTCATCGTCGAGCACATCATGGAAGTCATCATGACGCTGGCCCGACGTGTCATGGCGTTTAACCAGGGCCACGTTATCGCAAGCGGCAAGCCGGAAGAGGTGGTCAGGGAAGAAGCAGTGATTGAAGCCTATCTGGGGCGCGGTCGTCACAGCAAACGGAGGCGGCCCACGTGAGTGATCTTGTCGTCGAGCATCTCGAAGTTCGCTACGGTGACCTGATTGGCGTTGCCGATGTGTCTTTGCGCATCGAGCGTGGACAGATCGTTGCACTGCTCGGGTCCAATGGTGCCGGCAAGACGACGACCCTCAACGCCATCGCCGGCCTGGTGAAAGTATCGAAAGGCCGTATCGAATGGCGCGGCGAGGTGATTTCTGGCCAGCCTGCCTATCAAATCGTGAGCAAGGGGCTCGCGCTGTCGCCCGAGGGTTGGCGGCTTTTCGTGTCGCAAACGGTTGAGCAGAATTTGCGGCTGGGAGCGACGGCGCTGGCCGACCCGGCGCGGATCGAGGCGCTGTTTGAGCGGGTTTACACACTGTTTCCGCGGCTTCGCGAGCGACGCGGCCAGCTGGCGCGCACCCTATCGGGCGGAGAGAGGCAGATGCTTGCCCTCGGCCGCGCATTGATGAGTGAACCAAAAATGCTGTTGCTCGATGAACCGAGCCTTGGTCTCGCGCCCACGGTCGTCGAGACGCTCTACGACACGCTGCAAAAGCTGCATGAGGACGGGCTCACACTCTTGCTGGCGGAGCAATCGATCCCTCTTGCGCTTGGAATCGCCGACTACGCCTACGTTTTGCAGACAGGGCGCGTGGCAATCGAGGGCAATGCCGCCGAAATGGAGGGCAACAGGCAGGTACAGGAAATTTATCTCGGGATCAGCACGCGAGCGGCTGTGGAACGTTGAAAGCCATCAGCTGAGTTTTGTAAGCTTCAATTCAAGCGCTTGGCTCCTGGTCATCGAAATCCGCGGTTCGGCTGAAACGGGAGAAAGCCAGAAAGAGGGAAGGGAGGGTCCAATGACGAGAACGTACCGGATCGTAGCGACACTGCTCTTGGCTTCTGTCATAGGCATTCAGGCTCACGCCGCCGACGTGAAGATCGGCGTGATTTATCCCCTCACAGGCAACGCTGCGAGTGCGGGCCAATCGGCCAAGGATGCCATTGAACTCGGCGCCGAGATCGTCAATACGGGGCGTCCCGAACTTAAAGCAATGCCGCTCGGGGCGACCGCCGGATTGCCGAATCTTGGCGGCGCAAAAATCGTCCTTGTTCAGGCCGATCACCAGGGCAACCCGCAGGTCGGCCAACAGCAGACGCTGCGATTGATAACCCAGGATCGCGTCGTCGCGATGCTTGGGTCGTACCACTCCTCGGTCACGCTGGTTGCCACCGCCGCCGCCGAGCGCCAGGGGATCCCGTATCTCGTCGCGGATTCGGTCGCGCTCAATATCACCGGCCGTGGATTCAAATGGACCTTCCGCAGCGGCCCGATCGCGCCAGACTTTGCCAAAGCCTATTCTGATTTTCTCACCGACTTGAGAAAATCGGGCAAGAAGATCGATTCAATCGCAATCGTCAACGAGAACACCGACTACGGTTCATCGGTGGCGGCGAGCATTTTGGAGGCGGCCAAGGGCGCCAACATCAATGTGGCGGCGCAAATTCCGTACAATGCCAACAGCCCGGACGTATCGGCGCAGGTCCTGCAGCTCAAGACTGCCAAGCCCGACGCGGTGATCTTCGTCAGCTACACCGCGGACACCATTCTCTATTTCAAGACCATGAAGAATCTCGACTACCTGCCGCCGATCATTATCGGCGACGACGCCGGCTTCTCTGATCCGACCTTCATACCGAACGTTGGTGACCTGGCTCAGGGCGCCGTCAATCGCAGCGCGTTCGATATCGGCAAGCCCGGGAGCAACAGCTACATCATCAATGAAATGTTCAAGGCCAAGTACAACCGCGATTTGGACGACACGAGCGCTCGCTGGATGCAAGGCTTCTTCGTGCTTGCCGACGCCATCAATCGTGCCGGCTCGACCGAGCCCGACAAGATCCAGGCAGCGCTGAAAGCGACCAACCTCACGCCCGATCAACTCATGATCGGGTATCGCGGCGTAAAGTTCGATGAAACCGGCCAGAACACTCTGTCTGCGACATATCTTATTCAGCTTCAGGGCAAGCAATATGTTTCAGTTTGGCCGGAGGACAGGGCCACCGCCAAGTTCGAGTACCCCATGAAGGGCTGGAACAAATAGTAGGATCTTCAAGCTGACGGCCTTCGCGGCCTTGCGCTTAGTCGCGAGCCAAATTTGGTTTGCGGCGGCTTTCGTCCCATTGCGCTGCCAGGCGAGCGTAGCACTGGGCAAGGCCCTCCCACTCGGAGCTGAGTGAGGGGCTTGGTTCAGTTGAGGCTTTGGCCGCCAGCTTGGCTGCAAGAACTCGATATTGCTCGGCGCGTGTCATGGCGTGCATCGCTCAAACAAACTTGACGCCGGTTTCGGCTACCGAACGCCACGCAATTCGGCACGGGCGAATGGAAAATCCGGCATCGAATGTCAGTCCGAAATCGGCCGGCAACTCCACGGTATTCGCAATCTGAATGCGCGCGCCGCCACTGGTTACGTTGTGCACGACACAGTCGATGGTCGTGGACGTTCCAAGAATCAGCTTCGCTGCCTTGAGGACACGCGATCGAACGGATTTGCGACGCTCAAGCATGATCACCATCCTGGCGAATTGGACATAATTATTATGCAAAACTGGGTAAATTGCTAAGTTGAGACGCAATAAATTGCGTCGCGACAGAAGGTTCCGTTAATCAAAATAGTTCGCAGGAATCAGTG
>Ga0184625_10000086_pt1 | contig 25047 bp, 16 predicted proteins | sample PLM3_30_b1_FD_133151 | JGI IMG/M metagenome (GOLD analysis project Ga0184625, IMG submission 133151) | Groundwater sediment microbial communities from an aquifer in East River, Colorado, USA - PLM3_30_b1 | ecosystem: Environmental > Terrestrial > Soil > Riparian zone | place: USA: East River... | reverse complement strand
GCGAATCGCCGGTGAGGCAACGTTCCATATCTATGTCGAGGGAGCGAAGGCGAAGCACGGCCAGATCGCGTGGGCTAAGCAGGTGAAGCCGGTCACGTTCGATCTCTCAGAACACGAGAAGGAAGTTCTCAAAGCCGCTGGCCTGGCTACCACGGCGGCCTGAGCCGGCGAGGGGCTTCAAGGCTAACCGTGGGACGGCCCTGGAACGAGGGGATCGCAACCCGGGTAACTGTCACGCGGGACGTCGCGGGTCGAATCCCCAGGCGCGAGATATGAGCCGATGTCAGGTTCCGGCCAAGGTGGGTGTGGATCGTAAGTGCGCCGCCGGGAGACGCATGATTTCCGTACGTGCGCCTTGATGATCTTGACTGGCTGACCTACTCGCCGTCCGACCTGACGGCGTTTCTGGCCTGCCCGCACCTGACGACGCTTCAGGTTGCGGTCGCCCTCGATGAGCTGCCGGAGCCATCCCGTCACAATCCGCACGCCGACCTGATCCGCCGCAAGGGCGAGGAGCACGAGGCTGCTTACCTCGCCACGCTCGGCCCAGACGTCGTCCGGATCGGCAAGCCCTGGGAAACCGGCTGGGACGTCGCCGCCCGCGCTACCGAAGAGGTCATGCGAGACGGCGCGCCTGTCATCTACCAGGCCACCTTTGACCACAACGGCTGGCGCGGGCTTGCCGACTTCGTCGTCCGCCGGCCGGACGGCGGGTACGAGGCGCTCGACACGAAGCTCGCTCGCCATGCGCGGCCCGCGCACATCCTCCAGCTCTGCTTCTACACCGAGCAGATCGCCCGCATCCAGGGACACATGCCCGAGCAGATGCACGTCGTCAACGGGCTCGGCGAGCAGGAGAGCTTTCGGCCTGACGACTACCTCGCCTACTACCGCCGCCTACGCGACCGCTTCCTGGCTGCCGTTGAGAACCGCGCCGACTCGTACCCATACCCCGTGGAGCACTGCGGCCTCTGCGAGTTCCTCGCCCGCTGCCGCGCCCAGTGGGAGGCTGACGACCACCTGACGCTGGTCGCCGGCGTCAGCCGCGCGCAGGTCGAGCGTCTGAGCGCGGCCGACATCACGACGCTGGAAGCGCTCGGCGACGCGCCTCCCGAGAGCCGCGTCCGCAAGATGCGGCCGACCACCTTCGCCAACCTCCACCAGCAGGCCGAGCTCCAGCTCCACCGCCGGCGCACCGGCGATCACAAGGTCGAGCTGCTCCAGGTTGAGCCGGAGCGCGGCTTCGCGCTCGTGCCGGAGCCGAATCCCGGCGACATCTGGCTCGACCTCGAGGGCCACCCCTGGTTCGAGCCGGCGCGCGGGCTCGAGTACCTCTTCGGCTGGATCGAGATCGACGAGGACGGGCGGCCGCGCTACGAGTGCCTCTGGGCCCACGACCGCCGCGAGGAGAAGACCTCCTTCGAGCGGCTCATGGACGCGATCGCCGAGCGCCGTCGGCGCTTCCCCGGCATGCACGTCTACCACTACGCGTCCTACGAGGCGACGGCGCTCAAGCGCCTCATGGGCGAGCACGGCACGCGCGAGAGCGAACTCGACGACGTCCTCCGCGGCGAGGTGCTCGTCGATCTCTACCGGGTGACGCGGCAGGCGCTCCGCGCCTCCGTCTCGAGCTATTCGATCAAGGACGTCGAGGAGCTGTACGGCTTCCGGCGGACCGCCGACGTCTCGGGCGGGAGCGAGTCGGTCGTCGCCTTCGAGGAGTGGCTCGAGGTGGGCGAGGACTCGCGGCTCGAGGGGATCCGCGCCTACAACGAGGAGGACTGCCGCTCGCTCTACGACCTGCACCGTTGGCTGCTCGAGCAGCGGCCGGCCGAGGTCGCGTGGCGCCCCCCCGTGGAGCACAAGGAGCCGAGCGAGGAGACGAAGGAGCTCCTGTCCGAGCGGGAGCGTGTCCGGGCAGAGCTCCTTGACGGCGCGGAGGAGGGCGGGCCGCGCTGGCTGCTTGCGCAGCTTCTCCAGTACCACCGCCGCGAGGAGAAGCCGCAGTGGTGGGAGTACTTCCATCACCGCTCGCTGGACGAAGAGGAGCTGATCGAGGACGGCGACACGATCGGCGGGCTCGAGCTCGCCGGCGAGCCCGTGCTGGTCAAGCAGTCGCTCGATTACACCTTCAGCTTCCCGGCGCAGGAGCACAAGATCGGCGGCAAAGCGGTCGATCCGGTGACGGAGCGTCAATACATCGTCGTCGTCGACGACGAGCGGGGGACGGTGACGCTTCGGCGCGGAAAGAAGTCGGCCGAAGAACCGCTGCCGCGCGCGCTGATCCCGCTCAAACCGCTGCGAACTCCGGAGCAGCGTGCTGCGATCCTCCGCTTTGCCAAGAACCAGGCGGGTTTTCCGGCGCTCCATGAGATCCTCGAGCGGCGGCTGCCGCATGCGCGTCTTGCCGGGACGACACTCGCGGAGGCGGAACTGAGCCTCCAGGACAGCTACCTCTTCGTGCAGGGACCGCCAGGGTCGGGGAAGACGTGGAACGGCGCGCGAATGGCGATCGCGCTGATGAAGGCGGGACAGCGGGTCGGGATCACGGCACTCAGCCACAGGGCAATCCACAAGTTCCTCGAGGACTTGGAGGACGCCGCGCACGAGGACGGCTACCGCTTCCGCGGGATGAAGAAGTGCAGCGACGATCCTGGCAGCCGATTCGAGAGCCGACGCGACCTGGTCGAGAACACCGCGGACAACGGCGCGATGCTCGACCCAGAGCTCCAGCTCCTCGCCGGAACTTCGTTCCTGTTCTCGCGCGAGGAGCTCGACCACCACGTCGACACGCTCTTCGTCGACGAGGGCGGGCAGTTCGCGCTAGCCGACGCGATCGCCGTCGGGACAGCCGCGCGCAACCTCGTCCTGCTCGGCGACCCAAATCAGCTGGCGCAGGTTTCGCAGGGCGCGCACCCGCCGGGCGCGAACGCCTCTGTCCTCTCGCACCTGCTCGGCGAGGACGAGACGGTGCGGCCCGAGATGGGGATCTTCCTCGAGCGCACCTGGCGCATGCGGCCCGAGGTGAACGCGTACATCTCGGAGACGTTCTACGAGGGCAGACTGGAGCCGGCGGAGGTCTGCCTCGAGCGGTCGGTGGCGGACGGCGCCGGGCTTCGCTTCGCGGAGGTCGACCACGACGGGAACCGGACGCAGTCACCGGAGGAGGCTGAGATCGTGCGCGACGAGATCTCACGGCTCGTCGGGAATCCGTACCGGGACGAGCACGGCGAGCGGACGCTCGAGCCCAAGGACTTCATCGTCGTCGCGCCGTACAACGCGCATGTCCGCTGTCTGCGCCAGCACGTCCCGGACGAGCGGATCCGGATCGGGACGGTCGACAAGTTCCAGGGCCAGCAAGCGGCGGTCGTGTTCTTCTCGATGGCAAGCTCGAGTGGAGAGGATGTCCCGCGCGGCCTCGACTTCCTCTTCGCGCGAAACCGGCTGAACGTCGCGGTCTCGCGCGCGAAGTGCCTGTCGTACGTGGTCGCGAGTCCGCGCCTACTCGAGGTCAGCTGCCGGACGATCGAGCAGATGCGGCTCGTGAACGCCCTGTGCCGGTTCCTGGAGTCGGCGGCCTAAGTCCGCTCGATGGCCGCACTGGGGAAGCTCAGCCTAGGCCAGCTCTAGTCGTTCAGGCGCATACCGAAGGTGCTCTGGGTCAAGGGCCTTGATCAACGACACAAGCCCGAGAGATCGAGCTGAGCGTGTACGACGCGACCTACGTGCTGCTCGCTGAGGCGACCGGAGCAACCCTCGTCACGGCCGACCGCCGGCTCGCAGGTGCCGTCGGCAGCGTCGCGTTGATCCCGGACGGAGGACCTCCTCCCGGCGGGCTCTAACCGGGCGTGGGGAGGACGAAGAGCGAGAAGCGACGCCGCGCCTCGTCGAGAACCTCGTCCGGGATGGGCATGGTCTTCTCGACCGGTAGGGGCTGCTCGCCCGACTGCCCGAATAGGGCGATCCCGAGCTCGGAGCCCGAAGGATCGTGGCTGAGCTGGTACAGAATGCCGCCGAAGCCGGCGTCCGCGAACGCTTGCGCCCACGCGCGGGATCGGTCGTAGTCCGGCTGCGAGTGAATCGCGCCCGTCACCCCGTATCCACGCGCTCCGGTCGCCGTGCAGTCGGCAAGCGTCGTCGCCGAGGGCGGGCGGAGCTGCGCGAGCGTGCGAACGCGTACCTCGGCTTCGGGGATGACCGTGCCGGTTCGAAAGACCTCGATGAACGCGCCGAGTGGACGCTCTGCGAGGTAGCACGTTCCCTCGTCCTCGTGAAGCAGGTCGAAGCGACACGAGCCGTCGTTCGAGAACCACCAGGGCAAGCGGTCACTCCGGTGGATTCGGTACAGCACTCGGTCCGAACCGAGATCGTGAGCCGGAAAGCCGCCGAGATCTCCCGGAGGCGCCGAGAATGGGCTCACGGGCTACCGGCGGAGGCGCTTGACGTAGCGGGAGGCCGCCTCGACTGCGAGGTCGGGCGATCCGCCCGTCCGAAGCCATTCCGCCGGCGTCTTTTCTTCAAGCAGCGGCTCGGGCGTCACAAACCAGGAGGCGGTCGTAAACGGGGTGGCCACCGCGCCGGCGAACTGCTCCAGGATCAGATGCAGCCCCGGAAGCGGACGTCCTGCCTGTGTGAACTGAAACGCCGGGAACTGCGGTCGTCCATCCGAAGCCGGTACGGCGAGTAGGCGTCTTCGCTTCACCCGCTCGCTGATCGCCTGCCGACTGCCAATGCGCATCAGGTCGCGAACCTGCTTCGTCGACAGGAGTGCGCCGAGGTGCCGCCGCCAGACGAACTCGCCTGCGGCGAGCAGTGCGGCACGACGCCCGAGCTCAGCAGGATCGGCGAGCTCGTCGCCTTCGGCCCCGACGCCGAGGTCGGCGAGTGTCCGCTCGAAGCTCTCGACGGCTTCGGCGAGCTGGCTCATGCGACAAGGCTAGTGTCAGGACCGTCAAGCGTCAAGAGTGTCAAGAAGAGACTCGTCCAAAACTGCGTCTGGCGGCGCCCGGCTCCGGCCTTTAGCGTCGTGGTCGTGCATGCGACGGCGATGAAGCCTTGCCAGTGTGGCTCGGGACTGCCGTTCTCGCGCTGCCATGGCGACCCGCGGAACGAGTTCGCCCGCGTGCAGGCGGTGCGCGAGGCGGAGTCGGTGGCGATGCTCTTCCCCTCTGTCCGTCTCCAGGGAGAGGAGGTCGACGCCTTCGCCGAACGTGCAGCGGCCGCATATCCCGACGAGGATCCGCCGGCCGACGTTCTGGACGAAGGGCTTGCGCTCGTCGCTGAGTCGGAGCGGAGACGCTTGGTGGACGACTGGGCGGAGCCCCACACCGACCGCTGGCGGTCTCTCACCGAGACCGCGGCTGACCATGACGCTGTCGAGCGCGCCGTCGTCAAAGGGGCTTTGCGCGCCGCGATCGCCGAGCGGCAAGCGTCTCCCCACAGCTTGGTCGAGGTACTCGAGGACGGCAGGCTCCGGCGCTCGCCCCTCGCAGCGCTCGCGGTGGTCGTGCCGCCGCTCTTCGTGTGGTCGAGAGACGAGGCTGCGGCCGCAGAGGTCGCCGCCGCACATTCCAAGCCGCGCAAACGCTCTGGAGTCGTCGAGGGTGTCGCCTACGCGCTCATGACGTTCGCCCATATCGCCCGAACCAGGCTCCTCGCGCGCAGGCTCGCTTCCGAGCTCCCCATCGTCGAGCTACCAGAGGCGTCGAACATCCTCTCCTCCGCCTGCGATGAGGTCGAGAGAGACGCTGACGCTGCCCGGGCAGCCACTGCGGCTCTGCTCATCGCCTACGTCGAGCAGCTTCGCGCTTCTGAGACAGCAAACGAGCTCCTCTAAAGACGCTCAACCCGCCGGCATAGTCGCTCCACGTCCGCGCGGCGCCCGGTGTAGAGCTCGCAACGGAAACGCAGCTCGAGCTCCCGGAAGGCGGGCTTCCGTTTGACCATACCGCTCAGGTAGTTCTGATCGAGATAGAGAAGGAGCGCCGACGTGTTGCTTGCTATGCCCCGAGCACGTCCGCGGCCCGCTCGTAGTCCGCGGGTGCGACCCAGAGGATCATCCCGTAGCGACCGGATCCCGCCTCGGTCGCGGCTGTCGCAGTGACGTTCACACTCGCGTCTGCAAGCTTCTGCAGTGTGTCGGCGACCGCGCCCACACGGTCGTCGCCCTCGATCAAAAACGCCCGCTTCGCCTCGCCGAGCGCGATGCCCGCTTGCTCGGCGGCCGCTTTCAGCGCCTCGGGATCCTCCGGCACGAGATCGATCTGCGACCGGCCGCCCTCGAGCGGGAATCCCAGGATGGCGCGCAGATTCACTCCGCTCGCCTTGAAGGCGGAAAGGATCCGCTGGCCCTCGCCGGCCGTGTCCTGAACTGTCACGACGTAGTAGTCGACGCCTTGCACCGTGTCTGCCATCGACGCCTCCTCCGGCTGGAACTTGATACGTCACGAACGAACATAGCTCGCCGGGCCACTAGCGGCGCCGACCGGGATCTGCTAGCACATTGCTAGCATGACTGACGTGCCCACGTTGCACGTACGAAACGTGCCTGGCGCTGTCTACGAGGCATTGCGCGAACGAGCAGCCCGAAGTCGTCGGTCGCTCAACGCCGAGGTGATCGACCTGCTCGAAAAGTCACTCGAAAGGGAACTTGAGCCCGAGCGCCTGATCGCCCAGCTTGAAGAATTTCGGCGCGAGTGGCTTGCTCCGGATGACGCACCTACGCCCGAGGAAATGATTCGAGCTGGGCGCGAGGAACGGGATCGGCGCATTGCGGGCGATCTTTGACGCGAGCGTCTTCGTACGTGCCCTGGCCGACGCCGAACCCGCGTCAGCGCGCTGGGTCGAGAGGGCGCTCGGCGAGATCACAGTAAGCGTGCCCAGCCTGGTTTTCGCAGAGGTCGGCAACGCATTGGCCGGCTACGTTCGCGCCGCGCGGCTCCCGGCGAAGGGCGCATTGGAACGACTCGAGTTCACCCTGCGCGTGCCAAGGCGTGTCGTCGAGGTCAGCCAGCTCGCGCCGTCCGCATTTCGTCTCTCTCTCGAGCGCGGGCTGAGCGTCTACGACGCGTGTTACGCGGTGTTGGCCGAGGCGGAAGGCGCCGTTCTGGTCACGGCGGACCGTCGCCTTGCCGCCGCCGTCACGCGGGCTGAGCTGGTGTGACGGCAAGGGTTTCGAGCAGCTCCTTGCCGTAACGCTCGAGCTTCATCGGGCCGACGCCCGAGACCTTTGCGAGCTCCCACAGCTCGCGCGGGCGGCGGCGGGCGATCTCCTCCAGCGTCGTGTCATGGAAAACCACGAAGGCCGGGACGTCGTCCCTTTTCGCTCGCTGCAGCCGCCAAGCCTTTAACGCCTCGAGCATGGTCGGGTCAGCTGTCGGCGCCTCGATGCCGAGCTCCCCGAGGAAGCGGCTCGGCTCGCCCGACCACGTGATCTCGAGGAAACGCTTCGCGCGCGTCATGCCGACGTAGAGCAGACGCCGCTCCTCCGCCAGCGCCTCCCCGAGGCGTGCGCGCTTAAAGGGCAGCTCGCCCTCCTCAAGCCGCGGCAGGAAGACGGCGTCGAACTCGAGCCCCTTTGCGCGGTGGTAGGTGAGCAGGTTGACGCCGCGGCCGGCCGAGTCCTCTCCGAAGCGGCTCTCGAGGTCGGCCAGGAACTCTCCGACGGTGCCCTCACCGAACTCCTCCGCGAGCCGGACGAAGCGAGCGAGGTCGCCCTGGCGCGTGAGCTCCTCTTCGCCGAGCCCTTCCGGCAAGACCTGCGTCAGGCCCTGCGCCTCGGCGACGCCGCGGACGACCTCCGCGACGCCTGTGCGTCCACCGGAGCCGCGCAGCGCCCGGATCATCCCGCGCGCCGCCGGGCGCGCGAGGAACGCGCCGCCGCGCACCTGGTAGGGGATCTCCGCCTCGGCGAGCGCCTCTTCGAATTCCTCCGAGCGGGCGTTGATCCGGTACAGCACCGCCATCTCCTCGTACGGCACGCCCTCGCGATGGAGCGTCGCGATGTTGGCGACGATCGACGAGACCTCCGCCTCGGCGTCCTCGCAGGCGCGGAGCACCGGCGCATCTCCCGTGGGCTGCGTCGCGCGCAGCACCTTCTTCGCGCCGCCGAGCTTCGGGACGAGGCGGTTCGCGAGCTCGAGGATCTCCGGCGTGGAGCGATAGTTCTCCTCCAGCCGGAAGGTCTGGCCCTTCATGCGCAGGAGGTGCTCCGCCGTCGCGCCGGTGAACGAGTAGATCGACTGGTAGTCGTCGCCGACGACGCACAGCTCGTCGCGGCTCCCGAGCCAGCGCTCGAGGAGCGACTGCTGGAGCAGGTTGACGTCCTGGTACTCGTCGACCGTGAAGGCGCGATAGCGGTCGCGGAACGTCATCGAGGCCTGTTCGTCCTCGTCGTAGAGGCGGATCGCGAGCTCAAGGAGATCTTCGAAGTCGACCCGGCCCTGGCGCTCCTTCTGCTCCTCGTAGCGGCGGAAGACGGAGACCATCAGGTCGGGCGCGATCGGCGGCTCATGCCCGTCGAGCCCGTCGAGGTAGGTGTCGGGCGTCAGTCGCCGGTTCTTCGCCCACTCGATCTCGCCGGCGAGATCGCCTAGAGGCCGGAACTTGAACGGCGCGGGCAGCGAGCGGCGGATCGGCTGCAGCGTGAGCGCCTTCGACGGCAGCACCTGTCCGATCCGGTCGCCGGCGAAGTAGCGGAGCTGGGCGAGCGCGGCCGAGTGGAATGTCCGTGCCTGGATGCCGCGCGCGCCGAGCTGCTCGAGCCGCGCGCGCATCTCGCCGGCCGCCTTGTCCGTGAACGTGACGGCGAGGATCTCCGTGGGCCGGAAAGCGCCGGTCAGGACTTGGTTCGCGATCCGGCGCGTGATCGTCGTCGTCTTGCCGGAGCCGGCGCCGGCGAGGATGCAGACCGGGCCGCGCACGGCCTCGACCGCCGCGCGTTGCTGCGCGTTCAGGCCTGCGAAGACGGATTCCGTTCGCATCGGTCGCAGCTTAGGGACGGCTTCTGACAGGAACTCGGGCGTCTTTGCAAAACAAGAGTGACTCGACCTGTGGATAAGCCTGTGGATCCTGAGGATCTCAACGACGCGCTTCGACGGCGACTACGAGGTGCCGAGCGGCACCGTGCCCTCGCGCTGGCGCATCCTCGAACGACGACCGAGCGGGCGTGGCAGCTCGTGTGTCTCGGAGTGGCCCTCCGGCACACCCGCGACTACGACGGGGCGCTGAAAGCACTCGATGCGGCGGTCTCACTGCACCCGGAGCGGCGGGCGGAGCGAGCCGCGTACCTCTCCGCAGTCGCCGTCCATCGCGACCGTGGCGACTACGAGGCCGCGCTGAGGGTCACCAGATCGATGCCGGATTAAGCGATGGCGCCGCAGCCAGAGGCAGTCTCGCTTAGTCGGCCGCTGCTTCTTCAAGCGTTGGCTGATAGTGGACTACAGGCGTTCCACGAAGTCGGTCGACCAATGAGTTTCCTGCGAGTTCGACGCGCGTGATCGCTAGGCCTCCGGCGTCAAGCAGCTCACGGTTGCCGGGCGGAGCATCCGAGTCGTCGCGGACGAACAGTGGCACCCACCCGGCCCTGAGATTCTCAAACGCTCCAGCTCGAGTCCCGCCCTTTTGGCCTGAAGCCACGACGACGGCGGCCTCCGCGAGGCAGTAGATCAGCCGGTTACGGCTCATCGCACTCCCCACGGTGAAGCCGGCGCGCGGATGTTGCGCGGCGATCAAGGTCAGCTCCCCGTCAGCAAGGTGGGCCCGCAGATCCTGCCGTCGAACGACACGTTCGAGAGCGTCGGCCACGACGCCGATCGCGCCTCCGCCTGCATCCACGGCGGCCAGCATTGCTGCGGTGTCCACCCCTCGGGCGGCGCCGGAGACGACGGCGAAACCGTTTCGCGCGCAGCTGCGTCCGACGGCTGTGGCGAAGTCGATGCTGACTTCGTCGGCGTCGCGGGAGCCGACGACTGCCACAGAGCGATCGATGAGCGCCGGGAGGTTGCCCGCGCCGAAGAGCACGGGGGGTGCGGTTGCCTTGAGGCGGCTGCGGAAGAGTGGGGGATAGGCCTCATCGGCGCGCGTGAGAATCCAGATCCCACGGGCACTGAGCCGATCGAGCTCGATCGCGAGCTCGCCGCCTCTAACGAGCAGCGTTTCGAGGCGGCGAGCCGTTTCCAGGCTCACAGCAAGAGAATTGGCGATGTCGTTCGCTTCGAGCCCGAAGAGCGCACTCGGAGTCCGAAGCTCCGACTCATGAATCGAGGCGGCCAGTGAATCCCACTCCTTGGGCGCGAGGGGCCGCGCCATTGCGTCTCGCGTGAGCGCGAGCGTCGAGCACAGCAGCACGATGGCTTTGCCATCAAGGCTGAGCGGAACCGTGCTCACGTCGCTCCTTGGGCGGCGACTGCCAGCGCCAACGGGTACACAGGCCCGCTTCCCGCTTGCCGGAGGAGCATGGCGCAGACGGTCATCGACCATCGAGAGTCGACCACGTCGTCGACCAGGAGGACAGGCCCCTCGGCGACCGCCTCGGGGCGGGCCTCGAATGCATCGATCACGTTGCGGGCCTGCTGGACACTGTTTTCCATCTCCTTCTGGGGCGGCCTCTCGTGCACCTTGACGATCGACTCGTGGTAGGGCAGCCGGAGCGAGTGGGCAAGCCTCTGTGCGAACTCCGGGACGAGGTTTGTACGAAGCGAGGGAATCGCTGTAACCCAGTTCGGTCGCGGGTCAGGGCGCCAGACGTCGAGGACCAGCTGGGCGGCTGCGTCAACGAGGCTCTGGTCAAACCGATCTTCACGATACTTCGCGCTCGCGACGAGGTGGCCCCAGCCGGCGTCACGGTAGATCGACAATGCCCGACCTTCGGCAGCTTGGAGCTCGACCGGGATGTGTCCGCTATGTCCGCCTGCCCCTCCCACCGGCCATCGTTTGCGTGGTTCGATCGAACGGAACGATCTGCGAAGGAAGGCGATCGCCTCTAACAGGATGTCTTCGCCGGCGGCCCGGGAGACGAAGTCGCCCGCGCAGTTCGCGCATCGGCCGCACGGTTCAGCAGCCGGATCGTCCAGCTCAGCCGCAAGGAACTGCATCAAGCAGTCTTCGGTATGGGTGAATGCGCGAATGCGCGCGAGCTCGAATCGCCGTTGCCTGATGACATTCGCAATCCGTTGGCGATCAGGGCTCCATGGATTGGTCGAACGGAAATAGCGATGCCGGTCCTTGAAGATCGCTTCGTCGAGTTCGAGTGCCTTGAGGCACTTGTCAATTTGCCCTCCGGAGAGGTTGATCCGCGCCGCGAGATCGCCCCTCCCTAGGCCTTCGCCGCGCTCTATCTCGAGAAGAACTGAACGCAGATCGTCTTCGCGCGGAAACGCCGTCCTGATGAAGTACTCGGCGATCTCGTCGTCCTCACATCCATGCAGTAAGACAACGGCGGCATTCTCGAGTTCACGTCCCGCCCTGCCGATCTGCTGGTAGTACGCGATCGCCGATGGTGGTCGTTGAAAGTGGATCACGAACCCGAGATCCGGCTTGTCAAAGCCCATCCCGAGGGCGACCGTTGCTACGAGTGCCTTGACTTCGTTCCGCCGGAGCCGATCCTCCAGAGCTTCGCGCTTGTCCGTCTCGAGAGGGCCGTAGTACGCGGCGACCGCGATTCCTCGACCTGCGAGCCACTCGGTCACGCGCTCACAGTCCGCGACGGTAAGGCAATAAACAATGCCGGAACCTGGAAGTTGAGGCAGGTTCGCGGCTAGCCATGCGAGACGTTGCGCCTGATCCGGGAGCTCGATGACCTGAAGACGGAGACTCTCGCGGGTTAGAGGGCCGCGAATCGAGACGAGGTCTTCGCCGAGCTGCTCGCTGATGTCAGCGATCACCCGATTGTTGGCGGTCGCAGTCGTTGCAAGCAACGGAATTCCTGGTGGCAGCCGCTGGATCAGTCGGCCGATCCGACGATAGTCCGGGCGGAAGTCATGACCCCAGTCCGAGATGCAATGGGCCTCGTCCACAACAAACAGGCCCACTGCATGATCCATGAGGCCGAGAGTTCGTTCACGAAAGCGCTCGTTTCCGAGGCGCTCCGGGGAAACGAGTAAGAGATCAACCTCCCCGGCGCCGAGCGCCCGTTCGACATCGTCCCACTCGGGGACGTTCGCGCTATTGATCGTCCTCGCCCGGATACCAATCCGATCAGCCATCAGCAGTTGGTCGCGCATGAGCGAGAGCAGCGGGCTGATGAGCAACGTCGGTCCCAACCCGCGGTCGCGCTGGATCCGGGTCGCAATGAAGTACACGAGGCTCTTGCCCCAACCCGTGCGCTGGACGACGAGGACCCGCGCCCTGTCATCGACGGCGGCGAGGATGGCCTCGGGCTGGCCCTTCCGAAAGCGGGCGTGTGGCCCGAGTCCCTGCTCGAGGATCGACTGGCAGCGTTCGCGGGTGTTCATCGGCCGGTCAGGTTAAGAGCAACCGAACGCGCGAGGCGTGTGGCCGAGTTTCGGGGGGTGGTGGTGCTGGACTGCGAGCGTTAATGTCAGCCCGGCCGATCGAACCTATGGCTTGCGGAGCCGGTCGAGCCCATCCGGCCCTGGGCCGATGCCGCCCTCACGCATGACCCTGTCGAACAGTGGTCGGTCGCGATTGATGACGTCAGCCAACGCCGCGGCGAGCGTCGTCGTTCCGAGGATCTTCTTGACGCGATCGACCTTCTCGCGATCGATGACTAACGAGGTCTTCTCCGGTTTGGATCTCCCGTTTCGGCAGGTCGGGGATAACGTAGTCGGCGCGTCTAATCGGCATCCGACACTCGTGGTTTGATCTCGGGCCTTGGCTGAGTTCGTCCACCTTCACGTCCACTCCGAGTACTCGATCCTCGACGGGGCTTGCCGCGTTCCCGCGCTCGCTGCCCGCGCCGCCGAGCTCGAGATGCCCGCCGTCGCGTTGACCGATCACGGGAGCCTCGCGGGCGCCGTCCAGCTCTACCAGCATGCGAAGAAGGCCGGCGTCAAGCCGCTGATCGGCTGCGAGGTCTATGTCTGCGACGACGCCTCCCGACAGCAGAAGGGCTACGCGCATCTAACGCTTCTGGCCGAGTCGAACGAGGGCTACGGGAACCTGATCAAGCTCGCCTCGGCCGGGTATCTCGAGGGCTACTACTACAAGCCCCGCGTCGACTGGCGGCACCTCGAGGCGCACGCCAAGGGACTCGTGGCGCTCTCCGGCTGCCTCTCAGGCCGCGTCTCCCGCGCGCTCGAGGAGAGCCGCCCGAAGGACGCCGCCTCAGATCTCGACCGCCTGACGCAGGTCTTCGGCCGCGACAACGTCTACGTCGAGATCCAGAACGCGGGCCTCGCGGAGCAGGCGCGCATCAACCCTCAGCTCGCGAAGTTGGCCGAGGAGACGGGCCTGCCGCTCGTCGCGACCGGGGACGTCCACTACCTCGACCACGCCGACGCGAAGGCGCACGAGGCGCTGCTCTGCATCCAGTCCGGCGACTCTCTGAAGAACCCCGGGCGCTGGAAGTTCGACACCGACCAGTTCTACTTCAAGAGCCCCGCGGAGATGGCGAAGGACTTCGCCGACCACGCCGCGGCCCTGCGGATGACGCTCGAGATCGCCGAGCGCCTGAACGTCGAGATCCAACTCGGCGAGATCCGCCTCCCCAAGTACCCGACTCCCGAGGGCCGCGACGCGTTCGACTATCTGGCCGAGCTCTGCGAAAAAGGCCTGCAAAAGCGCTACGGCCAGGTCACAGCCGAGCTCAATGACCGGCTCCGCTTCGAGCTGAAGACGATCAAGGAGATGGGCTTCGCCGACTACTTCCTGATCGTCTGGGACTTCGTCCGCTTCGCGCGCCAGAACGGGATCCAGGTGGGGCCGGGCCGGGGCTCAGCCGCCGGCTCGCTCGCCGCCTACTCGCTCGAGATCACCGACGTCGATCCGATGCGCTACGACCTGCTCTTCGAGCGCTTCCTCAACCCGGGCCGGAAGTCCATGCCCGACATGGACATCGACTTCGCCGTCGCAGGGCGCGACCGGGTCATCAACTACGTGGCCGAGAAGTACGGGCGCGACCGGGTCGCGCAGATCATCACCTTCGGCACGATGCTCGCCCGCGCCGCCGTCCGCGACGCCGGCCGCGTGCTCGAGATCCCATACGGCACGGTCGACCGGATCGCGAAGCTGATCCCCGAAGGCCCGAAGGTCTACCTCGACGACTGCCTCAAGCCGGGCGCCGAGCTGAAGCAGGCGTACGACGGCGACCCGCTCGTCCGCGAGATTGTCGACCTCGCGAAGCCGCTCGAGGGGCTCGTCCGCAACGACTCGATCCACGCCGCCGGCGTCGTCATCGGCGACCGGCCGCTCACCGACTACGTCCCGCTCCAGCGCAAAGGCGAGGGCGAGGAGGTCGTGACGCAGTTCGGGATGTGGGACGTCGAGGCGCTCGGCCTCCTGAAGATGGACTTCCTCGGCCTGCGCAACCTGGACGTGATCGAGAAGACGTACCAGCTCGTCGGCGGGCTCTCGAACGAGAAGATCCCGCTCGACGACAAGAAGACGTTCGAGATGCTCGCGCGCGGGAACGCGATGGGCGTCTTCCAGTTCGAGGGCTCGGGGATGCGCGAAGCCTTGAAGCTGGTTCGCCCCACCCAGTTCGAAGACCTGATCGCCCTCGTCGCGCTCTACCGCCCAGGGCCGATGCAGTACATCCCGACGTACGCGAAGCGCAAGAACGGGCTCGAGCAGCCGACGTACATCGACGAGCGGTTGAAGCCGATCACCGGAAGCACCTTCGGGATCTGCATCTACCAGGAGCAGTACATGGAGATCGCCAAGCAGATCGCCGGCTTTTCACCGGCCGAGGCGGACGATCTCCGCAAGGCGATCGGCAAGAAGATCCACTCGCTGATGGCGTCGCTGAAGGAGAAGTTCCTCGAAGGCTGCGCGCAGAACGGCGTCTCGCACCAGGTAGCGACTCAGCTCTGGAAGGACACCGAGCAGTCGCAGGACTACTCGTTCAACAAATCGCACTCGGCGGGCTACGCGCTGATCGCCTACCGAACGGCTTGGCTGAAGGCCAACTACCCCTGCGAGTACATGGCCGCGCTGATCTCGTCCGTGATGAACACCAAGGACCGCGTGCCGCTCTACGTGAACGCCTGCGCCGAGATGGGGATCGAGGTCGAGCCGCCCGACGTGAACCTGTCGCAAACGGACTTCGCCGTCGTGGAAGGAAAGATCCGCTTTGGGCTCAATGCCGTAAAGAACGTCGGGGAGGGGGCAGCCGCGGCGGTTGTCGCGGCACGCGAAAACGGCCGGCCGTTCGGATCGCTCTGGGAGGTCACCGAGCGCGTCCCGACCACGGTCCTGAACAAGCGCGCGCTCGAGTCGCTCATCCTGTGCGGCGCGCTCGACTCCACGGGCGCGTCTCGTAAGGGGATGCTCGAGGCGCTCGACGCGGCGCTCGGATCGGGCGCGAGGCGGCAGGAGGACCTCTTCTTCGGCCAGGAGTCGATGTTCGAGGTCGAGCACCCGACGATCACGGCCGAGGAGTACGAGAAGAACGATCTTCTGCGGATGGAGAAGGAGTCGCTCGGGCTCTACGTCTCGGAGCATCCGCTGACCGCGGTGAAGGAGCAGCTGGCGCGGAAGACCGACACGAGACTGGCGGACGCCCCGGCGCGGCGGGACGGGGAGATCGTCACGGTCGGCGGCATCGTCGGCGCCCTCAAGCACTTGACGACGCGCAAGGGGGACCCGATGGTCTTCGCACGGCTCGACGACCTCACGGGCAGCGCCGAGGTCGTCGTCTTCAACTCCGTCTACGTGCAGTCGCGGGAGCTCTTGACGGCCGATTCGATCCTCGTCGTCAAGGGCCGGGTCGACCACAAACAGGAGGGCGAGACGAAGCTGATCGCGATGGAGGTCACGGCGTTCGAGGCCGCGCAGGAGGCGAAGGAGGTGCGGCTGCGCGTCGATGCGCGGACGGCGCCGGCCGGTCTCATCGGCGAGCTCAAAGCCATCCTCGAGGGGTTCCCGGGTGAGATCCCCGTGGTCGTCGACGTGGACACGTCGCTAGGGCCCAAGCTGTTGGAGCTGCCGGGCCACCGGGTTAAGCCGAGCGCTGCCTTCTTCGGCGAGGTGAAGGCGCTGCTCGGCGAGGCCGCCGTCGTCTGACGCTGACATACTGCCGCGCATGCGTCGCGGGCTCGTACTCGGCGTGCTCATCGGCTGGGGCGTCAACATCGTCGCCCTGCTCGTCATCGACTGGCTCTTCGACGGCGTCGAGATCGGTCGCTGGGGCTCGCTCCTGCTCGGCGCCGCGGTGCTCGGCATCGCGAACGCGATCCTCAAGCCCATCCTGACGATCCTGACGTTCCCGCTGATCGTCCTGACGCTCGGCCTCTTCTACTTCGTGCTCAACATCGCGATGCTCGGGCTGGCCGAGTGGATCGCGCCGAACTTCTCGATCAACGGGTTCTGGACGTACATCGGCGCGACGATCGTCGTGTGGCTCGTCAACTGGGTGCTGTACACCCTGTTCGACACCGTGTCAGGCGAGTGACAGCCGCCGCCGGATCGCTTTGAGCCAGCTGCGCCTGATCGCGGCGCTGGCCCAGCCGATCAGCCACCAGTAGCGGCGGAACTTCCTGGTCGCCTCGGCATCCGTGCCGACGATTCGCGTCTCGGTCCTGAGGAGGCTTCCGTCGCGCTGCGGCGCGACCGAGAAGTTCATCGCCGCCTTGGAGTAGCCCGGCTCAGCGAACACCTTGAAATCCTCGCGCGTGCGGACCGTACGCAGCGGGAGGTTTCCAGTCGGGCTCCAGAAGCGACCGACGGCGCCCAGGACGACCTCTGAGCCCGGCTTTGCACCTAGATCCACGAAGCCGGCCTTGAGCATCCCCGTCAGCAGCGGTGCGCGCGCATCGCGACTCCTCGGTCTCCCTCGCAGCCGCGAAGGAACGGCCCGCAGGCTCATCAGCGGGCCAAACAGCCTGACTTCGTTTGCGGTCACGGCCATGACCGCCTCGTACGCCGGTTCCGGCCCGGCGGGAACCCAGAGCTCGTGCACCTCATGCACGTCGTACTCCGGGATGACCTCGTCGAGCAGCGACCGCACGCGTTCAGAACCTAGCCGAACGGTCAGTAGCGGACGGGCAGCCGGGGTGAGATCGTCCACGTCAGCCTGCCCGGTCGCGTGGTGAGGGAAGTTTCCCCCAATGGCGGCAAACCACGCGCCCGGGCCCCATAGGCGGATCTCTCCCCATGAACGCCGTCCAGCCGCGCCGACCCAGTCGCAATCCGACCTCCCTCCGGGTTTGGCTCCGCGTGGGCCTGTTGCTGGTGTGCGTGTGTGCTCTCGGCGCACCGCTGACAGCCGGCGCCGATCCCGAGGCTGAGACGACCATCGCGCCGGCGCTCCTCGACGCCGCGCAGGCCAATCCGGGCTCGGAGTTCAAGGTCATCGTCCAGGGCGAGACGGACAGCGAGGTCGTCGCCGAGGACATCGAGAGCCTGGCGCCCGACGACACGGCCGTGACCCAGAGCTTCGAGACCGTTCCGGCGGTCGCCGCGACGCTGACCGGGAGCGAGATCGTCACGCTCGCGCAGAGCTCGGACCCGCTGGTCATCACGCGTGACACGCCGGTGGCCGCGGCTGAAGAGCCGCCGCCGGTCGAGTCGGCGCCTCGGCCGGCCGGGGAGGAGCCGACTGTGACGGGCCGGGCCGAACCCGGCGTATCGCTCACTGCCGTTCCCGGCGTCTGGACCGGGCCCGGGACGCCGACCTACTCCTTCCAGTGGCAGCGCTGCAGCCGCGCCGGCTTCTCCGAGGCTGTGCTCGCCGGCTCGCCGCTCGAGTACTGGTCGCTTGGCGAGCGCGTAGGAGACGTGACACCTCCGTTGGACCTCGGCTCGCCGTCCAAGTTCTCGACCGAAGGCTGGGTGAAGCTCGCTGAGCCTCAGAAGGATCGAGCGCTGATTGCTCACTGGCGTTCTCCCTTGCAGTGGTGGGCGGGCCCGACCGGCGGCTTCAAGCTCTATCTCGACCCCGATGGCCATTACGCCGTCGTCGCCGGTAAGCAGGCGAGCCGCGTGCTCACGTCGGTCGCGCCGACCGTCGGAGCATGGGAGCACATCGCCGCGACCTGGGACGGGTCCACGCTGCGGCTCTATCGCGACGGCGTTCAGATCGGGTCTGCGCCGCTGACGGACGCGCTGGGGGACCCGCAGAAGGATGTGACGATCGCTGACGCCGTCGACGGCGTGGCGATCTTCGACCGAGCGCTCTCAACGATTGAAGTGCAAGGACATCATGCGGGGTGCACGGACATCGTCGGAACGAACAGCCGGAGCTATGAGGCGACGGCAGAGGATCTCGGGTCGAACCTGCGTGTGCTCGTGACGGCGACCGCCGATGCGCAATCGACAGTTTCCGCATCGGCGCTCACAGAGCCCGTCACGGCGCGGCCGCCGGTGATGACTTCTTTGCCGTCCATCCTGGGACTCAGCGAGGAGGGTCAGGAACTCACCGCCGCGAACGGGGTTTGGGAGGGCACCGGGCCCTTCGAGTTCGGGCACCAGTGGCAGCGCTGCGAGGTCCACGGCGAGAGCTGTGCCGACATCGACGGCGCGACGCACGCCGCCTACACGCCGGTCGCCGCAGACGCCGGGGGGACGCTTCGAGTCGCAGTGACCGCGACAGGACTCGGAGGCGAGCACATCGCTCACTCGGAGCCCTCGGAGGTCGTGACCGGGATCCCGGTGCCGTCCCCGCGGTTCAGACAGCAGTGGCCCTACGTCTCCGGCGTCGCGGAGCTCCCAGAGCAGTCGGAGCCGCCGACGATCGCGATCGTCGACTCCGGCATCGACGCGGGCCGTGCCGACTTCGGCGGCCGGGTGATCGAGGAGAAGACGCTGACCTCTCGCCCGGACAACCAGCCGGGCGACGGCTATGGCCACGGAACCGCGGTGGCGAGCGTGGCGGCGGGCCAGGCCGAGGGCTACGTCGGCGCCGCTCCGAACGCGAAGCTCGTCTCCCTCGACGTGCTCGACGACGACGGCGTCGCGAATGTCAGCGACGTCATCGCCGCTGCCGACTGGATCTACGAGAACCACGAGCGGCTGAACATCCGAGTCGCCAACTTCTCGCTCCACGGAACGACGCTCGCCAGCCTCGTGTCGGATCCGCTCGACAAGGCGGTCGAGCGTCTGTGGCTGAGCGGCGTCGTCGTCGTCGCAGCGGCCGGGAACTACGCCACGGACGGCGACGAGAGCGCGGTTGCATTCGCGCCCGGCAACGATCCGTTCGTGCTCACGGTCGGCGCGACCGACACGAAAGGCACGTTCACGCAGCGAGACGATGTCGCGGCGCCGTGGTCGGCTTGGGGCTATACGCGCGACGGCTTCGCCAAGCCGGAGGTCGTTGCTCCGGGCCGGTACATCGCGGCCGCCGTCTCCGCCGACGCGAAGCTGGCGCAGGAGCGCCCGGAGCGCATTGTCGAGCCCGGCTACCTGCAGCTCTCCGGAACCTCGCTGGCTGCGCCGATCGTGGCTGGGAGCGCAGCGAACCTGCTCGCTGCCCATCCTGCGTGGACGCCGGATCAGGTCAAGGGCGCGCTGATGCTGACCGCCGAGCCGCTTCCACGCGCGCGGGAACGCTCCGTGGGGGTCGGCGCCGTGAACGTCGCGGCGGCTGCGGCGGCCACTGACCCGCCGAATGCGAACGAGGCGCTCGCACCCTTCGTCGTCAACGACCCAACGCCCGTCTTCAACGCCGAGAACTGGACGAGCGCGGTAGAGGCTGACCCGGCGTGGGCCAGCGCCGCCTGGGGCTCCGCTGCGTGGGGATCGGCGGCGTGGGGCTCCGTGGCCTGGGGCTCCGTTGCCTGGGGCTCGGTTGCGTGGGGATCAGTGGCCTGGGGGTCGGTCGCCTGGGGCTCGGTGGCGTGGGGCTCCGTCGCGTGGGGAAGCCAGGCGCAAGACGACGTCAGGCCAGAAGGCGGCTACTGGATTCGCAAGGACTGACCGCCAAACGGCGGACAGTGGGAGAGCGGCGGCGGAGGGCCTTGTGGCGCCCCCCGCCGCCGACTATAGGTGAGCCCTGCCAGGAGCTGCGGCCACTCCCACAGGGCTCATGCTTTCCCTCAGCGGGCGCCGATCGTGGCGCGCCAGAACTCGTCGCTCGGCGCCTTCTTGAATTCGTCATCCAGGATGGAGCGCGGCGTTTCGCCGGTCTCCAACGAGATGACGCCGACAAGATGGCGCAGCGCGAGCAGCGCTTCCGACACGTCGACGTCGCCTTGGCGGCGTTCCAGAGCGTATTGGATGGTTTCCGTCGTCATGGATGGATGATCGCCTTCACCACCCATTTACCGGTAAACCGCCGGTAATTTCCCTGGGAGACGAGATGGATTACCGGATCCTCGGTCCCCTCGAGGTCCGCGCGGGAGGTCGGCAAGTGCCGTTGCGGGGCGCGCGCCAGCGACAGCTGCTGGCGGTCCTCCTCTTGCATGCAAACGAGATCGTCTCGAGCGATCGACTGATCGATGAGCTCTGGCAGGGCGATCCTCCGCCGACGGCGGGGAAGATTGTCCAGAACAGCGTCTCGCAGCTGCGCAAGCTGCTGGAGCCCGATCTGCTCGTCACCCGCAGCCCGGGCTACCTGCTCCGCGTCGAGCCCGAGGAGCTGGACGCCGATCGGTTCGAGCGAATGGTCGAGGAGGCGAGGGGCGACCTTGCCGGTGGGACTGCGTCGGAGGCGGCGGTGCAGCTGCGGGACGCGGTCGGCCTCTGGCGTGGGCCGGCGCTCGCAGACTTCAGCGATGCGCCCTTTGCGCGGGCCGAGTCCGCGAGGCTCGAGGAGCTGCGCCTGGCCGCGACCGAGGACCGGATCGAGGCCGACCTCGCGACGGGCCGGCACGCCGAGCTCGTCGCGGAACTGGAGGCGCTCGTCGCGCAGCATCCTTTGCGCGAGCGACTTCGGGCCCAGCTGATGGTCGCGCTCTACCGCTCGGGCCGTCAGGCCGAGGCGCTGCGCGTCTACCACGAGACGCGCGAGGTGCTCGTGGAGGAGCTCGGGCTCGAGCCGGGCCGGGCGCTGCAGCGGCTGGAGCGCGCGGTGCTGATGCACGATCCGGCGCTCGAGCTCGGGCCCGGGGAGGAGGTAGTCGCCCCTCGGCGGGAGGAGGCGCCTGCCGGGGCCGAGATCCGGAAGACGGTGTCGGTCGTCGCGGCGGACGTACTGAGCCTCGGCGGGCCGCACGATCCGGAGACGCTCCGCCGGCCCATGGCCCGCGCGGTCGAGACGGTCACCGAGGTGCTCCAGCGGCACGGCGCGAGCACCGAGGCATCCACGACCGGCGGCGTGATCGGGATCTTCGGCATGCCTACAGTCCACGAGGACGACGCGCTGCGCGCGGTGCGGGCGGCGAACGAGGCCCGCGACGCGCTTCGCGACCTGAGCCTCGAGCTCGAACGTGACTGGAAAGTCCCGGTCGCGCTGCGTGCCGGCGTCAACACCGGCGAGGTGGTGGCCGGGAACACGGCTGCCCACACGCTCGTAGCGGGCGATGCGGTGACTGTGGCCGCACGGCTGCAGCAGGCTGCCGACCCCGGCGAGATCCTGCTCGACGACCAGACCGAGGAGCTCGTGCACGACGCGCTGCGGGCCGAGCGCGTCGATCCGGAGGCGCTGAAGGCGACGGGGCACGGATCGGCGTGGCGCCTACTCGAGCTGGAGGCCGAAGCGCCCGGCTATGCCCGCCGGCTGGAGACGCCGCTGATCGGCCGAGTCGTGGAGCTCGCTCAGCTTCGACAAGCCTACGAACGCGCCGCTGAAGGCGGAGCCGCTCAGCTCTTCACGGTGCTCGGCGCCGCAGGGATCGGCAAGTCGAGACTCGGGCGCGAACTGGTTCTGTCGGCGGGTGGCGAGGCGACCGTCCTCCAGGGTCACTGCCCGTCCTACGGCGAAGGGATCACCTTCTGGCCGCTCCGAGGGATCATCGAGGACGTCGGCGACCTCGGGCAGGCGCTCGCGGACAACGAAGAGGCCGATGCGATCGCCGAACGCGTTCTCGGCGCGGTCGGGCTGAACGGCATGGCGAGCACGAACGAAGAGACGTTCTGGGCGACGCGGAAGCTGTTCGAGGCGCTTGCGCGTCAGCGTCCACTTGTTGTGGTGATCGAGGACGTGCACTGGGCCGAGCCCACGTTCCTCGACCTCGTCGAGCACGTCGCGGAGTGGGCGACCAGCTCCCCGATCCTGCTCCTTTGTCTCGGCCGACCGGAGGTGGTGGATGACCGGCCGCGCTTGGTCGGCGGCCGCACGAATATCGGCTCCGTCGTCCTGGAGCCGCTCTCGCATCGGGAGAGCGACGAGCTGATGCAGCTCGGCGGCGTCGACCTGGACGACGAGACACGGGCCCGAATCGCAGCGGCCGCCGAGGGCAATCCGCTCTTCATCGAGCAGATGCTGGCGATGGTGTCGGAGCATGGCGACGGCGCGGAGCTGCTCGTGCCGCCCACGATCCACGCCCTGCTCGCCGCCCGGCTCGAGCGGCTGGAGGCGAGCGAGCGGTCGGTGCTCCAGCGCGCGTCGGTGATGGGGCGCGAGTTCGGCCGGCCGGCGCTCCTCGAGCTGTTCCCGAAGGACGAGTGGGCAGGGATCGGCGGTGCCCTCGAGAGCCTCGTTCGCCGCGAGCTGCTCCGGCCGATGCAGGACGAGGCCTTTCGCTTCCGACATCTGCTCCTGCTCGAGGTGGCGTACGACTCCCTGCCCAAGCTCGCGCGGGCCGACCTGCACGAACGCGCGGGGAACTGGCTCGAGGAGCAAGGCGGCGAGGAGGAGATCGTGGGCTACCACCTCGAGCGGGCGCACCTGTACAGGGCCGAACTGGGGCCCGTCGACGCCGAGGGTCGGGCTCTTGCGAGACGCGCCTCGACCCGACTCGGCGCCGCCGGCCGCCGCGCCTACGAACGGGGTGACCTCCACGCCGCCGTCGGGCTGCTCTCACGTGCCTCTGCGTTGCTCGGGCCGGGCGCGGCCGGACGGGTCGAGCTGCTCGCCGACCTGGGCGAGGCATTGCGGGAGACCGGCGACTTCGAGCGCGCCGAGGAAGTGCTCGAGGAGGTGATCCAGCGGGCCGCTGCCGACGGGGATCAGGTGCTCGAGGCCCGTGCGAATGTCATTCGCCTGCGCCTCAGGCTCCTAACCGATCCTCAGGTGACAGAGGAGATCGTCCGCGAAGCCGAGCCCCTCGTGAAGACGTTCGAGGAGGCCGGCGACGACCGCCTGCTGGCAAAGGCGTGGGAGTTTCTCGCCTGGGCGCCGTGGTTCCGCTGCCGGGCGGCGGCGACCGTCGAGGCGCTCGAGCGGGCGATCGACTTCGCGAGGCGCGCCGGCGACGCCCGAACGGAGGCGCAGAGCCTCAATCTCTCGGTCGGGGCCGCCTTCTTCGGCCCGATGCCCGTTCCGGAGGCGATCCGGGTCTGCGAGGAGATCCTGGCGGAGCCGGAGCAGCAGCGGCGGAACCGGGCCTCGGCGCTGCGCGCGCTCGCCGGTCTCAACGCCATGGCGGGCGACTTCGACGACGCGAGGGAGTTCGTGGCTGCCCACAAGGCGCTCGTGCAGGAGCTGGGGCTGCGAGTCACTGCGGCGTCCGCCGCCGAGACCTACGGCATCGTCGAGATGCTGGCGGGCGATCCCGCTGCGGCGGAGCGCGAGCTCAGCTGGGGGTACGGCGTTCTCGACGAGATCGGCGAGACCCAGAACTTCCCCGACCTGGCGGCGAAGCTGGCCGATGCGTTGTACGCCCAGGGTCACGATGAGCGAGCGCTCGCGTTGAGCGAGGTGAGCGAGCGGTCGACCGCGCCGGACGACCTGTCGGCGGGCGTCCAGTGGCGGGCGGTGCGGGCGAAGCTGCTCGCCCGGCAAGGGGACTCCGAGACGGCCGAGGCCCTGGCGAGGGAGGCGGTGGCGCTCGCCTCGGAGACGGACTTCCTGGTTCTGCACGGAGACGCGCTGATGGATCTCGCGCAGGTGCTGCGGACAAACGGGCGCGACGCGGGCTCAGTCGTCCTGGAGGCGCTCCAGCTCTACGAGCAGAAAGGGAACGTGGTCGCAGCCGAGCGCGCCCGCCGCTTCTGACGGTCAGGCAAGAAGGCCCCGCCGCGCCTCCGGGATCGCCTGCTCTGCGCGCGGGTCGAGCGCCTCCTGCAGCCCGTCCGCGATGAAGTTCGCGCAGATCGCGAAGATCGCGAGGCCCATGCTCACATAGACGACGTGGGATAGCTGTCCCTCCTGAATCCCGAGCCAGGCGATGTTGCCCCAGGTGGCCGCGCTCGGCCCTAATCCCAGTGCCGACACCAGCGCCTCCGTTAGAACGAGCCCGGGTAGCTCGAGAAAGACTGCGATCGTGACGATCCCGAAGGTGCTCGGACCGATGTGCTTGCGAAGGAGGTGCAGCCGCTTCGCCCCCAGGGACCGCGCGGCGTTGACGTACTCGGTCTGCTTGAGGCGGACAACCTCGCCCCGGACGAGCCGCCCGGTCGTCATCCAGCTGACAATGGCCAGCCCGAAGACGAGCGTCGAGTACGTGCTGCCATGCCGGCCCAAGACCGCGACGAGGCTCACGAGGATCGCGAACCGCGGCAGGGCAAACGCACCGTCGAGCACACGCATCATCACGTTGTCGATCCGTCCTCCGACCAACCCCGCGATCGACCCGTAGAGGACGCCGATAACTGCAGCGACCGCCAGCGCGGCGACCGCGATGAGCATCGACGCCCGACCGCCGAGCGCCACGCGAACGAGGACGTCGCGTCCGAAGAAGTCAGTCCCGAGCCAGTGCTCGCTGCTCGGCCCATGCTTCTGCTGGGTGAAGTCGAGCGCGTAGGGGTCATGGGACGAAAGGATCGGAGCGAGGACACAGAACGCGACGAGAGTCCCGAGGACGGCCATGGAGACGAGCGCCGGGCGGTTCGTCCGGAAACGGCGAAAGACGGGTCTCATGTGACCTCTTCGCGGACTCGTGGATCGAGCAG
>Ga0184625_10000085_pt1 | contig 25097 bp, 20 predicted proteins | sample PLM3_30_b1_FD_133151 | JGI IMG/M metagenome (GOLD analysis project Ga0184625, IMG submission 133151) | Groundwater sediment microbial communities from an aquifer in East River, Colorado, USA - PLM3_30_b1 | ecosystem: Environmental > Terrestrial > Soil > Riparian zone | place: USA: East River... | reverse complement strand
GGTCGTCGATCGTGGCGTGAAAGCCGGTCTCGAACGCGGCGACGAGTGGAATCTCGGGCAGCTTCTCGGCCAAGAGCCGCATCGCCTTGATGTAGGGCGGATTGTGGGCCGGGGCGACGAGGCTCATTTCGTCCATCGCAGCCAGCACTTCAGGCGTCACGCGCTGCACGCCGCTGATGCGTCCGCCATGCACCGCCTTAAAGCCGATCGCCGCGACTTCGTTCGGACTTGCCAGGCAGCCGGTCTGTGGGTCAGTGAGCTGCGCCAGGCACTGGCGAACGGCGACGGCGTGATCTGGCACTTGCGTCGTCAAGGTAGTCTTCTTCCCGCCGATCTCGACGAAGCAGGGGCTTTCCGCCGAACCGATTCGCTCCACGCCACCGCGCGCGAGACAGCGTTCATCGGCCATGTCGAAGAGCCGATACTTGAAGCTGGTCGAGCCGAGGTTGGCAACGAGGATTTTCATGGGGTCAAATTCTGTAGGGAACGGCCTCTGTGCCGTTCCCGGCGCTGCAAGTAAACGTCGATTCGCGGCGCGCGGCACACGCCGGAGGGCCGGAACGCCACGGTGGGCGTTCCCTACAGCGCGGTGCCTAACCGATGAACGCTTCCAGCAGACCTTCGGCCGGGCGGGCGATCACGTGGCTGCCGACGAGCTCGCCGACTTGCTGGGCGGCCTGGGCGCCGGCTTCGACCGCGGCGCGGACGCTGCCGACGTCGCCGGTGACAATGGTCGTCACATAGGCGCCGCCGATGCCGATCCGCTTGAGGATCTGCACGTTGGCGGCCTTGGCCATCGCGTCGGTCGCTTCGACCAGCCCGATCAGGCCCTTGGTTTCAATCAGTCCGATAGCACTCATGGATGGAACCTTGTGGTTAAGTGGGGCAGACATTCCTGTCTGCCATGTCTGTTTACGAGGCAGACAAGAATGTCCGCCCCACTTTGGCTAGCCCTTGGCCTTCTTCAGCGTCGGCGGCAGAACGATGTGTAAATCGTCGTGCGGCCGCGGAATGACCTGCACGCTGACGACTTCGCCGATCCGCCCCGCGGCTGCTGCGCCGGCATCGGTCGCGCTCTTCACCGCGGCGACGTCGCCGGTGACAAACGCCGAAACCAGGCCGCTGCCGACCTTGTCCCAGCCGACGAGCTGGACGTTCGCCGCTTTGAGCATCGCGTCGGTGGCTTCCAAGAGGGCGATAAAGCCCTTGGTTTCGATCATTCCTAGTGCTTCGTTGACTTTGGCCATGTGGGGCTCCAGAAGGAAGTGAGTAGTTGGGTTGTCGGTGAATGGTGAGTGGTGAGTGGTGAGTGGTTGATGCATTACCACTCACGACCGACCACTCACCACTCACTCCTAATGCTTGCAGCCGCAGCCGCCGTCTTGCCTGGTCAGCTCGACTTTGGTCGCGGAATCGAGGTAGCAGGCGTTGCCTTCATCGGTGTCGATGTGGACTTCGAGCTTGGCGTTTTTGTCGGCCCGCACGAGCAGGTCTTCAAACACGACCGCGCACTGCGGCGACTCGACTCGCAGCCGCATGAAGTCTCCGTTCTTCACGCCGTAGTACGCGGCGTGATCGAAATTCATGTGAACGTGGCGGGCGGCGCGGATCACGCCTTCCTGCAACTCGACGACGCCCTTGGGGCCGACGAGCACGCAGCCGGGCGTGCCCTGAATGTTGCCGCTGTGGCGGACCGGGGCGTCGATGCCCAGCGAAATCGAATCGGTGAAGGCCAGCTCCACCTGGCTGTGCGGCCTCGTGGGCCCGAGAACGCGAACCGTCGGCAGCATCCGCCGCCGTGGGCCGACGATCATTACGGTCTGTTCCGCCGCGTAAAAGCCGTCTTGATAGAGCGGCTTCTCGGGAATCAGCTTCGCGCCGGGGCCGAACAGGGTTTCGACGTGCTCGTCGGTCAGGTGGCAGTGCCGGGCCGAGATGCTGACGACCAGGTTGGGCTTCGCCGGCTCCGCGGCCTTGGGCGCCGACTTGGAGCCCGGCTGCGCCAGCACGATCTGGCGGACGATGTTCTCGACAATCGAGCGGTCAAGTTGGGCGGCTGCGGTCATGTGCTTATGTGGGGCGGGCCTCTGGCCGGCCGTTTGTTCCTGTTTCAGCAACCACCAGCTTCACTCCGGCGGCCTCCAGCCTCTCTTTCCACTCCGTCGCCAGCTCGTTGTCCGTCACCAGCACGTCGATCTCCTCCAGCGGGCACATCTGGGCCAAACTCGTGTGTCCAAACTTCGTGCTGTCGGCGACCACAATCAGTTGCTCGGCGCTGGCGATCATCGCCCGCTCGGTTTCGACCAGCAGCAGGTTGCTATTAAAAGTTCCCCGCTCATTGATCCCCGCCACGCTGAGCACCGCCCGCCGCACGTTTAGCCCCGCGAGCATCTGGTTCGCGTACGGCCCGATCGACACGCCCGTCTTAGCGTGGACGTAGCCGCCGATGAACACCAGGTCCGCGTTCTCGCTCGACGTGAACAGGTTCGCGACCGGCAGCGAGTTGGTCACCACTTGCAGCGGCCGTCCGACCAGGAGCTGCGCCAGCTCATAGGTCGTGCTGCCGCCGTCGAGCAGGATCGTGTCGTTGTCCTCAATGAGCCGGCTGGCGGCGGCTGCGATCTGCCGCTTCTTGTCCCAGTTGAGGGCTTGCCGCTGATCGAAGTGCGCCAGCTTGGGCGACGGGCCGGTATAAAACACTCCGCCGTGCGTCCGCTGGGCCACCCCCGACTCTTCGAAGAAATCTAGGTCACGCCGAATCGTCGATTCCGAAACCGCCAACTCTTCCGCCAATGCCGGCAGCGAGGCGAATCCCCGCTGGCGGATCAACTCCAGGACGCGACCCCGCCGGTCATCTGCGAGCGAGGTTTTTATCACCGCCGTTACACTCCACGCAAGTTGCCCCAATTATGACGCTTGGTTTGAAGAAATCAACCACACAATGATATATTTCTGTCACAATATGTCGTATTTCCGTCACAACAGTTCCGCGAATTTGCGTAAGTCCAATTCCGACAAAGGCTTGCGCCTAGCGAATCGTGACGACTCGGTCACGCATTTCGAGTTGGCCTGTGGCCAATTGCCGCAGCGCGTCGGGAAGCGCCTCGCACTCGGCGGCAAAGATCCGGGCCTGGAGCGAGTCTGGAGTGTCGGTGGGCAGAACTTCCACAGGCCGCTGCAGGATGATGGGCCCGTGGTCGTACTCGTTATCGACGAAGTGGACGGTGCAGCCGGTGATTTTCGCGCCGTACGCCAGCACGGCTTCATGGACGTGATGGCCATACATTCCGCGGCCGCAGAACGCCGGGATCAGCGCGGGGTGGATATTGATCACGCGGTTCACGAAGTCTGGCGGGATCAGAACGTGCTTGAGAAAGCCGCCCATCACGACATAGCGCACGCCCGCCGCACGGCAAGCGCCGAAAATTTGCTCGCTGAAAATCTGGTCGCTCGCCGATTTCAACTTCTCGATGACCAGCGAGCGAATCCCAGCGTCCGCGGCGAATTGCAGGCCCTTCGCCTGCGGGTTGCTCGAGATCACGAGCGGAATCTCAACCGGCAGCGAGCGTGCCTTGATCTGCTCGATCAAATTGCGCAGCGTCGTGCCGCCGCCGGAGATGAGGACCGCGATGGGAAGAGCTGCTGGCATCGGATTTGAACCGCGGATTACGCGGATGGCGCGGATAACTAAAATCCATCCGCGTTATTCGCGTAATCCGCGGTTCGACTCCTAGATTCGGCGAACCAATAGACGAACCATTTCGTCGCCAATTTCGGCCTCGACTGAGTTGGCGCCTTCCGCAGTTCCAAACGACAGGCGCGTCGCCAGTGTCTCGCCGCAGATGTACTCGCGATTGGCTTCAATTGCAGTCTGCATAACAGGTGACGCGCCGGCGATACCGACCTCAATTTGGTCGTTAAACTCCAGCGCGAGGTCTTTGCGGCGGTCCTGCACGAGGCGGACGAAGTCGCGGGCGAGGCCTTCGGCGATCAGCTCGGCCGTCAGCTCGGTGGCGAGGACAACGACGACATTGGAGCCTTGAGCGGCGGCCCAGCCGGGTTTGGCTTGCAGGCGGACCTGGATGTCTTCGTTGTCGAGCTCAACCTTTTCGCCGCCGAGATCGAGCGTCACCTTGCCGCTGGCGGTCAGTTCCGCGAGCAGCTTGCCGCCGTCGGCCTTGCCGAGGGACGCCTTGCAAGCCGGCAGCAGCTTGCCGATCCGCGGGCCGAGCCGCTTGAAGTTCGGCTGCACCTGATACGTGATGTATTTCTCGGCGTCCTTGGTGTAGTCGATCTGCTTGACGTTCAACTCGTCGCGCAGCAATTCGTCGTGCTCTTCGAGCCACTTCTGGTGCGTGGCGTCCGAGAGGATTACCTCGACCTTCGCCAGCGGCTGCCGCACCTTCAGCTTGTTCGCCATGCGGGCAGAAAGCCCGAGCGAGGCGATCTGGCGAAGCAGTTCCATTCGCGCGGAAAGCACTTCATCAACCGCGGCAGCGTCGCCGGTCGGGAAGTTGCACAAATGTACGGATTCGAGTGCTGTAGGGAATGCCCTCTGTGGCATTCCCGGAACGCCACGGAGGGCGTTCCCTACAGCACCCTGCGGTGCATTCCCAGCAGTATTGAACACGCCGGCCAAATTCTGCCACATCGCCTCGGCGACGAACGGCGTGAATGGCGCGATCAGCTTCGCCGTCGTTAGCAGGCACTCGTAGAGCGTCCAGTAGGCGTCGAGCTTGTCCTGCTGGTGCTGCGAATCCATCGACGCCCAAAAGCGATCGCGGCTGCGGCGGACGTACCAATTGGAGAGGCCATCCACGAACGCATTCAGCCGCTTGCAGGCTTCGTAATTGTCGTAGGCGTCCATCCGCTCGACGACTGCGGCAGCCGTGCGGTTCAGCTCGCTTAGCACCCAGCGATCGAGCTCGCTGCGCTGCCTCGCTGGCCGGAAGCCCTTGGCCGCTGCGAAATCGGCGGGGACCAGTTGCAATGGGCCACTGGTTGGTGACGCTCCGGGACCTGTTAGGTCCCGGCTAGGAACAAGCCGCTCCGGCTCGAACCGGTCGTTCGAATTCGCGTAGTTGACGAAAAACGAATAGCAGTTCCAGAGCCGCAGGATGAACTCGGGGATCGTGTCCTTGATCGCCCGCTCGGCGTAGCGGATGGTCGTCCACGGCGGCTGATTGGCAAAGAAGAACCAACGGAGGGCGTCGGCGCCGTACTTGTCGAAGATCTCGCGCGGCTCGCGATAGTTCCGCTTGCTCTTGGACATCTTCTGCCCATCCTCGCCGAGCATCAGGCCGAGGACGATGCAGTTTCTGAATGGGTGCGGGTACGGAGTACTGGGTACTGAGTACTGAGTACTTGGTACCTTGGCCGGAGCCAGCTCGCCGCTACTTCCTAAACCGCGACCACTGGTCGCGGCTTTGGGGCCGAACAGCATCGTTGAGATGGCTAGCTGGCTATAGAACCAGCCGCGGGTTTGGTCGAGGGCCTCGCTGATGAAGTCTGCCGGGAACTGTTCCTGGAATTTCTCAGTGCCGGCGTGCGGATAGCCCCACTGGGCAAAGGGCATCGCGCCGCTGTCGTACCAGCAGTCGATGACTTCAGTGACGCGCTTCATCCGCGCGCCGGCGGCGAAGGGCGAGTCGTAACTGACGGCGTCGATATAGGGCTTGTGGACGCGGAGGTCGTCGGGCAGCGAGGGCTTGGCCTGTTTGGCCGCGTCCCAGACTTCCTGGCCCTTCACGCCCGGCTTTGTCAGGAGCTCGTCGTAGCTGGCGAGTGCTTCCATCTTGCCCGTCTGCTCGCAGACCCAGATCGGCAGCGGCGTGCCCCAGTAGCGTTCGCGGCTGAGAGCCCAATCGACGTTCGTCTCCAGGAAATTCCCAAACCGCCCGTGCTTGATGTGCTCCGGCAACCAGTTGATTTGCTCGTTGTTGGCGAGCATCTCGTCCTTGAACGCCGTCGTTTTGATGAACCAGCTCCGCCGCGGATACTGAATCAACGGATCCTCTTCCGCCCGCCAGCAGAAGGGATAGTCGTGGATGTACTGGTCCTGATGGTAGAGCTTGCCTTCTTCTTTTAGACGCCGAGTGATGTCTTTATCGCAGTCCTTGACCCAGCGACCTTGATAATCGGGCGCTTCGGCGGTGAACTTGCCGTCGGGGCCGACGGCACAGATGAGCTGCGGCCCTTCTCCCGGGACAAAGCGCGCTTGTTCGGCGACCAGCAAGTCGAAATCGACTTCGCCGAACGCCGGCGCCTCATGAACAGCGCCGGAGCCGCTCTCGATCGTCACGAAGTCCGCAGCGGTGATCCGCCAAGCGACGTGTTGCTGGCCGCCGACCTTCAGCGTGCCCTTCTTGTCGCCAAGCGAGCGATGATAGAAGTCAAAAGGCGGAAGGTAGCGGCGGCCGATCAATGCCGTGCCTTTGCACGTTGTTTCGACCGTCAATTCGCGCTTCACCTTGCCGGCGATTGTCTCGACGAGCGCCGCGGCCATGATGATCCGCTGGCCCGTCTCACTATCGACGACGGTGGCGTAGTCGAGATCGGGATGGACAGCGGCGAATTGGTTGCTCGGCAACGTCCAGGGGGTGGTGGTCCAGACGAGCAGCGATGTTTGCGAAGTACCGGGTACTGAGTACTGAGCACTCAGTACTTTTCCTGTCGCCTGCTCGCCGCCGGTTCCTGAACCCCGATCCCTGAACCCTGAACCCTCCTCCACGAGTGGAAACAGCACATACACGCTCGGATCGGCCACTTCGCGGTAGCCCTGTCCGACTTCGCCGCTGGAAAGCGCCGTGCCGCCTTGGGCCCACCACCAGACGATCTTGTGGCCTTGATACAAGAGGCCGCGGTCGAAAAGGTTTTTCAGCGACCACCAGACGCTTTCGACGTAGCTCTGGTGGTAGGTGACGTAGGCTTCTTCGAGATTCACCCAGAAGCCGAGCCGCTCGGTCAGCCGCTCCCACTCTTTCATGTACCGCCAGACCGATTCCTGGCAGCGATGGATGAAGGGCTCGATGCCAAACCGCTCGATCTCTTCCTTGGAGTGGATACCCAGCTCTTTGCAGACTTCGACTTCGACGGGCAGGCCGTGCGTGTCCCAGCCGGCCTTCCGCTCGCAGAGCTTGCCGCGCATCGTTTGGTAGCGCGGGAAGAGGTCCTTGATCGCCCGCGTCAGGCAGTGGCCCGGATGCGGCATCCCGTTGGCCGTCGGCGGGCCTTCATAGAAGACGAACCGCTCCGCACCGGCCCGCTGGGCCAACGACTGCTCATAAATGCCCCGCTCTTTCCAGAAGCGGAGCATCGCCTCTTCCTGCTCGGGCAGATTCGCCTGGCTGCTGACGGGCTGGAACATCGCAAAAGTCCAAGGTCCAAGGTCTCAAGTCCAAAGTAATTATCTCGAATCGCCCAACTTTGGACATTGGACTTTGGACGCTGGACTATGAACGGAGGCCTGTCTAGTCCTCGTCGTCGTCCTTCGCCTTCTTCTTCGACTTGGACTTTTTGCCTGACTCCTTGCCGGCCTTGCCTTTGGCCTCGGGCTCGGCGGCTTCCTCGGCATCCAGGGCAACCGGCGGCTCTTCAGGTTCGGCGTCTTCATCGACGAAGTCGCCCAACGCCGTCACATCGACATCTTCATCCTCGGCCAGATCGTCCTCGGTCGGGTCGCCGAATTCCGACAGATCGTATTCGTCTTCGAGCTCCTCTTCGAAATCGTCGTCGAACTCGTCGTCGAAATCCTCTTCGTCGAAGTCGTCGAACTCGCCCGCCGCGGCTTCGCCCTTGCCCGGCGGCTGCGGCAATGCGTGCGCCGGCTCGAGAATGTCGTCCTCGCCCTCGTCGTCAGCACGCTGGCCGCCGCTGGAACCACTTTTCATTACCGCTCGCCCTACTGGCGCCTTGTCTGGAAAAGGCGCAAACGCAGTTCAAAAACAATCCTACCTAGCCGAGGCCGTGCGAGCTGTCAAGAAATGACCACCCGCTAGAAGGGGCTGCCTGAGGCGAGGCTGTGTGACCCGAAACCTAATGGGCGCAACAAAAAAGGCGGACCTGACGCGAATCGCCAGGTCCGCCCAACACGGGGGTGAGAAAGCCTCGTTTAGACGCCTGTGGTTGAGGGAACAACAAGCGTATCGAAACCCTATTGCACAGCCGGCAAGTGTCAATTCCTGGCATGAGCCATTCTGCGTTGCGAGGCAAAAATCTTTGGAAGGCGGTCCGCCGGCGACATTCGCACGGGCTGTAACGGCGGCATCTAGTGGCTTGTCGCGCGGGGCCGCGGTATCTTCGCCCTGACCACAACTCTTGTGAGGAAAGTGCCGTGCGTATGAACTGGCTGGTTGGATTCGCCTTGCTGCTCGTGGCCTCGAATTGCACTGCTGCGGACGAGGCCGGGTTTGTGCCGCTGTTTGACGGCAGCACGCTGACCGGCTGGGAAGGCGATCTGAAAGTCTTTCGCATCGAAGGCGGCGCCATCGTCGCTGGCTCCAAAACCGAGCGCGTCGCCCACAACGACTTTCTGGCCTCGAAGGAGGAATACGGCGACTTTGAATTGCGGCTTAAGGCGAAGCTGACCGGCAAGGGTCAAAACGCCGGCGTGCAGTTCCGCAGCCAGCGGGTCGCCAATCACTTTGAAATGATCGGCTACCAGTGCGACATGGGAACCGCCGGAGAAAAGTCGATTTGGGGCGCCCTGTACGACGAATCGCGGCGGCGAAAGTTTCTCGCCGAACCCGACCAGGCCAAACTGGCCGCCGCGTTCAAGGCGGAAGACTGGAACGACTTGACCATCCGCTGCGAAAAGGCCCACATCCAAATCTGGGTGAACGGCGTTCTCACTGTGGATTACACCGAAGCCGATCCGGCGATTTCGCAGCGCGGCCGCCTGGGACTGCAAATCCACGGCGGCGAGCCGGCCGAAGCCGCCTACAAAGACATTCGCATCAAACGCCTTTAGTCATGACTTACCGTTGACGACGCTGCCAGCGTCGTCGAGCAGTACGACGCTGGCAGCGTCGTCAACGAACCAACCCAAAGGACAATCCAATGCGCATTCGCTTCTACATGGCTGCAACGCTCCTGGCCTTGGGAACATTCGCTCGCGCCCAAGAGTCGCTGCCTGTCGTGCAGGATGTCGAACAGCAGCCGCTCGTGGCCCAGGTGAAGCGGCTGACCGAGGCGCTCGATTTCCTGGGCGTGCCGCTCAAGGACGCAGACCGCGCGGCGCTGGAGGCAGCGGTCAAGGAAACTGACTCCGGCGCGGCGGCCGCGGCAATTCAAAAGGTGCTCGATCCGCACTGCCTCGCCGGCGTCGAGCTCAAGTCGGAAAGTGAGATTTCGTCCGCTGTGGGGTCGGCAGCAAAAAAGCTGCTGGAGCAGGGCTGGTCCCAGTTCCTCGTCAAGGTGCATAACCCAACTGGTCTGAAGGGCGAGCTGCGGGCGGCCAGTCCCAATGCCCTGCGGCTGGCCGGCTCGCCCCCGGGCGACGTCGAGCGCCGCTGGCTCGACCTGCAAATGTTCAATCAGCAACCGCTGACGCCGACGCTCAGCGGGCTGGCCCTCGAATACCGCATCGTGCAGCTTTACAGTCGCGATGCCGGCAAGCGTGATGCCGCGCTGGCATTTGAATATGTCGTGCGTCCCGGCGCTGCGCCGATGCGGACGGACGCGCTGCAGCGCGGCCCGGCCGAAGTGGCGATCCGCAGCCAGCCGCTGCAGCTCGCGTTTGAAGCGGCGGCGGCACACGAAGTGACCTTCCGCGTGCTCGACGAAATGGGCCAGCCCACGACCGCGGCCTTCCTGATCCGCGACGGCCAGAACCGCGTCTATCCGTCGCAGGCCAAGCGGCTGGCGCCCGATTTCGCCTTTCACCCGCAGATCTATCGCGGCGACGGCGAGAAGCAGAAGCTCCCCGCCGGCGAGTACACGATCGCCTGCCAGCGCGGCCCCGAGTCGGTCCCCGAAACCAAGAAGCTGACCGTCGGCGACGGGCCGGCCACGTTCGGCTACCAGGTCAAGCGGTGGGTCGATCCGGCACAGTTGGGCTGGGTTTCCGGCGACCACCACATCCACGCGGCCGGCTGCGCCCATTATTCGAATCCCACCGAGGGCGTTCACGCTGCGGACATGATCCGCCACTGCCTCGGCGAGGATTTGAAAGTCGGCTGCAACCTCACCTGGGGACCGTGCTTCGATTACCAGTTGCAGTTCTTCACCGGCAAGGACGACACGGTCTCCCGCTATCCCTATTTGCTCCGGTACGACATCGAAGTCTCCGGTTTTGGCTCGCATCGCACGGGGCACCTCTGTTTGCTGCGGCTGAAGGAGCGAAACTATCCCGGCGGCGACTCGAATGCCCACTGGCCGACGCTGGGCCTGAGCACGCTCCGCTGGGCGAAGAAGCAGGGCGCGGTGACCGGGCCGGCGCATTCCGGCGGCGGCCTGGCCCGCTCGCAGGACCGTCTCGACGGGCCGGACGGCCCCGGCGGGCTGCCGAACTATTTCATTCCGCAATACAACGGTATCGGGGCCAACGAGTACATCGTCGATATCACGCACGACGTGCCCGGTCCCGACGGCAAACCGCTGCCGGCGATCGACTTCATCTCCACGATGGACACCAATCGCCAGCAAGAGCTCAACATGTGGTACCACACGCTAAATTGCGGCTTCCGCGTGCGGGCCAGCGGTGAGACCGATTTTCCGTGCATCTCGGGCCAGCGCGTCGGCATGGGCCGCGTCTATGTGAAGACGACTGGCAAGCTCAACTACGAAGATTGGTGCGAGGGGATTCGGCAGGGCCGCAGCTACGTCAGCGACGGCACGAGCCACCTGATGGAATTCGTCGCGGCGACGACCGGCGACGCGCCGCAGAAGGTCCCCGTCGGCGAAGGCGGCAGCGAGATCAAGCTCGCCGCGCCGGGCAAAATCCGGCTGACCGCCAAGGTGGCGGCCCGGCTAGGCGGTCAGGGTGTGCCCGTCGAGGCGATCGTCAACGCCTACCCGGCCCTCAAACAAACGATCGTCGCCGATGGGTCACTGCAGGAAGTTTCGTTCGACGTGCCCATCGAGCGGAGCAGTTGGGTCGCGCTGCGGCTGTATCCGGGTGCGCACACGAACCCCGTCTTCGTGCTTGTGGACGGCAAGCCAATCCGCGCCTCGCGGCGCAGCGCCGAGTGGTGCCTCCGCGGGGTCGATCGCTGCTGGCAAGAGAAGAAGCAGTTCTACGCCGCCGCCGAGCAGGACGAAGCCGCGCGGGCGTATGAGCATGCACGTGAGACTTACCGGCGCATTCTCGGCGAAAGTCCTGCTGAGTAGCACGACAGTTTGGCCGGATGGCTTGCTGCCGCAACAGCATAGGCGCGCTTGCGGCGGCACGCAGCTTGCATTCAGAGGCCCCAGCGGGTGTAAGGCTGGAGCCATACACCAATGTCTGAAGGGTTTTCTCCCAAAAAACACGGGCGACGCAGGTTTCCGTTCCGGCCGGGCGATACCGTCCGCGTCAAATCTGGACCGCTGGCGGGCGCCGTCGGCACCATCGAGCGCTTGGCCGGCCGCGAACTCTGCGTCCTCGTCATAAACGGGCTGGAGAACGGCGTGAAAGTCGTTCTGGATGCGGCTGCGTTGGAACTTGCCGACCCGTTGTCGTGTTGAGATTTCGCAACGGTGGCGTTGCGAAACGCCACCGACCTGCACTCAGTAGCCGCACTCGCCAGAGTGCGGACGTGCGTTGCTTCACCGCATTCTGGCGAATGCGGCTACCTGGAACTACTTCTTCAAATACTCGGGCTGCAACTTGCCGCACGACCAAAGCAGGCCGCGGGTGACCAGGTCGAGATAGCGCGGGTCGGCGACCGTTTCGTTGTTGTGGCCGAGCGTGGTGGCAAAGACTTTGGTGCCCTTGTAGTCGTTGACCCAGGCGACGACGTAGTCGCTCGTCGCGTCCCCTTTCTTGCTCCGCGTCGTTTGCTTGCCGCGGGCCAAGGCCGTCGCCGAGTCGAGCAGCTTGCCGGCGCTGTTGTTGTACAGTTCCTCGTTGATCGTCGTCCAATCGGAGTGCCCCTTGGTGATCGGATGCTCGGTCTTGAGGAACGCGATGTCGATCGGAGACTGCGTTTCGTGGCGAGTGCTCTGCAGCCCCGTGAATTCAAACCACGGCGTGACGTCCGGATAGCCCTCGCTGCGGTACGAGTGCATGCCGCAGTGCAGCAGTACTCCCGGCAGCCCCGCCCGGTGCGGAGCGAGAATCCGGTCGATCATCGCCTTGTCCTTGACGTCCGACGAGCACTCGTCGTGGATCACGACGTCGAAGCCAGTCGCCCAATCCGCCTTTTCATAGATCGGGTTCAGATGCCGCGTGGTTTTGTCGGGATCGTAGGCCACCGTCACCTCAACGTGCGCCCGCTCCGCGAGCCCCTTGGCCAGAATGTCCTTCTGAGCCGCATAGTCGTGGCAGCAGCCGCCAATCACGAGCAGCGCCTTGAGCGGCTTGACGCCATCCGCAGCCTGGACGCCGCCGCCGCCGAGAAGAGCCGCGAGCCCCACCCCAGCCGCGACCAGGACGTAAACGTTGGCCCCAATGAATTTCCGCATGTCGCCGTTCCTGATTGTAAGACGAAGCGCTGGCTGGCCTGCGCGATTGCCTGCCCGATGCCCTAGTGTTATGCGAGGCGCGCGGGAATGCAACGCGCCCGCCGACGGCAGTCCCGCGGATCTTCCGGCGCTAGCGGCAGGGCGCCGCCTACTGCCTCCGCAATAGCTGCGAGTAAAGCCGGATCGTCTGGCCCTCGCGAATGTCCGCCCACGCGCGGAGCAACTCTGCCATTGACTCGGTCACCACCCCGAAATGGCGAAGCAACTCGCAGCTGCATGCGCCGGAATGCGGTGAATCCAAGCACGTCTCGCGCCCTGAGCCTTACTTCGCCCGCTTCAGGTTGAAAACGCCGACGTGGTGCGAGCTGGTATAGAAGCCGGCGAACTCAGTGGTCGTTGCCCTGCCGACCCAGTCATAGACGCCGCCGTCCTTTTCGCCCAAATCGACCGTGCCCTTAAAGAGCACGACCTCGCCCGCCTGCCGGCCATCCATCTTGATGGTGTATTTGTAAGGCCAGCCGCACTCGCCTTCGAAAGTGGCTTCCCAAATCACCGCGGCCGGCGCTGCGGCGTCGGCCGCCGGTTCCTTCAAGACGACCTGGCAGTCGAGGGCCTTGCACTTGGCCTTGTCAATCGCGACGCCCTTCGCCGGATCGAACGCGCCCCAGTCGCCCGTCCATTTGCCGACCACCTCGGGAGTCTTGGCCGCAACCTTCTGCGGCGAGTCGCCGCGCGACTGGACCACTCCCAGACACAAGCTGACCAGCAAGGCACCGGCTGCCGCAACGATCGGGCGATGGCAAATCATGGCAAATCTCCGTGGGTTGTTGAATTCGTCCGTTTGGCTTCGCGAGCCATGATCTACTTCCACGAACCGACAGTCAAGCGACTGTTTGAATGTTTCCGGATCATTTTCAGCCGACTCGTCCTCACTGCAAAGTCGGACTATTGACGACGCGATTCACTGCCGTTATCAATACTCAAACTATCATTTGAACATTATATCGTCTGCGATGGGCGGAGACGGGAGGGCCATGTGAAGGGTGACCGCGGGTTCACGCTGATCGAGCTGTTGGTCGTCATTGCCATTATTGGTGTGCTGGTGGCGCTGCTCTTACCTGCGGTGCAGGCGGCCCGTGAAGCGTCGCGGCGCTCGAAGTGCCAGAACAACTTGCGGCAGATCGGGCTGGGCCTGCAAAACTACATCGACGTGTTGCTGGTCTATCCGCCCAGCAGCACCAGTGGTTTTGCCCGCGGCGTGTGGAACTATCCGGGCAGCGGGCCGTCGGACCCGACGATCCACCTGCACAGCTTCGCCAGCCTGGTGCTGCCGTACCTGGAGCAGGCCAACCTGCAGGGCACGATCAACTACAACTTTTCGGCGCTAGCGCCGCAGAATCGCACGCCCGCATCGCAGATTCTGCAGGTCTATTTCTGCCCCAGCTATGCCCTGCCCAAATATAGCGACGACCCGATGTACGTCACCAAAGTCGGCTCCAGCCAATTCGCCATTCGCAACTACGTGGCGATCGGAGCCCGCACGGTCATTGGCTTGTCGGGGTCGCAGCCGGCGGAGGGCGTGATGTTCCCGGGCTCTCGGACGCGGATGGCCGAGATCACCGACGGCACGTCGAACACGATCCTGCTGGCCGAAACGCGCGAGCGGCGGGCCAGCGTATGGATCGATGGCACCAGCGCGGCCGTTGCCGTCCGCTGGCTGGGCCCGAGCCCGTCATTTGCAGGCAACACGGCTTCGATCAACTACACGCCCTATTTTCCCGGCGGGTTCCCCAACTCCATCGTCCAGCTCTACGGCCCTTCCAGCTTGCACCCCAACGGCGCATTTCACGCCCTGGCCGACGGCTCCGTCCAATTCCTCAAGCAGACGATCGACGTCAACGTCTATGACGCCCTCGCCACCCGCAACGGCGGCGAAACCGTCGGCGATTACTAGGTGGGACCGGTTAAGGCGTTGTGGTCGGCAGACAAGAATGTCTGTCCCACTTTGGCTACAGGCGTTTTTTGACTTGCAGGGAGCCGAAGATGAGGGCGGCGAGGGCCATGCTCCAGAGGATGGCGGCGTGTTGCCAGAGTTCGGGCCAGCCGCCGCCGCGGAGGATCACGCTGCGAGAGGCGTCGATCATCCACGTGGTGGGGAAGCACTGCGACAACGGCTGCAAGAGGACCGGCATCGAGTCGATCGGGAAGACGTATCCGGAGAGGAAGATCGACGGCAAAAAAGTGCCCATCGCGATCTGGCCGGCGGCTTCGCGGGTCGCGGCTTTGGTCGAGATCCACAGGCCCACTCCCAGGTTGGCCAGGAAGAACGGAAACGAGATGAGCAGGAGCGTGACGAAGGAGCCGTGGATCGGCACCTGGAACACGAGCCACATCAGGAAGGCGATGAAGCAGAATTCGAACAGCGTGAGGACGACGTAGGGCGAAAGCTTGCCGAGGATCAGCTCGCCGCGGCGGATCGGCGTCATGTAGAGCTGTTCCAGCGTGCCCACCTCTTTCTCGCGGACGATGGCGTTAGCCGAGAGCATGGTGGACATCATCTGGCACATGACGACCATCAGGCCGGGAATGAAGAAGTTGGCCGAGCGGGTGTCGGGGTTGAAGAGCACGCGGGGCTGGGCCTCGACCGGCAGTTGTTTGGTGCCCAGGACCCGCACCAGCGATTCGCGGAGCGTGATCGCGTTGCTGACGTTCACCGCTTCGCCGGCGATGCTCGATTCGGTGCCATCCACCAGGACCAGGATTCGTGCGGTCTGGCCGGACTCCAGCCGCCGCGTGTAGTTCTCTGGGATCACGATGCCGACACGGGCCTTGCCGGCGACGATCATCTGGCTGGCGTCGCGGTCGGACTGGGCCGTGGCCACGACTTTGAAGTCATGTGAGTTCTCGAATTGTTCGATGAGCTGCCGGCTCTCCTGCGTGCCGGAGTAATCGACGACGACCGTCCGCACGTTGCGGACGTTGGTGTCGATCGCATAACCGAGCATGAACAACTCCATCACCGGCACGAACAGCGTGAAGAACAACGTCTGCGGGTCGCGCAGGATGTGCAGCAGCTCCTTGCGAGCGATGGAGAAGGTGCGGAGGAGAGTGTTGGCGTTCATGTCAGTGGTCACTGGTTAGCCGGCTTCGGCCAGTTCACGGGTGCGGTTCCTGGCAATGGTGACGAACACGTCCTCGAGGTTCGGCGCAGCCGGGCGGATGGTCACGCCTTCGCGGGCGATGTCTTCGAGAGTGTCGCGGTCTTCGACCAGGGCGTGGATCGATTGGCCGAAGATCGTGGCTTCACGGACGGTGGGCCGGTGCTTCAGCCGCACGAGCAGCCCGGCGGTGTCGAACGCGACGATCTCGACGCGGCGGCAGCCCGGTGGATTGACGTCGGGCAGTTGCTTCAGGTCGTTGGGCGTGCCCAGCGCCAGGAGGTGGCCCAGATGGATGTAGCCGACTCGGCCGCAGCGCTCGGCCTCGTCCATGTAGTGCGTCGTGACCAGGAGCGTGATGCCTTGACCAGCCAGTTGAAACAGCAGATCCCACAGTTCGCGGCGGGCGACCGGATCGACGCCGGCCGTCGGCTCGTCGAGAAACACCAGCTTCGGCCGGTGTAGCAGGGCGCAGACGAGCGCCAGCCGCTGCTTCCAACCGCCGGAGAGCCGTCCGCCCCAGCGATCGAGATAGGGGCCGAGGCCGGTCAGCTCGACCAGCTCGGCTTGCCGCCGTTTGGCTTCCGAATTTCGCAGGCCGTAGATGCCGGAGTAGAAGTCCATGTTCTCCTGCACGCTGAGGTCGGCGTAGAGCGAGAACTTTTGCGACATGTACCCGATCGACTGGCGGATGCGTTCGGCATTGCGGGTCACATCGTGGCCGAGCACGCTCGCTCCGCCGCCGGCCAGCGGCAGCAGGCCGCACAGCGCCCGGATGAGCGTTGTCTTGCCCGAGCCGTTGGGGCCGAGCAGGCCGAAGACTTCGCCCTTGTGGACCGCCAGGCTGACGCGATCGACGGCCACGAATTTGCCGAAGCGGATTGTGACTTCGCGGATGTCGATGACGGGTTGGGTGGATGTGGACATGGAATCACCGTAGCCGCATTCGCCAGAATGCGGGCCAATTGGGGAGCGACGGCACACCGACCCGCTTCGCGGGTGCCCCGGTGCCTACTATTTGGTCAGCCAGACGTCGGCGGCCATGCCGGACTTGAAGACGCCTTGCGAATCGGCGACGCGGACTTTGAAGCCAAAGACCTGGTGACGCCGCTCGTCGATCGTCTGCACGTTGCGAGGCGTGAACTCGGCGGCCGAGGCGATGTATGTGATCTCGCCGGCGAACCGTTTGCCGGGAAAGGCGTCGCAGGTGACCGCGACCTTCTGCCCCAGCTTGATCTTGCCCAGATCGACCTCCGAGATGTACGCCTTGACCCACAGGTCGTCGGCCCGCAGCACGAGCGCCACCGCCTGATTCGGCTCGGCGATGTCGCCCGGCCGCACCATAAGCACTTCGACCAGCGCCTTCTCCGGCGCGACGACCGTCCGCTCAGCCCGCTTCACGTCGATCTCATCGATCTGCGCCTGCAGCCTGGCGACGACCGCCCGCTGTTCTTGCTTGTCCTCGTCGCGGCTGCCGGCGAGGATCAAATCGTAATTCGCTTGCAGGCGATTCAGCTCGGCCTGCGTCTCGGCGACTTCTTCCTCGCGGTAGCCCGACTCGAACATGCGGACCTTGGCCGCAGCAGACCCTTGTTGGGCGACCAGCTTGTTGTAGCGCGAGAACGCCGCGTCGTACTGCGCGATCGTCGAGGACTTGGACGTCAGCAGGTTCCGTTCGCGATTCAGTTCGGCTTGGGCGTTTTGCACTTCCGCGTCGATCGCCAGCAGTTCATTGCGGGCCTGGTCTTTCTCCTCGGTGCGGTAGCCCTTCGTCATCCGCGCCAACCGCGCCTGGGCGGCTTCGACGTACGCCTTGGCCGCCGCCTTCTCTTCTTCACGCGAGCCTTTTTCCAGCTTGGCGAGCACCGCCTCGGCGGCCTCCTTTTGCGCTACGAGCTGCGCCCCCTGCGCGTCGAGTTCCGGCATCTCCAGTTCCAGGATTTTCTGGCCGGCCTCGATGGGCTGGGCCTCTTCGACAAAGGTCTTCGACACGCGACCGCCGACGCGCGAGCTGAGTCGGATTTCCTGCGTCTCGACCGTTCCCGGCAGTCGCAGCTCGTTCGATCCGCGCGGCCAGTTCCACCACAGGCCGGCAGCCGAGCCGGCCGTCGCCAATAACGCGACGCCGGCAATTGCAGGTTTCCAGATCATGGCCCACCTCTCGTTCACACCCGAGCCTCGCATGCAAAGGTCACGCCGCCGCGAACTTGCGGCTGCAGCTTGCTCCTACTAAGCTCAGCAGGGCGAGTGGAGCTTTCGGACGACGATGGCGGCGAGAATTTAGCGATTTGCCGCAACTGACACAGCCCCAATCAGTTGCGCCCTGGACCGGCGGTATGGATCAGCACAGTACGAGCCAGCTCCAGACGCTGCTCGACCGCCTCCGCCAGGGGGACCGCCAGGCCCGCCGCGAGTTTCTCGAGCAGGTTTGCGAACGGCTGCGGCGATTGGCCGCGAAGATCCTTTCCGGCTCGTTTCCCAATCTCCAGGCTCGGCACGAAGTCGATAGTGTCGTCCACGAAACGTGGCTGCGACTGATGCAGGCCCTCGACAAGACCGACCCGCCGACCGTAGCCGATTTTTTCCGGCTCGCGGCGCATAAGATTCGGCAGGTGCTGCTCGACATGGCGGCCAAGCAGAAACGCGTGGATCAGCGGGAAACGTTTTTGGGGCTGGCAGATTCGCAGGCGACAAGCCTGGCGCATAGCGGCGGCGAGCCGGGAAATCAGACCTACGACGGCGCGAAGCTGGCTCTGTGGACCGAGCTGCACAACAAAGTCGGCCGCCTGGCGGAGGCTGAACGGACCGTGTTTGAGATGCAATATTATCTCGGCCTGCCGCAAGCCGAGATCGCCAAAGTGCTCGACTTGCATCCGCGGAAGGTCAGCTACTTGTGGATCGCGGCCACGGAAGAGCTGGCGGGCGAGCTGGGTCAGATTGGCACGCTCTAGTTGCACGGAAGGCGCGACGGCCGATGCGTGATTTATTGCGTCCGATGCTGCCGATGATCGTGGTCCTGGCGATTCCGATCGTGCCGTTCCTGCTGTTCGGCCAGGAGCGCGTCGAGCGGCAGCTTCAGGACTGGCGCGATCACCCACCGCCGCCGCTGTACGTTTCGGCTGCCGTCATCGGCCTGTTGGCCAGCGACATCTTCCTGCCGATTCCATCCAGCGCGGTGAGCACGCTCGCCGGCTGGCAACTTGGCGCCGTCGGCGGCTCGCTGGCGGCGTGGGTGGGAATGAGTCTCGGCGCGGTGATAGGTTTCGGGCTGGCTCGGTGGTTGGGGCAGGCGGCAGTTGCGTGGTTGACGCGGACTGGCGATCTGGAGCGGGCGCGACGGCTGACCGATCGTTTCGGGCCAGCATTGCTGATACTGGGCCGCGGTGTGCCGGTGCTGGCCGAAGCCACGGTGCTGCTCTTGGGAATGCACGGCCTGCCCTGGCGAAAGTTTTTGCCGCCGGTGCTGCTGGCCAACCTGGTTTTGGCAATCGCCTATGCTGTGTTTGGAGAGATCGCCGGCCGTCACCAGTGGCTGCCGCTGGCTCTCGGCGTTTCCATTGCGCTGCCAGTGCTGATGGTGGCGGCCTTCAAGCTCATCGCCAACGATCGAACTCCTTCGCCAACGAAATAAGATGCCTGCTTCACTGGCCGAATTGCTCGGCGCGGATAACCCGGCCCTGTTTGATATTCAAACGGCCGCGCACGGCCCGGCGGGCGAGCTGCCGTTGACGGATGAGATGCTCCGGACGTGGTCGAGCGGCGATCTGTTCGGGTTGACGCAGGCGGCAGGGATGGGTTGGAAGCCGCAGGATTTGCTGGGTCCGCAGTATCTCATCCTCAGTACCCAGGGCGGCGTTCGCGCGCCGGACGGAACGCCGATCGCGCTCGGTTATCACACGGGCCACTGGGAAGTCGGACTCTTGGTGCAGGCGGCAGCTCGCGAAATCAAGGCACTCGGCGGGGTGCCGTTCGCCGCCTACTGCTCCGATCCGTGCGACGGCCGGACGCAGGGCACGACCGGCATGTTCGACAGCCTGCCCTACCGCAACGACGCGGCCGTCGTTCTCGGCCGATTGATCCGTTCACTTCCGCAGCGGCGAGGGCTGATTGGCGTGGCGACGTGCGACAAGGGCCTGCCGGCGATGATGCTCGCGCTGGCCGCCGCCCGCGATCTGCCCAGTGTGATTGTGCCCGGCGGCGTGACCCTGCCACCGATCGACTCGGAGGACGCCGGCAAGGTGCAATCGATTGGCGCTCGCTATGTCCACGGCGAAATCACCTTGCACGATGCCGCGGTCGCCGGTTGCGCAGCCTGCGGCTCGCCCGGCGGCGGCTGCCAGTTCCTGGGCACCGCGGCGACGTCGCAGGTCGTGGCCGAAGCGCTCGGCATGGCGCTGCCCCACTCGGCGCTAGCGCCGAGCGGGCAGCCGATCTGGCTGGAGATGGCCAAGGCCAGCAGCCGGGCGGTGCATGATCTGGCGGATCGCAAGTTGGCGATGCGCGACATTCTCACGCCGGCCAGCGTGCGGAATGCAATGATCGTGCATGCGGCCTGCGGTGGCTCGACGAATCTGCTGTTGCACATTCCAGCCATCGCTTTCGCGGCCGGCTTGCCACGGCCGACGGTTGAGGAGTGGAGCGATGTTAACCGCCGAGTGCCGCGGTTCGTCTCAGTGCTGCCCAACGGTCCAGTCAATCACCCCACGGTCCGTGTGTTCCTGGCGGGTGGCGTGCCGGAAATCATGCTGCACCTCCGCAAGTTGGGGCTGCTGGATACCAGCGTCCTCACCGTCACCGGACGCAAGCTTAGCGAAGTGCTGGACTGGTGGGAGAAGAGCGAGCGGCGCGCTGCCGTGCGGAAGCTGCTGCAGGATCGCGACGGCGTCGAACCGGACGATGTCATCATTCCGCCAGCAGAGGCCCGCCGTCGTGGGCTGACCAGCACCGTTTGCTTTCCGCGCGGCAATCTGTGCCCCGAAGGCGCGGTCATCAAGGCGACGGCCATCGATCCCGCCGTCGTGGATGCCGACGGCGTGTATCGCAAGACCGGCCCGGCCCGCGTTTTCACGCGCGAGCGCGACGCCATCGCCGCGATCAAGGGACAGTCGCCAGAGCCGCTCAAGTCGGGCGACGTGCTCGTGCTCATCGGCCGCGGGCCGCTGGGCAGCGGGATGGAAGAAACGTATCAGATCACGTCGGCCCTCAAGTTCCTGAAGTGGGGCCGCGAGGTGGTGGTGGTCACCGATGCCCGCTTCTCCGGCGTCAGCACCGGCGCGTGCATCGGCCACGTCGGCCCCGAGGCACTCGCCGGCGGTCCGATCGGCAAGCTGCGCGACGGCGACCTCGTGCAGATCGTCATCGATCGCAATCAACTCACCGGCAGCGTCGATCTCGTCGGCGAAACGCTGACGGCCGGACCACGCAAGTTCTCGCCGGCCGAAGGCGAGCGGGTGCTCGCCGCGCGTTCGCCCCGCGAGGGCCTGGCGCCCGATAAAGATTTGCCCGCCGACACGCGCCTGTGGGCCGCCCTGCAGCGCGTCGGCGGCGGCACGTGGGGCGGCTGCGTGTACGACGTCGAGAAGATTGTCGCCACGCTGGCGGCCGGCGAGCGTTCCTTGTTGGCCGGCAAATGACGGGCTATTCTCGACAATTCGGAATCCTCGTTTCCCAATGAAGAAGCGTCTGCGGTGAATAAGCGCTCTCGCTCGCGATCGAGGCCGGAAGGCGGCAGCCCGCCGGCGCAGTCCGCGAGCCCCGTCAAGGCACTGGCGCGGCGGCTGCAACTGACCATTGTGGCGGTTGTGGCAAGCGGGGCGTTCGTCTATTTCTTCCGCACCGTGCTGTTTCAGCCGCGATTCTTCTTCTTTCGCGACACCGGCTTCTTCTATCACGGCCTGTTCAAATACGTTCACCAACAATGGGCCGCGGGGAGGATTCCGCTGTGGAACCCCTATTCCAACGGCGGCATTCCGCTGCTCGCTCAGGGCACACCTTGCGCCCTGTATCCGGGCACGCTCGTTTTCTGGCTGCCACTGCAATACGAAATCAACCTGAACCTCTACATCCTCGAACACTTCCTGCTGGCACTCGTGAGCACGTATGTGCTCGCCCGGCGGCTGCGGACCGATCCGGTGGCCGCCGGGCTGGCGGCAATCTCTTACGTCTTCGGCGGCGCGGTGCTGTTTCAGTACTGCAACCTGCCGTTTCTTTGTTCGGCAGCGTGGATGCCGCTGGCCTTTTATGCCACGCTGCGGATGCTCGGTCAAAAGAGCCTCGGCTGGTCGCTGGTGCTGGCGATCGCCGCAGCCATGATGGTCTTGTCGGGCGATCCGCAAGGAGCGTATCACGCACTGATCCTGGCCGCGCTGTTAGCGCTCATCCGCTGGATCATTCGCGAGCGCCGCGAATACGCCCACACGAAAGGCAAGGCCCTGCGCGGCGAAGCCTTCCGTGAAATTGCGCGGTGGGCCGCTGAGCGTTGGCGGCGGCGCACGCTGGCACTGCTGGTCGTCGCCGGCGCGGCGGGCCTCTTGCTCACCGCGGCGCAAATCCTGCCCACCGCAGAGCTTTCGAAGCTCTCGACGCGAGCCGCGTCGCAGGCTCCCAACGGTCTCTATCAGGTCCCCGCATACTTGCTGCGGAGTATTCCGCCGCCGCTGCGAGCCGACACCAACCGGCAGCCACATTGGTACGACAACATGGTCGGCAATCCGGTGCCCGGCGAGCAGAATCACATCTTTCGCTACATGTACAGCCTGTCGCCGGCCCGGCTGCTGGAGTTTGTGTTTCCGAACTTCTCCGGACGAACGCCGGTGAATGCCAGCGGGCGGGCCCAGCCGAACTGGCGATGGCTGGTGATGATTCGCGGCGAAGAGCTGGATCTGTGGTTTCCGTCGTGTTACCTGGGCCTGGCGCCGCTGGCGTTAGCGATCGCCGCGTTCAGCCCGCTCTGCCGCCGGCCGCAGACGGCCTGGCTGTCATGGATCGCCCTGATCGCCACGCTGGGCTCCCTGGGCTGTTATGGCCCGGTGTGGTTGTATCGATTGCTCGTGCTCGGCCGCTTGCAGCACTCGCCCGAAGCGGTCGGCGGCGAGGTCGGCGGCGTGTATTGGCTGATGTCGCTCTTTTTGCCCATGTACGAGAGCTTTCGCTATCCTAGCAAGCTCATGTCGCTGGCGGCGCTGGCGATCTCGCTACTCGCAGCGATCGGCCTGCGGCGGCTGCAGCGCGATCCGCGCTGGCTGACCCGCAGCCGTTACTTACTGCTGGGCACTGCGGTGGCCAGCTTCGCGGCTCTCTGCAACGTGCTGCTTTTTCCGGAATTCGTGCTCGGCCGGCTCTCCAGTCCGGACTGGGTGTTCAAGGCAGGCGTGCTCGAGCCGGACCGCATTGTGGTGGAGCTGCGCTACACTTTCTTTCATTCGTTCCTGTTGTCCACGGCGCTGCTCCTGATTTTGAGAATGAGGCAAACGCCGACTGGCGACATCCCTTGGCGCAAGCTGCTGACCACGTGGACACCCGCGATCTTGCTGGCAATCACGGCTTTGGACCTGACGGCTGCCAACCGCTGGATGATCATCGCTGCACCGCTGAATTTTCGGTCGAGACAGCCGGCTCTTGTGCGGGCGGTCGCCGCGGCTGAGGCAGCGACACCTGCCCAGCAGCGCCGCCTGCGCCCGTTTCCTCGGGTCTTCCTCACGCCTGGCACCAAGGGCGACGACTACGACCTCGCGACGAGCTACACCTCGGCGACATTCGGCCTGGGCCTGATCACGCAATTCTCCGATACGCTCAGCCTCGAGCAATTCGAGCCGCTGACCAACACGGCGGCGCTACGCAGTCTCAGCGGCGCCCTCCAAAATGGAGGCTGTGTGCGGCCGCGGTGCGGACTGGATGCCTGGGGCGTAGACTATTGCCTGTTTTCGCGGAACATTAACGTCCAGAATCCCGATACCAGTCCGCTGGGTCTGTTTCACGCCTGGCTTGAGCCGCGTTCGGCTCAAGAGCCTCAGGTCCTGCCGGCTGGACCACCCCTGCCGCTGGTGGTCGCCGCCAGCCGCGAGCCGGGCCTGGCAGGCAACGTGATGGTCGTCAATTCCTCGGCGTCGGATCGCACCTGGATCGTGCGTAAGGTGCAGGCCGTCGAGCCGATCGACCTGAAGGACCGGGCTCGCTGGGGCAAGCTGGTTTCGTCGATGAACTACATGCTCGGCCCAGATTGGCTCGATCTGCGTTCGGCGGCCATCGTCGAAGACGCTGCGCTTGTGGCGCGGCAGGGCGAGGGCGTTGTGGAGATCGCCAAGGCCGACCCAGCGCAGCCCGACAAGCTGCGGTTCGTCAAGTTCACCGACGGCGAAGTGCAGATCGAGGCCGAGCTGGCCACGCCGGGACTGCTCGTTTTGGCCGAAACGCACTATCCTGGTTGGCAACTGCACGTCCAGACCGACGGCGGACCGCCGGTCCAGCAGCCGGTGCTCCGCGTCAATACGGCGATGCGCGGGGCAATGCTGCCCGCCGGCAAACACGTGCTGACGTTTCGCTATGTGCCGGCGTCATTTTGGCGCGGGGCAGCCATCAGCGGCGTGGCGTGGCTGGGTGTTGGCCTGTATGGGCTGGTTAGCTTCGTCCGCCGCCGCCGAAGGATAACCAATCCAACGTGAGAGATTCCAATGCGACTGGGCCTCATCAATTCCGCCTGGGTGCAAGCCAATCAGCCGACGGTCTATGGCCTGCGCAAGACCAAGGAGCTGGGCTTCGACACGGTCGATATTTTTGTCGATCCACTGGATATCGACGTCCGCGAGCGGCGGCTGATCAAGGACGAGTGCGACCGGCTCGCGCTGCCGATCGTCTCGATTGCCTGCGTGGCCGTCGGGCTGATCGATTTCAACCCCAGCGTGCAGCGGTTTCACATTGATCGAGTGAAGCGGTATCTGGATTTGGCCTACGAATACGAGGCCAAGAACGTGCTGCTGGTGCTCGGCGAGTACATCTGGAATCAGGAAGTGATTCCGCCGGCAGAGCAATGGAAAACGGGCGTCGAGAATTGCCGCCAGTTGGGCGACTATGCGGCGCAGCTTGGCGTGCAGATCGCCCTAGAGTTGGAGCCGTTCCACCTGTCGCTGGTCAACAGTGTCGATTCGATGGTCCGCTGCCTGGACGACGCCAACCATCCGGCCATAAAAGCCAACATCGACGTCTCGCACCTGCTGCTGGCGAAAGTCGCCCCCGAGGAGCTGCGGCGGCTGAAAGGCAAAGCCATCCACGTCCACATCAGCGATTGCGACGGCAAAAAGCACGGCGACCTCCCACCCGGCCGCGGCGTCGTCCCCTTCG
>Ga0184625_10000084_pt1 | contig 25131 bp, 23 predicted proteins | sample PLM3_30_b1_FD_133151 | JGI IMG/M metagenome (GOLD analysis project Ga0184625, IMG submission 133151) | Groundwater sediment microbial communities from an aquifer in East River, Colorado, USA - PLM3_30_b1 | ecosystem: Environmental > Terrestrial > Soil > Riparian zone | place: USA: East River... | reverse complement strand
TTCGTCATCACCAAGGGCCTGGCTCTCCAGGCGTCTTTGTGGGCGAAGATCGGCGATGGCGTTGTCTGGCTGGCCAACAAGCTGGGCGCGAACATCGACAACACGTTCCTCAATTCGCTCGCCGAAAGTTTGCACGCCACTGCCGATCAGATTGGGCAGGACTTCAACGACAAGCTGGTTGGCCCGTCATCGGGAGAGAAGGTCACGGCCTTCTTTGATGACGTTCGCAGTGGCGCTCAAGCCGCTGCCGAAGCTCTGGCCAAGAGCGCGCAGGAAAGCAGCAAGTTCGGCCAGACGATTGATGACAACACCGGCGCGGTGGCCAAGCTCATCGCCAAGTTCGAGGAACAAAAGCAGTTCGCCGGCTTGGAAGGGCGGCGGCTGGAAATTGCCAAGCTGCAAAACGACGCCACCGAAGAACAGCTTGCCCAGTTGCAACAGCTTGACGCCGAACTCACCAAGATCGAAGAGAAGAAAGCTGCCGAAGACAAGCTCAAGCAATTCGCGGAACAACTCAAGGGACAACTGCAAACGCCGCTGGAGAAGTTCAACGAAGCCAACAAGCAGGTTGAAGCGGCGCTGTCGGCCAAGCTCATCACCGCCGATCAAGCGGAACTGGCCAACCTGCAAGCGCAGAAAGACCTGATTGAAGATCAAGCGCAGCCCGGCGACACCGGGCCGCAACGCCCGGCCGCGCTGGAGCGCGGGACGGCGGCAGCGTTCTCGGCGTCGTTCGGTGCCAGCCCCGCCGACAAGACGCAAGAGCAAATCAAGAAGATCAACGCCGACATGCTGACCGTGATGAAGCGGTTGGATGAGAAGCTCGGCACGACGCAAACCATCTAGCGGCACTCTCGCCGCACTCTTCGCGCCCTTCTGGCGCTCGCACTATGGCAATCGTTTCCGTCCAGGAAATCACGGGCGCGCAGGCTGCGCTCAACGAGAAATTCGAGCGGACCTATACCCGCAAGTTCAGGGTCATCACCGATTCGGCGCTGGTCGGCGCGGCTGCGGTGGGCAACGCTGTGCCGCCCGTTATCGGCAGCAGCTATCTCACCGCCACCGAATCCGATCTTGGGGCGTTCTGTAATTCCATCCAGCCGGTACAGGACAGTGACAACCCGCGCGTGTGGGAAGTCACGGTTGAATACGGCCCCCAAGAGCCGGGCGATGAGAACCCGCTCAACCGCCCGCTAGAGATTAGCTGGTCGTTTGCGCAGTTCACCCGCGTCTGTGACCGGGACATCAACGGCCACGCGCTGCTCAACAGCGCTGGCGACTTCTTTGACCCACCGCCTGAGATTGACGACTCACGCCCCGTGCTCACTATCGTGCGCAATGAGGCGTCGTTCGATCCGGCACAGGCCATCGACTATCAGGATGCGGTCAACAGCGATTCGTTTCTTGGCTTCGCGGCGGGCACCGCGAAGGTCATGGGCATTTCGTCCTCGCTGCAATTCGAGAGCAACATCTTCTTTTGGAAGACCAGCTACGAATTTCAGTTTCGCCGTGACGGCTGGAAGCTCTCGGTCCTGGACCAAGGGCGCTACAAGACCAACCACAAGCCGATTCCTGAGAAGGACTCTGGCGGCAACGACATGGTGGGCACCCACGTCTCTGACCCCGTGCCCCTCGATGGCAGCGGCAACCCGCTCACCAACCCAACGCCGAGCACGGCAGTCTTCCGTGAATTTGACGTTTACAAACAGCGTGCTTTCAGCGCGTTCAACTTCTAATGATGGTTGGCTTCACGCCCGAATCCGCTGAGCGCATTGCGGATACGGTGCGCATCGTTGAGCGGATGCCGGGCAACACGTCGCGCGGCTCGCGGCGGCGGAACAACACGCCGCCCGCCCGGCTCGTCTTGCGCGGCAAGCTGGATGGCACACTCAACAAAGACAGTTCGGCCACGATGAGCGTTTGGCGCTACAACGGCAGCGCCGAAGCGGACACCAGCGAAAACGTCACCGTCTATGACTGGATGCTCAAGACCGGGCAGACCATCGCCAGCGGCAAGAAGGTGGTCGCCGAGTTCTTCCTGGACAGTGGCCGGTGGTACGTCATCGCTGCGGAGTGCCCGTAATGTTCACCCACAGCCCCGGCTGTTGCTGCTGCAATGTGCTGGTCATTGCGATCATCAACACCAACGCCATCAAAGACGACAACTTTCAAGTGCGGCTCAACGGCACGCTGCTGGGGACCATCGACAATTCCGGCCCCGGCTGCTCTGTCCCGCCCAACTTCTGTAGCGGGCGGCTGTTCTCAACTGACGACTCAATCACGACCTACACCGGGATTCCCGCGTGCTCGGCCAGCTACAACCTTGAGCCGACGATTGAGATTGATCCGGCGCTGCTCATCACCGGCAGCAACACGCTCCGCATCACGTCGGTCAACAACGCCGGCTGTGGCAACTTCGGCGCGGTGCATATCGTCTGCATCAACCCCGATGGCAGTGGCGGCGGGACCATCGGCAAGACGCTGCTCAACAGCACCTACGGCATGATCTCGCTCACCTTTCAGGACTTCACCTTTACTTACCCATGAACTGCGATTGCGTGGAAGTGCCCGCCGGCTTGATTTGCCGGCACTGTCAGAAGCTCTGCGACGGGCCACGCGAGTGCCCACGCTGGCAGCCGCCGCAAGTGGCCGAACTCACCGACGCTGAGCGTGCCGAACTGTTTCCCGACCCTACGCTCATCGGCAATCGGCTGGCGGCGTTGACCACAGCCTTGGGCATCCCGCCTTGCGGCGGCTGCGGCCAGCGCCAAGAGTGGCTCAACCGGGCGCACGTGTGGTTGCGGGACCACGTCTGAAAACAACAAAGAGCCATCCCAAACGGGATGGCTCTCGTCATTTATGATGGGCTTTGGCGGTTGCTTGCCTGAGCCGCTGGAGTGAGGCGAAGCCTTGCGTTCGATGTACAATGGCGGGGATGGACAAGCACTTTCGCGGCCGGCGCTGGCGGCAACTGATGATCGTAGCTGTTCGACAGGGTGATCCTGGCGAGGAAATGACTTGGCAAGAGTTTGTGCAGTGCGTTCTTACGCTATTCGCCGGAGCCGCAACTATCGGCATCACCCTAGCAGTCCTGGTGTCGCTTGTCTGGCTGGCGTGGCGAATCGTTGTTGCCTGACTCGCTTTACCTTGGCGGTTGCTTGCCTGAGCCGCTGGACTGAGGCGAAGTCTTGCGGGCTGCCTTGAGAAGCTCTCCGGCAATCGCGCTGGCCTGCTGTGGGGTGAGCGTCAACGCCACCTTGAATGACGGCTTGGCGATGCTGCGCTTGGTGGGAACGTCTCGGCGAAGTTGAAGCCAAATCCGCTGAGCGTCACTGTAGATATGAACCGCATCGGTGCTGCCGATAGCGAAGGGGACGGTTCTCGTTCCTCTTGGTGCTGGCATGGTGCGCTCCATGCAGAAGCGTAGGTCACGCCCACGCCGGTACAATCGCTACTTTCGCTTGCCGATCCATTCGCGGTCAGCGTCAGACAGCTTGTCGGCATCAAGGGTGATGACCGAGCCATCGGTCTTTCGCAGCGTGACCTTGCTGCCGATCGCGCCGCCGAACTCGGCCTCAACGGTGAACTTGCCATCGGCGCTGGTCCAAGTGCGCGCCTTCGGCTCTGGGGCCTTGGCCGGCTCCGGGATAGTCGGCGTCAACACGGGTGGCTCTGGCGTCACCACGGGCGGTGCTGGCGTAACGGCAACCGAACCATCGGACAGAATCTTGTCCATTACCACGTCGTCATCGAGCATCAGATTCCCCGCTGCAAACTGCCCATCCTTGCGAATGATGATCGACGTGTAGTCGCGGCGGTTGTCAACCGGCGATTGATACTTGCCCGAAACGAACCACGACTTGCCCGCTTCAATGATGCGCACTTCGGCCAGTTCGTCGATGGTGACTTGGCCCTTGAGATGGGAACGCAGTGCTTCTTTGGCGGCTGCGATGATCGGCTCTTTGGGCGTCTGGTCCGTGCGGCCTTCCAGGTCATTCTTGCCTTGGTTGTAGCCCTTGCCGATGTTGGGCTTGCTGGCGACTTGGGGCTGCGGCTGCGGTGCCGCCTTGCGGGCTGCTGACGCCGCCGCACCCACCATGCCGATGGCGATGATGGGAACCATGACGAGCGCGATGAGCAGCACGCCCACGCCGGCCAACGGCACCAGAAAGCGCCCGACGAAGCCGCCTTGGTTGCCGCACGACTGGCAGCGCCAGCCGCCGATCTTGATGGACGCCAGAATCGAAGTCGGAATCCGCAGCCCGCACAGAAACAGCGTGATGAGCAGGTGCAAAATGTGATTCGTCGCCGGGCGACCCCACAGCGTTTGCTTGTGGCAGACCTGGCAGAATTTCGACGTTTGCTCCACTGCTCATCCCCTTTGCAAAAATACCGAAAACAGTATAGCGGCAGGGAGTTCAAATGGAAGGCGCACTCGGTTGGATCAGCGAAATAGTCCAGTGGCTTGGCCGGTTCATTCCCCGGCTGCTCATCGTCCGCAGCACCCACGGCGGCGTGCGGTTCCGCCACGGCAAGCACGCTGAGCTAATTTCGCCCGGCATCGTCTGGTATTGGCCGCTGCTCACCGAAGTCGCGGTCATCCCGGTCGCTCGCCAGACGTTGAATCTCGTCACGCAATCGCTGCTGACGAAAGACGCCAAGCAAGTGGCAGCCGGCGCGGTCGTGGTATTTGCCATCGGCGACCCGGTAGCGGCCCTATCCCGAAATTGGGACATCAGCGACACAATCAGCGATGTCACGATGACGGCGATTGCCGAAGTCGTCACGGGCAAGACGCTGGACGACTTGCTCAGCAATCTCACGGGCACCGTCCAGGCGGACTTAACCCGCGTGACACGCCGCAAGCTCAAGCCCTACGGCGTGCGGGTGTACCGCACGGCGATGACGGACTTCTCGCTCTGTAGCACGATCAACGTGAACGGTTCGCCGCTGGTGCTGCCCGCTGGTTAGACTTGTTATCAGATTTCTTGATTTGGTCCGCGTTGTCCAGATAGCAAACCAGCACGCAACCAACTGCTTCGGCATACTTCGCCATCGTTTCCAAGCTCGGCGAGTGCTTGCCCGCCAAGGTTTCGGAGACCCGCTGCGGGCTGGTTTTCAACCGCTCGGCGAGGTCTTTCTGGCTCAACCCCAGTACCTGCAAGCGTGCCCTGATGAGGTCAAAGAAACCAGCGTCCGCTTGCCCTTCCAGGAAGATCACCGACTTCATGCCCGACGCATTGAGAAAGCTTGTCTTGCCATTCCCTTTTGCCGTAACAACGAGCTTGGCCGCATCGCAGGGCAGCTTGAGCGTAGCGGAGCAGTCCAGCGCCTTGGCGACTTTCTCCACCGTGGCCAGCGTGGGCTTGTGCTTGCCGGAAAGAATCGCGGCCACGTTCGGCTGTGCCAGACCTAGCCGCTTGGCCAGTTGCTCTTGGGTCCAGCCAAGATCGGCCAGACGTTGCCTGGCTTCGGCGCAGAATTGGGCGTGTAGATCGTCCACAGCGGCAGCATCGGGGTCAATGCAAATGAAACACCGATACTACCACAAAGCTGGCGAGACGCCACAAAGCTGGCGTAACGCGGCTGGCGTCGGGCGGCTGGCGCGGGCAGAATGGGCCTCTCGCTTTGCCTGCCCTCTTCAATTCTCGCCGCTGCCCGTGACCCCACAGCAATTCATCGCCAAGTGGCAAGCCGCCACTCTCTCGGAACGCTCTGCCTGCCAGCAGCACTTCCTAGACCTTTGCGACCTCTTGGGACAGCCGAAGCCCGCCGACGTTGACAGTGACGGAAGCTGGTATTGCTTCGAGCGTGGCGTCAGCAAGAGCGAAGGCGGCAAGGGCTGGGCCGACGTATGGATGAAGGATCACTTCGGTTGGGAATACAAAGGCAAACACAAGGATTTGCGGGCGGCGTACAACCAACTACTGCAATACCACGAATCACTCGACAGTCCACCGCTGCTTGTCGTCTGCGATCTTGACCGATTTGAAGTCCACACCAAATTCACGGGCACGGCGAAGCGCGTCCATGCGTTTGACCTGTCTGGATTGGCCGAGCCGAAGAACTTCGACGTTCTGCGGCGCACCTTCATTGATCCTGAGTCGCTCCGCCCTGGCCTAACAAGCCGCAGCGTCACCGAACAGGCGGCAGAACATTTCGGCAAGTTGGCCGATGGTTTGCGGGGGCGGGGCATTGCGGCGCACGATGCTGCCCACTTCTTGATGAAGCTGATGTTCTGCATGTTCGCAGAAGACATTGACTTATTGCCAAACCGTGTCTTCGCCCGCGCGGTAGCCGGTTGCAAGAAAGAGTCTAAGCGGCTTACTCAAGTCTTGAGCAGCCTGTTTCATGCGATGGCGAAGGGCGGATTGTTTGGTGCCGACGAGATTCTTTACTTCAACGGTGGCTTGTTCTCGGACAGCACAACCATTGAACTTACCGCCGATGAAATCAAGGCACTTGCCGAAATCGCGGAACACGATTGGAGCGTTGTCGAGCCGCATATCTTCGGCACTCTCTTTGAGCGAACGCTTGATCCAACGAAACGGGCGCAGATTGGCGCACACTACACTAGCAGCGATGACATCAAGACGCTGCTTGAACCCGTGATGATGACGCCACTGCGCCGAGAGTGGCAGACACTTCGCCAGAAGTGTGAAGCATTGCTTCCAACGCTGGCCTCCGAAGCAAAGAAGAAGAGCATCCGAGCAACCAAAGAATCGAAGCCCCGACGCGACTTCAACAAGCTGCTCCGCGAATTTGTCGAGCGGCTGGCGCACGTGACAGTTCTGGACCCGGCCTGCGGTAGCGGCAACTTCCTGTACGTCGCACTGCGATTACTTTTGGACTTGGAGAAAGAGGTTATCACGTTTTCCGCAAGCCACAGCTTGGGGCTGTTGCCACAAGTTCGGCCAACGCAACTCCACGGCATCGAGATAAACCCGTTCGCCCAACAGCTTGCGCAGGTCGTCATTTGGATCGGTTATCTCCAATGGATGCGCGATAACGGTTTCATTCCGCCCCGCAACCCAGTTTTGGAACCGATTGAAAGTATTGAGAATCGAGACGCGATTCTGGACATGAGCAACCCGGCCACACCGAAAGAGCCAGCGTGGCCCGAAGCAGATTTCATCGTCGGCAATCCGCCATTCTTGGGCGACAAGTTGATGCGTGGCGGATTGGGTGATGAATACGTCGAGGCGCTCCGCGCTTTGTACTCCGATAGACTACCCGCTCAACTTGATCTTTGCTGCTATTGGTTTGAAAAAGGGCGACAACAAATACGGCAGGGCAAGGCGCATCGCGCGGGCCTTCTGGCAACACAAGGCATCCGTGGTGGCAGCAATCGGGCAGTGCTGGACAATATCAAATCGAACTGCTCGATATTCTGGGCTGAGTCTGACCGCGAATGGGTGCTTGAAGGCGCGTTGGTTCACGTCAGCATGATTGGTTTCGATGACGGCACGGAAACGCAGCGGTCACTTGATGGCGAGTCTGTGGACGAGATTTTCGCAAATCTCAGCGCGAGCCTTGATGCCTCGTCAGTAAAGGAAATCCCGTCCAATCTCGGAATCAGTTTTCTGGGAAGCTGCAAGGGCGGGAGCTTTGACATAGGCGAGGACGAGGCGATTGCGCTGTTGAGGTCCAGCGGCAACCCTCACGGGCGGCCCAACAGCGATGTACTCCGGCCCGTAATGAATACCAGTGATCTGACCGGGCGCAAGCCTCTGCGATGGATCATCGACAACGCAAATCTGACGCTGGACGAAGCCTGTCTGTACGACGCGCCACATCGGATCGTTGTTGAGCGCGTCAAGCCGAGCCGCGACACAAACCGCGATAAGTGGCTGCATGATAATTGGTGGCGACCGCAACGAATGCGACCAGAAATGAGGCAGTCCGTTGCGCCACTTGGACGGTTCATCGTAACACCAACAACATCGAAGCACCGTGTTTTTGCGTGGCTGCGCCAACCTGTCTTGCCCGACCACCAGCTTATCGTCTTCGCCCGTGATGACGATTTCTTTTTCGGAATCGTCCATTCTCGACTCCATGAGGTATGGTCACGAGCGCCGGGAATGGGGACGCAATTACGCGAACGTGAAAGCGGCTTTCGTTACACGCCAACAACATGCTTTGAAACCTTCCCATTTCCCGAACCGACCGACGATCAGCGGCCTGCGATCACAGACGCTGCCCGCGAGCTTGATCGGCTCCGCAACAACTGGTTGAATCCGCCAGAGTGGACTCGAACCGAAGTCCTTACCTTTCCAGGATCAGCAGACGGCCCGTGGGCACGCTTCGTTGAGAACGGAACCGTCCGCTTCCCTCGCGTCGTGCTCAAGGACGACGAACACGCGGGTGAACTCAAGAAGCGGACGCTCACCAATCTCTACAACCAGCGGCCCGCCTGGCTGGACCATGCCCACAAGAGGCTGGACGAAGCCGTTTTCGCCGCTTACGGCTGGTCGCCGTCGATCACGGATGACGAGCTACTCGGCAAGCTGCTTGAATTGAATCTGGCAAGGTCAGCTTGACCAGCCAGATAGCGTTCTTCTGGTCCGCCGAAACGGGTTGCTTCGCCGCCTGAACACGACCGTCTCTACCCGGCATTTGGAATCAGCACTAGAATCACAGTCTTTGGCGTATCCCACACCGGAGGGATTATGGTCCCGACGAAATTCATGCCCGTTTTTCCATGTTTCAGCGCGTTAACCGATGAGTGTACTGGACCGTACCTCGTTGTTTCAGAACAAGGTGGTAAGGGACTCGTTGTGTTTACGGATGAAGACCTGTTGCTTCGGTTTAGGCAGACAGGGGAAGCTTCTGGACCGACGATTCGTTTCGACGCCGCAGGGCAACTCGCCCTGTATTTGGACGCACTACCCCCGGATGTTATTAGTATCGCGTTTGATCCGAATGACCAAGGCAAGGCCGTCGTTGTTTCGGCGGCTAATCTGTATCGTGCTCTGCTTGAATAGCGTACATGACACCATTGGAGTCGGCTTTAATGACCGCTTCACAGTTGCGCGTCGGAGTGCTTCAACTAGAGTCGCACCCAGCCGTTGTCCTTGGTGATCGCGATATGTTGCAGGAGCCAGTGGTTCCATCTTCGCTCGACCACTGTCTGACATCACTTGGACGTGACCTTATCGACTTTCGCCCATGTCAGCAGTCGATACAGAGTACCTATCTACAGTGGCATCTCGCCCGCACGACATCGTTGATTCATTGGTTAGAGTCGTCGGAAGCTGGTCTCCCACATCTATTGATCCTTCCGGAGTGTAGTTGTCCATTCGAGACGCTGTATCTCTGGCGCGATTTTGCCAAGAGGAATGATGTAATTGTATTTGCCGGCACGCATTCACCAAGATTGGGCGAACAGGCGCGTTCCAACTATCGTCGTCTTGGCGTCCCAAGACAGATTCTAAAAACATGGTCAAAGGAAGATTCTCCACCGCCCGCTATTGCAACCGTATTCTCAAAAGATCACGTCCTCGTTCATGCGAAGGCGATTCCGTCGATATTCGAGCGCACCGAAATGACAGGGATGTTGCCATCACTGGTGTCGCCAACGATCATAACTACGGCATCCGGGGTGCGCATTGCTTTGTTCGTTTGCGCTGAAGCACTTCAACTCCCGTCCATTTCCTCGCCGCTACCAGATTGTGTTGTTATTCTTTCATACGATAGACAACCCGCGCGCTTCCAGCGCGTATTTGAGATGTTCACGGAGAATCGTATCCCGGTGTGCTATGCAAACGATGGAGCCTTTGGTGGTTCAGGTGTGTTTACCGCCGTAGATAGTCGAGCGGCTGACTGGTGGTTTCGCGCACCCAACAACGGCGTACTTCCGGTCGGTGAAGCCTACCTTGAGGTTGCTCTCGATTTGGCGGCACCTGCTGTTGAGGTTGGCGTAGCTGCGCCGCGAGCACCAAGTCAGCTAATCCGGTTATCGCCGATCTATTCAGACGGTGATCCGCTAGTGGAACTAGAAAATGCGGCAGTAGCTGCTGTTGACGAAGAGCAATCTGCAAAGCTCACCGCAATTCGACTCGAAATACAGCAGCAACATGCCAGACACCCACTAGCTGTTCGACGATGGGCATATCTTGAGGGGTTAGCGACCAATGGGCGACTTTCTGACGATTGGCGTGAAAGACTAGCACCGTGTCACGTGTTGCAAGGCGTTGCCCCTTTGCGTGCCATTGAATCTGCGCTCTGCAAGAGTGCGTCGGACACGCTATTTGAGTTTCTGTCTTCCTCATTTGGCACAATTCCTTCCGACCAGTTGTTTGGACAAGTCGCCCGCCTAGCCCACGAGTTTCGCGCGAAGGCCGGCACCGCCATTGGTCCAGAGCCGCAACTGAGAACAAACCGTTCGGCATCGCCTTCGTTTATTGGACGCACAGACGTTGTGGCCGAACTCAGAGATTTCGCACATCAGAAAACAGCGTCCGTCTTGCTATTATTGGGCCTTCAAGCGATAGGCAAGACTGCATTAGTGCGCACGTCTTTGGAGCAGGCTTGCGTGCGCGTCTTGTCTCTCGATTGTCGGGAAGGATGCACTGCTGATTACATTTTCGAGTCCGTGCTCATGCAGGCGGGAAAGGTGCCATCAGGCGTGGCCCCACGCGGACACTTTGATGTCCTCGATCTTGTTGATGCACTGAGAGGATACGATGTGTTGTGGCTTGAGTCGTGCCACAATCTTGTCGATCATGGAATCTGGCGTACCGGAGCCATCAAGCAGCTACTGGATGGGTTTATCGCCGCTCAATCAGAAGTAGGCGGTGTATTGATTTGCGAGGGCCGACGAAATCTGCCGCTTGAAGTGCCGATGGGAAAGCAAATCTTCCGCAGGCGACTGGCGGGGTTAGTGGGCAAAGATGGACCCGCATTTCTTGAGCAGCAACTTCGGCGTGCTGGAGTGTCCCTGGATGCAGTGTCGGAAGATAATCGAATCGCGGTATCTAAGCATCTTGACGGACATCCAGGCATGATTATTCTATGCGCGGATGCCATTGCCCGTTCGGACGTGTTTGTAGTGCTTGACGAGCTAAAGGCGCGACGTGGCTTCTTTCTCGATGCCATCACTACACTGTTGTCATCATTGCAACTCACTGGCCATGCCCAAAGAGTGCTGGAGGCTTTAGCGGCATCACCTCGCGGCGTTCCTGCTGATGTGTTCACAGCCTTGATGAGTTCCGAAGAAGCGTCTATAGCAATTCGCGAATTACGTGATGCGAGCCTTATTGAAATCGCTCCAACGGGCGTTGTGGTAATCACTGGATTATTGGACCAAGTAAGATGCTTTCCCGATTCCCTATCTGGACCAGAGCGGAAGACGTTTCATATTGAGGCCGCTAAACGCCTTGCGTCCCTGGCGCGTACGGCGGAGCGCGACTACGCGCTTATGTTTGCAGTCGAATCGAACTACCACGCGGCTCGCGCTGGGATAAGTCCTCTTTGCGACATCGGCGGGCTAATGGACGGCGTTTCAGCAGCAGCGCGGCGGGACTATGAAGAGCAGCGATACGAATCAGTGATTCGGTTGCTTGCGAACTATGAGACGACGAACGCGCCAGAGGATATGCTTGCGATTCTCGCAGATTCATACGCTTGGTGCAATCAATTTCAAGATGCCTTTCGAGTTGCCGCGCGTGTTATCGAGCGCAGTCGTGAGTTCTTGTGGTTATACACAGAAGCGTGCCGAGCAGCCCTTCGCGCGCATCAGCTTGATTCTGCAAAAAAGGCGGTTGAATTAGCAGAAGCGCTTGAGCCGGGGAATTACATGGTTATGCTCCAGAGAGGCCATATTGCCCTGCGGGAGAAAAGGCTGGACGACGCAGAAGCTTACTACGAAAAAGCAGCGGAACGATCCGAACGTGACGCATGGCCCCATTTTTATCTGAGCAGACTGCTGATTGAACGCGGCTACCCTGACAGAGCAGTGGAAATTGCGGAACGTGGCCGCGAGATCATCGAGAAGTTTCCTTATTCGCGTGGTCGGAGAAACTTAGAAACAGCGTTGCTGTCTCAAGAGATGATCGGGCTTGTGTTAACTGGTGACGAAGAAAACGCGCGACAATGTCTGTCAGCCATTGAACGTTCTGACAGCACTCGCCCGGAAGTTGTCTTATGCACGGCCTACATGACTGCACGGTTCTCTGAATCGCAGAGTGAGCACGAACGTATTGAAGCATTTGATCGCGCACTAACTCGATTGCGCCGTGTCGATAGCCGTCAGGCGCATCGACGTGCTCAAATCTGTTTGTTTAGGGGGAAGATTTATGAGCAGCTTGGCAATCTGAGCGATGCCGAGACAGAGTTTGCAGAAGCGTGTCGATTGGACGCCTTCAACATTTACATGAAAATGTGCTATGCAAGAGTGTTGGTCAGAATTGCCAAGTTTGCTCGCAATCAGGACCAGCGGGAAGCGGTTGAATCGGCAGCAAATCGTGCAGTTCAAGTGATTGGTGACGTGCTCCGGCTTCAACCTTCACACGAAGAAGCTCGAAATCTACAAGAGGATATCTACGCGGAGTTTCGAGTCCACTAACGTCAACCATGTATGTGCGGCAGATTCACGCTCCGAACCAAGCTCAACTTGCTGCTTGACCAGTTCGCGGCTGAGCTTGGCGAGACGCAGGCGTTCGACCCGCGCTACAACATCGCGCCGACGCAAAGCGTGCTGGCGATCCGGCACCCGCGCCAGCTTGTCGCGCTCAAATGGGGCCTCATCCCATCGTGGGCGAAGGACGCCAAGATTGCCAGCAGCACGATCAACGCCCGTGGCGACACGGTTGCCGACAAGCCGGCCTTCCGGGCTGCGTTCAAGAAGCGGCGCTGCTTGGTGCTGGCGGACGGCTACTACGAATGGCTTCGGGAAGGCAAGGCAAAGCTGCCGCACCTGTACGAAATGGACGACGGGCGGCCTTTTGCGCTGGCCGGCTTGTGGGAATGGTGGGGCGGGCCGGACGGCAAATCGCCGGTTGAGACGTGCTCGCTCATCACGACCGACGCCAATGAGCTTGCCGCCACGGTTCACGACCGGATGCCCGTGATCCTGCCCGAAGCCGAGTACGACCTCTGGCTTGATCCTGAATTTCAGGACCGCGACAAACTGTTGTCGATGCTGCGCCCGTTCCCTGTGGACGAAATGACCGTGCGGCCAGTGAGTCAGTACGTCAACAACGCCCGGAACCAAGGGCCTGAGTGCGTTGCGCCGCTGTGACTAGCTCGCGGCCAGCTTGACGATCTCCGCAATCGTCTTGATCCCGCCGAGCGCCGAGACGGCGGTGGGCACGATCTTGCGGAGCACGCCGATCCACCCCGACAGTTTCGAGCGATCTGGTTGCGGCTTATGAATTTCTGCCGTAATTTGCCCCAGCATGTCGGCGGCATCAGCCTTATCGGTGGGACTGACCTTAGCCGTCTCGATCCTAGTCCGTGCGTCGTACAGCGCGCTCTTGATGCTTTCATCCTTGAACGAAGCGTCAAGCTGGTTCTTGTATAAGGTCATGTCCCGGGCGTTGACCGTGCCGCCGCCAACCGTGCCGATCACGTCGCCGTGAACATTGATGTTATTGCTCACGATTTTTATTCCTTTATGTGCAGGGTCAATACGAATTTGAATACTAGCGCCGCCGCCAAGTAACTCGACAAGCTCGCTGTCGCCGAGCTTGCCGGGCCGTTTCTCGGCCACATCATCCTTGTAGAGCTTCAAGACCTTGGGGTGCTTCTTGGTAAACTCCAACAGTTCGTCTTTGTCGCACGGCAACTCTGCCTCCAAATCCTTCTTTGACGGCGGCACTCGCGTTCCATCCTTTAGCGTTCGGCAGAGAGACGAATTGGAGTTCAAGTGCTCCTGCTGCAAAAATTCGAGGCAGTAGTGCCGCCAATAGTCCTTGTGATCCAATGACATCTTGCGCCGCACGATTGTCTTCGGCACCAAGATGATGGGCTTGCCGTTGTAGGTCGGGAGGTCGCCGTAAGTGCTGACCCAAAAACCACGGTCGGGGTTCCACGTTAATCCGGCGGGGATGCGAGAGGTCTTGATCCCGTAGCGGTCGCACTGTTCTTTCGTAAACTCGACTAACTTCTTGTTGATAACGTTGGTGGTGATGTCTGAAATGCGGTCATTGCTGACGTGAGGGATCATCAACTCGCAGTCAGACAAGTCCCTCAACAGGCCCGTCTTGAACGCCCGGCTCGATTTCAGGTGATCGACCAACGCCTGCGAATAGGTCGGCCCCATGCCCTTGCCCCTCGGATGGCCCTGCGACAGCCCAAGCCGTGTCGCATTAGGTTCGCGTAGCGGGCGAAGTAGGTGCCGCGCCTCCGTGAGGTTGTCCGCCCGGATCGCGGCTAGTAGTCGCTGGAAGAAGTCGATGAGGAGGTTGTTACACTCGATGCACCAAATGTCGTCATTGATCTTGAACGACCAAGGATCAACAAAGAGCGGAGCGTCGGTGTCGAGCGGAATGTTGACAAACTCAAGGTGCTCTTGCGTTGTGCCAAGCTTGAAGTGCTGGGAGAAGTGGGTCGGTTTCGGACCCGTTGGATTCGTGCTAATTGTGGGCATGAATTGCCGTCCTCCGTGTAGCCCTCAAAGAAGGGGGGTCGGCTGCCGTCCCTTCCACTCGGCTTTGAACTGGCGGAATAGCCGCCGAGATCGCCGAAACCACAAGATATGGTAGCAGCGTGCCGCCAAAACACAACCTGTAGTAGGTGTGCTTGTTCAGTAGGCCGCACGGAACTGCCAGCTATCTAGGCAAGCGTGGCCGCCTGTCTCGACGGCAAGAAATGACAAGGGCAGGCGTCTGCGAAATTGGGTCGCTTGGCCTGCCCTTGGGTGAGTATTTGGGGACTTTGGTTTAGGCACTCCGGCAGGGTGCAGCGCTGCGACCCTCAGAGATTTGTGCCTGTTATGGTCTGTCTCCCCGCTGCCGCCGTCTCACCAACGGCTGTCCACGATTGCTACGACCGCTGAGCCGGCCCAATCACCGACTCTTCGCGCCGGCGGCCTCGTGGTTATCCCCGCATACTGTCTGGGGTTTTGTCGGCGCTCCCAAAAACGTTTGCATGGAGCCTCCGTTTGGAAAACGCACGACAGTTATTCGACCACGGTCGTCAGTTATTGGCCAGCCCGCTCAGTTCTTCTCGCGAATCCCGCCATCGGGGTCCACCACGTCTTGGGGTTCGTCGTCGTCAAACGGTTCCCGCTTGAAGATAATCCAAGCGTCGTCACCGTCGATTTTGCTCTCCATCGACAACTCATTTGCCATTCCGTCCCAATGCGTCGTCGGCGGACCATCGAAAATCTCGACAAAAGACGACACTTCCAGCGTATAGAAGGGGTACACAGCCTCTCCGTCATCGGCACCGCCGACCATTTCCAAAAGAGCCGGTGCCAGTGTCAGGCAGCTATCCTCTTCGACGTATCGCCACGCCATTTTTCCTAGCGAACGCCATTCAACAGACAGGTCTAGCTGCTCAAGTGCCTTTTGGACCCAGGTCATCGCGTCTCTCCGCTTACGCTACTTGTCAAATTCAAGCTGCTTGCTGAACCGCTCTGCGCCGTTCATTCTTCGTCCAGGCCATCGAGTCCAGGGTGTTTGCACTGGTTGTCCCGAAGTAAGTAGCCGTCCTCAATTTCGCGGAAGCCAAGCCGCTCGATGTCTTCCTTTGCCACCTGCGCGAGAACGTCGCGGTGGGTTACGACCAGCCCGCTCGAACACAGCGTTGCGCCAGCCGTGTCGATGGCTTGCGCAAGCAAGTGAGTGGCCTCAAATCGCTTGTCGATGGTTGCTTCCGTCAGCACCAAGACGTTGTGCCAGCCCGGCTCAACGTCAAGCTCGTCCTTGATTTCCCCTTCGGAATCCATCAGCACTTCGTAAACGTCGGTAAGCAACTGCGTGGCATCGAATACGTGGACAAGCGACGTGCGGTTATTTACCGCCTCAACCGTGTGAACGAGCACCATCTTGAGACTGCCGGCATCTTCGTGGGTGCCTTCGTCGCCGCTGGAATTGCGGACGTAGGCCACGATCTTACCGTCAATCGCCGACGTGTAGTCGTCCGGCTGATCGGACCACGGCTTTAGCTCCGCTTTGGCAGTGAAGATCACGTCCCCGTGAAACAGCTTTTGCATCGGAGATACCTCCCTGACTACGCGGTCGGATACTGCTACTCACGACGACCGGACAACGCATTCGAGAGGTTCTTTTTGAAGTCGTTGTTGTCAATGTCTTGAAGAATTTCGTGGAAGTCACAGTGCGGACAGTTGACGCAAACCTTGTCCGTCTTTTGAATGACACCCAGGTTCATTAGCTGTTGGCACTTCGGGCAATTCGCAAAGAACAGCGCTGTCACCGGATATGGGAAAACCCGCTCGTTGAGAATCGTCTGGCTCATCGTCTGTGGACCGTGCGGGAACATGGCTGTACCTCGGTTGATGGGTGACGAGGGCGTATTTTACAACCGGATGCCAGTTGTCCAGAGCCGTACCACGAAAACGCCGACCACTTGCGTCGTACCACGAAACGATTGCAAGCGCTCTGGCGATTCCAGCAAGAGTTCAGGCCCCATACTGACGCAATCATTGGCCTTTACCCGCGAGCGCTTAGCGGCTTACTGGACACTTAGTCTGCCCTACCCCGATACCACGAAACCCATCTTTACCACGACGTAAGTGCTTATCGTTGCAAGACGCGGCAGCCAAAAACACTGGGAAAACGCATGATAGACCTGATAAGGCGAAAATGGCATGCAAGAGGTCAGGGGTTCAAGTCCCCTATCCTCCACTTTAGTATAAGTTATTGCGGGTTCTTGAGTTACGAACCGCATTGACCACTCGCTGGAAGTGGTCCGTCTGGCGCGCCTACTTTCGCTCTAGCGGGATTGTGCCGTCCCAGTTGGGCGGCGGCGTGCGGCTGTGCTGGGCGATGAAAACGGTGAGAAAATCCTTGGCCAGGTCCTCGGGCGGGACGGCGTGCAAGTGTTTGAGGGCCAGCGGCCAGTCGCACGCTTGAAAGGCGGACAGGGCGGATTCGTAGGCAGCGATGTCCGCGTCGGAGAGGATGCTGCCGCCCGCTGGGGGGAGCAGCTCGCTGACTTCCAGCGGCGAGGACATGCCCTGAGGAATCACCTTGGCCAGTCGGCGGACCCGGCACTCGCTCTTTGGCAGCGAGGAGCGGATGACAGCCGCCGTTGGCGGATCGATCAGAATGGAGGCGTTGAGCTGCCTCGTCATCGTCTCGAGCCGCGAGGCGAGATTCACGACGGGTCCAAAGACCGTGACCTTCACTTGATCGACGGTGCCAATCTTGCCGGCCACCGCCCGGCCGCTGGCGATGCCGATGCCGACGCGAAAGTCGGTCAAGCCTGCCGCCGCGGCGAACTCCGCGCGGATGCCTAGCGCCGCCCGGCAGGCCCGCTCCACGGCATCGCTCTGCGCGATCGGCCAGCCCCAAAAGCCCATCGCAGCGTCGCCGTGAAAGTCGCCAACGACGCCGCCTTGCTCGAGAATCTGGTGCGTCATCACGCCCAGCGCCTGGCTGACGCGATTGAGCAGGCCGAACAAGTCGCCTGCCGCCCGCTCGCTTTGCTGTGTGAAACCGCGGAGGTCGCAGAACAACACGACCACGTCGGCTTCGCGCGGCGCCAGCGCTTCGTCGGCTTCCTGGCCGGCGAGCGCTTCGAGCACGACCGGCGAGAAGAACTGGCTCAGGCCCGCTTGCCGCGTTGCCAAGAGCCGCGATTCGCGCAGCGCGCTCAGCGTGGTCGCGGTCAGCTCGGCGAATTTCACCTCGTCGCGAAGCGACTCGACGTCCGGCTCGCGGGCCACGGCCAGTTCGGGCGGGAAGCCACCCGTGACGTACAGCGCCCAGCCGGCACAAGCCTGGCCGGGCACGGGCGTGCAGAATGCCCAATCGACGCCTTCGCTGACCGTGAACTCGCCCTCCTTGGCCTGGCTGGAGCTCCAGGCATGCGCCACGCTCTGCCCCGTCTCGATCGCCTGTCGGATGAGGCGCTCGCTGGGACGGAACTCGCCGCCCGCGAGAATGCGGCGGTCCCAGTGGAGGACTTCGACTGCGTCGGATTTCAGATTTCGGATTGCGGATTGCGGATTGGCTGGCACCTGGCTCCTGGCACCTGGCTCCTGCACCCCTGAACCCTGAACCCCGAACCCTGAACCCTCCCGCACAGCCACTACCGCCGCCGCAGTTGCTGGCTCGATGCCGCTGAGGAGCAGGTTGACGAGGCGGACGAACATTTCCTGGTCGCTGGCCGAGCCGCCGATGATGTCGGGCAGGCGGCTCAAGACTTCGATCCGCTTGTCGGCCTGGCGGAAAGGCCGCCGCAGCTCTTCGAGCGTGAAGGTTCGCTCGCCGGCCGGCCGCGGCAGGTCGAGCGAAACCTGCGCCCGCTCGTCCACCAGCGAGAAGGTCGTTTGGCCGATGACAAAATGCTCGCCGGCCCGCAGAAGGAATTCGTCCGTTTTTTGGCCCCGGTAAAAGACCGGGTTACGAGCGCCGTCGAGCAGGGTGACGCGGAGCTGCCCGTCGAGATACTCGACTTCCACGTGCCGCCGCGAAATCCGCTCGTCCCACGGCGTGGACCAGGCCCCAGCCTGCCGGCCCAGGACGTGCACCACTCCCGGCTGGAGCTTGCGTCGCCACCTTTGGGCAGGCTGTGGGCCTTGCGCAATCAAGTCCGACACGACTGTTGCCTGTCAGTAACTTGAAGTGTCAGTGTCATTCCGCGAGAGTGCTGCAGGCGTTTAATAGTTACAGTAAACAAAACCGGAATCATAGGCTAGCTGTAGAGGATACCCTTCTTGATCAATGAGTTTTACAATTACTTCGCAAAAGTAGTACTCGGGAGCTAATATTTCAGGCGTAGTGAAGTTGGTCGACTTTGACAGATTGGTCGTTCCACTTGGATTACACTGCTTGCGATCTTCATTGCTCGCGACTAGGTATCCGTACGGATCCCAGATTTTCACCGTGAGCGAAAAGCTGTGGTCGGCTGGGGCAGCACTGCAAGTTGCAGCCGCTGAACAACCAATTGTGTCGCCTGGGTTAAAAGTGCCATACACCGTTCCCGTGGGGTGAAAGTCAGTAATAGTGGCGGTAATTTCCGCGTAGCTCGGACTCGCACCGAGAAGTAATACCGCAGCAAATGGAACGACAGCGAATGTGCCCTTGAACATGACGCGTCTCCCCTAAAAAAAGCGAAGGGGAAACCCCCCAACAGAGCGCGAGTTTACACTTTGGTGATATGCTGTCAATCCCCTCAATTAGGAGCAACGCAACTATTAAAGTGTAATTAGCAACCGCTTAGTCATATTTCGGCGGCCGCAGGGAGCCGAGCCAGGCGCGTTTCTTTGACGCGAAAGCGTGCATTTTGGTGAATTAGCTTCGTTTCACCGGGGCTGGTAGCGTCGTCAGGCCGTTGAGCGGCGTCGATCCGGGGACCGGAGTCGCGGCACGCTTTAGCTTTGCGGTTGGCTCGCGAAACGTGCGCACGACGACATACCACAGCGCCAGGCCAACTGTGGCCAGTACTATGAGCATCCAGCCGCTGATCCGAAGAAGCGTATATCCAAGCTCCTTGGCCGGTTTCGCTGCGGCGCCTAATTCGGACTGCACGATGACGACCAGGCCCGATTCCGACTTCTCGCCCGCGTCTGCCGGCGGCAGTAGTGGCGCGGTCGCGGCAAGCCACTCCCGCTGATACGCTTTGAACAGGGGGGCATCGATTTCGCCAACTGGATCGACGTACTCCTCATCCTGGCCCCTTTCGAGTAACCGCTCAGCAACGCGGTGCTTGGCCGGTTCCATGTACTCGCCCTTCGGTTGTGGCATCAGATCGCCATGAATGCGGAGGCCCATTCCCTTCAACTTGTCGAACAGTGGATGATGCAGGATCGTGCCCGCGTCGGCTCCCTGGCTGTCGGCGAGCACCAGGAACTGCTCGTGGTTGGGCGACACCTCGGCGGAGGAGACTTGAAAGTCCACAAGGTTGATCGTGAGAACCAGAACGCCCATGAATGTCTCGCGATCGCCCGGAATGCGATAGATGGGGGTGGAGACGGCCACCTTCCAGGTCCCTTGCGTCGTGCTCAAGAACACGGCTGAGAGGTGCGTGTACTCGATGTGAGTGATTTGAGGTGGCGGCCGGGGCTGCTTTCGATCGTCGCCTCCCGGTTCGCCGCTAAAATAGGGCCGCAAAGCCACATTCCAGCCCTCCCTTGTGGAAGGTGAGCGGTCGTCGAATGCCGCGGCTAGTTGTGTGCCCACGCTGTCGGTCACAAAGACGCTGGCAAACCGCGGTAGGCGTGAATTCTCCCGGGCCCGCGCCTGATAGTTGTCGAGGCGATCCTGAAGATACCTTTGGAGGTTGCGCCGTTCGACCTCATTGAGGAACGCGGTCCGAACGTCGTCGAGCGAATCGTCCGGTGTGGCTGGATCAACGAGCTTGGCCAAGCCTGGACTTTTTTCGGCGACCTCAAAGTACAACGGGCGAAAGGCGGCCTTCTCCGCCTCATTGCGAGCGGTCTCAAAATAGCGCTGCAGTTTGCCGGTCATGTTTTCCGCGGCGAACTGGGCCAACAACTGGTTGTTTCGCACGGCCATCTTGGCGTAGTCACCCGTTGCTTTTTTGACCGCTAAACCATAGCCCCAAAGGCTGAACACCCCGGTGACCAGCAGCACGAGCAGTGGGCCGACGAACCCTAAGACCATGAGCGGCAGATGGCGGCGGTTCCGTTCGCGGGCGGCCAGCGCGTCGATCACTTCCTGCACGTTGGCAAAGCGGTCTTCGGGATTCACCGCCAGCAGGCGGTCGATGATGTCGGCCAGCGCCCGGTCCAGGCCGGGAATGCGGCGGTGCTCGGCAGGCGCTGGGTTGCTGCGGATGGCATGCCGATAGCGGGCCAGCCGGTCGGACAAATCACCAGCGGACTCGATCTTACCGACGGTCTCGTCGCTGCGATGCGGAGGCGCGCCCACGAGCAGTGTGTAAAGAATTGCCCCCAAGGCGTACACGTCCCACCGTACGTCGGGCACGGCTTCCAGGTCGGCTTGTTCCGGCGCCATGTAAAACAACGTGCCCAAGGCCGGTTTCTGCTCGTGCGATAGCCGGGATTGGCCGAAGTCGGCCAGCCGCGGGCGCTGGTCCTGGTCGAGCAGGATGTTGGCGGGCTTGAGGTCGCAGTGCAGCACGCCCTTGCCGTGAGCGTGGGCCAGGCCGACGGCGATCTCGCGAAACATCTCGACGGCTTCCGGGACGGTGAACGTGCCATCCCGACGGAGCAAGTCGTCGAGCGAACCCTGCTCAATGTACTCCATCACGTAGTACGGCGGGTCGGCATCCCAGCCAACTTCCAGGAGCTGCACAACGTAGCGGTCGGCCGAGAGGAAGACGAGCTTCTCGACTTCGCGCCGTAACAGCGACCAATCGACGCCGCGGCGGTGGGCGTAAAACTTGATCGCCACTTTGCGGCCGGTATTGCGATCGACGCCGGCCCAGACTTCGCCATAGGCCCCGCTGCCGATGAAGCGGTCCGCCTGATAGCCGGGCACCTCCGTCGGCGGCCTCGTCCGCTCCAGGCTCAGCTCCTTCGAGCGCTGGATGTCGGCGGGGGATTGCTGTTCGGTGTAATCGGCAGCCATTTACCGTTATGGTAGCACAACGATTCGACCGGAGTATCGATATGACGACGACCAGCCTGAAGCACCAAATCACAAGCAGCAAAGTTCAAACAAATTCAAATGTCCAAGCACAGAATGATCAAAACGGAATTCCGTTTTGGACATTTTCTCGCTCGTGCTTTGGATTTGTTTGGTGCTTGATGCTTGTGATTTGGCGCTTCGCCCCACTTCAGGGGCAAGAGCTGCCGCTCGACGGAAAAGACGGCCGGCAACTGCTGCTGGAGAATTTCCGCCCGCGGCCAACGCTCAAGGTGCCGCAGCATGAGCTGACGCGGGCGAAGTTCCCCGTCGTCGATGTCCACACGCACTTTCGCGAAAAATTCCGCGGCACGGCCGAAGAGCTGGATGCCCGGGTGAAGCTGATGGATCGGAACAACGTCGCCGTCTGCGTCAGCCTCGACGGACTGGCCGGCGAGCTGATTGACGAGCATGCGAAGCTGTTATGGACAAAGCACAAAGACCGTTTTGCAATCTTCGCCAATATCGACTGGCGCGGCGACGGCAAAATGGATCAGCCGGCGACCTGGGATTGCCTGCGCCCGGATTTCGGCCGCCGCACGGCCCGCGAGCTGGCCGCCGCCAAAGCCAAGGGCGTGTGCGGAGTCAAAATCTTCAAAGGCTTTGGCCTGAGCTACCAGGATGCCGACGGCTCGCTCCTCAAGATCGACGATCCACTGTGGGACGAGATCTGGCGGGCCTGCGGCGAGTTGGGCTTGCCCGTGCTGATCCACGTCGGCGATCCGGCGGCGTTCTTCCGGCCGATCGACGAGACGAACGAGCGGTGGGAAGAATTGCACCGCCGGCCCGACTGGAGCTTCGCTGGCCCGCAGTTTCCCAAGCGCGAGGCGCTCTTCGCCGCGTTCAATCGCGTGCTCGCGCGGCATCCGAATACCATTTTCATCTCCGCCCACGTCGCTAGCAACGCCGAAGACCTGGCCGAGGTCGGCCGCTGGCTCGACGAGCACCCTAACCTCGACGTCGATATCGCCAGCCGCATCGCCGAGCTGGGCCGGCAGCCATTCACGGCCCGGCGGTTCTTTCTCCAATATCAAGACCGCATCCTGTTCGGCACCGATGGTCCGTGGCCGGAAGAGCGCGTCCGACTCTATTGGCGGTTTCTGGAAACCGAAGACGAGAATTTCCCCTACTCCGAAAAACCTTTCCCGCCGCAGGGCCTGTGGAACATTTTTGGCCTGAACCTGCCCGACGACGTGCTCCGCAAGGTCTATCACGAAAACGCCCTGCGGATCATTCCCAGTCTGCGCGAGAAGTTCGATCGCTATCGCTTGACGCGGGCCGACAAATAGAAATCGTCGCCCAGCCGCCGCAATTCGGGCCGATCGAGCTGCAGGCAGTCGGCCACGGCGGCGATTCCCGCGCCGCCGACGGGACTGCGGGCCGTCTCGCCGCCGAAGAGCTTGGGAGCAACAAAGGCGTGGACTTCGTCGATCTGACGGGCGTCGAAAAACGAGCCCAGCACTTCGCTGCCGCCTTCGACGAGGATGTTCGTCATTCGCCGGCGGCCCAGTTCGTCGAGCAGAAACTTCAGTCGTTGCCCGCGATCGCTCGCCGGCAAAACCAGCACTTCGCAGCCGGCGGCCGTGAGCCGGCGGACTTCGTTTTCCGGAGCATCAGGACCGGTGGCCACGAGCGCCGGAATCTGGCGGGCGGTGCGGACGAGTTGGCTCTGGCTGCTGAGGCGGGCGGCGGAATCGAGAATAACTCGCGCGGCGTTCCGCGGCGGTTGGGCGTTTTCCAACCGCGCGGTTAGCAGCGGATCGTCGCGCTGGGCCGTGCCGCGGCCGACGACGATGGCATCCACGCGGCTGCGGAGTTGATGGACGATCGCCCGCGAGGCCTCGCTGGAGATCCAGCGGCTGTCGCCGGTGCAGGTGGCAATCTTCCCGTCGAGCGTCATTGCCCACTTGGCGATGACCCAAGGCCGGCCGGTCGCAAGCAGTTTCAAGTAAGGCGAATTGAGCGCGCGGGCTTCGGCCGCGAGCAGTCCAACTTCGGTAACAATCCCTGCGGCGGCAAGCTGCGCTAAGCCGCCGCCGGCGACTTGCGGGAATGGGTCTTGCATGGCGGCGACGACGCGTTTGATCCCCGCCGCGACAATCGCATCCGTGCAGGGCGGCGTCTTACCGTGATGGCAGCAGGGCTCAAGCGTGACGTAGAGCGACGCGCCCTTGGCCCGCGCGCCGGTCGCCTGGAGCGCTTCGATCTCGGCATGCGGCCCGCCAAATCGCTGATGCCAGCCTTCGCCCACCACTTGCCCGTCCTGCACGATCACGCAGCCGACCATCGGGTTGGGCTCCACGAAACCCTGACCGCGGGCCGCGAGCGCCAACGCCTGCTGCATGTAATCAGAATCGACCGGCATGGGAACCAGGCCCTAATCCATTCCCGGCAGCCATAGCTTGCTCTTGCCTTCGCCGCTGGGGGCCGCGGGGGCCAGCTGGTCGGGAGTCCACACGGCTGGCTTGGGAGCGGGGGCGGCGGTTTCACCCGCGGGCATCGCGGCTGCCGCGCCGGGCATTGCGCCGGAGGGCACCGTCATTACTGGACGGCCTGTCGCCGGATCCATTCGCACCAGGCCGAGCTGCGCCAGCAGGTTAAAGAGCGCCTGTTGCACGCCCGGCTCGCGAGCGTGCTTGGTCGTGAGCAGGTTGAGAATCCGCCGGCTCTCCTGCTCCTCGCCTCGCTGCAAGCGGTAGGGCAGCTCCGCCAACAGGAACCGGGCCGGCGAAGTACCTTTGCTCTTGACGACCTCTTGAGCCTTGAGCAGATAGCCGAGGGCGTCGTCGGCCGTCAGGGCCATGCGGGCCAGGATGTCGTAGGTTTCCGCCAGGTCGATGTCGGTCCGCTTGGCCAGGCTCGGGCGGGCCACAACCTCCAAGCCGATATGCCGCACGAGGCGCGGCGCCGCGACGACGACGGCCTTTCGCCAAACGCCCACGAGCTGCTCGTCGGTCAGCTTGTTCACAATCAGCCGCGTTTGCCGCGCCGGCGAGAGCGACTCGAGCCGCACGCCGGCCGGATCGATGGGGTCGGCCGTGGGCAATCCGAGCGAGCGGCGGAGCTTGTTGTAGTCGGGACTCTCGACCGGCTCGGCCAGGTCCATTTGCAAAATGACGGCCAGCACGCGGATCTGCCCGACCGACTCGGCGACGGCCTGCCGCGGCGTTTTGCCGTCGAGCGCCCCCATTGGCAGGTTCGGCCAGATGCTGAGCAACGTTTGCGTGCGGTGCTCGCGGATCAGGCGCTCGCGAAAGTCAGCCGGCGTGTCGTCGGGGAACCGCCAGTTGATCGCCAGCGCGGCGCTGGCCGCCGCCACGCGGCCGGTCTCTTCTTCGCCCAGCTTCTCGCCGAGCTGCGGGCCGAGCAGATCGCGCAGACTCTTCAG
>Ga0184625_10000083_pt1 | contig 25254 bp, 20 predicted proteins | sample PLM3_30_b1_FD_133151 | JGI IMG/M metagenome (GOLD analysis project Ga0184625, IMG submission 133151) | Groundwater sediment microbial communities from an aquifer in East River, Colorado, USA - PLM3_30_b1 | ecosystem: Environmental > Terrestrial > Soil > Riparian zone | place: USA: East River... | reverse complement strand
TTCTTTGCCTCCACAACGCCCCCGTCCGAAGAGAGAGAGATACGCCGGCCGCGCAGGCTTTCGCGCACCGCGCGGCACGCCTGTGCGCCGACGCAGGCCGAAATTTCAATCGCGGCCAGCGCGCGTTCTTTTTCGCGCTTGGCTACCTGGGGTGGTTTCTAGGTCCAGTGCCTTTCGCCCTGTCGACCGCCGGCATCTTGATCGTATTGTGGCAGAGACAGTTTTCTTCCGAGGCCCGCAAAGCATTTGACCTTCAGGCCAACGCGACGATCCCCGAGCCGAAGCGGCCTGCGCCTAAGCCATCGCCATCAAAACGGCGATCCCCCCAACGATCAGCACCGCCAGCGACGTCGCGAGAGCCGTAACGAGCCGTTCGCGCAGTTCGCCTTGCTGTTCAACGCCGCCAATATTGTCGGCCGATCCCGCCGATGCGGCAGTCCGCAAATCCAGTGGCATGGGCGCCCCATTGTTTGATTGGAGTGGGAGCACGCCTGGTGAACTTGGGCGAGCGAATCGCCCTGATCGACAAGGTTATCATTTTTTGCCGGACGCTTTTGCGGGTGCGTAGCGATCAAGTCGCCGCCAGGTCGGCCAATCGTAACTGCACCCGCTCCTCGCCTTTCCAACGGTCGACGGCGATATGACCGGCGGCGTGCACCGCGCGGCCGCGGTTGTCCAGCAGCGCTTTGCCCAGCGGCTGACCTGCGGCGCGGAAGGCAATGGCGTTCACGAATTTTCCGTCGCCGGAACGAAGGCGCGCACGGATATGGTTTTCGCCGATCGGATCGGCATACACGAGTGTATGCGCCGGGAGCGCCAGCACCGGCTCTGGATTTCCTGCGCCAAACGGTCCGGCGCGCGCCAGCAGATCTGCAAGCGAGAAAGTAAATCCGCCGGCAGCCACCGCTCCGTCGATAAGCAAGGCGCTTTCACGCCGCGCCGATTGAACCTGATCCGCCAGCGTTTCTTCCAAAAAAGCGCGCAAGCTGCCGAGCGCGTCTTTTTTGAGTGTCACCCCGGCGGCCATGGCGTGACCGCCGCCTTTGAGCAGGATGCCCTCCTGCACCGCACTTCGGACCGCGCGGCCAAGATCGACACCTGCGATCGAACGTCCTGAACCCGTGCCCGTTCCGCCGGGCTCCAGCGCGATTGCGAAAGCTGGCCGGCCATAACGTTCTTTTAGACGCGACGCGACCAGCCCGACAACGCCGGGATGCCAGCCCTCCGCCGCGGTGACGACGACTGCGCCTTTTTCTTCCAGTCCGAGTGCGGCGAGAGCTTCAGCCTCGGCTTGAGCGAGCGTTGTCTGCTCAATCTGCTGACGCTCACGATTGAGCCGGTCGAGTTCGGCGGCGATACGGGCAGCCTCGCTCGGGTCCTCCTCCAGAAGAAGACGCACGCCGAGGTCGGCCCGTCCGATGCGTCCGCCGGCATTGATGCGCGGGCCCAGCAGAAATCCGAGATGCCACGGCTCCGGAGGACCGCTGAGGCGCGCAACATCCATGAGCGCTGTCGCACCCGGATTTTCACGCCGTCTCAGTGCGATGAGCCCTTTCGCGACAAAAGCGCGATTAAGACCCTGCAGCGGCACGACATCGGCAACGGTGCCAAGCGCCACCAAGTGCAGGAGCGACAGCAAATCGGGCTCCGCCCGCGTGTCGGTCCAGAAATTCCGACCGCGCAGTTCGCGCGTCACGGCGACAAGCGTCAGAAACACCAATCCAACAGCGGCAAGGTGTCCGAGGCCCGACAAGTCATCGGCTCTATTGGGATCGACAATCGCGACCGCTTCGGGAAGTGTCTCATCCGCTTGATGGTGGTCGATCACTACAGCGTCGAGTCCTAGTCTTTTCGCTTCCGCGAGGGGCTCGTGGCTCGTGACGCCGCAATCGACGGTGACCAACAATTTTGCGTCGCGCTCGGCGAAGGAGCGGATTGCATCTTTATTTGGCCCGTAACCTTCGAAGATGCGATCCGGGATATGGACGATCGGATCCAGGCCGCAATGCCGCAGATACCGGCACAAAAGCGCCGAAGCGGTGGCGCCGTCGACATCGTAGTCGCCGAATATTGCGACGCTCTCGCCAGTCATGATTGCGTCGGCAATGCGCGCGGAGGCGCCTTTCATGTCAGTCAACGTGCTGGGATCCGGCATCAATCGCTTGATGGTGGGGTCGAGAAAGCTCTCGACCTGCTCGGGATCGACGTTCCGCCCCGCCAGAACACGCGCAAGCAATTCATCGAGGCCGTACCGTTGCGCAATCGCCAGCGCGCGTGTTGACCCGCGTTCGTCCAGCCGATCGCGCCATGCACGGCCGGTCAAAGACCTTTCGACCCCGAGGAAAAAACGATCGGAATCTGTGAATGACACCGCGGGAAAAGCCGCCATCGCTCACACACCAGGATCATCGGCCACCAAGCGGGCCGAATCGCGCCGTAACGAATACGCAATACTAAGGTGAACTTGACCGTCGCTTCAGGATAGACTTGCCCGAACGATCTCAGTCGAGATGAAACTTGTCGAACTGCCGGTGCTCGGCCATCACCCGCCGCACCGTTCCGGTGACCGAGCGCATCACAACCGTTTCCGTCTCGATCACATCCTTGCCGAATTTTACCCCGCTCAACATGGCGCCGCTGGTGACACCGGTAGCGGCAAAAAGGCAGTCCCCTTTCACCATGTCCTCGATCTCGTATTTGCGTCTCGGATCCTTGATGCCCATCTTCAGCGTGCGCTCGCGCAACTGCTCGGTATCGATAATCAGCCTTGTCTGCATCTGGCCGCCGATACAGCGCAAGGCTGCGGCCGCCAACACGCCTTCCGGCGCACCACCAATCCCGAGATAGATGTCGATCCCGGTTTTCGGCTCGGCACAATGGATGACGCCGGCGACATCGCCGTCACTGATCAGGCTGACCGCAGCACCTGTCTTGCGCACCGCCGCGATTATGTCGGCGTGCCGCGGTCGGTCGAGCAGGATGGCAGTGATTTCGGAAGGCTTGACGCCCTTAGCCTTCGCAAGTTTCAGGATGTTTTCGTCGGCCGGGGCATCGAGATCGATGGTGCCCTTTGGATAACCGGGACCGATTGCGATCTTTTGCATGTAGCAGTCCGGCGCGTGCAGCAGTGTACCAGCCTCTGCCATGGCAATGGTGGCGATCGCTCCCGGCATATTCTTGGCGCAAAGGGTCGTCCCTTCCAGCGGATCGACAGCAATATCGACCTTCGGGCCATGCCTGGTGCCGACTTTCTCCCCAATGAATAGCATCGGGGCTTCATCGATCTCGCCCTCGCCGATCACGACGGTGCCGTCGATCGGCAGCTTGTTGAGTTCGCGGCGCATGGCGTCGACGGCGGCCTGGTCGGAGGCCTTGTCCTTGCCGTGGCCGCGCAAGCGCGCCGAGGACACGGCGGCGCGTTCGGTCACTCGCACGATCTCGAGGGTAAGAATGCGTTCCAGCAAAAATTCCGGCTGGACCGTAATACTGGGCATTTGACGCTCCCCTCAGAAACGCGAACCTCGCTGTCCGGGTCGCTTAATTCTTTTCAATCCGAATAACCTGTGGCCGCCCTGAGATCACCCTATCGCGTCCTACCGCTGAAAGGGCTTTTCGTACAGCGTCCTCGCTGGTCGCATAAGTAATAAGAATAACGGGGACGGACCCCGCCTTGGTGTCACGACCGAGATGTGCCGGGTCATGGCGTTGCACAATGGATTCCAGGGAAATTTCCTGCTCAGCAAGCCGTTTGGCAATGGTGGCTGCGGTCCCCGGCTTGTCGCGGGCAACCAGCCGAATGTAGTAACCCCCTTCATGGCGTTGCATCGGTGCTTTTCGCACTGCCGAAAGCCGCGCGGTCGGTCGGCCAAATGGCGCGGTGCGAACCCCGCGGGCAATGTCGCCGATGTCGGAAAGAACCGCCGAGGCTGTGGCAGCTCCGCCCGCGCCAGGACCCACCAGCGTTAGCGGGTTGATGCCCTCCGCATCGACGGTGACCGCATTGGTCACGCCCATCACCTGAGCGATCGCCGAATCCTTGCGTACCATGGTCGGATGCACGCGCTGCTCGATTCCTTTTGGCGTTTTGACGGCGACGCCGAGCAGCTTCACGCGGTACCCGAGTTCATCAGCGGCGGAAAGATCGGCAGGCGTGATCGAGGAAATGCCTTCCACGTAAATTGCGTTCTGATCGACCTTGGTGCCGAACGCGAGGCTCGCCAATATGGCGAGTTTCTGCGCGGTGTCGTGCCCTTCAATATCGAAGCTCGGATCGGCCTCGGCGTATCCAAGCCGCTGCGCCTCTTTCAGGCATTCGGCGAACGTCATTTTATCCTGCTCCATCCGCGTGAGGATGTAGTTGCAGGTGCCGTTCAGGATGCCGTAGATGCGCTCAAACGAATTGCCGGCCATTCCTTCCCGCAATGTCTTGATGATCGGAATGGCGCCGCCGACAGCCGCCTCGAAATTCAGCGCCACATGCTTGCTTTCGGCGATCGCTGCCAGCTTCACCCCGTGCTTGGCGAGCAAGGCCTTATTGGCGGTCACCACCGACTTTCCCGATGAAAGCGCCGTTTCGACCGCGCCCTTGGCCGGCTCTCCGCCGCCGCCCATCAGTTCGACAAAGACGTCAATGCCGGGCTCGCGCGCAAGCGCGTGCGGATCCGCGAACCATTTCATTTTTCTCAGATCGACCCCGCGATTCTTCGCGCGCGAGCGCGCACACACCGCGACAATTTCGATGGCCCGCCCACATCGCGAAGCCAACGCGTCGCGCTGGCTCGCAACCTGGGCGACCAGAGCGGCACCGACCGTGCCCAAACCGGCGACGCCTACTTTGAGAGGTTTATTGCGCATGATCTTATCCGAAAGCCGGTTCCCACTCCTGGGGATCATGCACTCGGGCTGGAGCCATCAACGGTGCCCGTAGTTAGCGCCGCGTAGCGAGCGGGACGACATTGTGCAGCTGCTCCGGCGCGTGTTCCAGGAAGCGCCGGACATTGCGCGCGGCCTGGCGAATGCGCTGCTCGTTCTCCACCAGCGCGATGCGCACAAAGCCCTCGCCGTATTCGCCGAAACCGATGCCCGGCGACACTGCGATATCGGCCTTCTCGACGAGAAGCTTGGCAAATTCCACGCTGCCGAGGCCCTTGAATGGATCGGGGATCGGCGCCCATGCAAACATCGAGGCGCGCGGCGCCGGCACATGCCAGCCGGCACGATTGAAACTTTCCACCAGCACGTCACGCCGGCGCTTGTACGTCTGGCGCATCTCCTTGATGCAATCGTCGGGGCCGTTGAGCGCGGCAGTCGCGGCCACTTGCACGGGTGTAAATGCGCCGTAGTCGAGATAGGATTTCACCCGGCCAAGCGCCGCGATGATCCGCTCGTTGCCGACAGCAAAACCAATTCGCCAGCCAGGCATCGAGAATGTCTTTGACATCGACGTGAATTCGACCGCGACGTCGTTCGCGCCCGGTATTTGCAGCAGCGAAGGCGGAGGGTTCTCGTCGAAATAAACCTCTGCATACGCGAGATCGGACAGCACCAGAATCTCGTGCTTCTTCGCGAAAGCGATCAGTTCCTTGTAGAAGTCGAGGGTCGCAACATAGGCAGTCGGGTTGGCCGGGTAGCACACCACCACCGCCCTCGGCTTCGGAATAGAATGCACGATTGCCCGCTCGAGGGTGTGGAAGAAATTCGGCGTCGGTTCCGATGGCACAGAACGAATGGCACCGCCGGCCATCAGGAATCCGAAGGCATGGATCGGGTAGCTCGGGTTCGGAACGAGAATGACGTCTCCGGGCGCGGTAATCGCCTGGGCGACATTCGCGAAGCCTTCCTTGGAACCCAGTGTGGTGACGATCTGCGTTTCCGGATTGAGCTTCACGCCGAAGCGGCGCTCATAATAGGCCGCCTGCGCACGCCGTATTCCCGGAATGCCGCGTGATGCCGAGTAGCGATCGGTGCGCGGCTTGCCCAGTGTCTCCTTGAGCTTCTCGATCACATGCGGCGGCGCCGGCAAATCCGGATTGCCCATGCCGAGATCGATGATGTCCGCTCCCGCGTTGCGGGCTTTTGCCTTCGCCTTGTTTACCTCTTCGAACACATACGGCGGCAAACGGAGAACGCGGTAAAACTCTTCCATCGGCTCAAACCTTCAAGGTCAGGTGCCCTGTCAGCCTGCGGGTATCATTCCGGGCTGGCTTTTATCACGGGTTCGGCTTGGCGCCAGCGGTTTGCCCATTTTCAGCGGCATTTGGCGGCTTTTTAGCCTTGGGAGCGGCCTTTTTGCCGGGCGGAGGACGCCCTTCCTGGCGGTCCCGCACGTTGGTTAGCTCCTTTTCGAGCTTTGCCTGATCTTCCTCGCTCATGGGTACCGAGGCTCGAGCTGGCGGCATGTCATGCACCGCCGGATACTCGTACGGTTTTTCCGGGCGCGCCGGCGTGGTCGCGGGCAACCCCCCCACCTCCGCCGGCAGCCGATCGACCACCGAACTCGCCGAACACCCGCCGAGCACGGTGGCGAGGCCCAAACCCGCGGGCAACAATGTCTGCTTAACCACGCGTATCATGTGCACCGCAGGATCTGCCCGGTCCGGACGGGAAACTCATGTTGACTCAATGAATTGTAACATAGCCCTGCTATCGAGCTAATATGGCCACAGCAAGGTTAAGCTCCACTTTCGCAAGCGGCGAAACCATGTGGTGAAACGCAGCTTGCCGGGGGGCGCGGTTGCGGGCCAACTCTGTTGGTCAGGCGTGGGCAAAAGCAAATGGACAAGCCAACCACAGAACGCACCAGGGTCGGCGACGTCGATGTCGAGGCGCTATCGCGCAATCTTGCACGGCTCATTGAGGAAAGCGGCAAGGCCCTCGCCGCATATTTAAAGCCGCGTGAGGAAGGCAAGATCAAAGGCGAACTCGGCGAGGACGTCGCGGATGCCGTCAAATCCGTGGGCCGGGTGATGGAATACTGGCTGTCCGATCCGCGCCGCGCGCTCGAACTGCAAACCAGCCTCGGCCGCGCCTATCTCGATCTATGGGCCGGCGCGGTGAAACGGATGGCCGGCGAATACACGGTGCCGATTGCCTCTCCTGACTCGAAGGACAAACGCTTCGCCGATCCGGAATGGTCGCAGAACCAGTTCTTTGATTTTCTCAAACAGGCTTATCTGCTCACCGTGCAATGGGGCGACCGGTTGGTCAAAGATGCCGTCGGCATTGATGAGCACACGCGCAAAAAAGCCGAGTTCTACGTCCGGCAAATTGCCAATGCGATTTCGCCGTCGAATTTCGTGCTGACAAATCCCGAGCTGCTCAGAGAGACGTTCTCCTCGAACGCCGAAAATCTCGTGCGCGGCATGCACATGCTGTCGGAAGACATCAAGGCGGGGCAAGGCACTCTCAGAATCAGCCAATCCGATCTGACCGGCTTCGACGTTGGCCGCAACCTCGCGGTTACCCCGGGCAAAGTCGTGTTCCAGAATGAACTCGTACAACTGATCCAATACGAAGCGACCACGAAACAGGTGATGAAGACGCCGCTGTTTATCGTGCCGCCATGGATCAACAAATTCTACATCCTTGATCTCACGCCGGAGAAATCTTTCATCAAATGGTGTGTCGACCAGGGCATCACGGTTTTCGTCTTGTCCTGGGTCAACCCCGACGCCAGGCTCGCGCAAAAAAGTTTCGAGCAATACATGCGCGAAGGTGTGATCGCGTCACTCGACGAGATTGAGCGCGCGACCGGGGAAAAGCAGGTCAACGCCGTCGGCTACTGCGTCGGCGGCACGCTCCTGTCGATCACCCTCGCCTATCTTGCGGCCAAAAAACAAAAGCGCGTCAAATCTGCAACGCTGTTCGCTGCGCAGGTCGATTTCACCTATGCCGGCGATCTGATGGTGTTCGTCGACGAGGAGCGCATTAAACAGCTCGAGACGCACATGCAGGAACAGGGTTACCTGGAAGCGTCTCGCATGGCGAACACCTTCAACATGTTGCGGTCGAATGATCTGATCTGGCCCTACATCGTCAATAACTACATGCGGGGCAAGAAACCGCTGCCGTTCGATATTCTTTACTGGAATTCGGACGCCACCCGCATGCCGGCGACAAATCATTCGTACTACCTGCGCAACTGCTACCTCGACAACAGGCTTTCAAAGGGCGAGATGGAAGTCGGAGGCGTCACCCTCGATCTGCACAAGGTGACCGTGCCAATCTACAACCTTGCCACGCGCGAAGACCACATCGCGCCTGCGAAATCCGTCCTATACGGCTCGCAATTTTTCGGCGGGCCCGTGAAATATGTGCTCGCAGGGTCAGGCCACATCGCCGGAGTGGTAAACCCGCCCAGCAAGCCGAAGTACCAATATTGGACCGGAGAAAAGCCCAAAGGCTCAAGTGTCGAAAATTGGTTGAAGAAGGCCAAAGAACATCCCGGTTCGTGGTGGCCGGATTGGTTGAAATGGCTCAAGTCTCACGACGCAAAGACCGTACCTGCCCGCAAGATCGGCGGCGGCAAGCTCAAGCCATCGGAAGATGCGCCCGGTTCCTACGTGAAAGTGAAAAGCTGGGTGTGACCAAATGGTCGCTCAGGCGGGACAGCGGCTGCCGCATCCATTATGCTCCGGCTGAAAATCATCAAGACGGGGAGCAGCAATGACCAAGGAACTGCTGTGGCTGACGCTGACCATCATCCTGACCGGCCTGATGTGGGTGCCTTACATCATCGATCGCGCCAAGGTGCGCGGGCTGATTGGCGCCATGGCCAACCCCTCGCGAAATGACAAAGCGCAATCGGCGTGGGCACAGCGGCTCTATTTCGCGCACACCAACGCCGTCGAAAACCTGATCATTTTTGCACCACTGGTCCTTATCCTCGACGCGCAAGGCCACTCGACGCAAGGGACCGTCATCGCTTGTGCGGTCTATTTCTGGTCCCGCTTGGTCCACGCGATCGTCTATACGATGGGTATTCCTGTTCTGCGCACGCTCGCGTTTACGGTTGGGTTCCTGGCTCAGGCAGCGCTTGTTCTTGCGGTATTCGGGAAGCTCTAGTGCGCAGGCGCTGCGCGCTCAGTGATCGCGCGCAAATCGAGACCCTGTGGCAGCAGGCCAAAGGCTGAGCCGCCCGCCGCGCCGAGCCGGGAGGCGCAAAATGCATCCGCGACTGCGGGCGGTGCGTGCCTGATCAGCAGCGCGGCCTGAAGGGCGAGCACCAGTTCGCGCGTCAGCGCACGGGCCTGCGACTCGTCATTCCGCTCACGCGTGGCGTGCAACCGCTTTTCAAGCTGTTCGGTAAAAGGCTTGAGCCGCGCGTCCTTGCTGTCGCCCAATTCACGCCGCAGCACGTCGGTCGCGTTCGGCGTTCGCTCCATTGCACGCAGCACATCGAGGCACATGATGTTGCCGGAGCCCTCCCAGATCGAATTGACCGGCGCCTCACGATAGAGCCGCGGCATGATGCTTTCCTCGATGTAGCCGGAACCGCCGAGCACCTCCATCGTCTCGTAGGTGAGAAAGGGCGTACGCTTGCAAATCCAGAATTTGGCTGCCGGCGTAACCATCCGCCGGATCACCTGCGCTGCCTCGTCGCTTTCGTCATAGGCGCGGGCGAGCCGCATGGTAATGATGGTTGCCGCCTCCGATTCCAGCGCCAGATCGGCCAGCACATTCATCATCAAAGGTTGGTCGATCAGCTTTTTCTGGAATGCAGTCCGGTGCCTTGCATGGTGGACCGCCTGCGCGACCGCCTGCCGCATCAAGCCCGAGGAGCCGATGCAGCAATCCAGCCGCGTGTAATTTCCCATCTCGATGATGGTCGGGATGCCACGCCCTTCCTCCCCGACGAGTTGCGCGTATGCGCCGAGAAATTCGACCTCGCTCGATGCGTTGGAGCGATTGCCGAGCTTGTCCTTCAGGCGAAGAATCTGAACGGCATTTCGCTTATCGTCCGGCGTCCAGCGCGGCATCAGGAAACAACTCAGCCCTTTCGGAGATTGCGCGAGGACCAAAAAGGCGTCGCACATCGGAGCCGACATGAACCACTTGTGGCCGTGAAGCCGGAAGCTGCCGTCACCCGAGGGCTCCGCGCGCGTGGTATTGGTGCGCAGGTCTGAACCGCCCTGGTTCTCGGTCATGCCCATGCCGACGAGCGCCGCGCTTTTTAGCCTTGCCGGGCGGAAGCTTCGGTCATAGTTACGCGAAAAAATCCGCGGGAGCCAATCGGCTGCGAGCGCCGGGGCGTGCCGCAATGTCGGCACGGAGCCGTAGGTCATTGCCACCGGACAATAGACGCCGCTTTCGACTTGTCCGAGCATGAAGGTGCCGGCCGCGCGCGCGACGTGCGCCCCGGGCTTTGGGTCCGCCCACGGGCTCGAATGCAGGCCCGCGCTGACGGCCAGCCCGAGCAACTCATGCCACGCGGGATGGAATTCGACTTCGTCGAGGCGATGTCCGTAGCGATCAAGTGTGCGCAGCTGCGGCGCGAACTTGTTGGCATCGAACCCAAGCTTGATCGTCTCGGGGCTGCCCAGCGTGGCACCCAGCGCGGACAGTTCGGCTTTCGCCCAGCCCGCGCCTTCGCGCTGGACTGCGTCCCGAAGGACCGCATCGCTTGCAAACAGATTGTACGGCTCAAGCGGAGGCGGCTGGTTCTGGACCTCGAACATCCTCGCAAGGCCTCCCGGCAAAGATGCCGTTATTGTACCAGCCGAATCAGGGGAACAATGCCACCTGCTCCAGGCCCATCGTTTCGGGCCAACCCATGATCAGGTTCATGTTTTGGATTGCCTGACCGGACGCGCCTTTGACCAGGTTGTCCAATGCCGAAATAACGATCGCGCGCCCTGAGATACGGTCCTTGGCCACGCCAATGAAAGTCATGTTGGAACCGCGCACATGCCGCGTCTGCGGCGTTTCGCCGAACGGCAGGACGTGAACGAAGGGCTCCTTCAGGTAGAACTTTAAAAGTATCGCGTGAAGGTCTTCTGGGGTCCGGCCACGCCGTCCCCGGACGTAAATGGTCGAGAGAATTCCCCGGTTCATCGGCACCAGATGGGGCGTGAAGGTAACGATGACTTCCCGTCCGGCAGCGAGCGAAAGTTCCTGGTCGAGCTCGGCCATGTGCCGGTGATGTCCGACGCCATAGGCATGGAAGCCTTCCGACACTTCCGAGAACAGCATGGCTTCTTTCGCCGCTCGCCCCGCCCCGGTCATGCCCGACTTGGCGTCGATAACGATCGCGTCGAGCTCGATGGCCTTGTTCTTGATCAACGGTACCAGCGGAAGCTGCGCGCATGTTGTGTAGCAGCCGGGATTGGCGACGAGCCGTGCCTTTTTGATCTCGCGACGATGGATTTCGGCGAGCCCGTAGACTGCCTCTTTTTGCAACTCGGGGGCGTGATGCTCGTGACCATACCATTTCGCATACGCCGAGGTGTCCGCCAGGCGAAAGTCCGCCGAGAGATCGACCACCTTGGTCGCGGGCGACTTGGCCAAAAGATCCTTGATCACTTTCTGCGTGGTGGCATGCGGCAATGCGCAGAATGCAACATCGAGGCCTGCATTCGCCCAGTCGAGCCCGTCGATGGCGACAAGCTGCGGCAGCGTGAATGGCGAGAAGTGTCCAAACACATCTCGCATGGCCTTGCCGGCGCTGCGTTCGGCAGTGAGCAAAGCAATCTCTGCACGCGGGTGGCGAAGCAGGACACGCACCAGCTCGCCGCCGGTATAACCGGAAGCACCCAACACGCCGATCTTCGCTTTGGTGGCCATGGACCGATCCTTATCCAGAAGTCTTAAAGAACTACCGGAAGAAGGCCAATAGCGCGGGCTTGGTGGAAGGTGTGCCGCAGCCTCATCCGGGCGGCACGGGTGACGCGAACGCTACGCCCGTGCCCAGGTGGCACGGCGGCGGCGGAGCTTGCTTGCTGCGTTGAGCGTCGTCATGGGGCGGCATATAGGCCGTGCGCATATGCCGGTCAAGAACGGGTCGCAAACGAAAGGCCGCTGGATTGGCGGCCTTATAACCTTTGCCGGTCGAGCCCGGCTAGATCGAGGAGCTCCATGGTGCCGGCACCAGCCGGAAGCCGCTTCCGCGTTTCTCAACATAGACCATCGCCGGAAATGCGAAGTGAAAGCCTTGCACCATCATCTTCTCGTTTGCGGCCATATCGTAAAGTTTCCTGCGCGTCTCGACTGCCTGTGCCTTATCGGTGTCGAACAAGAATTGCCAATCCGGATTTCGTGCAAACAGTGACGCCGCGCCGGCTGTGACATCGGCCTGCACCAGGATCTTGCTGTCTCCCGATGCAACGATGTGTGAGGTATGACCGGGGGTGTGGCCAGGACTTGCTATCGCTGTAATTCCTGGAACGAGTTCCTTGCCCGCCTGATATTTTGTCACTTTGCTGCCGACAACACCCAGCACACGCTTGACGTTGCCCATCTGCGGTCGTGCGGGTTCAGGCAGCTTGCTGGTATTGGTTTCATCGGCCCAGAACGCCGCTTCGATTTCCGGCACCATGATTTCGGCATTCGGAAACGCGGGCTTGTTCTCCGGACCAACCAGGCCGTTGATGTGATCGCCATGGAAGTGCGAAATGATCACCACATCGACCGCGTTGCGATCGATGCCTGCAGCCTGCAAGTTGGTGTGATACTGGCCGACCGCTCCTTTGCTCTGCTCGAACATACCAAGGCCGAGACCGGTATCGATGGCAACGAGCTTGGAACCGGTGTTGATCACGACCGGAGTGTAGGCGTGAGTGACTTTATCTTTGGCTAGAAAATCGGCTTCGAGCGCCGCGCTCACGTCCGCCTTTGGAGCGTTCGCAACGTAGGCGTCTGACAAGGGATTTGAATTCATGCCGTCAGTGACGACCGTAACTTCAAAGCTTCCTACTTTGTATCGATACCAGCCCGCGTTCTGTTTGCCCGCGACTGGTGCCGTGGCATTCGCCGGCGGCACGATTGTCTTCGATCCGGCAAGGGCGGCACCCGCCGCAGCAGAGCCGACAAGTAGGGATCGACGAGAAATTTCACTCATGAAGTCCTCCCAAAGCTTCTCGTGGGCGAGAAGAGTTTGAATATTTTTGTTTTGAGGCGGGTCGCGGAATCCACCGCCTTCCGCCTGAACGCAATAACCCCCTCCCTCGGATGTTATTCCGGCTCCGCAACCGCAACCATATAGGCGAAGGTCGCGCGGTTGGATAAGCTGCGCGTGGGACAGTCCTGCAATACCACGCCAGGACGAGAGCCCAACCGGGGCAACCGGGAAATCAATCATTTGGGAGGGAGCACAATGCGTTTTTTGAGTATAGCAGGCGCCTTCGGCGCCGCGCTGCTGTTGAGTTCGGCCACCTTTGCGCAGGTACCGGCCGATCCGAATAATCCGAACGAAAACTTGCCGGACGCGATGACTCCGCCGGCTTACGGAGAGACCATCAATATTGAAACCGCCAAAAAGGCGGCCGCAGCGTCGAGCGCGGAAGCTCAAAAGCGGAATTGGAATGCGTTATGTGTGGCAATCGTCGCGCCATCCGGCGATCTCGTTTATTTCGAGAGACAGGACAATTGCCAGTTCGCCTCGGTCTCGATTTCGCAACACAAGGCACGCACCGCGGCGCGCTACAGGCGTCCAACCCTGGTGTTCGAACGCCTGCTCGGCAAGGGCGACTTCTTCACCTATCTGACGACGCTCGATGATGTCATTGCCTCGCGCGGTGGCAACCCATTGGTGGTCGCGGGCAAGGTTGTGGGCGCCATCGGCGTAAGCGGCGGCACCGGCTCACAGGATGAGGTCGTATCGCAGGCCGGCGTTGCGGCACTGAAATAGCCTTTAAAAAATCCGATAATGAAATCCGCCGGGTTTTATCCCGGCGGATTTTTTATGATCACCAAAGCCAGATAATCAATTTCGATATCACGTCGCCGATCGTCAGCAGGGTCGCAGCCCAGACGAATGCGGAAATAAAGTTGGCAATCTGGAATTGCCAGAACGGCATTTCAAAAATGCCGGCGATCAGGGGCACAGAGGCACGCAATGGTCCAAAGAAGCGGCCAATAAATATTCCTGGAATACCCCACCTCTTCATGAAGGCTTCCCCGCGCGGAATGAGATCGGGGTGCCGTGAAAGCGGCCACATATGTGCAACCGTGTATTCCAGCTTGAGTCCGATCCAATAGGACAGCCAGTCGCCGAGTGCGGCGCCAAGCGACGCTGAAATCCAGATCGGCCAGAAACTGATGCCACTGTGGCCTATCAGGGCGCCGATCGCGACCAGCGCACCCCAGGCCGGGATCAGCAGCGAAATGAAAGCCAGCGATTCCCCAAACGCCAGCCCAAAAACGACGGGGACCGCCCAACCGCCGTTGTTGCGGACAAACTCAACAATGTGCTGGGCAGTTTCCTGAAGGTCCATCGGGAGAGATCGGGCCGTTGTCAGCAGTGTCTAGCCCGACCACGACCAACACGCCAGTGCACTAGGCGGGTAACTCCGGCTCATCCTCTGGAAATAGGTGGTCAATAACAACCATCGCCACAATCAGCAGCGGCACCGCCAGAAAGGCACCGACGGGGCCCCAGAGCCAGGTCCAGAACACCAGCGCCAAGAACACCGTAAGCGGATTGAGCGTGAGCCTGTGACCCATAATGCTTGGCGTAATAAAGTGGCCCTCCAACGTTGCCAGCGCCAGGAAAATCAAAGGCGCGACCAGGGCATGCATGAGAGAGGGAAACGTCACCAGGCCGACCACGAACATGCCGGCCTCGATGATCAGTGCTCCGATATAAGGAATGAAGTTGAGAATGAATCCAAGCACAGCCCAGGCAACCGGGTCCGGCAGGCCGGCGATCCACGCCGCTACGCCACCGCAAAGACCAACCGCAACATTGATGACGGTTACGACGCTCAGATAACCGGTCAGATTGTGCTCGATGTCGTTCATGATCTTTAGCGTCCGCAGCCGTGCTTCGCGCTTTTCGAAGAACACCACCAAGACGCGGCGAAGCTGCGAGCGGCCCAACAGCATGAAAAACAACGTCCCGAAAAAGATGAGCATCTGACCCACCGCAGGCGTCACGATCGATAGCGCCGTCTGTGCGAAGCTCATGATGTCGACGCCAAGACCGCCCTTCTTGTCGGACGGCAGAAGCGCGTCGCGCAGTTCCTGCAAAGCAGCTATTGGCCGGTCGAGGACATGCAGCTTTTCTTGAATGTTGCGGCCAATCTCCGGTGCCTTGCCGATCCAATCCACCACGGGAGCAGCCAACAGAACAATAACACCGTAAAATACCGCAATGACCAGCACCCAGAGTCCCATCGCCGACAGCAACGGCGGGATACGATAGCGCTCCGCCCGTGACGAGAGCGGGCCGAGCATCATGGTTACAACAAAGGCCGACGTCACCGGCAGCAATACCGGCCGCGCCAGACTCAGCGCAACAACCAACAGGATTACAAACATCCCTATGGTCGACGCCTGGGCGGCGGTGCGCCAAAATCTGGCAACCTCCGTCAATGGTTGAGGGTCGCTGACAGAGAACGTAAAGCGCTCACGGCGTGCCTCGCGTGCGGCATCGGCCATCTCGACGCGCTTCTGACCAGACTTGGTGTCTGTGCCCTTCTGACCTGGCTTGGTCTCGGGACCCTTCTGGGCTACCTTGGTGCTGCTCAATTCCATGGTCTTGATAACGGGCGACTTTCGGTTTAGTTGCCACCTTCCTTCGCAGGCCCGCCACGGCGTCTGATATTGGCTAAATACGCACTTAAACCTTCCTTTAAGCGGTGTGACGCAGGTTGCGCCGGTCATAAGGGCACAGCCATGGCATAGTGGCTGGCAACTGATTCGCCGGGACCATATCTGAAGGTTTCAATGGCCAAGACAGCGACCAAGAAAAAATCAGCCAAACCCCCCGATCTATTCGACCTGCCGGCCGCGAAATCATTGGCCCGCAAGGCGCCGAAGGCGTCGGCGCGAGGCACGCGCGCGAAGTCCGCTTCGCGGGGATCGACCGCCGAAGCCGGCTATACCGCCAAGCACATCGAGGTGCTTGAGGGGCTGGAGCCCGTCCGCCGCCGGCCGGGAATGTATATCGGCGGCACTGACGAAAAAGCGCTGCATCACCTGTTCGCCGAAGTCATCGACAACGCCATGGACGAAGCATTGGCTGGCCACGCCGACTGGATCGAAGTCGAAATGGAAGCAAACGGCTTCGTCAGCGTGACAGACAATGGACGCGGTATCCCGGTCGATCCCCACCCCAAGTTCAAAAGCAAGTCCGCGCTGGAAGTGATCATGTGCACGCTGCACGCGGGCGGAAAATTCGACTCGAAAGTCTACGAGACTTCAGGCGGCTTGCACGGCGTCGGCGTCTCGGTGGCGAATGCGCTTTCCGAGCGCATGGAAGTCGAAGTGGCGCGCGAGCAACAGCTCTACCGGATGGCGTTCGAGCGCGGCAAGCCGAAAGGCAAGCTGGAAAAAGCCGGTCGCGCACCCAACCGGCGTGGCACGCGCGTGCGCTTCAAGCCCGATCCTGAGATTTTCGGAGCGAAGGCGGTGTTCAAGCCCGAGCGCGTCTTCAAGATGGCGCGCTCGAAGGCCTATCTCTATGGCGGCGTCGAGATCCGCTGGCATTGCGACAAGGCCTTGCTCAAAGGCGTAGAGGACGTACCGGAAAAGGCTACGTTCCATTTCGCGGACGGCTTGCGGGATTACCTTGCTTCCAACCTGACCGGCGCGACGCTGGTGCACCCCGACATCTTCACCGGTTCTGCCGGCAAGACCGGCCGCCATGGCGCGGTCGAATGGGCGGTCGCCTGGACTGCGGACACGGACGGCTTCCTCAACTCTTACTGCAACACGATCCCTACCCCGGACGGCGGCACGCACGAATCCGGTCTGCGCTCGGCGCTATTGCGCGGATTGAAGGATCACGCCGAGCGTGTCGGACAGGAAAAGCGCGCGGCGTCCGTCACCAGCGACGACGTCATGACGGGCGTGGGCTGTATGCTCTCCGTCTTCGTGCGCGAGCCCGAATTCCAGGGACAGACCAAGGACCGCCTCGCTACCGCTGAAGCCCAACGTGTCGTCGAGCAAGCGATCAAGGATCCGTTCGACCACTGGCTGGCCGGAAATCCGATGCAGGCCAACAAGCTGCTCGAGTTCGTCGTTGAGCGCGCCGAGGAACGCATCCGCCGCCGGCAAGAAAAGGACATTGCGCGCAAAACCGCTGTACGCAAACTGCGCTTGCCCGGCAAGCTCGCTGATTGCACGTCATCGGCCTCGGAAGGGTCCGAGATCTTTATTGTCGAAGGCGACAGTGCCGGCGGCTCCGCCAAACAGGCGCGCGACCGTCGAACTCAGGCCGTGCTGCCGCTCCGCGGAAAAATCCTGAACGTCGCCTCGGCCGGCAAGGACAAGCTTGCGCAGAACGCGCAGCTTGCAGACCTGATCCAGGCCCTCGGTTGCGGCACGGGTTCGCACTATCACGAGAAGGATCTACGTTACGAGAAGGTCATCGTGATGACCGACGCCGACGTGGATGGGGCGCACATCGCTTCGCTGCTGATCACCTTCTTCTATCGGCAGATGCCGAAGCTGATCGAGGGCGGCAAGCTCTATCTCGCCGTGCCGCCGCTCTACCGGCTCTCGCACGGCGGCAAGATCGCCTACGCACGAGACGACAAGCACAAGGAAACGCTGCTCAAGAAGGAATTTCACGCCAACGCCAAGGTGGAGGTCTCCCGCTTCAAAGGGCTCGGTGAAATGATGGCGGCGCAACTCAAGGAGACCACCATGGACCCCGGAAAGCGTACGCTGCTTCGCGTGGTCCTCGTGGAAAAAGAGATGAAACCGACCGCGCGGGCGGTCGAACGCCTGATGGGCACAAAGGCCGAGGCGCGCTTCGAATTTATCCAGGAGAAGGCGGAATTCGCGAGCGCGGAATTGCTGGACGTTTGACATCCCGCCAATCGGTGGGCGCGCCAAGAGCGTGGCGGCTTTACCCTGCGACAACGCGCCAAAAGATGATGGACCCGTCTATTTAGTTCCAAAACTTTTTATTTCGCTGCAAAGCATCATTACCTTTGCGGGATTGGCCTCGTCCGCGGGACGATAACCGTGTTGGGACGGTTGGACCGGGTGCCTTGGCAGTCCAGAGGGTGATAGGCAGCTCAATATTGCGCTATGATTCTGTGACTATTTCTCCGCAATACAATCCGATCTCGACATGATCGCGCTCCACGTCCGCTCGATCTGATCCTCGTTTTTATTCTGGTTTTTGGTGCCCTCGGTCTGCTGATGAAGCAGGATCTGGATCGGACGAGATAGCCACCAACTCATCGATACAGGACGGGAAATGTTTTTCTCCTCCCCGCTGGCAGTCCCCTCCCCGAATTGTGGCCACACACGGATATGCGCAGTGCCGTCGCATTTGGATGGCGCAATGCCGTCCATCGCCGCCTCAAGCTGGTCCACTGCAAGCCGGCCGCGCGAAGTCCGCGTATTGGCAACCGCTTTGATCGGAATTGAAAGGTAGGCCAGCGCCGCGTCATCGGAGACGTCAAACTTGGTCAGATCAGGATCTTCATCGGGGTCGTTCGATACGACCAGCACAAACGGCACGAGTTTCGGCTCGATCGCGTGAACAGCCTGAGCCAACTCCATGGCGCCCAGCGCGCCGTAGTTCTCGAAATAGCCACCGTCAACGATCTGATCGACCACTTGGTGTCGCGTGTTGCGTACGGCTCCGGCCGGCGAAATAAGCGGAAAGCGCGCGGAATTGTGCGCGGCTGTACTCAGGCGCACGTCGTCGAGATTGAGTGGGGTGAACAGGAACGAGCGCACGTAGTCCCAGACGGCAAGACGCTGTATCCGGCCGAGCCAGTCGGGCGGGTTGGTGTTTGCCAGCAATTCGTGAAAGCCTACGCTTTCCAGAAAAATGACGCAGGTCCGGACCGGCCCGCTCACAGCCGATTTCACAATCAACCCTGCCTTCTCCTTGATGTTGGCGTCTACTCTCATCGCCGCCTCGACGGGGCACTTGCCTTGAGGTTGATAGCCAGGCGAGAGCACGGTGGTCAGAATCCGGCGTCCGGTCGCAGCCGACACACCATTCAGGATCAGCAAGGGCAGCCAATGGTCCTCGCGCGGCCGCAATGTAAGGAACGGACAACGCAGATCACCTGGGCATTGGCCCCGCCAATCGTCATTGTTGACCGCCATCAATTGGGCGAAGCGATCTTCCCACGATTTTTCCAGCGTGGCGGCGCGATCCTGCCACCAGCCGAAGCGCACCATGTCGCGAAAGACGAGACCAACAGCGACCGAAGTGAGGAAGTCACCGGCCGTCAGCGCTTCGAGGCAATCGCGCCAGTTGTTGATCGAGTCGCCGTACCACAGTGTGGGCTTACGCTCGACGCAGGACTGCTCCCCGCCGGCATTTGCGCGCGCCAGCGCTGCGACCGTCATCACGGCCCCGAGCGATCCGCCGGACACCGCCGAAATCGCGAACAGGCGCTTCGCCACGGTGGCGGCATCGAGCCGCGGGTCCTTTTCTTTCGCCGTGTCGAGCAAATGACCGATGATACTGGCGGTGAAGAAACCAGCCCGGCTTGCGCCGCCCGCCGCTGCAATAATGATCGGTCTGGGACATTTGGCAGGGTCTTGCTTGCATTTGTTTGCGTCGATCCACAATTCGACTGCGCGATTGAGCGGCATTGCCGCAATGTCCGGCTGCCTGTCGAGTTCGTGCGCCGCATCAATGCGGCGGACGGAATGGTTGTCGCCGAATAGAAAAGTCAATACGGCGAAAGCGGCGGCAACGCCCGTAATGACCGGCGCCCGGTAGTGCCGGCCGATCCCGGAGAGCAACGACAAGAATGGCAGCCACGCGCCGAGAAGAAGCGGCACCGCGAGGCCACGGGGAAACCAGTCCGCAACCCGATTAGGGCTAGACATCAGGATGCCGGCGCACAGCACGAATACGACACCCAACATGAGCGGACCAATATTGTCCGGATTGAGCTTGGGCTGGATTCCGAGCCGGCGCAGGAGACGCGCTACAAATCCGGTCTTTAATCCCAACTGACGAAATGGCCGTAACTTGCTGAGCGACTTGCGTTTGACCACGTACCAGACGAAAACTGCCATAACGAGGAAGGTCAGCAGCTGGAACCAGCGCAGCGCCGCAGTGATATGGGAGATGACGCCCTCATCCTCGATGTCAGGCAGGTTGTTGATGGATCGCTGAGCCGAGAGCAGGACGGCGACGAAAGTCAGCACGCCCAGGAGCCGTGGGATCCAGGTTTCGCAACATCCAATGAAGTGCGAGCGCTGTTGTGCGACACGCGCGCGAAATCGATCATCGGTATCGAGCAAGAGCCGCGCGGCGTAGTGAGTGCTCGACGCCCATACAAAAAACACCAGCAGTAAAAACAGGACCACACGCCAGCATGATTCGATCAACTCGACCAGCAGATCCTGCGCCTGTGGCACCAGGCAGAGCAGCGCGAAGCCCAAAACAAAAGCGCCGACCGGAATGCGGATGATCCAGAAGATCAGAGCGAGGTCAGTCACCTCGCTCCAAGAGCGCGGTATGTAACGACATGTGCGGCGACGCGTTTCTGCCATTCCGCCCCCAAACCTGCATCGAAGCAGTATGGCACTTTTTCTCGAGGCCTATGTGGGAGCCATCACACAGGACATGCGTGACACGTCAGAATCGTTGCCCAATACCTCCGCAAAACTTTTCGCTAAAACGCGTTCAACAACGCGATGTCCGCTTTGGGTCATTAGCGGACATTTCGGCTTGCGCAACGCATGACCGCTTTACCCCTGAAAGCGGACATTTGCGGTTAGGCTGGAATGTCCGCTTTGTGCCACAAGCGGACATTCGATGGAGCCGCCAGCGAATGCGCGGCTCGGAGTGGGCGGACGATAAACATTCGTGGGAACTAGTGGAAACGCCGGGGCACTGTGCGGCCCGCCCGCGGGTTCTAGGGAACCTCACCCGCTGCTATCGTCTATGTCGTCTCAAAGTTGATCTGGGAATGTCGGATTCAATTTGTGCTTGAGATAATGACGCGGAAATTTGTTCTCACTGGCACCGCGGTAGCGGTCCTTGTGACCTTGACCAATGTCATACTGGCTGGGGCAAACGACTACGTGTTCGAGCCCGTCAAAACCGAGATCAAATCGAGCAACGTGGCCACCATCGCCGTGCGGTTACTCCACAAGCCAAGCGAAAGGCCTGTCACCGACGCGGTGATCGTCCAGATGCGCATTGGCATGGCGCACGATGGAGGGGCCGAAATGGACACGGCGTTCGTTCCGCTGGCCAGCCCGGAACCTGGCGTGTACGCCTTCATGGCGCCTCTCACGATGGCGGGAAGCTGGTTCTTGTCCATTGCGGCCAAGGTACCGGGCGAGCCCGAAACTGTGGTCGGCAAGATCATTTTTCGTGTGACTCCCTAATCGGAGCCCATGTCGGATACCTGCATGGCGGGCACAGATAGGGCTCACGCCACTGTGATGCGCTCCCAGCGCTTCTGTAACCGATGCCCGCTTTGGGTCAAAAGCAGACATTTTGCGAAGCGGAGCGATTCCGCTTTACCCCCGAAAGCGCTCATTGATGTCCGCTAAGTGCCAGAAGCGGACTTCCATTCTGCTAGTCTTGGTCCCTATCGCTCAACAGCTTGGCCATGGTCATGAACGAACTATCGAAACCGACTCGCCGCCGATTTCTGCTCAACGCCGGCATCCTTGCCGCCGGATGGGAGCTTTCCTGTGCGGACGCTGTCCTGACGCAAGAACTTGCGCCGACGCCTGCCTGTCGCGATGGCGATGAACCGACCGTCCGTCAGACTGAGGGGCCGTTTTTCAAGCCAAGATCGCCGGAGCGCAGTGACCTCCGCGAGCCCGGCGATGGGGGCCGTCCGCTTGAACTTTCTGGCTTTGTGCTGACGAGACGCTGTCAGCCGCTTCGCGGCGCGGTGGTCGATCTCTGGCATGCTGATGACAAGGGCGAATACGACAATATCGGTTTCCGATATCGTGGCCATGTCACCACCGGGCTCGACGGCGCTTTTCGCTTCCGCACCATTGTGCCGAAGCTCTATTACGGCCGCACAAGGCACTATCACATCAAGGTGCAGGCGCCGGGCAGCCGCCTGCTCACCACGCAACTCTATTTCCCCAACGAGCCAGCGAACCTGCGTGATGGCCTGTTTCAGCGCGAATTGCTGATGCGGGTCGTGGACACAGGCGACGGTCTCTCCGGCCAGTTCGATTTCGTGCTCAATATCCGTTAGGACGTTTGCATCCGTGTCTTTAACTGGCGATTGTCCGCTCTTCCCCAAAACCGGACATTCGTGGGCGTGTCGACATTGCGCGCTATTCAATGATCTCATCAGCGCGGGCGAGCAGCGCCGCGGGAATCGATAGGCCGAGAGCTTTGGCGGTTTTAAGATTGATCACCAACTCATACCTGGTCGGCGCCTGCACCGGCAGATCGGCTGGCTTCTTGCCATTGAGGACGCGATCGATATAGCCGGCCACCCTTTATTGAGTTCGGTTGCGACTTTGGCCTCTGTAGTGGCGTCGGACTTTGGTTTTGCGGCTTCGGCCGTCTTGTTCTTGCGAAACCACTGAGACCTCGATCGGCTTGGACATTACTGGAGGGTTGTGCGGTACATGGTTGGCGTCGCCGAGGAGCAGTTGAAGCGTGTGCTTGCCCAAAGGAAGGTCAACTGTTGCTTCGGACTGTCCCGCTCCGAAGTGCAGATGATTGAAGTCATTCGGTATCGGTTGATCCAGCGGAGGCAGCTTGGCGTCGATCAGGAGATGGTGGTGGCCGGTGTTGGCCTTTTCGATGCCCGCCGGCGCCACGCCCATGTTGACAAGACCAAAGTGAATGGTCGCCTTCGGCGGAAGCACGGATCTGTTCCGCAGGCCGACGAAATAGACCCGTGCGTCCGCTGGCGCAGCAGTCCGGGTCGAGGCGTCGACGACACGGACCTTGATGCGCGGCGAAAGCACCGGCGGCGTGTGCGGAATGTGATCCTTGTCTCCGAGAAGCAGTTGAAGCGTGTGATCCCCGGGTTTCAGCGTTACCGTGGCCTCAGTCTGGCCACTGCCGAAGTGGAGATGATTGAAGTCGTTCGGGATCGGCCGGTCGAGCGGTGGCAGTTCGGTGTCGATCAGCAAATGGTGATGGCCTGAATTCGCGCGATCCGAGCCAGCGGGCACGACGTTCATGTTTTTCAAGCCGAAACGAATGTTCACTTTGGGGTCAACGGTGGCTCCATCCTTTAGATCGGTAAAATAAACCGCGGCTCCAGGAGCCGATGCCGTCGGGCCTCCGGTTAGTGCGACATTAACCCGAATGCGGGACGACATGACCGGCGGCGTGTGCGGAACATGGTTCTGGTCTCCCAAGAGCAACTGCAATGTATGCTGGCCCGGCTTGAGCGTAATCTCCGCCTCGGTCTGGCCGGCGCCGAAGTGCAAGTTGTTGAAGTCGTTCGGAATCGGCTGGTCGAGCGGCGGCAATTCGGTATCGATCAGCAAATGGTGATGCCCTGAGTTCTCACGATCCGATCCTGCGGGGGCAACCCCCATGTTGCGCAGCCCGAAATAGATTTTCAGATTCGCGGGGACGGTGGTGCCGTCCTTGAGATCGATGAAATAGACCTCCGCCCCGGCCGGCGATGGGGTGGGACCGCCGGTGCGTTTGGTCTGGGCAACCGCAACCCCACCGCATATGACCCCGGCAAACAGCAAGACCAAGACTGCAATGCCAGGCGTTCTGCACCGGTTCCCGACTTTGCCGCGCACGCGCATCGCCCGGCCCTTTCCTTGCGATCGCCATTCTCTTGACGAAACCATCGATCTGCCCGTGAACGAATAATTTAGGTGAATTCAACCTTGGTGGGAAGTGCGCGCGTCTTCATAGACAAGAGCCTGAAATGGAGCGCGTGGTATCGTGCTGCCCGTGACCCCTCAGGCTGTCGGCGGCATGTTTTCTCGATCGCAGCGGCTTTGGTTCTCGCTGTTGTCCAAAATCATCAATATGTCTAAACTATTTAGTCTGGAATATAGTGGTGGATTCTTGCGAGACGATAGAAGTCTCCACTAAAGCCGAAATATAAGGAGCCGTTGGCTTCTATGACGAAAAGGTTTCGTCTGAGAAGACTACACCACAGCAAAACTTTAGACGCCATTGGACCACTGCATGGTAACAGCAGGTAGCGGCATGAACAAAGGGCTTCTGTTCTGGCTATGCTTGTTGGTCCTTTCCTCATCGCTCACGTCGGCTGCCTTGCCCGCCGGACGCGTCGCGCTCGTCATCGGAAATGCCAACTACCCCGATGCAAGAACGCCGCTGTCCGCCACGATCAAGGATGCTCGGACATTGGCCGATGAATTTCGTCGAATTGATTTCGAGGTCGACTTCAAGGAGAACCTCAACAAGCAAAATATGCAAAATGCGATCACGGCCTTTACCGGCAAGATCACCAACGGCACGGTTGCACTTCTCTACTTCAGCGGATTCGGCCTTGATGTCGGGAGACAGACCTATCTGATTCCAGTCAACGCCCAAATTTGGACCGAAGCCGACGTTCGCCGCGATGGAATCAGCGTCGATGCAGTGCTCGCCGACATGCACCGCGCGGGCGCAAAAGTAAAAATTATCATACTCGATGCTGCTCGAAGAAACCCATTCGAACGCCGCTTCCGAGCATCAGCCGCGGGACTTGCCCCGGTTGATGCGCCAGTCGGCACGATTGCTTTATACTCCGCTGCGCCCGGCCAGGTGATTGATGAAAATTCTGGTGCAAGCAGTCTTTTCGTCGGCGAGCTGATCAAGGAGCTCCGTTCTCCGAACTTGACCGCCGAGGATATTTTCAAGCGCGCCCGCATTGGCGTATCTCGCGCCTCCAATAATGAGCAGGTTCCCTGGGTGACTTCGTCTCTTGTCGAGGAGTTCTACTTCAGGCCACCAACCGTCGTGATGACGCCCGCACCGGCCCCATCACCGCCACCCCAGCCCCCGCCGCCATCACCAAGCACCTCGACGACTTCAAGAAGTTCGCCGACCGTCTCAACGCCGCCGGCAGGCGAATCCCCTCGGTCGGGATCCAAATCGGGAGATGTTTTCCGTGATTGTCCCGACTGTCCTGAAATGGTGGTGGTGCCCGCCGGCTCGTTCGCAATGGGATCCTCATCGGAGTACGAAAAACCAGT
>Ga0184625_10000082_pt1 | contig 25303 bp, 19 predicted proteins | sample PLM3_30_b1_FD_133151 | JGI IMG/M metagenome (GOLD analysis project Ga0184625, IMG submission 133151) | Groundwater sediment microbial communities from an aquifer in East River, Colorado, USA - PLM3_30_b1 | ecosystem: Environmental > Terrestrial > Soil > Riparian zone | place: USA: East River... | reverse complement strand
GGGCATCGTCCAGGCGGGTGACACCCGACGCGTGGACCCGTCGGGGCGCCTGGCCGCGGTTGCGCGCCCACGCCCCGCCGGCCCTCCAGGCCCACCAGCGCTCGTCGAGGGCCGGGGCCGACATGACCGCGGCCTGCAACTCGCCGTCGCGTTCCACCGCCAGGAGCGTCCCGAACAGCGGCACGCCGCGGATGAAATTGTGCGTGCCGTCGATCGGATCGATGTACCAGCGGACCGACGCATCGCCATCCTGGGTGCCGTATTCCTCTCCGACGATGCCGTGGTCCGGAAAGGCGTCGGCCAGGCGGGTCCGGATGAGGCGCTCGATGGCCGTGTCGGCCTGGGTGACGAACGTGTGGTCGGGCTTGGTCTCGATCTGGAGGTCGCGCCGGAAGTGTCGGCGCGCGACGGTGTCGGCCTCGTCGCAGGCCGCCAGCGCGACGTCGAGCCAGCCGCGCAGTTCGGCGTCGGTCCCGCGCCGGAACGAGGCGGACCACTCCCTTCCGAAGCCCGCTGTGCTCGTCACGCCCGGATCCTCGCGCCCGCCGGGTCGTAGAGCGGCTCGCGGGCCACCTCGAAGCCGATCCACTCGCCGAAGACCTCGACCTCGCCGCGCGTCCCGATCGCGGCCTGATCGGGCGGCAGGTAGGCGTACGCGATCGACCGCTCGACGGCGAACCCATACCCGCCCGAGGTCACCCGACCGACGATCGCCCCGCCGACACGGACCGGCTCGTTGCCAAGACAGACCGACCGCGGATCGTCGAGGACGAGGCAGCGAAGACGCTTCCGCGGGCCCGCCGCCTTCGCCGCCACCAGCGCGTCCCGCCCGATGAATGCCGGCTCCTTGTCCAGCGCCACGGCAAACCCCAGACCCGCCTCGTACGGCGTCTCATCGGGCGTGATGTCGCTCGACCAGACACGGTAGCCCTTCTCGATCCTGAGCGCGTCGATCGCCCGGTATCCGGCGGCGACCATCCCGTGCGGCTGGCCGGCCTCCCACAGGGTCGACCACAGCGCCCGCCCGTACTCGGTCGGGGCGTAGAGCTCCCAGCCGAGCTCCCCGACGTATGTCACCCGCAGGGCGAGGACCGGCACGGAACCGATCGTGATCTCGCGCGCGGTGAGGAACGGGAAGCCGGCATCGGACACGTCGTCGCGCGTGGCGGACCCCAGGATGTCCCGGGCACGCGGGCCCCATAGCCCGAAGCAGACGCGCGACGCAGTCAGGTCTCGCACGGTGACCGACCCGTCGTCCGGCTGGTGCTGGCGCAGCCAGGCCGCATCGTGGTTGCCGACCGCGGTCCCGGTGACGAGCAGGTAGGCATCGGACGCCAGCCTCGTGACGGTGAGGTCCGCCTGGATCCCGCCACGCCGATCGAGGAGCTGCGTGTAGACGATCGAGCCCACCATTCGGTCGATGTCGTTCGCGCACATCCGACCGAGGAACGCGGTCGCGCCGGGACCCGCGATCTCCAGCTTCGCGAAGGAGGTCTCATCGAACAGACCGGCCGCCCGGCGCGTCGCCAGCGCCTCGGCGCCGATCGCCGGCGACCAGTGCATGCCAGCCCACCCACGCGGCCGGAGCGCCTCGTCGCCATCGGCGGCGTTCGACTCGAACCAGTTCGGGCGCTCCCAACCGGACTTCTCGCCGAACACGGCACCCAGCTCGGACAACAGATCGTACGTCGGCGAGGTCCGCAGCGGGCGTCCGGCGAGACGCTCCTCGTTCGGGTAGTGGATGTCGTAGTAGGTCGCGTAGACCTCGGTCGTGCGCGCGAGCGTGTGCGCCTGGCTGCGGTACTGCGAGCCGAACCGTCGGATGTCCATCCGCCACAGGTCGAGCTCGGGCTCGCCCTCGATGATCCAGGTCGCCATCTGGCGCCCGATCCCGCCCGCCCCGGCGATCCCGTGGGCGCAGAACCCGGCGGCGACGAAGAACCCGCGGACCTCACTCTCACCCAGGATGAACTCGTTGTCCGGGGTGAACGCTTCGGGGCCGTTGATCATCCGATTGATGCCCGCGTCGGCGATGGCCGGGACACGCCGGACCGCGCCCGCCATGATCTCCTCGAACCGGGGCCAATCGGGCGCCAGCAGCTTCCCGTTGAAGTCGTCGGGGATGCCGTCGAGGCCCCACGGCGCGGGGTGGCGCTCGTAGCCGCCCATGCACAATCCGCCGACCTCCTCGCGGAAGTAGACGAGGTTGTCCGGGTCGCGGAGCTGCGGGAGGCCGGGGCGGACGCCGTCGATCGGCTCGGTGAAGAGGTATTCGTGGGCCATCGGGATGATGGGCACGTTGACGCCGACCATCCGCGCGATCTCCGGGGCGAACATGCCGGCGGCGTCGACGACGATGTCGGCGCGGATCTCCTCCTGCTCACCCCCCGCCTCGACGGTCACCCCGGTCACCCGGCCGCGTTCCGTGCCGACCGCCACGACGCGTGTGCGCGGGCGGATCCGGGCATCGCGCGCGCGAGCCCCGGCCGCGAGGGCCTGCGCCAGCCCCGACGGGTCGAGCCAGCCGTCGGTCGGCAGGTAGACGGCGCCGAGGACCCCGTCGGTCGACATGAGCGGGAAGCGTGCCCGGGCCTCGTCGGCGCCGATGAGCTCGAGCGGAAGACCGAACGTCTTGGCCCACCCGGCCTGACGTCGGAGCTCCTCGAGGCGCTCGGGGCTCGAGGCGAGGCGGAGCGAGCCGACCTCGTGCCACGACGGGTCGGTCCCCGTCTCGGCCGCCAGCCGGCGGTACAGCTCGGTGCCGTACATCATCATCCTGGTCAGCGTCACGGAACTTCGCAGCTGCCCGACCAGGCCCGCGGAGTGGAAGGTCGAGCCCGACGTCAGCTCGGCGCGGTCGACGAGGACGATGTCCGTCCAGCCGAGTTCGGTCAGGTGATATGCGATCGAGGTCCCGCCGACACCTCCGCCGATGATGACCGCGCGGGCGTGCTCGACCATCGTTCCAGGACGCTCCCGTTGCTCGCTCCGACCGACCACGACAGCGTAGCGGCTGCGCTACCCTCTCGCCGTGCCAGCCACGATCGAGCAGGTCATCGCGACGGTGCCCGAGTGGGCCGGACGCCCGGTCACGGTGGAACGGATCGCGGCCGGGTTGACCAACACGAACTACCGGGTCGAGGTGGACGGTACGCCTCTCTTCGTGCGCATCCCGGGAGCGGCCACGGAGCTTCTCGCGGTCGATCGCGCAAACGAGCTGCACAACTCCCGGGCGGCCGCCGAGGCCGGGGTCGCGCCACGGGTCGTGCACACCATCCCGGCCTGGGACGTCTTCGTCCTCGAGTGGCTACCGGCCCGGACGATGTCGAACGAGGCGCTCTCGGCGCCCGGGATGCCGGTTCGCATCGCGGAGGTGCTTCGGCGGCTCCATGCGGGTCCCCGGTTTCGGGACGACTTCGACATGTTCCGCTTGGCGGAGCGGTATCTCGCCCTGATCGACGACCGCGGGATCGCGATCCCGACGGGGTATCGCGATCGGTTGGATCGCATCCCGCGGATCGAGGTGGCCCTGGCGCGTCACCCGCTTCCGGCTGTCCCGTGCCACAACGACCTGCTCGCCGACAACTACCTCGACGACGGCGAGCGGCTGTGGCTCGTCGACTGGGAGTACAGCGGCAACAACGACCCGACGTTCGAGCTCGCCAACACGGCCCAGGAGCTCGGCTGGGATGAGGCGCGGACACACGAGCTGTCCGCGGCCTACTTCGGCGAGGCCTCCCCTGCCCTGCTCGCCCGGATGCACCTCCAGATGATCATGTCCGACGTCGGCTGGACACTCTGGGCCGCCATCCAGGCTCGCATCTCCACGATCGACTACGACTTCACCGGCTGGGCCGAGGAGCGATGGACGCGGGCGACGGCCGCGCTCGATGGGCCCGAGTTCGAAGGTTGGCTGCGGCCGGTCTGAGGTCGTCGCCGTCGGTCCTACCCGGCAGCGGCGCCGCTCCGGCTCCCAGCAAGCCGTGTTCGTGATGGTTCCACGAAAGCGGAACGACATCTGACCACCCGGCCCAGGGCGAACTCGACGATGGTTCCGCTTGAGCGGAACCATCCGGAAGGTTGCCTGGCCGGCGGATCCGTCCTGGCCGGTTCGAGCGTCGAGCCTGCGGCCGGGCCTATCCCGGGGCCGATCCCCGGAGCCGCGCCCCGACCGGGTCGACCAGCACGTCGGGGGCGACGACCGCGCCGACACGCCCGTCGAAGACGTCGACTTCGAGCGGTTCGCCGTCGCGGAGCGTGGCCGAGACGTACGCATAACCGATGGTCCGCGACACCGTCGGGCCGTACGCGACGCTTCGCAAACGCCCGATGACCTCGCCGTCGTGGCGGACCGCCTCGCCGCCGTACACCGGGAGGTAGTCGGCGCCCCCGATGACGAGCGTCCGCAGGCGCCTGGCCGGGCCGTCGGGCTCGGCGTCGCGTGCCGCCATCAGCGCCTCGCGACCGACGAACGACCCCGCCTCGAACCGGACGAACCGGCCGAGACCCGCCTCGAATGGCGTGTCGAGCATCGTCAGGTCGGTTCCGAAGTAGCGGAAGCCCTTTTCCATCCGCAGCGCATCGAGCGCCCGGTAGCCGAAGGGCTCGAGTCCGACATCGATGCCGGCCGCGCGCAGGGCATCCCAGACGGCCACAGCCCACGCGACATCGGTGGTCAGCTCCCAGCCGTGCTCTCCCACGTAGCTGATCCGGGACGCGAGCACCGGCGCGGTCGCCACCCGGATCGGACGAGCCTGGCGGAGCTGGATCGCCGGATCGCTCACGTCGGCGTCGGGACCGGCCGCGGCCAGGATGTCGCGAGCGCGCGGCCCCCAGAGCCCGATCGTGGCGAGGCTGCCGCTGACGTCGTCGATCGCCACGGGACCGTCCTCGTCGGCGATGTGCGCCCGCAGCCAGGAGAGCTCCGACGCCAGGTACCCCGCACCGGTCACGACACGGAACCGATCATCGGCGAGGCGCGTGACGGTCACGTCGGCGACGATCCCGCCGCGCTCGTCACACCACTGCGTATAGACGACGCTCCCGACCGGGCGGTCGACGTCGTTGGCGCTCACGCGCTGGAGCAGCCCAAGGGCGCCGGTGCCCTCGACGGCGATCTTGCCGAACGAGCTCAGGTCGATGATCCCCGCCCGCTCCCGGACCGCCCGCGCCTCGGCCCCCACCCGATCGAGCCACGGTGGCCGCGTCCAGCCATAGCCCGCCTGGTCGCGCCCGGCGCGACGCCACGGTCGACCCGGATCGTGGTGGTCGGCCCGTTCCCAACCGGCCTTCGTGCCGAAGACCGCGCCGGCCTCCTGGAGCCGGCCGTGGAGCGCGGAGAGGCGGCGTGGCCGACCGGCGAGATCCGCATCGAACGGATAGCGCAGCCGGTAGTAGTCACCGTACGTCTCGCGCGCGAGGCCCGCCGCGAACGCTGGATCGCGGTAGGCCTCGCCGAACCGCCACGCCCGATACGGTCCGATGTCGACGCCCGGATCGCCGGCGGTGATCCAGCCCGCCATCGCCCGCCCGATCCCGCCACTGCCGCCGAACCCATTGAGCGACAGCCCGGCCGCGACCCAGAACCCGCGGACCCCGGGGAGCGGCCCGAGCAGCGGGTTCGCGTCGGGCGTCATCGCGTCCGGATGGCAGACGAGGCGGATCGCCTCGGCATCGGCGAGGAACGGGAACCGGCGGATGGCGCCGGCCATGAGCGGCGCGAACCGCTCGTAGTCGGCCGGCAGCGACTGCGCGGCATGCTCCCAGGGCACGCCGTCCTCCCAGCGCGAGACGGGGTTGGTCTCGTAGCCGCCGAACACCATCCCGCCGTGCTCGCTCTTGCCGTAGACGAGGTTGTCCGGGTCGCGGAAGCAGGGCATCTCGCGCGGCAGCTCGTGGCCGGGGACCGCCTTGAGCGCGATGTGCTGGTGGTCGACCGGTGTCGAGGGGATGAAGCCACCGACCATCGCCGCGACCTGGGGCGCCCACATCCCGGCTGCGTTGACGACCAGCTCGGTGGCGATGCGCCCCTGATCGGTCAGGACGGCGGTGACTTCGCGGCGAGCCGACAGCTCGAACCCCGTGACACGTGCGCCGGTGCGGATGCGCACGCCGAGCGCGCGAGCCGCGTCGGCGAGCGCGTGCGTGGCGCTGTGTGGGTCGAGGTGGCCGTCGCCGGCGAGGTGGACGGCTCCGTACAGCGACTCGGGCGAGATGGCGGGCATCAGGCGGCAAGCCTCGTCGGCACCGATGACGCCGGCCTCGAGCCCGATCCCGCGCGCGCGGCTCGCCGTCCGCTCGAGCTCGAGCAGTTGCTCGCGGCTGGACGCGAGGCGCAGGCTGCCGACGGCCTCGAAGACGCCGAGGCGTCCGTACAGCTCGATGCTGTAGCGGCGGAACTGCATCATCGTCGACGACGGGTTGAACGCGGTCACGAGTCCGGCCGCGTGACAGGTGGACCCGGCCGTCAACTGCGCCTTCTCGACGAGGAGCACGTCCGTCCAGCCGGCGAGCGCCAGGTGGTACGCGACGCTGCAGCCGGTGATCCCGCCACCGATCACCACGACCCGCGCCTGATCCGCGCTCATGGCCGGACACGATACGTCAGTGGCAGGACCCGTTCCCGGAGTCGCTGAAATCGCCCGAGGTCGTGATGAAGCGCCACTCGTACGACGTCGGGTGGAGCACGAGCTGGATCACCCCGTGGTACGCCGCCACGCGAAGCTGGCTGTTGGCGACGACCTTCGGGAATGTCCGCAGCGCCGCTCCGCCAGTCCCGACGACGAGTTCACGGATGCCGCGTGCCACGTCCTCGCGGCCGTCCGGATCCTGCGGTGCGAACCGTTCGTAGTCGTGATCGTGACCATTGACGATCAGGTCGGCGCCGGCGTCGTGGAGTGCCCGCCAGAACGGCGCCACCGACGTGTCGTTGCCATGCTCCCCCGAGCTGAACCGTGGGTGATGCCAGATCGCGAGCGTACAGCGTGCGGTCGATGTGGCCAGGTCGGCTGCGAGCCAGCGACCCTGAGCCGATTCCGACTCGCAGCCCCCAACGGCAGCGCAGTCGGAGTCGAGCACGATCACGTGCCACGCCCCGAGGTCGTATCCGTACCAGCTCGTGCCGGCCGGTGCGGCCGCAGCACCGAAATAGCCGAGGTACCCGGCGAGGTCCTTGGTGACCCAGTCGTGATTGCCGGCGGCCGGACGAGTCCGCGCGAGATGCCGGCCCCAGGTCGGTGCGTAGCAGTCGCGGAACTGGTCCGCGGTGCCGTCCGGATAGGCATTGTCGCCGGCGGTGAAGACCGTGCCGCCGATAGTGTCGAGCAGCTCCGCCGTGGCGGTGTCGTCGGTCAGCCCGCAATCGGCGATGTCGCCGGCACCGACCAGGACCGGATCGCCCGACGCTCCGGCGGACGGGGACGGGCGGACGGCGGAGGGCGACGGCGCAGCCGAGGCGATGTCCCCGCTCGGGACGCTCGTCGACGGAACGCCGATCGCCCCGGTCGAGCCGGCACTCGAGGATGCGCCGACGACCGGACCCGCGCCCCCCGAGCGCCCGATGAGCGACGCGAGCCCGGCAAGCAGGATGAAGGTCGCCACGAATGCCATCAGCCCGAGGGCGATCCCCCTCGCGATGGACGGTCGGTCGCGTGGCCCCGGCGAAGCGACCGGAGCGACGGGCTCGACCGGAGCGACCGGCTCGACGGGCTCGACGGGCCCCTCCTGCGAAGCGACGGGAGGGACCGGCTCGACGGGATCGACGGGTGGCTCGGGCGGCGGTGGCGCGTCGCTCATCGATCAGAGCGTATCGGACCGCGGCGACACGTGCCTCAGCCGGTCAGGCGTCGCGTCAGCCGGTCCCCCCGGCGACCTCCCGGAGCGCCCGTTCGAAGCCGGGTGTCGCCGCGTTGCGGAGCAGGCGGTCGAAGCTCGCCGCGGCATACGCCACGAAGTCGACATCGAGGGTGCTGACGCCCTGCTGGAGCACGCCCCACATCGCCTCGCGGAAATCGGACACGACGCGCATGAGCGTGAGGCGAGCCAGGCGATCGGGCCGAACGGACCCGTCGTACGCGCCAAGCAGGATCTCGTCCTCGGCGGCCGTCAGCTCATGGTTGATGCTGAAGTTCCCGAGGTCGAAGAACGGGTCGCCCATCCCCGCGTACTCCCAGTCGATGATCCGGATCCGGACGCCGTCATCGATGAAGTTCGCGTTCAGGAGGTCGTTGTGGCACGGTCGAAGTTCGATCGGGGCCGCGAGCAGGGCACCCTCGATCCGACGGCCGATGGCCGCGGCCAGGTCGTACTCGGGCGGGATGGGGACCCCACGGGCGATGGCCAGCGCCCGGTACGCGTCGGCGATCCGGAGCGGGACGAACAGGCCCGGGATCGCGGGGCCGTCGTGGATGCGCCGCAGTGAATCCGCCACGCGACGCAGGGTCTCAGGCCGGTGGACGGCCGCATCCGTCACCGGCGAGCCGACGATGAACCGCGTGACGAGGTAGCCCTCCGGCCGGATGAACGCCGTGACCTCCGGCCCGACGCCCACCCCGGCCGCCGCGACCGTCGCCGCGTGCTCCACCTCGCGCGAGATGCCGAGCAGGTGCGTGTCGTTGCCGGCAAGGCGTATGACCCAGCGATCGTCCGTCCCGGCGGCGTCGACGCGGAAGTTCCGGTTCGTGATCCCGCCCGAGAGCGCGGTCAGGGTCAGGTCCCGCCCGGCGATCTCGGACACCCTCTGCATGGCCGCGACGAGGTCGTCATAGAGCGGGCCGGAGAGCACCGTCTCGTCGGTCATCTCCGCCCGCTCGCGATGACCCGCATCGGGCGACGGCGATCGCGAACCCCGGTCAGCCGATCACCGACTCCCCGGTCGCCACGTCGGCCTCGATGTCGGCCTTGCGGCCTCGCACCGAGAAGATGTAATAGAGCCCACCGGCCAGCAGCAGCGTCCCGATGACGGTCTCGTACAGCGGCCACGGCGGCAGTTGATCCAGTTTCTGTCCGCCGAACTGCAGGAATGAGTTGATGAACGGGTTCCAATACGTGCGGCCGACGCCGCCGAAGTCGCCGAACAGCCCTGGGTCGTTCCACAGCGCGATGTTGAGGATCATCACGCCGCCGTAGACCAAGGCCAGGATGTTCACCGGCATGCCCCAGCGCCCGAGGTTGAACCAGGCGTTCTGGCGCGGCCAGCCTCGCCGTCGGGCCACGAGGACGCCGATGTTGCACAGGAAGTAGCTCAGGTAGATCAGACCCGTCGCACAGATCGACAGGACGAACCCGCCATACGGCCCGGTGACGAGGATCGGCACCGCGGCGAGGACGCCGACGGCGACCGCGGCGTTGGCGGGCGTCTTGAAGGTATGGTTGACGTGACCCCACACCACGCCCAGCGGCAGGTGCTGGTCGCGACCCATCGAGAACATCATCCGGGTCGCCGCGCCCTGGATGGCCAGCGTGCAGACGAACACCGACGCGAGGATGACCAGCAGGTAGATCTCACCCACCGTCACGCCGGCGACGAGTTCCCGCGTCAGGCTGCCGGTGATGATGGTGGCGATCGGGAAGCCGCCGGCGAGCCCTTCTTTCATCGTGTCGGCCACGTTCGGGATGGCCAGGATCACGGCGACGAAGAAGATGACGCCCACGAGGCCGGAGATCAGGACCGAGGACAGCACGCCGCGGGGCGCCTGGCGACTGGCGTCGAGCGTCTCTTCGCCGAACGATCCCGCGGTGTCGAAGCCGTACAGGATGAAGATCGACATGTACATGCCGAGCGCGAAAGCCGCCAGGTAATTGCCGTTTGTCGCATCCTGCGCGCCACCCGTGTCGGTGAGGACCGAGATCGGCTGGACATTGGCGAAGAAGAGCAGGACCAGCGCGAACACGACCATGCCGAGGATCTCGGTCGCCACGCCGATGTTGTTGAGGATCGTCAGCAACCGAACGCCGTAGGCATTGATGAGCGTCGTGATGATGAGGGCCGTGATGGCGATGAACGTGTGCATGTTCGACACACCCAACGGAGACGGCGAGTCGAGGAACGCCTGGCCACCGCCAGTGAAGCCCGCGATGACATAACCGACGATGACGGCGACGGCGCTGACCGTGACGACCTGCGCCCAGAAATAGAACCATCCGGTGAACCAGCCGAGGGTCCGGTTCGACAACCGCTTCGACCATTGGTAGATCGACCCGGCGACCGGGAAGTGGCTGGCCAGCTCGGCGAACACGAGTGCGACGAGCAGCTGCCCGCCGACGATGATCGGCCACGACCAGAAGAACGCGGGGCCGCCCAGGCCGATGCCCACCCCGAAGTTGCCGAACGACCCTGTCGAGACGCTGATGAAGCTGAACGCGATCGCGAAGTTGGACAGGAAGCCGAGGGTTCGCCTCAACTCCGGCTTGATACCGAGTGCTCGAAGTTGCGCATCGTCGCGTGCAGCGACGTCCTGCGTCGACTCAGCTGGTCCCGCCACGGGTTCGCCTCCCTACCCTCCGCACCATGGGGTGCGGGCTGTGCTCTGGGGACACACGGGGACGCCGGGGACGGTCGGGCCCGGTCCCTGCAACCGCGCGCTCGACCTGCGCGGGAGGATAGCACCGCCTCGCGCGCGGTCAACACGTGTCTCAGCCCGCGGCGACCGCGGCGCGAAGGCCCTCCGGGATCGGCTTGTGGACCTCGACCGGCTCGACGAACTGGTCGACCATCGCCCAAGAGTCGTTGACGCGCAGCTCCGTGAAGAGATAGGAGATCTTGCGTCGCTGGGCGGCCAGGATCTCGTCCTTCGTGTCGAGCTCCCAGAGTCGTCGTTTGAATGGACCGATCGCCTTCTTGCGGGTCGTGTACACGAACTGCTGGTCGGTCTGGCCCGACTTGCGCTCGTCGGCCGCGTTGCCGAAGCACCACGCCTCGATCTCGCGGTGGAGCGACTCAGGGAACGCCGGGTGCTCATACAACGCGTTCTGGAAGCCGGTCGCGAGGTGGATCTCGGCCGTCTCGACCGCCGGGAAGCGATGGAACAGTTCGTCGGGCAACGTCGAGGCACCGTGCTGGACGGCACCCGCCAGCCCGTACTCGCGGGCGACGACGCCGAGCTCGCGCAGGACTTCGAAGTCGAGCTTGACCTCCGCGACGCCACCGTCGGGCAGCGGCACCCCGCCGTGCGATGTCCCGGTCTGGACGCTCACCTTCGAGATGCCCGTCGCGCCCGGCGCCAGCGCATCGAGCTCCTGACGGTAACCGTCGAGGTACGCACGCAGCTCTTCGACGGTCGAGTTCTGCGTCCCGACCTCGCCGATCTCACCGCCCACGCTGATCGTGACCCCGTCGCTCTCGAGCGTTCGGACCAGGGCGGTCAGCTCGGCTGCGCGGCGGTAGTTCTCGCGCTGCTCCTCGTCGACGGTCGGCTTCGACAGGTCGACCAGCGTCGAGGAGTCGATGTCGATGTTGCGATAGCCGGCCTCGACGGCCAGCCGGCACGCCCGCCGGATCTCCTCGGTCATCGCCTCGGGGTCGGTCGCGTACTTCTTCGCGTTGAACTGGTAGTGATCGCCCTGGATGAAGACCGGGCCCTGCCAGTCCGCCGCGATCGCTCCGGCCAGCACGGAAGTGGCGTAGTCGATCGGGCGCTGGAACGTGTACGTCTGCTCGCTCCGTGCAAGCTCGAGGATGACCGCGCCGACCCCCGCGGCCGCTGCGGCGTCGTACACCGTCCGGGCCATGTCGAAGACCTGGGCCCGCAGGTTGATCGCCGGCACCGTGAAGCCGGCCACTTCGCCGCGGGCGCGCGCCTCGTACAGGCTCTGGATGCTGGCGGAACGGGCGCCGAGCGCCTGGCTCGCCTCCCAGACGAGCCACTGGGCGGTCGCGGCCGTCGACTCGTCGTCGGTGAAGGCGGCGGTCCACGCCAGGTCGCGGATCGCGGCGTCCCGGAACGCGGCCCCGTCGTCGATGACGAGGCGGTTGCTGTCGAGGTGGGCGCTCCCGGCGATGGCGGCAAGGAGCTCGGTCGGGGAGGTCGCGACGGTGGGCATCGATGGGGTCTCCTGGCGGCGTTCGTCCCCCATGGTAGCGACCCGCTCAGAAGGTTCCGATCTGCGGCTTCACGACCATCAGGAACACGATCACCACGATCAGGATGCCCAGGAATGTCCCGCCGCGCCGGATGCGCTTGACCGTCGCTGGGATCTCGGGCGATGGCGGCGTCCCCGGCGGGGGCGGGGGCGAGGTCAGCTCGATGAGATGGTGCACGGCGTTGCGCTGGACCGTCAGGCCGTAGCCCAGGGCGATGAGGTAGAGCACGATCGCGATCAGGAGCCAGGTGGTCGACATGACGGGGTAGTCCACGCTCAGGATCAGCAGCACGCCGGTCACGCCTTGGAAGATCGCCAGTGGGTACCCGAGGCGCATTGCGATGGCGTCGACCTGGCGGGTGCTGAAGTTGGCGTGCTGCGGCTCGCGTCCCGCCATCGCGCCCATGATCGAATAGGCGAACGTCGGACCGAACGCGAGGATCGCCCCCATCACGTGCAGGAACAGCAGGTACGGGAACAGCTCGGGGAACACCGATCGACCTCCGATGGACTGGCGGCCTGGTGGCCGTCCACGGCGGTCAGGATAGGCGCTATGACACGTGCTTCGTGCGCCGGCTGACGAAGTCGACCAGGACGTACTCGCCGAGGTGCTCGGGCGTCGCGTAGAACGCGCGACCGCGGTTCAGCCGGGTCATGTGCGCGACGAACTCGGCCAGCGCCCGTGACCGCTCCAGCATGAACGTGTTGATGGTGATCCCCTCCTTCGTGCAGCGCTGCACCTCGCGGAGGGTCTCCTGGATCGTCCGGCGGGTCGGCGGGTAGTTGAACTCGACCTGGCCGTCCTCGAAATGGGCCGTCGGCTCGCCGTCGGTGATGACCACGATCTCCTTGTTCACCGCCGGGTTGCGCTCGAGGATCCGGCGGGCGAGGAGCAGGCCGTGCTGGAGGTTCGTGCCGTACTCGTAGCCGTGCCAGGTCAGCTCGGCCAGGGCGCCAGGGCGGATCTCGCGGGCGTAGTAGGCGAACCCGATGACCGACAGGTGGTCGCGCGGGTACTGCGTCCGGATGAGCGTGTCGAGCGCCACCGCGACCTTTTTCGCGGCGAGGAAGCAGCCGCGCAGCAGCATCGATCGGCTCATGTCGACGAGGAGGACCGTGGAGGTCTGGGTCAGCAGCTCGGTCCGGTGGACCTCGAAATCGGATGGGGCGAGACGGACCCGACGGTCGCCCGTCGCCGCCCGTGCGGCCGGCGCGTTCTCCTCGCGGCCCAGCGCGTTGAACAGCGTCCCACGGAGGTCGAGGTGGAACGGATCGCCGAACTCGTATGGCTTGGTCGCCTCGTCGCGCTCCCCGCCCCGACCGGCCCGGTCGATCCGATGGCCGCCGAATGCGTCGCGCTGGAGTCGCGCGAACAGGTCGTCGAGGACCTTCTGGCCGATGCGCCGGCTGCCGCGGGGGGTCAATTCCAGCCGCTCGCCGTCCCGGGTCAGGTACCCGGCCTCCTCGAGCCGGCGCGCCAGGTCGTCGAGCGCATCGAGCTCGCGCGCAGCGTCATCGCCCAAGAGGTCGCGGACCTCGCCGCGATCGATCGCCGCCAGATCGGCCGGTGACTCGACGTCGGAGAGCGCGTCCTCGAGCCGGTCCATCGCCTGCAACCGGGCGATCTGGCCGAGCGCCCCCTCGAGCCCGAGCGGCTCGTCGCCCTCGAACGGCACCCGGTCGCCGAGCCCACCCGGCAACAGCAGGTCGAGGTTGGACGCGAGCTGGGCGAGGTCGACCAGCAGCCGGTCGTCGCGCAGCAGGGCGTCCATCATCGACTGCAGTTCCGCCCGCTGCGCCGGGCTCATCGAGCGCAGGAGCGACTGCATCGCGGCCATCCGCTGCGCCAGCTGGTCGATGATGTCGTCGAAGGTCCGGGCGCCCGGGAAGAACCGGCCGTGCTTGGCGAGGAACTCGGACGCATCCGGATCGCCGCCGCCGATGCGCTCGCGGATGAGCTCGTTGAGGTCGCGGACCATCTCCCGGTTCGCGGCGAGGTCCTCGGGCGTCATCGACCTGATCGCCTCGGACATCCCCGACACGAACTGGTCGAGGACCTGCCCTTGGAGGCGCTTGACGAGCTCGTCGAACCGCTCGCGCGCGTTCGGCTCGAGGAAGTCGTAGTCCTGGAGGCCGCGGATCCGCTCCCCGATGTCCGGCGGCAGGCCGTCGAGCTGGTCGAGCCGCCGCGCGGCGACGTCCCGGAGCATCGAGCGCAGGTCGTCGTCGCCGGCGTCGCCCGCCTTCGAGGCCTCGTCGAGGCGGCGCTCGACCCCGGCCCGCTCCTCGCCCACGATCTCGTCGAGCTCGCGGCGGATGTCGCCGAGGACGTCGTTCAGCCCGTAGCGCTCCAGCATCGCCTCGCGCTGGCGCTCGAGTCGCTCCATCAGGTCCCGCAGGCCGGCCATGTCACCCCGGGTCGGGTCGCCGGTCCGCCAGCCGCGGTCCATGAGCCGCCGGAGGGCCTCGGCGAGGTCGCCCTCGGCCATGACGTCGTCGGCCAGCGCGTCGAGGATCTCGTCGGCGTCGAGATCGGCGATGTGCTGCGTTCCGTCCCAGGCGGAATAGCGAGCGGCCCGCGCGAGCGCGTCGGCGGCGGACTCGGCGCGCCACGAGCCACGGTCCGCGACTTCGGGCCCCAGGTCCCGCGGATCCGGGGAGTACGCGGTCACCGGTGGTAGACCGTCCCGCCGGGCACGCGGTCCTTGTTGAGGCGCCGTGCCAGGTGCAGTCCCTCGAGCAGGAACTCGACCGCGGAGGCGACGACGGCCGGCTCCTCCGCCCCATCGGTCACGTCGAAGGCCCCGAGGCGACGAACCGAGGCATCCAGCCCGGGCACCTCGCGCATCCACGCGACGTACTCGCGCGACGGGGTCCGATCACCGGTCTCGACCGTGAACCCATCCTCGAACGCGTCGACCACGCCCTCGAGGTCGTCGATCGAGACGTGCCGGTTGAACGTGGTGTGCAGGGCCTTGGTGATCAGCCGCTCGACGATGCGCTCCTCGGGGGCGTCGTCGCCGACCGATTCGAGCTCGACCTTACCGACGGTCGAGGCGACCACCGCACCGAGGTCGGAGACGCGCGGCGCGCCGACCGGCTCCCCGAGCCGGATCGCGCGCTTGAGGGCCGCCGCCTCGAGCACCTCGGTGTTCGCCACCGATACCCTGACGCTCACCCCGGAGCGCTGGCTGATCTCCGGGGAGCGGCGGGCGAGCTGGGTGAGCTCGGCGACGAGCTCCTCCATGAACGCCGGCATCACGATGGCCGGCGCGCCATCCTCGACGGCGAAGCGGTGCTTCTCCTGGCGGACGATCTCCATCTCATGGTCGAGCGTGCGCGGGTAGTGCGTCCGGATCTGCGAACCGAGCCGGTCCTTGAGTGGCGTGATGATCCGGCCGCGCGAGGTGTAGTCCTCCGGGTTGGCCGAGGCGACCATGTACAGGTCCAGCGGCAGGCGGACGACGAATCCACGGATCTGGACGTCGCGCTCCTCGAGGATATTGAGCAGGCCGACCTGGATCCGCTCGGCGAGGTCGGGGAGCTCGTTGATGGCGACGATCCCGCGGTTGGCGCGCGGGATGAGCCCGTAGTGGAGGGTCAGCTCGTCGGACAGATAGCGGCCCTCCGCCACCTTGATCGGGTCGACCTCTCCGATGAGGTCGGCGATCGTGATGTCGGGGGTCGCGAGCTTCTCCGCGTAGCGTCGGTCGCGGGGCAGCCACTCGATCGGCGTCGCGTCGCCATCGCGCTCGACGATGGCGCGTGCGGCCGGGCTCACCGGCGCGAACGGGTCATCGTTGAGGTCCCCGCCCCGGACGATCGGCAGCCAGGGGTCGAGCAGCCCGACCAGCAGCCGCGCCATCCGCGTCTTGGCCTGTCCGCGCTCGCCGAGGAAGACGAGGTCGTGCCCCGCCAGGATCGCGTTCTCGATCGCGGGAACGACGGACTCTTCGTAGCCGACCACGCCGGGGAAGACCTGGGCACCCGCCGCGAGACGAGCCAGGAGGTTCGCTCGAAGCTCCTCCTTGACGGTCCGTGGCCGCCAGCCGGAGGCGCGGAGTTCGGCCAGGGTGTCGGCCTGGGGCTTGGCTTGAGTGCTGGGATCCACGGTGCGTTCCCCCTCGTGCCGGGCTGGGACCGCGAGCCTAAGCGTCGCTCCCCGAGGCGTCAAACACCCCCGCCGAGCGATAGTCGCGGATCGCGGTGCGTGCTGCCACCGGCTCCGTCACGCCCGCCGCGACGAGGCGCTCGAGGTGCTCGCGGCGGCGGTCGACCTCGATCTCGAAGTCGCCCGCATGGCGTCCGACGCGTAACGCCAGCTCCGGGGTGATCCCCCACGCGAAGTGTTCGAAGCCATCGACTGCGGGATCCCAGGTCGCGAGGACGGCCGGCCCGAGTCGCTGGAGATGGCCGTGCTGGTCGCGCGCGACGGGCCTGACGTAGTGGGCCGCCACGACCCGGCGGCGACGGGCGCCGACGAGCCTGAGGACGAGGACGGCGCCGAGGTGCGACAGCTCGTCGTCGGCGAGGCGGACGGGCGGCTGACGCAGGGCGTCGAAGACCTCGTCGAGGGAGTCGGCGTGGATCGCCGCCGCGAGCCCGTAGCCGATCGAGGCTGCCCGGACCGCGACGCGGGCGGCCGGGCCCCAGGTGTACGCGGGGGTGTGGTCGGAGAGCTCGGCGACGTAGAGCACCGTCGTTTCGGCACGGACCGGCTCGCCGTCCGCGGCCGGGCGCGCGACGCCGGGCCACCCGAGCTCCGACGCCTGCGGCAGCCAGTCGAAGGTCTCGTCCTCACCGGCGAGCTCGACGACACGGACGTCCGGTGGCAGGAAGTCGAGGAGCGCCAGGAGTAGCGTGGACTTGCCCACGCTCCGCGCTTCGGCGGCGACGACGATCGGGACCCGCGCCTCGACGAGCAGCCAGAGGTACGCCGCCAGCTCGGCGTCGAGCGTGCCGGCCGCGATCAGTTCGACGATCGAACGCGGTTCCGGCGGCACGGGCCGGAACGCCCGGCGGCCGGCCCGGGGCGAGATGTCAGCCACGCTCGGAGCGTACGAGCGCTTCCGCTGGCGGTCAAACCAGGGACCGGCACTTGCGGGAGACTAGGCCCGATATGCCGACGAAGTCATCGAAGACGCCAGGGCCACCGGTCGGCGAGCTGGACGTTCGGGCGCTGACGGCGGCGCGCTTCCCCGACCTCGCCGCCCTGTTCGAGGAGGGCGGCGACCCGAAGTGGTGCTGGTGCACCTACTTCCGGTTCCGTGGGCGCGACTGGTCGAACTCGACGGCCCGCGGGAACCGGGCCGCGCTGGCGTCACTGGCGGAACGCGACGACCTGGCACCCGGTCTCGTCGCGTATCAGGACGACCGTGCCGTCGGATGGGTCAGCCTCGCACCGCGCGAGGACTACGAGCGCCTAACCTACTCGAAGCTCCTCGCGCCAGTCGACGACACGCCGGTCTGGTCGATCGTGTGTTTCGTCGTCTACCGCAAGGCCCGGGGTCGGGGCGTGGCCGCCGGTCTGCTCGGCGCCGCGATCGAGTACGCCCGCGAGCACGGGGCCACGACGCTGGAGGCGTACCCGATCGACCCCGGTGACGGCCGCGTCCCCGCCGCGAACGCGTTCCACGGCACGCTGGGCATGTTCGAGCGTGCCGGCTTCAAGGTCGTGGAGCGGCGCCAGTGGAACGCAGCGAGCCCGGTCCGCGCGATCGTCAGGCTTGAGCTCGACAGGGATTGACCTCCATTGTCAGATACCCATCCCACGGGTGGTAGGCGGGGGCCCGTGGGCTGGCTGAGCGTGAGCCTTTGACAGGTACCCGTGCCATGGGTGCAAGGCGCGATCTCGGGGCTCGCGGCTTGCCTAAGACCCATGCGGTGGGTATCTGGCAAGGGGCCCCCGACCGCCGCGCCCGCGAGGGAGCCGGCACCGGCCGCAGCGGCGTCCAGCACCCGGATCTACGTCATCTGTCGCGCCCCGGACATCGTCGTCCGTCCGGGTTGACATCGGTTCTGCGGCCCGGGTAGACTGCCGACCGGCTCGCATGTCGCGCGCACAGATCCACCTCGAGAGGAGGCGGCAAGAATGATGACGAAGTCGCTCCTCACCCGATGCCTTGCGCCCATCAGTGGCGTCGCATTCGGGAGATTTGTGCCCATCTCGAGCTAGCCGCAGGCGGCAGGACCGCCGACCGGACGAACCACGAGCCGTGGGCCAGATCGGGCCCCCGGCTTTCTTGATGCCCTTCCCTGCCCTACCGGCAGCCCAGGCCACCAGAGCCGCGAGGCCCACCGACGAACGACGTCGGTTCGGACCCGCGGCTCGTTGCATTCCCGGCCACCCCCTCCCACGACAACCCTGGAGTCTCCAGTGACCGCCATCCTCGACCCACAACTGAAGAACGGCTCGACGGGTCGACCCGACCGACCGCTGGTGGTGGTCGAGCCGGCCCAGCCGGCCCCCGTCCGCCCCGACGGCCCGCCCGCCCTCCTCATCGAGGACGTCGGCAAGGTCTTTGTGGTCGGACGGAAGAAGAAGCCGGTGACCGCGATCTCGCACGTGTCGATGCGCCTCGAGCGCGGCGACATCCACGGGGTCCTGGGCGCCAATGGCTCCGGCAAGTCGACGCTCATCCGGCTCATCTGCGGGCTGCTGACCCTCGACGAGGGTCGGGTCGAGGTCTTCGGCCACGACATCGTCCGCGACGAGATGGCGGTCAAGCGCCTGATCAACCGGGTCAGCGTGGACGCCGCCTTCTTCAAGAAGCTCAGCCCGATGGAGAACCTTCTCTTCGCGGCCCGCCTCTACGGCCTTGACGGCAAGACGGCGCGACGCGAGGCGATCGCGATCCTGGCCAGGCTGGGTATCTCGGAGAAGCGGATCGATCGCCCGGTCGAGCAGATGAGCCGGGGGATGCAGCAGAAGGTCGCGATCGCGCGAGCGCTGCTGACGAGCCCGACGCTGCTGCTCCTCGACGAGCCAACGACCGGACTCGACCCGCGTTCGAAGCTCGACGTCCAGACGTTCATCGAGGAGCTGCGCGAGACGCACGACGCGACGATCGTCCTGACGACCCACGACCTGGCCGAAGCAGAACGCCTGTGTGGCCGGATCACGATCCTCAACGACGCCCGGGTCGTGGCGGAGGCCACGCCGGACGGACTCAAGGCCCTCGTGGCCGACCCGGCGGGTCGCCCGGCGACCCTCGAAGACGTGTTCATGACCTACACCGGCCGTTCCCTCGATGACGACATCGAGGAGGACGACGCCGAGGACGACTGAAAGGAGGTGATAGCGATGTTGTTCAACCCAGAGATCCACGGCCGGCTTGCCCGCGACCGCATCGAGCAGCGGATCGCCGCTGCGGCGCTGCTTCGCGAGGCGCATCAGCCCAGTCCATCCATCCGTCGACAGCTCGGGCACAGGATCATCGAGATCGGTGCGCGACTGGCCGCGGAGCCCTCACTCGAGTCGGCTCGGTCCCGCTGAGGGACCGGGCCGACTCCCCCGCCTGGAGATCACTCGAATGACCGTCGTCGCCCATGAGCTGAAGGCCTCCTACGCCTTCATCGAGCGCAACTTCAACCTGACCCGTCGCTATTGGGGCTGGGAACTCGCGTTCCTGGTCTATTCCGTGGCGGGCGCGCTGTCGATCTCGCTCATCGGTGTTGACCAGGGCAGCGAAACGTTGTTGCTGTCGCTGATGGTCGGGGCGATCTTCTGGAACTACCTGTCGGTCGTCTTCTCCTGGATCGCCGAGACCATCACGGTCGAGCGCTGGGAAGGCACCCTCGAATACACGATGATGGCGCCGATCCGGCGCTCGTCGCAGCTGTTCGGATCGGTCGTCTACGCGATGGTGTACGGACTCGTCCACACCTCGGTCATCTTCGTCGCGCTCGTCCTGTTCTTTCCGCAGCTCGACCTGAGTGGCGCGAACCCGACGACGGTGGCCGCGTTCATGCTGCTCGGATCGTTCAGCTTCGTCGGGATCGGGATGATCGCCGCGATCCTGCCCTTGCTCTACGTCGAGCGCGGGGCGCAGATGACGTTCGTGCTCCAGTCGTGCCTGCTGCTGGTCAGCGGCGTCTACTACTCGGTCGACATCCTGCCGCCCTGGATGCAGGCGCTGTCGCGCCTGTCGCCCGCGACGTATGTCCTCGAAGGCGTTCGAGCCGGCCTCATCGACGGCGTCGCGCTGAGCGAGCTGACCTATCTCGTCTGGCCGCTCATCGTCATGGGTGTCGTCCTGATCCCGTTCGGACTGTGGGCGTTCGGTCGCGCGGAGCGATACGCCAAGCGCACCGGCAAGTTGAAGCGAGTCGGCTGAGATGACGATCGAACCGACGCCGACCGGCGTGCTCGGCTGGGATGTGCGTTGGGCGGAATCCTTCGCGCCGTTCGCGGCAGAGGGTCACCGCCACGCCCGCGTCGTGGCCGTCCATCGCGAGACGTCGATTGTGCGCGACATCGACGGCGATCGGCCGGCGACGGTCTCGGGATCGTTCCGCTTCGCGGCGCTGGCCCAGACCGACTATCCGACCGTCGGCGACTGGGTCGCACTCGACGCGAACGACGTCATCGCCGCGATCCTGCCGCGGCGGAGTGTCTTCAAGCGGATGGCCTCCGACGCCTCCCGGCGCGGCAACCGCCTCGACGATGAGCAGATCATGGCCTCCAACATCGACGTCGCCCTGCTCGTCGCCGGGCTCGACAACGACTTCAACCTGCGCCGCATCGAACGGTATCTCGCGGTCGCCTGGTCCAGCGCGATCACGCCGGTCGTCGTCCTCAACAAGTCGGATCTCGCCGACGACGTCGACGGCCGGCTCGTGGCCGTCGGCGCGATCGCCCCCGGTGTCGCGGCGGTCCCCGTCTCGGCCCGCACCGGCGCGGGTCTCGACGAGCTGCGGCGACACCTCCAGCCCGGGACCACGGCCGCGATCCTCGGCTCGTCGGGGGTCGGCAAGTCGACGTTGGTCAACGCGCTGCTCGGCGAGGACCGTCAGGCGACCGCGGCCGTGCGCGAAGGCGACTCGCGGGGACGCCACACGACCACCCATCGCGAGCTGTTCGAGTTGCCCGGCGGCGCCCTGCTGGTCGACACACCGGGCATCCGCGCGCTCGAGGTCCTGGGCGCCGACGAGGGTGTTGACGTGGCCTTCGACGACGTCGTCGACATCGCCGCGACCTGCCGCTTCAGCGATTGCCGCCACGATGGGGAGCCCGGCTGTGCGGTCCGGACCGCCCTCGCCGACGGGCGTCTGACCGAGGACCGACTGGCCAGCCATCGAAAGCTGGAGCGGGAGCTCGCGCGCGCCGCCCGCGAGACCGACCCGCGCGCCCGCGCGGAGCACCGGCGCACCTGGAAGCTCATCCACAAGTCCGTCGACGAACACATGCAGCGAAAATACGGAGGAGAGAGGTGACCACGACGACCAGCATCCGGCCGCTCGAGCGGGGCGGCGCTCCGGCGATCGACGGCTTGTCCGCCCGCTTCTTCACCGACGCTTCCGACTACGTGCGGCTGGCGACCCTGTTCAGCCTGGCCAATGAGGCCGACGACGTCCCCTGGATGCCCACGCCGCAACAGGTCCAGCTCGAGTTCGACGGCGACGACGGCGCCGACCCGGTCCACGACGTCGTGCTGGTCGAGGTGGGCGGCCGCGTCGTGGCGGCCACCGGGGTCGATCGGGCCCTCCGCGAGAGCATCCCGACCTACGAGCTGTGGGGCGCAGTCGACCCGGCCTTCCGGCGCCGTGGGCTGGGGACCTGGCTGATGGGCTGGGGCCTCGACCGTACGCGGGAGCGTGCGTCGCGCGAGGACCCGCTCGTCGCGGTCAACCTCGGCTCCTTCTCAGAGGACAACGAGATCGGGCATCGCGCGCTGCTGACCGCGGTCGGCCTGGAACCGGTCCGCCATTTCTTCCTCATGCGGCGGCCTTTGTCCGAGCCGATCCCCGACGCACCGCTGCCCGAGGGGCTCGAGATCCGTCCGGTCACCCAGGACCAGTGGCGGACGATCTTCGACGCCGAGAACGCGGCCTTCCGCGATCACTGGGGCCACCGTGAAGGCACCGATCTGGCGTTCAAGGCGACATACGCCCACGACGAGCTCGACACCAGCCTGTGGGTCGTGGCTTGGGATGGCGATCAGGTCGCCGGCGTCGTCCAGAACTGGATCTGGCCCGAGGAGAACGAGCGGCTGGGCGTGAGCCGCGGCTGGCTCGAGCACATCAGCGTTCGAAGGCCGTGGCGCCGACGGGGACTGGCCCGTGCGCTCACGGCTGAGTCGCTGGTCCGGTTCCGCGAGCGCGGCCTCGAGGAGGGCATGCTGGGCGTCGACTCGGAGAACCCGAACGGCGCGCTCGGACTGTACGAGGGGCTTGGTTTCACCTTGCGCAGCCGGGCGGCCGCGTATCGGCGACCGCTCGACCGCTGAATCCCTCTCGCTATCGCGCGAGCGGACCCGGGAAGAAGAGTGCACTCGACCCGAGGCGACCGGCGATCAGGTTGATCGATCCATCTGCGGTGTCGTAGACGGTGATCGAGGCGTCGTTCGTCGAGGCGTTGCCGGCCGCGTCCACGCCGGGCTGTCCCGCGGCGTACAGGTACCGGCCGTCGGGGCTGATCGCGAGGGAGGCGAAGTCGGCAGTGGACGCCCAGTGACCGGCTGGTTCGAGCGAAGCCGCATCGAACACGTAGATCCCGCTCGAACCGACCGTGTCCTCGCCGCTTGGCGGATCGATCCCGAGCGCGTAGATCTTCGTCCCGTCCGCCGCCGCGACCAGCGCCGGTTCGAGGCGGACCTTGGCCACGACGGTCGGCGCCATCCAGCGACCGAGCTGGCGGCCCAGCGCTGCAAGCGCATCGAGAGCTGTGGTCGGCTGGAGCGAGGCCTCGCGGCTGGAACTCTTGACGGCGGCCGATTTCAGGTCGAACCGGGTGAGCCTGGCATCGACGGGATCCCAGAGGAACAGTCCGTCAACCTGCCGCGTCACCAACGAACCGGTCTCCAGGCCGCCATCGAATCGCGGGACCTCGGTGCGGTCCACCGGTCTCCCATCCACGGAGATTCGCTCGACAGCGATCGGTCCGTCCGGGAGCCAGCACACGGCGTAGTACGTCGCCGCGTCGACGAGGCCGCTGACGACCTCCTGGCATCGCGCACCGGATGTCGCGCCGGCTGGCTCGAGCGATCCGATGACACGGCCGTCAAATGAGGCAACCCAGTGGTCCGTGCCGGACGGTACCGTTGGCCCAGGGGTCTCGACGTACCAGAAGCCTGACACGAGGATCGCATCGCCAGCCGGCGCCACGGCGATCCGTGGGGCGATCCGGGTCGTCGGCCGGGCCTCCGCACCGGCGGGCTCGGGCACGGCCAGCGGGGTGCTGCTCACGACCGTGGCGCTCGCCACGTCGATGACGTCGATGCCGGCCGTCCAGCCGGTCGAGCCAGCACGCGCAGACCACGCAACGAAGGCAACGCGACCGTCAGCCGACCCAGTGGCCCGGACGTCAACGAGTTCCGGTTGGCTGGCGATCGGCACGCCGCGATCCGGCTCGCCCCGGACCGCCCTGATCGTCGAGCTCGGGCCCGCGGCACCGTTGGCGTCGGCTGACTCAAGGGTCAGATCGATCCCCGTCGGCCGGCCTTCGCTCGACCCGACCCAGGCTCCGCAGATGCACAGCCACCCGCCGCCCGGCCTGGCCAGGATGGTGGTCGGGCCGAACTTCGAGCGGATCGACAGGGATCCGAGCTTGCCCGTCGTCAGATCGGCGATCTGGTAGCCGGTGTCGGTCTGCACCATGACCTTGGCCGGATCCGGAAGGTCCCCTTCGTGGATGAGGCCGGGCAACATGGATGCCTCCGCCGAAGGCGCCTCCGCGCTCGGAGCCGCGCTGGTGCTCGGCAGAGCCGCGCTGGTGCTCGGCGACGTACCAAGGATCGCCCGGTCCGTCCGGGGGCCGGTCAACCACACCGCCATGAATGCGACGATCACGGTCCCGACGACGGCCGCCGCGGCAGGCCCGGCGATGCGTGCGGCCCAACCCCGCGAGCGCCGCGCCGGGCGACCACCGACGCGATCGCGCCATGTCGGCTGATCGAATCGCTGAGGTGGCAATCGCCAGTCGTCAGCGATGCTTCGTACGAATACGCCGAGCTCTTCGTCGTCCGGCCCTATCGGTCGCTTCCTTGTGCCGTCGGGATCTGGATTCATGGGGTCACCTCGGTCATCGAAGGGCGTGGCGCGACGCGGGCAGGTCGGTCGGGGGTTCGGATGGCTCGCTCGCCAGGCGTGTCCGGAGCGTCCCGTGCGCTCGACTCAGGATCGAGCCGACGTTGCCGGGGCTCGTCCGCAGGAACCGGGCGATCTCGGCGTAGTCGTAGCCGTAGTAATGGCGCAGGATGAGTGCAGCTCGGGCATCCGGCTTGAGATCGTGCATGACCGCTGCGACTTGCTCGCGATCGGCGACGTGGCGTGCCGGATCGTCCTCGATGCCGACCGCCATCGCGGCCTCGTGCACTCGACCGATCGCCGGGAGGGCGAGTGTGCGAACGCGGCGGCGCCGGAGCGCATCGAGCGCCGCGTGGCTGACGATGCCATGCAGCCACGGTCGCAACGGTCGATTTGAGTCGTATTGCTCCCATCGATCGAAGGCGCGGGCGAACGTGTCGTGGGTCGCATCGACGGCCGCGTCGGGATCGCGCAGGATGGCCAGGGCGACCCGGTACACGTCGTCGGCATGGTCGCGGTATGCCTGCTCCACGGCCCGCCAGCGAAGGTCCCGGACGTCCATGGCTCAAGTACGTCCGGGCGAGGCCGATCCTTGCATCCTGCGAAGAAGCACGGGCATGGTCAGGCCAGCAGGCGTCCGCCGTCGCGGACGAGCTCCATCCAGGCGCGCTCGCGACCGATGGTCGTCGCCGGGCCGTGGCCCGGTAGAACGCCGAGGTGATCCTCCAGCCCGGCCAGGCGACCGAGCGAGGCGACCATCTGGTTCGCATCGCCTCCGGCTAGGTCGACCCGCCCCCAGCCCGCCGCGAACAGCGTGTCGCCGCTGAACAAGACGCCGTCATCCTCGGCGAGGAGACAGACCGATCCCTCGGTGTGACCCGGCGTGTGGAGGACTCGAAGGCGGAGCTCCCCGAACCGGATCAGGCCGCCCTCGGCCAGTTCCACCGCCGGCACCGATGGCGGGATCTCGAACGGCGCG
>Ga0184625_10000081_pt1 | contig 25330 bp, 22 predicted proteins | sample PLM3_30_b1_FD_133151 | JGI IMG/M metagenome (GOLD analysis project Ga0184625, IMG submission 133151) | Groundwater sediment microbial communities from an aquifer in East River, Colorado, USA - PLM3_30_b1 | ecosystem: Environmental > Terrestrial > Soil > Riparian zone | place: USA: East River... | reverse complement strand
GAGATGGGCATGATCGCGTACCAGAAGGCGTCGCAGCCGGAGATCCGCACGCTCGGCGGGGACATCGCGCTCACCCAGCAGGGCCAGATCGGTGTCATGCAGACCTGGCTCAAGGACTGGGGCCTGGGTCCCAATAGCTCCGTGCCGCCGATGGCCTGGATGCCCGCTGGCGACCAGGCGGTGAAGGGCAACCTCATGCCTGGCATGGCGACCCGCGAGGAGATCGCGAAGCTACGTGCCGCCACCGGCAAGGATGTGGACGTGCTGTTTCTGCAGTACATGCTGCGGCACCATCTCGGCGGCGTACACATGGCTCAGGAGGTCCTCAAGCTTGACCCGGAGCCGGAGGTCAGAGAGCTGGCCGAGACGATGATCCGCAACCAGAGCGGCGAGATCCAGGTAATGCGGACCCTGCTGGGCACGCTCGGTGCGACCCCACTGAACTAGCCCCCCAAGATCCCGCCGATCATGACCTGGAGCTCATGATCGAGGCGTTTTCGTGACGCCCACATCATGATCGAGGCGATCATTGGCTACGCCTGACCACGACCGCCGGCCGGCGATCATTCTCCAGATACCCAAGCGGCGGGTAGAAGTCCACGACGTCAACGTCTGGTCGGCTCGGCGGCTGGCTCGCGGACCCTCGACGCCTGCGATGGACGCCGCGGTGGGCTCGGCCGCGTCGCACGATCAACAGCAGCGCCCCGCTGGTGACCAGGGTGGTGCCCAGGATCAGCATCCCGCCGATGTCCTGGCCGGTCGACGCGAGCGCTTCGCCCGCAGCGGCGGGAACCGCTGCTCTCTGCGGCACGGCGTTCTGAGCGGCTGTTGGCCGAAGTGTGTCGGCATCTCCGGTGGTCCAGCCTTCGAGGGCTGGTGCAACCGACGGACCGCTTCCCGCGGACTCCGCGATCGGGACGGACTGCCCGGCGCCGGCAGCCGGCTTCCCGGCTCCGGCCGAGCCCGCCGGGCCATTCATCGCAGATAGACCGGCGACGGTGGGTGCCGGCTGCCCGCTCGAGCGTGCCGGACAGGTGAGAGCCAGGACAAAGTGCTCAGCTACGCCGGTGATCTCGGCTGTCGCGCCGGTGAGCGTCCAGCCGGTCGGCGTGGCGATAAACGCGATGTTCGCGCCGTCGACGATGCCATGTCCGTCGGCATCGCCGGCTTCAATAACCTTCACGTATGCCATGCCGTCGGGGCCGGCGAACGTCAGCGTGACCGATACGAAAGCGCCGGCGTCGGCACCGTCGAGTTCGAACAGCCAGAGATCCTTGTCGCTATATGCGGCGGTATCAACGAGATCGGTGCAACCGCTGGACGCGCGGGCAGCCGTAGCGGCCGTCGCTGGGAGTTGGTCTCGCACCAGGTTGATCGTGGAGTTCGCCCAAGCAGCATGCCCCGCGAGAGCGACGAAGAGAGTCACGGGACCGAGCGTGGCGGCGACACGAGACAACCAGCGCAACGTCATTCGGGGCTCCCTCGGGGTAAGGAGTGGCTGCCGACATCCTTTCCAGCGATCGAACCTAGGGCGAGGACCGACGCGCCTCGGCAGCAAAATGTCGGTGATCTTGCATTCCGACGATCTCGGCCATCCCGGCGCAAATCCCCTCGCTGGGGCGCACCGCTCACCTGCTACCCTTTCGTGGTCGCTGAGCCCCCGTAGCTCAGGGGATAGAGCACCGCCCTCCGGAGGCGGGGGCGCAGGTTCGAATCCTGCCGGGGGCACCACGTAGAACTGGGCCCCCCTCCCCCATCGCCATGATCATTACCGGTCGGCGCACCGCCTCGGTGCCGACCATGCGCATGAAAGTCGTGCCGGGTGTAGCGCAGCGGCTGGCCGTTGGTGGCTGCACCGGCACATCCGCTGGCGTGTGGTTTCGCTGGCGCGCAGATCCATCGTTTGGATGCTGGCTAGGGGGTTGGGAGCGATCGCGGTAGCCCGAACGATGGGAAGACGCTGTTTTCGAAGCGGGTCATGGCGCAGATCCGGTCGCCGGTGAGGGTGAGGACGTAGAGGCCGATCCCGTGGCTGATGCCGTTGGGGGCGCGCAGGTAGGCGCCGAACGCCGGCTGGCCGTTGGCTCGCGTCGGGACGAGGTCGAACCTGCGACCCGCACTGAAGATGCTGGCGCAGAAGCGGGCCACGACGTCTCGGCCCTCGTATTCGAAGGGCATCGGTGGCATCGACATGAAGACGTCGTCGGTCAGAAGGGCCACCAGCGCGTCGAGATCGGCGGACTCCCACGCACGGACGAATTTCGCCACGATCGCATCCTCGGAGGGTGAGTCGGAGGCGGGCGGCGGTTCGCGGTCGTCGGTCGTGAGCCGTCGGTGCTCCAGGCTGGCGCGCGCCCGCTTGAGGGCGCTCTTGACCGACTCGACGCTCGAGTCCAGCATGTCGGCCACCTCGTTCGCGTGGAATCCGATGACGTCGCGCAGGATGAGCACGGCGAGCTGGCGAGGCGGCAGGATCTGAAGGGCGGTCACGAAGGCCAGGGAGATGGATTCGGTCTGCTCGTAGCGGGCCTCCGGGCCGAGCGGCGCGTCGATGGCACCCTCGAGCAGGGCGTCGGGAAATGGCTCGAGCCAGACGACTTCGCCGAGCCGGGTCGGCTCGGGCGGTTCAACATTGGGCACATCCCACTCCTTGGCCGGGCGTCGGCTGGCCGACCGGCGCGCGTTGAGGCACCGGTTGGTGGCGATCCGGTAGAGCCAGGTGCGCAGCGAGGCGCGTCCCTCGAACCCTGAAAAGCCTTGCCAAGCGGCCAGCAGCGTGTCTTGTATGGCGTCCTCGGCGTCCTGGAACGATCCGAGCATCCGGTAGCAGTGCACCTGCAGCTCCCGACGGTGCGGCTCGGTCAGCTCCCGGAACGCGTCGCCGTCCCCCGCCCGCGCCCTTGAGATCAAGTCGGCTGCCACTTCCCCCACCCTCGGGTCACCCTCTTCCCGCATCTTTCTCCCTTCCCGTATGGACACCGGCCCAGGGCCGAAGGGGGCGGTTGGCGGGCGCCCCTTTCTCGACGTCGCGGTGTCTACATCAGTGGTAAGTGACAACACAACACAGGGAGAAACGCAATGGGAAAGATCGTCATTAGCACGAACGTCTCGCTCGACGGAGTCGTCCAGGACCCGGACGGTGCGGAGGGCTTCCGGCTGGGCGGCTGGTTCAGCCAGTTCGGGGGCGGGGACCTCGAGGCGTGGGCCAAGGTCGAGCTCGAGGAGGCGCTGGGCGCCGAGGCCCTGCTGCTGGGTCGGCGGAGCGACGAGTGGTTTGCCTCGCGATGGCTATCCCGGAGCGGCGAGTTTGCGGACAGGTTGAACAGCCTGCCCAAGTACGTCGTGTCCTCGACCCTCGAAGAGCCCAAGTGGAACAACTCGACGGTCCTGAAGGGCGACGTGGTGGACCAGGTCTCGAAACTGAAGCAGGAGCTGGACGGGGACATCCTCGTCTACGCCAGCTATCAGCTCGGGCGCGCGCTGATCGAGCACGACCTGGTTGACGAGCTGCGGCTGGTCGTCTTCCCGGTCGTGCTCGGGGCTGGCGAGCGCCTCTTCGGCGAGACCAGCGACAAGAAGTCCCTGCGTCTCATCCACGCCCGGACCGTCGGTAATGGCCTCGCCTTCCTCACCTACCAGGTCGTCCGAGACGCCTAGCTACCGCTGCGTCGACGTCGGCCGGCGAGCGCTTCCGTGGGGGGTCACCACCCTCCCGGGGGCACTCACTGCAAAAGGAAACATCCTCGGTGCGGCATCAGCCGCCTCAAACGCAACCGCGCCGTGGCCACCCGCTACGACAAACTCGCGGTGCCTCACCCGCCAGTACCGCTCCCCCGGTCGTCGAGCACGAGCGCGGCGCGACCATTGACGCGGTACCGGATGTGCGTGACCTCGGGCGTGTGCACGACGCGTACCGGCGTGAGCTCGATCGCCTCCTTGTCGTCCAACCCGAGCTCGGCGTCGAGCAGGCGCATGCCGTCGCCGAGCACGACCGGGGCGATGTGCAGTTCGAGCTCGTCGAGCAGACCGGCCTGGAGAACCTGCTTCACCAGGGTGCCGCCCCCCGCCACGGCGACGTTCTTGCCGTTCGCCGCCGCCCGCGCCAGCTCGACGGCGCTGGCGATGCCGTCGGTGACGTACGTGAAGCTCGTTCCGCCCTGACGGACCAGCGTTTCCCGTGGGCGGTGCGTCACTACAAAGACCGGCGCCCGGAACGGCGGGTCTTCGCCCCATGGCAGCTCGCCGCCGTCGGCCATCCGCCGGCCCATGACGTACGCGCCGGCCGCCTCGAACGTCTCGGCCACGATGTCGGAGTTCGTGCTCTGCTCACCACCGGCGAAACCCTGGCGCTCGCGCCAGGCCATGGCGTCGATCACCCAACGGGTGACCCGGAAGAAGCCCGCCGCCTCGGCCGATTCGATCCAGTTCCCATCGCCGCGGTGCAATGGACCGGCATAGCAACCGTCCAGCGACACGGACATCTGGGCTGTCACCTTGGTCATAGCGTTTCGATCCTCTCGTCCGGCAGCCCGGGAGGGCCGCTCAACGAGTGATCGGAGCCGCGGAGCCGATTTCTACATCCCCGCTCCGTCGTTCTCGGTCCCGAATGTCACGTGGTCCGGTTCGCGGCGGCCCGCCGCAGGAGGAACCGCTGCTCGGGCCGGCTGCCGGCCATGCGGGCGGCCTCCTGAAAGGTCGTCGCCGCGGCCGTCCGGTCTCCGGCCTGCTCGAGCAGATGGGCGCGGACCGCCAGCAGGCGGTGGCTGCCGGCGAGGACGCCCGACTCCAGCTCGCCGATCAACGCCAGCCCCTCGTTCGGTCCGCGCACCATGCCGACGGCGACCGCCCGGTTCAGAGTGACGACTGGGTTTGGTGCGAGGCGTTCCAAAACGTCGAACAGCGCCAGGATCTGCGGCCAGTCCGTCGCCTCGGTCGACGGCGCCTCGTCGTGCACGGCCGCGATGGCGGCCTGGACCTGGTACGGGCCGAGTGGCCGCGTCGCCAACGTCTGGGTGATGAGGTCGACGCCCTCCGCGATCGCGGCGGAGTCCCACCGCGAGCGATCCTGCTCGGCGAGTGGCACCAGCGTGCCGCCGGGACCCGTGCGGGCCTGGCTGCGCGCCTCCGTCAGCACCATGAGCGCCAGCAGCCCCGCGATCTCACCGGACTCGGGCAAGCGCTCGTGTAGCCGGCGCACCAGGTGCAGAGCCGGCCGGGTCAGGTCGGCCCGACGCAGTTCCGAGCCCGCACTGGTGCTGTAGCCCTCGTTGAACATCAGGTACAGCACGTGCAGCACGACATGCAACCGCTGCTCGTACTCGTGCTCCGGCGGAGGCTCGAAGCGCGCGCCCACCTCGCGCAGCCGCTGCTTGGCGCGCGAGATCCTTTGCCCCATCGTCTTCTCCGGCACCAAGCAGGCCGCGGCGATCTCAGCTGTCGTGAGTCCACCGACCGCCCGCAGCGTCAGTGCCAACTGGGACGACGCGGTCAGCGCCGGGTGACAGCACAGGAGCAACAATTCCAGGAGATCATCCCGTACGGGCTCCTCGTCCGGCGCCGGCGCGACCAGCGCGTCGGGCGGCGTGGCGTCGAGTACCGCCCGCTCGCGACGCTCGCGGGCGCTGTCAGCCCGGACCAGGTCGACGTAGCGACGAGCAGCGACCGTGCTCAGCCAACCGAGCGGGTGTTCCGGAACACCGGTCCGCGGCCACGCGTCGGCCGCGGCGATCAGCGCCTCCTGCACCGCGTCCTCGCACCGGGCGAAATCGCTGTATCCATGGACATCACGGTGGCGGTGGACGAGGATCCCGAGCACCTGCGGCGCCAGACTTCGCAGGACATCCTCGACTCGCTCGTCCTGCGTCAAAGCTCGCCGCCGCCGTGCTCCATCAGCGGCCACACCTCCAGGCCACCGCCATACCGTAGCCCCGGGTACGAGCGCGCGATCTCCAGCGCCCGCTGCTCGTCATCGACGTCTACCGCGAAGTAGGAGCCGACGAACTCCTTCGACTCCAGGTACGGACCGTCGGTGACGACCACGGCATCCTGCACCATCCGCACCGATCGCGGCCGCGGGATCAACCCCTCGACGCCGACCAGCTCACCTGACTCACGAAGCGCCTCGTTGAACGCGTCGACCGCACCGATCAACGCGTCCAGATCGGCCGGCGCCAAACTGTTCCAGACATCCTCGTTGCCATAGATCAGCATTAGATACTTCATCGGACAGCCTCTTTCCCGCGACGGCGTAACCCTCGCTGGCATCCTGCCAGCGTCGGGCTCGTGTCTGTCCCTCGCCAGGTGCTGACGGGTCAGGTGCACAGAACGGGCAGCAGCGGCCGCGACGACGAGTGCACGGTGTTGACCGTACTGCTGCCGGCCGGCAGGGGAGTAAAGCCCAGCATGTGCGCCACCCCGCCCGAGCGGTGACCGAGCCTTGCTGGGCGCTGACAGACACCTCCACCGCCGACCTGACCCTCAGCGGAAGACGACGAGGGCGCCCGTCGAGGCCGCAGCCAGGTCGTCGTCCGGCGACCTGCCAGTCACGGACGAATAGCGCGGCGGCGCGGGCCCGGCGTGCTCGACTGTCATAGAGAATGTGGCCATGATCAGTGCGGTGTTCTTCGATGTGGGCGAGACGATCGTGGATGAGTCTCGCGAGTACTCGGCCTGGGCGGACTGGCTCGGCGTACCGCGCCATACGTTCTCAGCCGTCTTCGGCGCTGTCATCGCCCGCGGCCTGGACTACCGGGAGGCGTTCCAGGTCTTCCGCCCCGGCTTCAACCTCGCCGAGGAACGCTAACGCCGCGCTGAATCCGGCCGGCCCGAAGGGTTCGCTGAGGAGAACCTTTACCCTGATGCCCGTACCTGCCTGATTGCGCTCCGCGAGCATGGCCTGCGCGTCGGCCTCGCCGGGAACCAGACCGCCCGCGCCGAGACCATCCTCCGGGCGCTGAATTTCGATGTCGACGTGATCGGGACTTCGGACGGCTGGGGTGTTGAGAAGTCGTCTAGTAGTTCCGCGCAGAGGATCAATCGTCCCCGCGGGTTCGGTTGACGGACCTCGCTCACCGGTCGATGTCGATCGACGCGCGAACCGTACGGGGGTCGAGGCGCCGAACGACGGCGACGTCGATCGCGAACAGAACGACGATGACGAACGCACCGCAGAAGAAGAGAAGCAATGCGCCGTCGCTGTCGACCCAGTCCCTGTCTAGCACGCGGTCCCGTTCGGCCCACCTTAGAAGGAACGGCAACGCGACGAGGTATGCCAGACCGACGCAGAGTAGTCGCATCAGTCGCTGGTGCCAGCGGAGCAGCACCAGCTGCTGACGATTGACGCCATCGGCAGCGGTTGATGCGGTCGGAAGGCTGAATGCCAGGCTCGTAATCCTCGGCTGAATCTCGACACGATCAATCAGCAGCGGCACGACTGTGGCGGTGAGCGCGAAGACGTTCACGGCGATGAGTGCGGTGGGAGCGTCGAAGTAGTCGGTGCCGGTGACCAGCGCACGTACGACCGCCGTGACAGACGCGGCGAAGGCGAGGGCGGCGGCGTAGCCGACCATGCGCCGCAGCCGACGGTGCCACGCCTGAAGCGCCCGCATTCTGCGACGGAACTCGTCGTTGTCCATGGTCATCTCCGTGCGATCGGCGTCCGAGCGTGGCATCAGAATCGCCGCGCATCACCCAGCGTGCGCCACCGGGGAGCCCGTTGGCATCGGGCCGTCGGGTGATCTCGGCGTGGCAGGCGCAGCCGACCGAGCGCGGCGCTCCAGGACCAGCACCGCCGGCCGGGCACAGCCGCCGCCAGCAGAGCCGCGCCAAATACACGCCCAGTGCCGCGCCAGAGATGCCGATGATCTAGCAACAGTCCAGGTCAGGGTCCCGGGCGTAGCAGTTGTACGCCCGCCGTCCGGAGGCGGGAGCGCAGGTTCGAATCCTGCCGGGGCACCTTCGGGTGCCGTGTTTCCGCAGCTCAACGGCGTTTCCTCCGGCCCGCCCCGTCTCGCCGAGCATGGGAAACGATGGCATATTCGCTGGTCAGCCGGCCGCCGGCTGGCGCAGGTGGGTGCCAATAGGCTAGCTGCTCGGTCTCCTCAACACCCCGCGGTGGCATTGCGCCCTAAACCGCCGAGCGAACCCCATAGACGATGCGACCCCGGCCCCGAGACTGGACCTGGCCCTAGCAATATCTCTAACCGTCGACGTACGCTCGAGACAGGCCGCTTAAGGTGTCGGTCGAACTGTGAGTCACCGGACCGGAGATCAGCAAGAGTCGTTTATCTGCCCGGACACCTTTGCCTAGCGTGCGGTGTCGAGCGGTGACGGGAGCGTTGTCGGTCGCTTCGTTAACGGCTCAGCTTCTCGCTGCAAGCCATGCGAGTGCGCGCTCGGCCGCTGGGAGGTGCCGCCTCGGCGCGGTGCCGAGCCGCCCAGCGATGACTTCGGCATCGACGAGCCTGGCGTCGATCAGGGCTGCCACGAAGTTCTGGTCCTTCTCGCGGAAGGCGCACAGCTTGCTGACACACAGGTCCTCCTTGTCGAGGCACCAGCCGGTGTACTGAGGCTCGCCTGAGGGCGGGCCGTGTTCGCGTTCTGAACCTTGACCAAGCGATCGCGCCAGCCACCTGGCAGGATGGCGATCTCCCAGTCGACCCCATCGATGCTGAAGCCGTGCTGCTCCTCGAACGGCGACCACTCACCGGCAACGCCCTCGATCAGATCGGCGAGGCGAGCGGTCTCGTCAGGATCGTCGACGAGCGGGAGAATGTCGATCTCCACGGACATAGTCGCTTCGGACGGGAGCTGAGCTGCGGTAAAGGATCCGAGGATGGACTCGGAGCCGACCACAACCACCTCAGGGTGCCCGATAACCTGGCACGCCGTCCTGATCGCGTGCTCAAGCTGGTCTCGTCTCATTAGCTCGCCCGCCGCAGGATCTCGGCACGCTCCTCCTGCGGCAACAGCCCGCCCATAGGCGAAACCTCGCGCATCTGCACCGAGTCGGTGTCGAGTCCGGTCATCACCCGGCGCAGACTCGACAGGTCGCCGTCCTGGATCAGACGCTGCCACCGGTCCAGATTCCGCAGGTGAGGCTGCCCACGCGTGCTCTCCCCGAGGCGTCGCAGGTTCCGAAGCATGATCGGGCGCCATTCACTCAAGGTCCGCGGCTTCAGGTGAATCGAAAGTCGGCGGTGGAGTCGCCAGGAGCTTTCGGATGAGCGACCCAGTTCCTGCTTGACCGGACGCCGAACGATCTCCAGGCGGTAGCCCATGCACGACAGCAGACGATCGAGCATGTCATCGCTCAGGTGCCCCCGCCCGGAGAGAAACTGGCTGATGCTGGGCTGACGCACACCGCTGATCCGCGACAGCTCGGACTGAGTGATACCGGTCTCCAGCATCACCTCACGCAGGACCCTTCCACGGCTAGACACACGCTGACTATAGCAAGAAATACTATAGAGAAGCGGCCAAGCGAACCGACCTTTTTCGGAGAATTCGTGCGGCAGCTCGCCGCCGCGCTGCGGCGCCGCCATCGGGGTGCACAGTTGGCTACGCTCTGGGGCCATGTATGCGGTTGACGACACGGACGAGACGTCGGTCGATCCATGGTCCTCACACCTCGCCGGCCCCGAACTCGTTCCGAGCTATCTGGTGTCGAAGTTCGCTGCGCAGTACCGGGTCGTCGTCGAGGTGTTGCTCGCTGCCCAGGACACCAGCCTGACGGGGATGTCGTTCGACGACATCGCCACGGCAGTGGGTGAGCGTCTGCTGCGCGGGCTCGATGCCGACACCGCCAAGGACCTGTTGACCGAGGGCAAGTTCAACCTGGACGCCCGTCTTGAGCAACTCGAGAAGTGGCAAGTCGTCACGCGATGGCAGGAGCCGGCTCGCACCGGCGAAGACTTCTTGCGCCGGCGTGACCGGTACCAATTGACACCATTGGCGGCCCGCCTGCACACATTCTGGCTCGAGGTCCGCGACGGTGATGACGACGAGTCCGGCGAGTTCACGCTCGCGCCGCGGGCGATCTACGAACGGCTCGCGGCATTCGCAGATGCGCTCGCCGAACATCGGTTTGTCGCCGCCGCGAACGAGTTCCAGCAGGTCGCGGCGCTCCACCAAGCGATGGCGAGGGCCGCTCAGGGCTGGCAGCGCACACTCGCGCACGCTCTATCAGGCGGGCCCGACCAGTCGAAGCAGGAGCTGTTGTGGCGCACCCTCCAGGCCTACGTCGGCATGTGGGGCGAGCAGGTGGACACATACAGCCCGCGCATCTCCGAGTTGATCGACGACCTTCGGGACCGGCTGGGGCCTCCAGAATGGGCGGCGACCGCACGGGCCGCGCTGGCGGCTGACGCGGTCGAGGATCTGGTGCAGACACAGGCACAACGGTGGGCGCGAACATGGGAGGCCCTTGCGTCGTGGTTCAGCGGCCCTGATGGGCAGGCCCGCCGCCTGCGCCGGCAGCTGCGCGATCTCGTCGCACCCTGGGCTCGCAATATGCACATCCTCGTCGACACGGGTGGCGCGGTCACCCGGCGGGGCGAGTTGCTGCGCCTCGCCATGGCGATCGAGCGGGCGCCGACCGAGGAGGAGGCCTGGCGGATCTGGGACACCGCGGTGGGTATCTTCTCTGCCAGGCACCTCCTCGTAGTGGCGGACGCCCCGGAGGACCACGCCGCCTCCTGGGCCGAGGCACCTGGCGCGCCAATCACCGCGCGATTCCGGGAGCAGGGAGTCCGTGCCGTAGTCGGCCGGCGCGCGCGGGCCGCGGATTACGCGAAGGGCCGAGCCGCGGCGCGCCAAGCCCGGGCCGCCTCAGCGGCTGCGCGGGCTGAGGCTGAGGCCAGGCTACGTCAACGCTCCGGCAGTCGGGTCAGTGGCTGGGGCATCGTGACGGAGGCCGAACTCGATCTCTTCCTGGAGTTGGTTGGTCTGACGCGTCGCGACGATAAGCCGGGAACGCCTGACCGGGCCTATTCCGGCATGACCGCCGACGGCCGGTGGCGGATCGTCCTTGATCCACCGGAAGAAGCGACCGATGTCGCCACCCTGGAGTGTGTGCGGGGTCGGCTGGTGACTGTCGACTGGCTGTTCCAGCTGGAGCCGGCATGACGCGTCAGGAGGCCCGCGATCTCCAACACGCCTTCACCGGCCTGTTGATGTCTCCTGTCGTCGATTCCCGTGCAGACCCCGAGCTGTGGGCGCTTCTGCGGCTTCCCCGACGCCGCGCCGTGCTCACGGAATGGTTCGCCAACCGCCTCGGCTACAGGCTGATCGTGACAGACTCGGCCGCGCGCCTTGTGCGTACGCCCGTCGGCGGTCGTGTGCTGGCCCCAGCGACATTCGACCCGCCGGCGCGTCGGGTGCTGGTACTTGCGCTGCTCGCGGCCGTGGCCGCCGAGGACGCTGATGACGTCACGACAACGCAGGATCTTTCAGACCGGGTACGGGTGCTCAGCCGGCACGATGAGGTTCAGATCACCGACTACGACTCGGATCGGTTCGCGGAACGCCTGCTCTTCATAAAAGCGGTCGATACGCTGATATCGGCCGGCGCCCTGCGACCGACCGCCAAGGCATCGGCTGATCAGCTTGAGGGATGGGCACACGAGCGCGACGCGATCGGCGGCGCTTACCGGGTGCAGCGGGAGTTGCTCCTGCGCACGCTGGACCCAGCGGCGTTGCACGCGGCGCTCGATCCCGAGCGGGCCGTGGATGCCGACCCCGGCGCCACCGTGCGGTACTCCATCATGCGTCGCCTGCTTGAACTTCCGGCGCTGCTCTATGGGGACCTCAGCGACGCGGAGGTCTCGTATCTGACGAGCCAGCGTTCCCGGATCCTTGGCTGGTGCACGGAGATGACGGGTTGGGCGGTCGAACAGCGCCGCGAGGGCATCGCTCTGATCGCCGCGGAGGAGACGGAGACCGACCTGCCGTTCCCGAGGCTGCGCGCCGTGGACTTCGTCGCGATCACCATTCTGGATCTTCTGATCCGGTGGTTCGCCGCTGGCGCCACATTCAGCGAGGTTGGCGTACGGCAGGCGGCGGCCGAGGTCCGAGTCCGGTACCCGAAGGCGATGACCAAGGAACTGTCTACCGACTCGGCCGTGGCCAAGAAGACCATGGATATTCTCTGCGCGCTCGACCTGGCCCGGCCAACTCCATTTCCGGGCACATGGTCATTGACGCCACCCGCTCATCGGTTTCGCAATCCGAAGGTTGTCACGGTGAACACGCAGCTGGACTTGGAGGCGGATTGATGACCGCAACGACGGAACCCGTCGCCGCCGCCCGGATGGAGCCGACTGAATGGCTCGAGGCAGCCCTTGGCAGAGGTCTGCCGGAGCCCGTGCTCACGCGTTGGCAACCGCTGCGCGTCGGGGTCGTCAACCTCTGGGAGTACGACAACGCGGAGTTCTGGTTCGCCGATGGCCGCATGGTGTTGCGCGGCGGAAACGGTGCGGGCAAGACGAAAGTGCTGGAACTGACAACACTGATGCTTATGCGCGGCGAGGTTGCACCGTCCATCCTGGACCCCTTTGGATCGCAGCATCGGACCATGAGGTACAACCTGCTTCCAAGCGGTGAGGCCGATGACCCGAGGGAACCGGCCGACTCCGGGCTCGGTTATGCGTGGGTCGAGTTCGGGCGGCGGGAGCCGGATGGTGAGTGCCATTACTTCGTATGTGGGCTCGGCGCCAGCGCCAGGCGAGGCACCGGGACCACTTCGCTGACCCCGTGGCAGTTTGTGACCGGGCTGCGGCCCGGAGCCCAGTTGCGGCTCATGAACGGCGGCTACCCTATCCAGGAAAAGGAGCTCAAGAAACTCGATGGGGTATGGGTGCGTAACAACGCGGCCCAGTACCGGGAACGGCTCGCGAAGGACTTGTTCGGGCTCGATCTCGAGTCGTACGACGACCTGACCGAGTTGCTGAAGCAACTTCGCAAGCCGAAGCTCGGCGAACGCCTCAACCCGACGAGCCTGGCCGAGACGCTGCGCGACAGCCTGCCCCCACTGGCCGGCCACGAGGTCACGCAGCTGGCGGAGGGTTGGGACCACCTCGAGCTCCTCCGCCGTGCGGTGGAACAGACGGAACAGTCTGCCGCGGCGGTGGCTGCCTTCGTCCGTACAGGCTGGCGGCCCTGGGTGCGGGCGACCGTGCGGCGCCGCGCCGATGCGCTCGCGGAGGCGACGACGGCGCTGGACAACACGACGCGGAACAAGCGGCAGGCGGAGCAGACGCTGGCCGAGGCGAAGGATCAGCTCGTGGCGGTCGAGGGCGACCAGTTCCGGCTCGCCCAGAGGACCAGCGACAAGCAGACCGAGCGTGAGGAGCTCATCGAGTCGCAGGCGTACCAGGACGCGGTTCTGGCTGCGCAGCGCGTCGAACAGCTCCGAGGGAATGTCACCAACCTGCGGTCCCGCCACGACGATGCCACCCCGCGCCTGCAACGTGCGGAGCAGGACGCCGAACGGGCCTTGGTCGAGGCGACAAAGGCGGCTACGGCGTTGGCGGACGCGGATTCCGGAATGAGCGACGCGGGCAAGATGATTGTGTCGCGTGCTCCCGCCGCCGGTCTGGCCGAGTCGGCCGAGCGTCATCTCGCCGGTCCCGACGCCGCATCCCTGCGGTCGGACCTCGACGCGAGAAACCAGCGGTTCCTGAATCTGCGTCGGCTCCACAGCGTGAGCCTGGATGCGGGGCAGGCGGTCGAGGACTCCGCGCGGACGCTGGAGCTGCGCAGCGAGGAAGCCTCAACCGCGGCGCGGGAGGAGGCCGAAGCGGTCCAGGCGCTCGAGGCCGAGGTGCGCCAGGTGCAGGGCCGAATCCGGACGTGGGCCGGTCAAGCGACCCTCGCCGCGTGCGACGTACACCAGGTCGAGGCGTGGTGCGACGACCTCAGCGAGCTGACCCGGGTAGACCGCGAATCCGGCACGGTCCCGAGTGGACGATCCGTGATGGTAGCGATGCAGGCACACATCGACGGCGTTCGCGAGACGTTCTCCGTCAGCCGTGGAGGTCTGCAGCGCCGACGGGACCCGCTCGCCGACCGGGAGGTGGCCGCCTCGGCCGAACTGGAGGCCGTTCGCGCCACGACGGAGGCCGCCCCACCTACGCCGACGCTGTGGCACCGACGCGAGCGGCCGGGCCCCGACGACGGCGCGGGCGCGCCGCTGTGGCGATGCCTTCAGCCCGTGACCGGGCTGGCCGACGGCGTGCTCGACCTGATCGAGGCGTCGCTTGCGGCAGCCGGCCTTCTCGACGCGTGGCTCGATCTCGAGCGTGACTCGGCCGATGGCCTACTGGACACATTGGTCGAGGCCGGAGTGCCACGGAGGCAGACCCTGGCCACGGTGCTGAGCCCGACACCGGCAGGCGGTGTGTCCGCCCAACGAATCGGCGCCGTTCTCATGAGCATCGGATGGTATCCGGCGGCACCTTCCGAGGACGGCGTCGACGACCAGGGCTCGTGGCTGTCCGCCGACGGCCGCTGGCGCGTCGGCCAACTGCAGGGCCGGGTGAAGCCTGCGGCCCCCGCGTCGTATCTCGGCGCGACCGCACGCGAGGCGGCTCGCCAGCGGCGTATCGCCGCGCTGGAGCGCGAACTGGAGGCCATTCGGGCCCAAATCGCCGAGATCGACGACCAAATCGAAGACGTCAACCGGCGCCTGACGGCGCTCGCAGAGGAACGGGCGCGGATACCGGACGAGGCTGGCGTGCGGCAGGCGGCCGCCGTGCTCGCCGACCGGGCCCGTCGCAGGATCGCCAGTGCGGCGACGGTGTCCAGCGCCGACGAGCGGCACCGCGCGGACGTGGGCCGTCGCGACGAGGCGGTGGCGGAGCTGGGTCAGTTCGCGAGCGAACACCGTTTCCCGACCACCGGCCTGGAGGCCGTGGATGAAGCTCTGCGCCTGTACGCCGACGCACTGGCCCGCTGGCAGACCACAGTGGAGGTTCGCCGGGCGCGGGCCGAGAACGCGGTGGCAGCCGAGGCGACCGCTGTCGACCAACGGGAGCGCGCCGATGCGGAACGCGCCGGCCTCGACCAGATCGACCGTGAGCTCCAGGCGGAGACGATCCGGCTAAGAACCGCGACGCACCAGCTGGGTTCCGACCACGCGCAGAGACTGCAGCGACGCACCGACCTGGAGGAGGAGTTGCGCGGCCTGGGCGAGCGGGGCAAGGAACTCGTCACCCGCCAGCAGACTGCCTGGCAGGCCGCTATGCACGCCCAGAGGGCACTGGACGACCATGAGAGCCGCCGGCAGGCGGCCGAGGTTTCACGCGACGGCGCGCTCACCTCGTGGTGGCAAGTCGTCGATGCAGGTCTTGTGGGCGTCCTCGGCATCGAATCGCCGACGCGCCGGGTCGTCGAGATGGCCCTGGCGGGAGCCCGTGCCATCCGTCGCGATATCGAGGTCGCGACGGACCCGACGTCGCTCGATCGGGCCTGGCGTCGCTGCTATAGCGAACTGGAGACGCTGCGCCAGCACCTGCTGCCCAACCGCGACGCCCGCATCGACGACGCGGACGACACGCTCCCGCCGCGCGTGTTCATCCTGGCCGAGCCCGCCACCGGTTGGCAGATGCCCCATGGGGCGGCCGACACGCTGGCGGAGCGGGTGCGCACGCAGCGGGAGGCGTACGACGCCGAACAACACAAGGTGCTGACGACCCTGCTGGAGTCCACATTTATCGAGCACCTCAAGGATCGGCTCGACCATACGGAACGGACCTTCACTCGCATCAACGCCCAGCTTGCCAAGCATCCAACGCGTCGTGGTCACGCCGTTCGACTGGTCTGGCAGCCGGATCCCGCTGACCCGGATGCCAGCGCAGTCGTCGCCGCCCTTCGGCAGGGCTACCAGCAGCTCGTGCCGGAGCGCCAGGAGCTGGTGCGGGGGTTCCTGGCGCGGCGCATAGACGAGTCGCGTTCGGACGTCAGCGGCCCAGCCGACTGGAAGGAGCGGCTCGCCGCCGCGCTCGACTACCGTCTGTGGCTAAGGATCGGGTTGCAGTATCGGTCCGGCCCGGGCGGTTCCTGGTCAACGTTCGACGTCGCCAAGCACGGGGCGAAGTCCGGCGGGGAGAAGGTCGTGCTGCTCTCGCAGCCCCTCTTCGCGGCGGCGGTCGTCGCCTACGACGCCGCCGGGCCACACGCCCCGCGTTGGGTCTGGCTCGACGAGGCGATGACCGGCGTCGACACCGAGGTCAAGGCATCGTTCATGGGGCTCACGGTGAGCTTCGACCTGGACATCATGCTCACCGCGTTCGACGAGTGGTGCAAGTACGAGACCGTACCGGCCGTGGCGATCTACGACCTATCGCGGCATCCCCATCTGCCCGGTGTGGACAGTCAGCCGTACCTCTGGTGCGGCGGAGAGGAGTTCCGCGTCCTCATTGACCGCCTGGGTGGGAGCGTGGAGACCACCACGCCCAATGATGATCTCTTATCGCTGCTAGGCGAGGGCCGGTGACGGGCCTGCCAGCCGCGCTGTCCCGATGGGTCCAACTGTCGGGTCCCGGCGATGTGCTCGCGGCGTTGCGGGAGCGGGCAGAGCGTGGCCACCGGGTTGACACGGGCGCCCTAAGAGTCGCCCTCACCGACCAGCAGCGGCGCGAGGTGGGGCGGCTGCTCGGCACGCCGTGGGAGGTTTCGCAGCGCCCCTTTAGCCTGCGCCTTCTCGCCGCCCGACTCGCCGAGCATGGGATCACCACACGGGACATGTTGGAGGCGGTCGGCGGCCCAATCGTCGTTCGACGGGAGGCGCGCGCTGCGGCTCGCGACCGTATGCTGGCGGCCCGTAACCGGGCTGCGCAGATACTGACCGACTCGGGGGTGCCCGCCTCAGCCGCGGCGGCATGGTCGATGGATCCCGCCGTGACAGCCATAGATATCGAGGCACTCGCCGATCTCGTCGCCAGGGTCTGGAGCCGGTTGCCGGGCCACGGCGGGCAACCGGTCCGGCTCGCTCAACTCGCCGCCGATGTGGTCCACCACGCGCACGCGCTCGACGCCACAACACACGCCGGGCGGGCCTTGGCCCGAATCGCAGCAGCCGCACACGGGCTACCGCGACCGGGTCGGTCAGGAACGAACTGGCGGGCCGCGTGGCGTTCGGTCGGGGTCCTCTGCGACACGGTCTCGTCACGTGTGCTTGTCCTTAACCTGCCGCTTCGCGGGCCGTCCCCGGCGGCGGCGGTGTGCGCGAGCACCATGGGTGAACCGGTCTGGCTCACCCAGCGCATGCTGGACCAGGACTGGACCTGCGCCCCCGCCACCGTGTTCGTCTGCGAGAACCCAACAGTCGTCGAAGCGGCGGCCGACGCGCTGGGCGAAAGATGCCCGCCGCTGGTCTGCACCGACGGGATTGCATCGATCGCAGCCACCGATCTGATCGCCGGCATCGCCGCAGCGGGCTGCCCGATCATCGCGCGGGCGGACTTTGATGAATCGGGGCTTATCATAGTCGATCAAGTTCGTGCCGCCGCGCCGGACATGCGGCCCTGGCGATTCGACCAGGCGACGTATGCCCAACTCGTCCCGTCGTCCTCGGTGGAGTCTGTTGCCTGCGCTGTGGACCTGCGAGAAGCCGTCAAGATCGGGGGCCCGTTGCACGAGGAGCGGTTACTGGCTCTACTCCTCGATGACCTGCGCTGGGAGGCGACCTGAGGTCCCGCGATAGAGTCATGATCGAGCCGCCTCCTCTTGTATGTCCTGCTCCCACGTTGGCGGGACCCGCCGGGCCACCACGTAGAACTGCGCCCCCCCATCGCCATGATCATCGCCACTCAGGGCGCGTCATCCACATGCCGCGAAAGACGCGTGCACCGGAGGGCTCGCGATGTCCACACTCGACCACGTCGTACCCACGCTGCCGTTTCGCGGCAGTTGGCTCCCGTGGAACAGCCCCGCGCGGCGCGTCCCAGCGGCCCGGGTTCGCGGGGTCGACATGGCGACCCTCGAAGGCGGACGGCGGAAAGTACCGTAACGCCCATGCACCGTGATCGAAGGCCGATCCTCATGGCGGGAGCGACGGCAGTTGCCTCGTGCGGCCTGCTGGCATTAGCGATATGGCGCGGCTGGCTCGGCAAGGACGTCGGTCGCGGCGCGAACTTCTGCGAAGCGGCACGGGACTGGGTCGTTCGGCAACCAGCCAACACCTTCAGCAACGTGGGCTTCGTCGCTGCCGGACTGCTGATTGCATGGCACGCCAGCATCCGGAAGCACGTCCCCACCAACCCATTGGCGCACCATCACCTGGCCACCGCCGTGGCTTGCCTCGTGGTCTTGCTTGGACCCGGCAGCGCGGCAATGCACGCTACACAGTCCGCGATCGGCGGGGACCTCGACATGTTGAGCATGTACCTCGTCGCCTCCTTCGCCGCCGCGTACGCCGTGATGCGTTGGCTCCGCGGCGGCGTGCAGCTCGTTGCCGCGACGTTCGTTGCCGGGGTCGCGTTCTGCGAGCTCGTCGGCTTGTGGGGCGGCAAGCTGCCCGTGGTGACGTACCCGGGCAACGGGGCGTTCGCGATCCTGCTCGTCGGCGCGACCGCACTCGAGGTGCTGATCATGCGCCGGAGAGAAGTCCATGCGCAGCGTGCGTATGCGTACGCCTCGCTGGCATCGATCCTGATCGCCTTCGCTATCTGGAATGCCACCAAGACCTGGCTGTGCGACCCTCAGTCGTTCATCCAGGGTCACGCGATCTGGCACGTCCTGGGCGCAATGTCCGCATACTTCCTCTACAGGTACTACGCCAGCGAAGAGGCTGGCGATGAGGCGGTCCAGGGCCCACCTGACCTTCGTCAGGCTGAGTTCCATGCGCCAGCTCATGGGCCGTGTTGACGGTGCGGCTCAGCGGATGGATCTCTCCCCCGCGAACGCCACCAATGGGTGCGTGATCTGCCTAGCAGCGCGGGCCCCGACCAGGTCGCTGCCGCCCAAGCGGATTTCGACGTCCATGTGGTGTCGAGCGGAGAAGGCCAAAGCATGACGTGCGCCGGCGGCAGATTAGTGCAGCTGGCTACGGGTTCGGTCCTGAGACGTCGGAGCCGTTGGTGGGATCCGGGTAGGGAATGAGGCCGAGCTCGCGCAACGATGGTAGGGCAAGGCGTGCTAGGCCTGTTGGTGAGAACATTTCTCGGACCTTGGTCAACGCGATCGCACGCTCAGGTTCAGCGTATCGGTGGATGTCGACGACTTGCACAGCGTCGTAAGTGAGATCGTCCAGCGCGCGCGTACACCGGTAGTAGGCCAAGCGGACAGGGTCGACGACGGCCGCGCCGTACCCTTCGAAGAAGAGCGACTGCTCCTGCGGGCTCACAGGAGCGGAGGCGATGACCCCGCCGATGACGAACATGAGGTCTCGTTCTCGCGGGGCCAGGATTGCATCGTCCCAATCAACCAGCCAGACCCGACTATCTCGTCCAAGGAGCACGTTGCCGAGGTGAGGGTCGCCGTGACAGATCACACGGGATGTCTGCCGGGCGCGAAGCTCGCGGCCGAGCGCGTGAGTGTGTTCAAGAACGGTTGACACCAGATCAGCCGCCGCGCACCATTCATGCGCAAGAGCGCGAGCCAGATTATCAGCCGGGTCCCGTTCCGCTGCGGATGTGCATAGCTGGCTGTCGAGGGCACGGACGGTGAACGCGAGCCGCTCGTGGGTGTGATTCTCGCGCGGAAGGAGTCTCGCCATCGCGTCGGTCGCCGGGGTTGCGTGTACATCCGCCAGCAGCGCGCCGTACGACACCCAATGCTCAGCGCCCATCACGCCGCTGAGTGCGCGATCATCCGACACCCACGGCACGACCGACAGTCGACGGCCTGCGCGCTGACTCCAGAGCCGCCCGTTTCGGGTCGGCACTGGCCCGACGGCACCGCGTACCCCGTGTTGCGCAAGATGAGCCGACACCACAAAGCCGGCCGGCGAACCTGCCCCACTCAGCTTTACCGCGTATGCAGTTTCGTCCACGCAGGTCCCGCGCCACAGCTCCGCTGCTACATCCGCGCCATAGCCGGTCGCGTCAATCGTGATGAGGTCGAGCCCGAAGTCCTCCCGGACCCACGCTCGCAGGCGCTCACCGACGGCCGCGTCGATCCCGCGGCCGGAAACGATCATCATTGTCGATCAGGTCGATTGTCACAGTAGGCACAGTGTCGCAGCCGTCACGTGATGACGCGCTGCAATAATTGGGGCGGCCTTGTGATCGGATGCGTGGACGCCGTCGGTAGGAGGTCGAACGGCAGAGACCTTCGGGCAGACTGGCAGACCCACGATCGTGAGTGTCGAGCATCTGGTGGGCGTCGATCCGTCAAGCATCACGTGAGACCAGGCAGTCGCACGACGTGGGCGGCCTGAGTGAGCGCGACGTCGAGCTGGCCCGGCAGATCTCGGCCGCGGCCCGTCGATCTGGTTCCAGGAGATGGACGCGCCGCCGACCCGGCTAGCCGCTGCTCAGTCGACGGCGCCGAGATATGTGCGGATAGCTGCGGTGAGGGTGTTCAGGGTCGCGTGGGTCAGTTGCCCCGCTGGTCCTGAGACCGCCTCGGGGTCTAGGGCGCGCACACGAGAGAGGTCGATGACTGCAGCGGTCGGCCAGTCCTGCCGGCTGAGCGGCACCAGGAAGGCCGGCGTGAGATCCGGCGCCGCTCGTTTGACGGCAGGAGGCATACCACCGCATGGTACCACCAACTGGTGGTAGTGAGAGCGGCCGGCTCGCCGGAACGGCGACCTAAGAAAGATGTTGGGGCGGCGTGTCGATCTGGCGGTACTTCGCACGACGCACAGGTAGACAAGGTGTGACTGCCCGAAATCGGAGGAGACCGGACCATGCGATTCATGCTGCTGCTCAAGGGCGACCCGCCGGAGGGCGCGACGCCGGACGAGCGCCTCATCGGCGCCATGCTCAAGTTCAACGAAGAGTTGGTCAAGGCCGGCGTGCTGCTCGCCGCCGAGGGACTGCACTCCAGCGGCGCGGGTGCCCGCGTGAGGTACCTCGACGGAGAGCGCACCGTGATCGACGGGCCATTCACCGAGTCGAAGGAGCTGGTCGCGGGCTACTACCTGATCCAGGTGAAGTCGAAGGAGGAGGCGATCGAGTGGGCCTTGCGCTGTCCCGTCGAGTACGCCGCAGGGCCCGGACAGGAGGCCGTGGTCGAGGTGCGCCACGTGGCCGAGATGACGGACCTTCCCGAGGCGACCAACGAGCAGCGCGCCGACGAGCAACGCCTGCGTACGCAGATCCCGGGAGGCTGACCCGTACTGGTCATTGAGGTTGGCGCCGCACCGACGAAGATGATCTGATCGGTGGTGTGACGGCTTCGGACACTCATCGCGCGATCGACGCGGTCTGGCGCATCGAATCCGCGAGGGTCATCGCCGGACTCACCCGGATCGTGCGCGATGTCGGGCAGGCCGAGGAACTCGCGCAGGACGCACTCGTCGCAGCGCTCGAGCAGTGGCCGGAGACCGGCGTACCGCGCAACCCGGGCGCCTGGCTCATGGCAGTCGGCAAACGCCGTGCGATCGATCTCATCCGCCGCAAGGAGCGGTTCGATCGGAAACTCGACGAACTTGGTCATGACCTAGCCGTCGACCTTGAAGGGGCGTCGGATCTCGACGCGGCCGCCGACGACACCATCGAGGACGACCTCTTGCGTCTCGTGTTCATCTCGTGCCATCCGGTGCTGTCCACCGAGGCACGGGTTGCGCTGACACTGCGCGTACTGGGTGGCCTGCGGACCGATGAGATCGCGCGGGCTTTCCTGGTCTCGGAGTCGACAGTGGGGCAGCGAATCGTACGGGCCAAGCGGACTCTCGCCGACGCGCGTGTCCCGTTCGAGGTGCCGGCCGGGGGTGAGCGCGACGCCCGGCTCTCCTCCGTACTGGAGGTCATCTACCTGGTGTTCAACGAGGGCTACTCGGCCACCGCGGGCGACGACTGGCTGCGTCCGGCGCTCTGCGAGGAGGCACTGCGGCTTGGCCGGGTCCTTGCCGAGCTGATGCCGAAGGAGCCGGAGGTGCACGGCCTGGTCGGGTTGATGGAGATTCAGGCGTCGCGGTCGGCCGCCCGGGTCGGGCCATCGGGAGAGCCCGTCCTCCTCCTTGACCAGGATCGCAGCCGGTGGGATCAGATGCTCATCCGCCGAGGTCTCGCCGCCCTCGAGCGCGCCGAGTCGCTGGGGGCCGCGCCCGGGCCGTACAGATTGCAGGCCGCGATCGCGGCCTGTCATGCGCGAGCGCGTACGGCTGACGATACCGACTGGGCGCAGATCGCCGCACTCTACGAGTCGCTCGCACGTGTCGCGCCATCCCCCATTGTGGAGCTGAATCGTGCCGTCGCGGTCGGGATGGCATTCGGCCCGGCGACAGCTCTGGAGCTAGTCGACGCGCTCACTGGCGAACCCTCTCTCAGGGGCTACCATCTCCTGCCGAGCGTGCGCGGCGACCTGCTCGCCAAGCTCCATCGGTTTGCCGAGGCTCGGGCGGAGTTCGAACGGGCGGCATCGCTGACCCGAAACCTGCGCGAGCGCACGCTGCTGCTGGAACGCGCCGCGCAAGCACAGGCCGCGGCGGCGGTGTCATCGCCGCACGCGACCTGATCGCACCCCGACGACGCGAGGGGCCCCGGGCGCAGACCCGGAGCCGCTTGTCGGCGCATCGTCTCGGCTACTGCCAGGGCCAGGCCGCGTCCCGGCCAGCCTCAAGCAGCGGGATCATCCGGAACGTCGCGTCCGACATGCCGCCGATCTCGTGCCGTGTACCCAAGCCGGTCGGCATCGCCGCGGCGCGGTAGCCGCCGAGGTTGAAGCCGTAGATCGGCACATGTGCGGGCACGGCGGACGCGACGTCGCCGTGATAGTCCTGGAACGTCTGCATGTCGGAGATCACCACGACCCGCTCGTGCCCCCGGTACCTGGCCCGAAGGGACGCGGCGATCTGCGTACCGTGGCCGACCTCGCCGGTGCGGTTGACGAACGCGTCCACCTCGCGCAGCACCGACGAGCCGCGGCCGACAGCGTGCTGGAAGGTGCCGTCGGCGAAGCCCACCAGGTCCACGATGTTGCCGCGACCGGCGAGGCACACGCCGAACAGCGCCGCGGCCTGGGCCGGCGTGACGGTCGAGCGCTTCGAGATGGCACCGGAGGTCATCGAGGCGGACGTGTCGACCAGCACAAGGGTGCGGCCAACGAACGCCGGGATGTTCGCGGTGGCCAGGCTCAGCGCCTTGTCCAGGGCGTGGCCCCAGCGAAGGGACGGCGCGGTGCGGTACGCGGAGTAGAACCGGAACGGAAGCTGCCGCGACTTCGCCACCTCGTCCGGGTCGGCCAGCTTCGCCGCGACGGTTGCGGCAAGCTCATCGGAGACCCCAGCCTCGTCGAAGTTGCGGAGGTTGCGCAGCAGCGCCATGTACCCCATCGCCGGTATGACCGCGGACCACAGCCGGGCCTTGTCGAGCATCGACCCGGCCATGGACAGCACGTCCTCCCACGTCATGCCGGCCCGGCGCAGAGCGTCCGCATCGAGCAGCACCGACGGATCGCCAGCGGCCGCCTCGCGCAGCCGCATGTTCGACCGCACCGTCTCCAGCTCGGCGACGGTCACGATCTCGCGGTTATGGCGGCGCTCCAGGGCGTACTGGAACAGCGGACCCTGCCACGGCTTGTCGGCTCCCGGCGAAGGGTGCACAAGCTCGATGACATCACCGAAGCGAAAGCCCTTGGAGTCGGTGTCATACTTCAGCAGCGAGCGCTCGTTGTAGAGCCGCACCACCGCGTCGGCGGCGCCGCGCTTCATCGGCTTGGGGATGCGCCGGCCGTACGTCGAGGTCCAGTACGCAAGCAGCTCGCCCGGCTCGTCGGCACGCTGAAGCACCGCGTTGACGATGGATCGGGAGGTGACCTCGTCGTTGGCGCCGGCATCAAGCCGGGCCTTGACCGCCTCGGCGGCTCCGACCAGCGAAGCGGAGCGCATGTTCGCCTCGCCTCGCAGCCAGCGTAGGAAGTCGCGGGTCCACGCCGGGTCGGCCAGCGCCACGGTGTGGACCAGAGTCGCGTACCGGTTGTCCCGGTCGCGGGCCTTCTCGTAGAACGTGGTCTCACCGACCATGTTGGACACCGCGAGGATGAACAGCTCCGACTTCGCGTCGCGTACATAGCCGGGAGCGCCCTCGTAGGTCACGGTGCTCGGCGTTGCTTCGGTCGTTACGGGGCTGGACACGGCGGCGCGGGTCTTCGGGCGGTTGAACTTCGACATGGACGCTCCTTTCGTGGTAGAGGGAAGCCGCGTCCAGAGTGAGCGCCCGAGATCATAGTCGGCGGCGGAACATAGCGCTCTGCCACTGAGCTACCGCCCGGTGTTGGTCGGACGGGCGAGGAGTCGAACCCCGCGACCTCTCGATTTGGATTCGAAGTAGCCGCAGCCTGCGCACCGGGCACTCATCTGAAGTTGTAGCTCCCTGAGATCAAGAGTGGCGGCGGTGTTGCGGGGCTTGAATCCCGCAGGCCCGAAGGCCCCTTGTGCGAGAAGTAACCGCCGTCGGCGCACCAGGGAGGTGCAGGTTGTTCAGTTGTTGTGGCCTCCCGAGATCAGTGCGCCTGCGGTGACGGGTCAAATTAGCAGTTTGAAGTAACCGCGGGCTTCGCACCGGGAGGTACACGCCGTCGCAGGCCCCGGTGTCGAACCGGACGCTCCGCCCTTATGAGGGGCGGCTGGGCCGCCAACGCCCGCCTGCGTAGTTCCACAGTGGATGGCATCGAGGCGAAGCCGGGACTCGAACCCGCATCTCACGCTTTGCAGGCGTGACGCCCACCCAGAACGATCACCTCGCCATATGTGCCGCCGGCTGGATTCAACCATGCGAAATGGTGCGGGCGGAAGGATTCGAACCTACTCAGCGATGCAACCGGGTTACAGCCGGCCCCGACTCTCCCACGTCGACGCGCCCGCATGGGGTGACTGGCGGGGGTCGAACCCTGCTGCCTCTCGGGTCACAGCCGAGCGCTCTGCCGTTGAGCTACAGCCACCATGAAAATTTCGTACCCGCGGAGGGAGTTGAACCCCGACCTCCGGTGTGTAAGACCGGCGCCTACCAGTTGAGCTACACGGGCTTGATACGCCGGGCGCTGCTCCCACGGGTGGACTCGAACCACCACCTCGACGGTTAACGGCCGCCTGCCCTACCGAATTGGGCGACGTGGGAATGGTCGCGCGTGCGGGACTCGAACCCGCTCTACGGACTTGAAGGGCCCGAGGCCTACCCATAACCGAACGCGCGGTGCGTGCCTCGACCTGGGATCGAACCAGGGGCCT
>Ga0184625_10000080_pt1 | contig 25410 bp, 20 predicted proteins | sample PLM3_30_b1_FD_133151 | JGI IMG/M metagenome (GOLD analysis project Ga0184625, IMG submission 133151) | Groundwater sediment microbial communities from an aquifer in East River, Colorado, USA - PLM3_30_b1 | ecosystem: Environmental > Terrestrial > Soil > Riparian zone | place: USA: East River... | reverse complement strand
TGTCGGATACCTATTTCTGCAACTTCTCGCTGTTCCAGTCGGTGCCCGACAGCTGGGCGATCAAGCAGCTGTTTCCGATTATGCCGATCCACCGCCTGAACGAGCCGCCGACGCGGCACGCCGTGCTCGGCGATATCACCTGCGATTCGGACGGCAAAGTCGATCAGTTCATCGATCGCCGCGATGTGCGGCGGACCCTTCCCTTACACGCGTTCAACGGATCGCCCTACTACCTGGGAGTGTTTCTGGTGGGTGCGTATCAGGAGATTCTCGGCGACCTGCACAACCTCTACGGCGACACGCACGCGGTGCACGTCAGCCTCGACGCCGACAATCGGGTCGTCCTGGATGCGGTCATCAAAGGGGACACGGTTCGCGAGGTGCTGTCGTACGTGCAGTTCGATGGCGACGCGCTGATCACGAAGCTGCGTGTCGACGTCGAAGCGGCGGTGCGCGACGGCCGGATCGACTACGAAGAGTCCGGGCGCCTCGTTCAGTTCTTCGAAGACGGCCTGCACGGATATACCTATCTCGAAGAGCGGAAGAGCTAGTTTACGAGTCAGAAGAGAGTCGGGAGAGTCTGGGAGTCGGGAGAGTCCTGCTACACTACAAACATCAATACCGGCTGGCGATGTGCGGCCACAAGGCCGTCGAGGTGGCCGGCGTCTGCATGCTGTTGATGGTGCAAGGCGACATCGCGGGCCTCACGCTCACTCACCTGGCCATTGCGAGCAAGACTGGCTTGCTCGGCGTCTTCCCGATCCTCGGCGTCACCTATACCCGCTACGCGCGGCACCTGACCAACCGCTGGGCATCGTCCGCGATCCTCGGCATCTGCACGTTCGTCGCAGACGCAGCGATTCACGCATCTCACTACCCGGGTGCCTTCACCGAAGCCGCGTTAACCGGCGCAGGGGCGTTTGTGTTTTCACTGGTGGTTTCGTACACGAGGCTGGGGAAGAAAATCGATCGGCTGGCCGAGCCGTTCACGGCCGGTCAGCCGATCTGAGCTTCTGCGCTTCTGCTTGAGTTAGCGTCCGACCGGTCGCGTACTCACCGGCTTGACCGCATCAATTTCGTCGTAGATGACCTGCACGTTCGAGCGCAGGCGAGCCTCGGCGGCCGGCGCGTATCCCTGGTACTTGGCCGGCATCGTCCAGGTCTTCACGATGTCCTCGACGGTCTTCCCTTCCTTCTTCGCCGCCCGCATGGCGTCGGCGAACTCGCGGTTGAACGTCGCATACTCTTGAATTTCCTGCGGCGTCATGTTGGTGCTGTGGCCGGTCACGAACGTATCGGCGAGCTTGGCGAGCGTGCTGTGCGCCTTGGCGATGGTGTCGCCGATTTCGAGGCCGCTGCCGCCGTTGTTCGCGTCGAGCAACGGAAGGTTCTTGCCCGAGACGATGTCACCCGCCGATACCACGCGCAGAGCCGGAAACAGCACCCACGCGTCGCCGTTCGTGTGCCCCCGGCCCACGTAGTAGAGCTCGATCTGATCGGGCCCCTTGAACAGCGTCATGCGGTCCTTGAACGTGCGTTTCGGCAGGCCCTTCCCGCCGTTCTGCTCGAAGATGTTCACCGGAGGCGGCGCGCCTGGCTTCGACAGTCCTGTCACCGCCTTCATCGCCTTCATGTTGGTGGCGGTGTTTTCCTGGACGACGATGTCGACCGTCGCCGGGAATTCGACGTTGCCGCTCACGTGATCGCCATGCGTGTGCGTGTTGATGATGGTCGTAATCGGTTTCGGACTGAGTTCCTTGATCTTTGCCAGAATCGGCGCGCCCCATCCGGGGTTCTTGGTGTCGACGACGGTGATGCCGTTGGACTGGACGAAAACCGTGGTATTGCCGCCGCCGCCGTCGCCCTTGAGCACAAACAGGTTGTCCTTGAGCTTCTCTACCTCGACGACCTTCGGCTTCTCGCCGCCCTGCTGCGCGACGACGTACGAGACCGCGCCGGCGGCGATCAAGACCGTGAGCACTACGATGCGTTTCATACCGTTCCTCCCGAAAAAAAGACCCGTTTCACGAACCAGAATACGCCGGCGAGCATCACGATGATGGACCCGGCAAACGCGAGCCGCCGTCCGGCGGTCTCGCTGCGCGATCGAATCCACACGAACAACGAGGCGACGAGGACGACGAAGACCAACTGGCCGATCTCGACACCGACGTTGAACGCAAAGAGCGTCCAGCCCAGCGCCCGCCCCGGCAAATCCATTTCGCGAAGCACGTTCGCGAAACCGAACCCATGTATCAGCCCGAACGCGAAGGCAATCCAGGCTCGCGTGTCACGCCCGCCGGCACTCACCAGCAGATTGTCCGCGCCCACGTACACGATGCTGAGCGCGATAGCCGGCTCAATGGCATTCGCCGGGGGTATGACGGAGCCGAGCACCGCAAGCGACAGCGTGATGCTGTGCGCTATGGTAAACGCGCTGACCACCAGCAGCAACTGTTTCATTGTGCCGCCGAGCAGGAGCAGTCCCGCCAGGAACAGCAGGTGATCCGGGCCGATCAGGATGTGATGGATGCCCGCCGGGACAAATTTGCCGATGACCGCCCGCACGCCTTGCCGCGTGCCAGAGAAGTATTCGAACGCCGTGCGGTCCTTGTCGAGAATCGCCTGAGCAGCGACTGCCCCGCTCTCATAGACGTTGAGAAACGTCTTGTGTTGCGGATCGTACGGAAACATCTGCGTCCGCACCTCGATGCGCCCGGCCGGGCGCAGCAGCGGAAACCGGGCACGCACGCGAATCGATTGCCGGTCCGGCACGGCTTCGGGCGCAGACCATACGGCGCCCTGCAGGGTGGCCCCATCCGCGGCGATCTGCAACCGATCGCGGAGCAGCTTGAAGATCGCATCACGCTGGGCGTTGAGCGTGTCCGCCTCCAACAGCTTTTCGGCAGGTTGCACGTTCAGGTCGTGGGCGACATCGAACGTATGCATGACGACGCTGACGTCGACCGCGCCGGATTCCGGATGTACATCGATGTAGGTAAACGGAACCGGATGGGCGTACGCCTGCCCGCAGATTCCGCTGACGCAGACAAGACAGAGCAGAATGAGTCCCGCGCGAGTCATCGTGCAGCGCCGCCATGGTAACGTACGACTCAGCACGCCGATGGCATTGTTCGAGAGTCTGCTCGCGCTTCTTCTCGTCTCCATTCTCCTGCTAAAACTCTCTGGCCGGATTGGTGTGCCCTATCCGGCGATGCTCGCGTTCGCGGGCGCGTGCGTGGCGGCTCTGCCGTGGGTTCCGCAGATAGAGATGGAGCCGCGCCTGGCGCTGGCGCTGTTTATCGCGCCGGCGCTGCTCGACGCCGCGTACGACCTGCCGCCGCGCGAGCTGCGGCGCGACTGGCTGCCGCTGACGTGGCTGGCGCTCATCGCGGTCGTCCTTACCACGGCGGCGGTGGCATGGATCGGCTGGGCATGGGCGGGAATGCCGTTCGCGGCCGCGGTTGCATTAGGCGCCATCGTCGCGCCACCCGATGCGGCGGCGGCAGCGGCGGTTCTCACGAAATTTCCACTTCCCCGCCGCACGCTGGCCATTCTGCAGGGCGAGAGCCTTCTCAACGACGCAACCGCGCTGCTCATCTTCACCGCCGCAGTCGCGATGGCTACATGGAAGGAGACCTCGGTCGTCGAGATGACGCCGGCATTGCTCGTCGCCGCACCTGGCGGTGTCGTGCTCGGTCTCGCCTTTGCCAGGCTGTACTTCGTGCTGAAAGCCTGGCTCGGGCAGACGCTCACTGCCCGAGTATCCGAGTTCGTCGCTACGTTTGGGACCTGGGTCATTGCGGAGCATCTGCACGTGTCCCCCATCCTGGCCGTGGTGGCGTTCGCGATGACGGCGGCGCGCTACGGGCCGGAGAGGCAGACTGCCCGCGATCGTGTGCATTCGTACGCGATCTGGGAAATCGCGGTCTTCGTCCTGAACGTGCTCGCGTTCCTTTTGATGGGGCTGCAGGCCCGGACGATTCTCGCGCGGCTCGACAGCTCGAAGCTGTCAGAGGCCGTCTGGTTCGCGGCAACGGTCCTCGCCATCGTCATCCTCGTCCGTATTGCGTGGGTGATGATCGGCACGTTGATGCCGCGCCTGTTCGGCCGCCGCGGCGTGTCGACGTCGACGACAACGAGGGAAGCCGTTCTGATCGCGTGGTGCGGCATGCGCGGGCTCGTGACGCTCGCGACGGCGTTCGCCTTGCCGTCAAGCTTCCCACAGCGCGACCTGATCGTGCTGACCGCATTCATCGTCGTTCTCGGCTCGTTAATCATCCAGGGGCTCACCGTCGGACCGCTGATAAAAATTCTCAAGCTCGAGCCCGACAACTCGCTCGAAGACGAAGTGTCCCGGGCGCGCGCGAAGATGGTCGAGGCCGGTCTCGCCAGCCTTCGCGACCGGACAGGCGATGCCGCTGTCGCCGTGCGCGCAGAGTACGAAGCGATGCGAGCCGTGGCCCAGGACCGCACCAATCCGCAAGCCGACACGGAGCACGATCGATTGCGGATCGACGCGATTTGCGCGCAGCGCGAGCTTCTGGCAGCGCTGCGCCGGCGCGGAGATATCTCCGACGACGCGTTTCACCGGCTGGAGGAAGAACTGGACTGGGCCGAGCTGCACGCCTCTCCGCGCGAAGAGTTGGAACTGCTCGATGCCTAGGACGGAAGGGACCGGGCAAGGCTTGCGGCCTCGCCCGGCCATTGCGGTAGACGTACTACGGACAGGTCGCTGAGACCATCTTCACTGATTCCACACTGAACTGACGAGCAGCCTGCGCTCCTGCGGCGGGTGCGGCCGCGGCGTCAGCGCCGCTCTTTGCCGGCGACAACGTGCCGACGACTTCTACTTTGTGATTCGCGTGCGCCTTCAGGTTTACGGTCGCGGCTGGATCGAGATTCAGCGTCATCTTCGCGGTACCCGACGTTCCCACGGTGCTCGGGGTTGACGCTCCCGCTTTTGCTCCCACTTCCGCGTTCTCGAGAATCCAGGTATCGGCAGTGGTTCCAGGCTTGACGCAGCCACTATAGGTGACCTTGTTCGCAGCCATCGCCGACGTTTCTGGAGTGGCCGGCTGCTGCGCCGCTGGCTTCTCGGCCGCAGGTGGATTCGGACGATCTGCAGGCGCAGGTGCCTGTGCAGTGACTAACGCGGCCGCCAGGCAAACCATGGCCGGCACCGCGAATAACGAACGATTCATCGTAACCTCCTTGAACATTGTTGCGTGCAAGCGATCCTCCGATGCAGAAAGGGGGCCACGACGCTTATAAAGGGGAATTGCCGTTTTTATCGAAACATCGGAGCAGAACAGGCGTGCGAGAGGGAGAATGTTTTACTCGATGTGTCCACGCGGTGAACTGCGCGAAGACCTGGAATGGCGATGCCCGGCGTTGAAGGGACCGGGCGAGACTGGGCGTCTCGCCCGGGTCGTAGAGGAAGACGATCGCTAGGGGCAGGTTGCCGAAACCATCTTCAGCGACTCCACGCTGAACTGTTGGCGCGGAGCGGTTGCGCCGGCCGCCGGCGCGTCGGCGCCCGACTTCGCAGGCGACACGGTTCCGACAACTTCGACCTTGTGATTGGCGTGCGGCGTGATATTGACGGTCGAAACCGGTTCGAGGTTGAGCGTCACTTTCGACGTACCGGATGTCCCGACCGTGCTCGGTGCGGACGCTCCCGCCTTTTGTGCGGCTTCCGCATTTTCAAGAACCCACGATCCTGGGGACGTTCCCGGCTTGACGCAGCCAGTGTAGGTCACCTTGTTCGCGGCTGACGCAGAGGCCGCCGGCGGTGTTGAAGGCTTTGCCGTAGTGGGCTGTTGAGCGGCCGGTGGGGCCGCAGGGGGATCAGCGGGAGCCTGCGCCGTTACTATCGCGGCTGTCAGGCAGAGCATCGCCGGAACGGCGTACAACGTACGTTTCATCAGAGTGCCTCCTTGGAAGTAGTGATGTTCGTCTGCTCTAATGCAGAAAAGAGGCCAGATTTCTCGCTGAAAATTCGGGCATCTCGGCGCCGATCGCCGGGAGTGAACGGGGAGGGGCGTGAAAGTTTTACAGACTGTGTTCAGTCCGTGACAAGGTCGGGGATTTTACGAAACATCTCCGCCCGGAGCGGCAGGATGAAGGAAAACCGGTAGTCGCCATCCATTCGTCCAATCGGAATGCCTACCAGATTTCCGTTGGCATCGAGGACTCCACCGCCCGACACGCCAGGGTGGCCATCTGTGAGACAGGAGATCAATCCGCTCTCCATTCTCTGGCCGACGTAACCCGTGCTGACGATGATGCCTTTCGAATAGTCGTTGCCGAGGCGGAAGATCGGCTCGGCAAAGTCGTATGGATATTTCACATCGATCTGCAGCGCCGGCAGGTCGATCTCGCCGCGCACCTTGAGGATTGCCCAGTCGCCAGGGTGGACTTCGACGTCGGCGTTGCCGCTATCGACGACAGTTGCAGCGAGCTCCTCGCCGCCGTACACGATCTTTACTGATTGGATCCGCCGTTCGGTTCGCCCGTTCTCTAACGCACGAACGCCGTGCTTGACCGTGATGAAATATCCGCCGCCGAGATAACCGGCAGTGCCATATCGCAGAGTACCGGACTCATCGTAGGCATGAACAGGCACGAAACTCGCGCGCCGCTCCCGAAGCACCCGGATCGGAACGAGCCCCATCTCGCGTTGGAGCTGGCCCTTGATCTCCTCGACCATGCGATCTCGAGACGCCGCATCTGTTGCAGCCTTCTCACGCGCCAGCTCGCCGGCCGTGCCGACTGCCCTGGCTTCCTCCTGCGTCACCTTTCCACGCAGCTCCGCGATCGCTTCGTTGTTGGCGGCGATCCGCCGTTCGATGCGGTCGCTGGAGAACCACGTGCCCATCGAGAAGCCGAAGCACACCATGGCTATACACAACATAACCAGACGTGCCACGCGCAGGCGCCGAAAGATTGGCATACAGGGTACCGCACGCCGCAGCAGACGGTTGTCTACCGCGCCGCGAAAACATGAGTTGTGAGGAAATCTGAATGCTGGGGGCAGCGTTCAGGAACACAACAAATGTACGACCGCTATCAACGCAAGTCAAGGATTTTGGAGTCTCTCAGAGTATGCTCCTGCTCAATGAAGCGCCTCGAGGCTCTGGCACTGGCCACGCTGCTCGCGACGGTTCCCGTCCTTGCCCAAAGCGTCGCTGCACCGGATGCACATCCCGTCTCCGGCCGTCGCTTTGCGAACGTCATGGGATGGCAGGGCGCCGAATGGCTCGAGCGATCGGAGCGTGAATTCGAGGAGGCGCCCAACAAGGCCCTCGATGCGCTCGGCGCGCTGACGGGCCTGACCGTCGCCGATGTTGGTGCGGGTTCGGGTTACTTCACAGTTCGGCTCAGCGCGCGTGTGGGTCCAAACGGACGCGTGTATGCGAACGACCTGCAACCGGAAATGCTGAAGATGCTGGCCGCCCGGCTGGCGCGCGAGAACGTCCGGAACGTCACGATGGTTCAGGGGGCTGCCGACGACGTGAAGCTGCCTCCGGCAGCCATCGACCTGGTGCTGATGGTCGATGTCTACCACGAGTGCTCGGAGCCGCAGAAAATGCTGCGTGCGATTCGGACGGCATTGAAACCGGGCGGCCGGCTCGTGCTGCTCGAATACAGAAAAGAAGACCCTGCGGTGCCGATCCGCCTCGAGCACAAGATGTCGATAGCCGAAGCGAAGCTCGAGGTCGAGGCGGAGGGATTCACCTTGTCCAAGGTGGACGACCGCCTGCCGCGTCAGCACATTCTGATCTTTGCGAAATAACACACGCGCTGTGCTGAATTAGCCCACCAAAACCCGCTGTGTGGCTGTAAGTACATGAATCCACGAGACCTACCAAGGGCATGCGAATTGCGAATCGATGCGGCGATGACAACCTTCAGCGTCGATCGCCTGCTCGAGCGGACCATGGTGGCGGGCAGCGCATTTGTGCTGCTCGGAGCCGCTGCAGCAGTCGACGACCGAGTGCGTGGCCGTGCCGGCGAGGTGTTTGCCGGCAGCGCGCTGAGCGAACTGTCAACGGCGCGCGAATACGTCGAGCGGGCCCTGCAACAGACGGCCAACACGGTGGGCTATCAGACCGGTGAACACGGCACGCTCGTGTTTTTCGTGGTCGCGGCGTCGATTCTCTTTTTCGTGATGTTGAGAACGTAGGAAGCTCTCAGCTTCAGCTTTCGGACCCCGGCCTACCACCTACCGCCTACCACCTACCGCCTACCACCTACCGCCTACTTATTTTCCGTATCGACTTCGTGTAGGCGACTCTAAAATCACGGGATGAAGACGCCGAACCGTCGCGAATTCATCAAGACCACAGCCGCCACGGCTGCAGCGCTCGCAAGCGGCCGGTTGCATTCGCAGCCGGCCGCCCAAACCATCACCGCACCCTCGGCCGATCCGCTCGTCCTCGAGCTCGCGAACGAGGCGCTCAACGCAGCGCGCAGCGGCGGCGCGTCCTATGCGGACGTCCGCGTGGGCCGCTACCGGCGCCAGACCATACAGACACGCGAGCGCCAGGTAACGTCAGTGGCCGATGATGAGTCGTATGGCATCGGCGTCCGCACATTGGTGGACGGCTGCTGGGGGTTTGCCGCGACCAGCACGATGACGCGAGCTGGCGTGCAGAACGCCGCGCGCGAAGCCGTGACGCTGTCGCGCGCCGCAAAGACGGTTCAACGGCGTCCGATTGAGCTGGCTCCGTCGACCCCGGCCGTCGGCACGTGGATGACGCCAATCCAGCGCGATCCGATCGAGGTGCCGCTCGAAGAGAAAATCGCCCTGCTCCTTCGCGCCAACGAAGCCGCACTCAAGGTCAGGAACGTACGCTTCGCCAACTCGGGCCTGCAACTGCTTCGAGAGGTGAAGACGCTGCTCACATCCGAGGGTACTAACGTCACGCAGACCTTCATTCGGGTCGGTCCCTACTTCAGCGCGACGGCGATTGCGACCGGCGACTTCCAGGAGTATGAGGAAGAGCTCGCACCGCGCGGCCAGGGATGGGAATACGTCGAATCCCTCGACATGCCTGGCAACGCCGAACGGTGGGCTTCTATCGCGGCCGAAAAGCTCTCGGCAAAAAGCGTCGAGGCCGGGCAGTATGATCTGATTCTCGAGCCGACCAACCTGTGGCTGACGATTCACGAGTCAATCGGACACCCCACGGAGCTCGACCGCGCGATCGGCCAGGAAGCCAACTACGCCGGCACCAGTTTCGTCGCCCCGCCCGAGAAGGCGATCGGAAAGCTGAAATACGGGCCCGCGTTCATGAACATACAGGCGGATCGCACGCAGGCGAACTCTCTGTCCCGCGTCGCGTGGGACGACGAGGGCGTGCCGGCGGATCAGTGGCTGGTTGTCGAGAACGGCATGTTCAAGGACTATCAAACGACGCGCGAGCAGGCGAAATGGATTCAGCACCTCACCGGCGTCGCGCGATCGCATGGCTGCTCGTTCGCAGAGTCCTGGAACGCGGTGCAATTTCAGCGGATGCCCAACATCTCGCTTCTGCCCGGCGAGCGCGACATCACGGTCGACGACATCGTCGCGGCGACGGATCGCGGCATCCTGATCCGTAATACCGGATCGTGGTCGATCGACAACCAGCGATACAACTTTCAGTTTTCCGGGCAGTCGTACCACGAAGTGCGCAACGGCAAGATCGTCGGCATGCTGCGCGATGTGGCCTACCAGAGCAACACGCCCATCTTCTGGAACTCGATGGACATGATCGGCGGCAAGTCGTCGTACTGGATGGGCGGTGCGTTCAACGACGGCAAGGGTGAACCGGCGCAGATCAATTCGGTCAGCCACGGGTGCCCCCCCTGCCGCTTCCGCAACGTGACGATCCTCAACACGGGACAGAAATCATGACGCGGGACGAAGCAAAAGCCCTTGCCGATCGCGTGCTGGCGCTGGCCAAAGGCGTCGACCAGGCCCGCGTCAACATCTCGAGCAGCTGGAGCGGCAACACGCGCTTCGCCGACGCAAGCATCAGCACGTCGGGCGGGATCACCGACGTCACTGTCGAGGTGACCGTAACCATCGGGCGCCGGCGCGCGTCCGCGTCGACCAACGTGCTGGACGATGCCAGTTTGCGCCGTACCGTCGACCTCGCAGCGCAGCTCGCCCGCCTGTCTCCGGACGACCCCGAGCTGATGCCCGAGCTCGGCCCGCAGCAGCACGTGATCGTGAACGCGTACATCGAGGACACGGCCAACCTGACGCCTGCGGCGCGCGCCGGCGCGGTGCGGCGCACCATCGACGGCGCCGGCGGCGGTCAGATCTTCTCGGCCGGATTTCTCGATGCAAGCGCCATCGCGGTGGCCGTCGCAACCAGTAACGGACTGTTTGCGTTTCATCGGACCACCGACGTGGGTCTGTCCATGACGGCCAGGACGCCAGACGGCACCGGCAGCGGATGGGCCAGCGCCGGCTCTCGCGACTGGGGAAAGATCGACCCTGCCGCGATCGGGCGCGCGGCCGCCCGGAAAGCCGAGTCGAGCCGCAACCCGCAGGCTATTGACGCGCGGCCGATGACCGCCATTCTCGAGCCACAGGCCACGAACGATCTCGTGCCTCTGCTCGCAGGTGCGCTCAGCGCGCGCGCCGCCGACGAAGGCCGCAGCGCATTTTCGAAGCCGGGCGGGGGCACACGGATCGGGGAAAAAGTGATGGACGAGCGCGTCACGCTCTTTTCAGACCCGGCGGATCCCGATCTGCTGGCGATGCCGTTCGACGTCGAGGGATTCCCGCTGAGGCGGACGGTCTGGATAGAAAAGGGCGTGCTGAGGAATCTCTCGTACACGCGCTTCTGGGCGCAACGTCAGAAGGTGCCGCCAACCGGCACCAACACCTACGACGGCAGGTCCAACGTACTCGGCGGCGGGCTGAAGATGACAGGCGGCACGAAAACAACCGACGAGCTGATTGCCGGATGCGAGCGTGGCGTGCTCGTCACCCACTTTTTCTACATTCGCTCGCTCGAACCGCGCACAGTGCTGTTCACCGGCCTGACCAGGGACGGCGCGTTTCTCATCGAGAAAGGCAAGGTCGTCGGGCCGCTCAAGAACTTTAGGTGGAACGAGAGTCCGCTGCTGATGCTCAACCGGCTCGAAGACATCGGCCGGCCCGAAGCGGTCGCCGCCGGCCGCCACATGCCCGCGCTCCGCATTCGCGACTTCAACTTCACGTCGCTGTCGGATGCGGTCTGAGCTTCGTTGTCCCAACGCAAAGGCGCAAAGACGCAGAGTTATTTCTTTGGTGTATTGAACGATCGTTCGGCCGTGTCGTTTGGATCCGTCGACGCCGGATGGTCGCGCCAGAGCCATCGCATCATTTCGGGAAGAATCGGGCCGCCCATGCGCTGTCCGTGGGTGTTCATGCCCCACGTATAGTTCAGGTCGTAGCCTTTTTCGGTCAGCGCGTCTTTGAGCCGCACGTTCTGGAGAAACCAGTCGCGGCGCGGGTCGTACGCTCCGCCCCGTCCGGTGCCGCGGTTGTCGTTACGGCCGTCTTGCAGGAAGACGCGCAGCGGCTTCTTTTCATTTTTGCGGACGATGTCGGCATAGGTGTCGCCGCCGTGATCGCCGAGATTGACGAAGCTGCCGACGATGCTGAGCACCTTGCGGAAGTCGTTCGGACGCTGCCATGCGACCGTGAAGGCCGCGATCGCGCCGGAACTGGCGCCGCCAATCCCGTGGCGCTCGGGATCTCTTGAGATGTTGTATTCCTTGTAAAGCACCGGCATCAGCTCGTCGACGATGACCCGCGCGTACTTGTCGTCGAGTGAGTTGTATTCGGTCGGCCGGTTGGTATCGCGATCGCCCCAGTTTCGCGGCGTCGGCTCCGGCTGTTCCGGCGTCCTCCCGGGATTGATGAACACGGCGATCATCGCGGGTATCTCGCGCCGGTAGATCAGATTGTCGAGCACGTTCGGCGTGCGCAGCACGCCGTCCATGTCCTTGAACGCCTGGCCGTCCTGAAACACCATCAGGCTCGCCGGAACGGTCTGCACGTACTGCGCGGGCACATACACCCAGTAGGTGTGTTGGGTACCAGGATATGCCTGGCTCGGCAGAGAAAACGGGCCGCGCACCTCGCCCGTCGGCACCCCCTCATGCGACTGAGAGTCGGGCCCGATCATGTAGTAGGCGTTCATGTCGGGGCCTTGCGGCTGCTGCGCCGGCGGCGGGGCCTGTGGTTGTGGCGCCTGTGGCTGCTGCGCTCGCATCACTGCCGCCATCATTGTCACGACCGCCACGATCGCCACGGCCCACGACTTCTTCATCGTTCCTCTCTCCTACGAGCTACCACCTACTACCTACCACCTACTTCGCGTCGTACAAATGGTTCAGCGACGGCATCGTGCTGTTCGTGAGCCGGCAGTTCAGCCCTTCCTTGCCCCAGAACTGCGGAGAGTGAAAGGTGCCGGGCACGGCGTAGATGACGTCACCCTGCTGCGCGACGATCGCGGTCTTCTCATCACCCTCGAACACCCAGCGCAACTCGCCGAGCATCACGAGCCACGCCTCGGCGGTGTCGGTGTGGAGATGTCCACGATCGCCTTTCTCCGTGGGGAAAGACGAGGGACGGTAGCCGCAGATGAAATTGCCGCGCGCCCGGTTGGCGCGGATGGCTTCCTGCGTGAAGTTCTTTTTCGTCGCGTTGCGCTTCTCGAGCTCGTAGACGTTCACGTGGTACGGCCACGGCTTGCCGCCGTTGCCTTCGTTGTAGACGTCCAGCGGATTGAGGCCGGTACTGAGCGTGACCGGAATGTATTCGATGCCCTTCGGCGCGGTTGCGGGTTTCTTCTCGAATACCGGCGTCGAAGACGGGCCCAGCGTCACTTCGTAGCGAATCGCGGGGCCTGTGCCGACGACTTCGAGCGAGTGCAGCAGCCGTTCGGGAACGAAGACATATGAGCCCTTGGTGGCATTGATCGTCTCAAACGTGCCATCCGGCTTCTCCACCTCGAAGCGAATCTCGCCCTCGAGGACGCCAAACCACGCGGCGGAGTCAGGGTACATGCGGCGTTCGTGCTTCGTGCCCGCGGGCTCCTGCACGAAAAACGACACCGAGTTGCCGTCGTCGATAACCGGCTCGCGCCAGCTCGCGTGCCCTTTGTGCTTCGCTTTCACATCGGCAATCCGCGTGACGGCCTTCATCGGCGCCTTATATTCGCGGACGATGGGCTTGGGATAGAACAGCACGCGCGGTTTCTCCTGGGCGGAGACGACCGTCGACACCAGAAGTATCAGCAACAACACGATTCGCATTCGCACCTCCCCACCACCCACGCACCCTACGCGACCCACGCGACCCACGCGACCCTATTCAAACCGCTTCGTTCCCTTTGCCGTCCACAACGCGGTCGCCTCGGGACGTGTCATATAGCGGATGAACTTCATGCCTTCCTCGAGCTTGTTCGATCGCGCCGACACAGCCGTTGACATGTCGATCCAGGCGGCGAGCTCGCGCGGAAGCGGGCCCACCAGCTCGATCTCTTTATAGGGAAGAATCTCGCAGATGGCCTGGATGGCCATGTCCCCTTCTCCGCGCGCCAGCGCCTGGCCGCCCTCGCCCTTGGTGCTGATCGGGCTATTCACGCCGGAGAATTCCGGGCGCTTGATGACGTGGTCCTCGATCACTCGCGCCACCATGCTGCCCCCAGCCGGGTTCGATCGCATCACGGCCTTCGCGCTCCGCAGCGCCGCCGCCAGTTTGTCGACAGTCGAAATGTCTGGATGGGGCGAACCCGCAGGCACCGCCAACCCCATCTCGGAACGGCCCAGCGGCGTGAAGCTCCCCTTTTTGATGCCCCCGTCGAGCGACAACGTGCTCATCAGCTCGTGCGGCAGAAAGATGACATCGGGTGCCGGGTCCAACGTCTTGATGTCGTTGACGATGCGCCCCATGCCGCTCCCTTGGATCGTGATCTTGGTGCCGGTGTCTTTCTCGTACGCGGCAGTCAGATCCCGTAGTCCACCGACGGAGATGACACCCGGCGCGATCACGATGAGCTCTCGCGGCGCCGCACCCTGCGTGCGCACACGAGCGCCTGACAACGCGACCACCGCCATGGCGGCGAAAAACAACACTTTGCGCATATGCCCCCCCCCCTACGATCCCCGCGATTCCTACGCGACCTACGCGACCCTATTTCCCAGGCAACATCACCACGCCGACGAATGACGGATTCGCACCGGCGGGCGTCGGCGCGCCGACCGGTTCGAGCGTGCCCTTGTTCTGATCGATCCGGAAGATCGTCACGCTCGCCGAATCCTGATTTGCGACCAGCATCAGCGTGCCGGTCGGATCGATCGTGAAGTTACGCGGCCGGTTGATGCCACGTGATTCGTGGCCGATAAGCGTCATCCGTCCATCGTCGCCAAGCCGGTAGATGACGATGCTGTTGTGCCCACGATTCGAGCCGTAGAGAAATCGACCGCTTTGATGGACGTGGACGTCGGCACAGGATGCCCCAACTTTATCGGCCGCGGCCGGTAACGTTGGAAGGACCTGCAGCTGAGTCAGCAGACCCGTCTTCGCGTCGTACGCAAACGCGGCCATCGTCAGATCGAGCTCGTTGATGACGTAGGCGAACTTGCCGTTAGGATGGAAGTCGAGATGACGCGGCCCGGCGCCTGCCGCTGCGGCCACCTGCGGCGGCACGTTCGGTTTCATCCGCCCGGTAGCTGGATCGAACACGAGCTGCGCGACGGCGGGACCGCCCTTGAGCGGCACGTACACGAAGCGATTACCGGGATCCGCCCTGATTTGATGGGCCATCGTTCCCAGGCCGAACTCCCGCGTATCGACCGCCGCGCCAAGCCGGCCGTCGGCGCCGATCGGAATCGACGCGATCGTGCCCTGCTTCTGATCGCCGTAGTTCGCCACCAGCAGCCACCGGCCCGTTCTGTCAGTGGACAGATGCGCCGTGATGCTTCCCATCGACGGAACGTCGTTTATCGGCGTCAACGCGCCGGTCGCCTGATTCACCGCAAACGAGCGCACCCGCCCGGGGTCGGTCTCGTTGACTGCGAACAGAAACTTCGCCGCGGGATCCAGTGCCAGGAATGACGGGTCCTGTCCGACGTTGGTGGCGTTGCCGGCAGGTGTCAGCGTGCCGCGAGCTGTGTCGAGCCGGAAGATCGTTATCTCGGGACGATACCCGGAAACGTAGACAAACGGCACGCGAGACTCCTGGGCGGCGGCGCGATCGGCCGTAAGGCCGAATACCAGCAGCATCGCAAAAACAAAGGTGTTTCGGGTCATATTGGGTGGGGCTATGATACTCTTCCCGGCATATTTCGAAAGGATTCTCCATGCGTGCAATCCGCTCAGCTCGTTTCATCCTGTGGCTCGGCTGCGTGCTGGCGTACTTCGCCGCAATCCACGCCGCCGACCGCTCGCCGGCGAATATGGCCAACGCGGCGACGACGTTTCTCTCGTCGCTGACACCCGAACAGAAGAAAGTCGCGGCGTTCGCGTTCGACAACGTCGCCGAGCGCGAGCGATTCGGCTTCGTCCCGACGGAGATGCATCCACGGGTCGGGCTCACCATCGAGAAGATGACGCCGCCGCAGCGCGAAGCCGCGCATAACCTGCTGAAATCGGGCCTCAGCCAGAAGGGCTACATGACGGCGACGTCGATCATGGAGCTCGAGAGCGTCCTGAACGCCATCGAAAATCCTCCGGGCTCCAATCCGCCGAAGCTCGAGCGCAATCCCCTGAAATACTTTGTCTGGGTGTTCGGCACGCCGAGCCCGAAGGGAACGTGGGGGTGGAAGGTCGAAGGACACCACGTGTCGCTCAACTTCACGGTGGTCAACGGCAACATGGTGGCGTCCTCGCCTCACTTCTTCGGGTCGAACCCGGCGGAAGTGATGGAGGGACCGAAGAAGGGCTTGCGTGTGCTCGGCTATGAGGAAGATCCGGGCCGCGAGCTGGTGATGTCGCTGACCGAGGCGCAGCGCGCAAAGGCGGTGTTCAACACCACCGCTCCGAACGACATCGTGACCCACAACGAAGCGGCGGTGAAGGCGATATCGCCGGCAGGCGTGGCCGCCTCCGAGATGCAGCCCAAACAACGCGAGACATTGATGCGGATCGTCGACGCATACGTCGGCGTCATGGCCCCCGACATCGCCGCCGATCGCATGGCGGCGCTCAAGAAAGCGGGCCTCGACAACATCACGTTCGCGTGGGCCGGTGAATTCGAGCGCGGCAAGAAGCACTACTACCGCGTGCAGGGACCGACGTTCCTGATCGAGTTCGACAACACCCAGAACAACGGCAATCACGTTCACTCGGTGTGGCGCGACTTCAACGGCGACTTCGGGCGGGACCTGCTCAGGGAGCACCTGACGAGCGTCAAGCACTGAGACCCTTGAACAGAAGATCAAAAGATCAGGAGGCATTCTTTGAAAAAGAATTCTTCTGATCTTCTGATCTCCTGTACTAATTTTCCTCAGCCGTTCACTCGAATCCGGAATTTCAGCACCTGCTCCGCCCCTGCCTCGACCGGCACGATGAACTGCGCCGCAAAGGCGGCGGTCTTCGTCCACTTGTGAGTCGAGCTCAGCATGCGCCAGGTGGCGGCGCCGACGGGCTCGTTCACTTCGACGGTAATCGGCGTCGACTTGCGGTTGCGCAGCGCGATGGCGTACTCGATCTCGTAGACGTTGGGAGCGATCTTCTCGAAGTCGACCTGGTTCCGCTCGCACACGACGTCGAAGGCGCTGCCAATCTTCAGATTCAGCACCTCGTCCTTCGGCGTGTGCTGAATCCGATCTTCGCCGACAAACTGAACGCCGCCGTTCGAGTCTGACTGATAGACGCGAACCGTGCCCGCGGGCATCGGCATGCCCAACCCGCCCTTTTCCTCGTTCTTGAACTGGTAGAAGACTTCGACCGAGTCCTTGATCGGCGCTCCCGGCCGCGCGCTGTTGTGGTAGTAGAACTGGTTGCCGTTGACGACGTACCGCTTCTGAACGGCGAAACCGGTGCCGGCGAGCATGCTCACCTGCTTTGTCTCGTTGTTGTTGATGGTCGTTTTGCGGCCGAGCGTGTAGAGGTGGTAGTCGGAGAAGGCTTCCTGCGCCATCGGCGCCGCTGCCGGCGCGACGCGCTCGGCCTGCATCTGGTCCGCCAGCATCCTGTTGAAATTCTGACGCACGCGGTTCAGCTCACCCGCGACCAGCTGCAGCTTGGCGTTGCGAAACGCCGTGCCGCTGCCGTTGGTCAGCGTCACCCACCCGTCGATGTCGCCCGCCTTGTCGTCGCGCGCGACGGTGAGAACGTAGTCGGCGTTCCACGACAGCTTGCCCGCCAGATACGCCGCTTCGACGCGATGCCGTGTGGCGCCCCCGTTGTCGAGCGACCAGATGAGCGTCGGGCGCGTGAAGAGTGTGTCGGGCAGCTCGGGAAATCGAATGTGATCGGCGTGAAGCCCAGTGACGATCTCGCCGTTGATCCTCCAGACCGGCTGGTTGTTGTAGCTCAGCAGGTGCGCGGTGACCTCTTCCTCGCTGGTGGTGCCGTCTACCTGGCGCATACGTACGAGCGTCACGTCGCGGCCGACGTACTTGCGCAGCAGCTTCTCGGGCTCGAGCAGATCGTATTCGTAGTTCTGCTCCAATACGCTCACCCGCGCAGGCTCGGTCAGCGAGCGGAAATGCACTGTCGCCGGGTTGACGGTCGCAGCGATGTCCATGAAGCTGAGGTCGAACGTGCCCTTCGGCATGTCAAACGTGCGCACGTCGCGGACCAATGCAATATCAGAGTTGTAGACGGTGACGTTGAGATCCACCTGATCGTCGAGGGTAGTGGTGCCTTGAGCCGCCGCCGCCTTGACCGGCTGAACACTGGCTCCACCACCGATGGCGAACATCGCCAGGGTTGCACACACCACCACAGCAAGAAATAACCTGAACATACCCGCTCCTTTGAATGGTGGGGTTCTGCCCCACTGTTCTTAGAACGGAGCCGTGGAGTTTTCTTGCACGCGGGTCCAGGTGAGGCCACCGTCAACGGTGTAAAACTCTGTCCCGCCAGACGTTCTGGCCACAGCCCGGATGTCGTCGACGGCACGAACGCTGAGGATGGCGGGAGGGTTGGCCGCGTCCGCCGCGGGAGGAGGAACCGTCTTCATCCACGTCTTGCCGCCATCGGTCGAGCGCTCGATGGCGCTGGAACCAATCAATCGCCATCGATTGAGCGGATTCGATGAGGAAATCGACTCACTCGTCGCAACTGAAACTGACTCGTTCAGCGTGAATCGTTGTGCCTGCGCCGCTTCCGGTGCCTTCGTTGCCCCTGCAAGCGAATCCGAAGCGGAGCGCCGCTCCGCCAAAGGCGCCGCTGGCGGTTCGACAGGCGCGGCAGATGGCGCCGCGGCCGGCGGTTTCATCGCCTCGTTGGCGCGGCGCTCACGAAATTCGTCGCGAAGCTGGCGTTCAACTTTCGCCTGCGGTTCCGCGTTCTGGGGAATGGGCGCTGAGTTCTGGTTCGACGTTCCCGGTTCTGGAGCCGGAGCGGGAACCAGGAGTTGGGCGCTGGTGTCGGCATCCGCGCGGGCACTAGACGCCTGGGACTCTTCTGCGGGAGCGGCAACAGGCACCGTGGAGGGACGATCGGGGACGACCACCCAAATGGCAACCGCCGTGGCGGCAGCCGCTATCGGTGCCAGCCAGCGAAACAGCCGCGCCGGCGTCCACGCGTGCCGAGCGCCCGCCGCCGGAGCCGTGCGTTCCATCGCCGCGAGAACCGCCATGCAGCGCTGACAGCTCGACGCGTGCGCTTCGACCGCGGCCGCAGCCTGCGCGTTCAGCGCGCCATCGGCCCAGGCCGCGAGCGTCTCGGCGTCGAGGCAGGCGTCCAGCGACGCCGCATCAGAGCGCCGGAGCGTATTGCCCAGCCAGTCGTCGCGATCCGGTTCGTGGCCCATTGGATCTCTCTTCATATTGAACGATCCCGTCACGATTTCTTGCGCGATTGCCAGAGGGTCCGCCTAAAGGGGGGACACTACCGATATAAGAACTACCGATATCAACAACCTGCCGACAAGCGCGACGTTCCGCAACTCCCCCGTAGTGTCCGGCTTTAGCCGGACCACCTTTGCCGGACCACCTTAGCCGAACCACCTTAGCCGGACCTTCACCCAGACCGCACATCCAGTATCTCGTCCAGATTGGTCGCCCCCGCGTCTTCGGTTGCGCATTCGAAACAACGCGCGATCTGCGCGTCGTTCAGACCGCGACCGCGCAGAAATTCTTCGACGACACCGCGAATGCGCTCGCGGGTCCGGGCGAGCTGCCGCGACGTCGTCGCCTCGTGCTCCTTCAACAATTTGCCGGTTTGCGCGAGCGTCATCTGCTGCGCGTAGTAGCAGCCGAGGCGCAGCCGATCGCGCGGCTCCAGCCGCGCCACGGCACTCTGCAGGCCGGTGCGAAGCATCTCGACAAAACGCGCGCAGTCCGGATCGCGCGGCCCCATGGCCGAACCGGCGGGCAGATCGTCGGGCAGCGGCTCAGTACGGCGGCCGGCGCGCATGCGATCGACATAACGTTGTGCGAGGACGGCGCGGAGCCAGGTCGCAAGGCTGCTGCGGCCGTGAAAATAGCGCAGGAGCGACTGGCGGGTCTCGCCGTGCTGGTCGAGGCCGTAAAGATCGCTGTAGAGCGAGTCGGCCAGCTCGCGCGCGCTGCCCGATCGATCGAGCGCGTCTGCCGCGCGGTACAGCGCCGGGCGCATCTCGAGGACGAAGTGGTCCCAGGCTGCGCTGTCGCCCAGCGCACATGCGCAGGCCAGCGCGAGATCCTCGAGGTGAAGCGAAGCCAGGTGCCGCTCTACCTCGCGCGCCACAGGCTCGGCAGCCGCGAACGTTTTCGCGCAGTTGGCCTCGAGCGCCGCGGCGAACGCCGCCTGGGGCAGGCGCCATCGATCGGCCTTCGCGGCGCGATAGAGGCGCTCCGCCATAGCGGCATCGACGCGCCTGTTCGGATCTGCACTCACGTTCGTTTATCCGGGTGTATAACTCTCAGTGCAACCATAGCCCATCGCCGGTTTTCTCCCAACGGATGACACCATGCCTACCCTTTCAACTCCGATCGGCGAGCTGCGATCTGAATACGGCGTCGTCGTCATCGGGTCTGGCTATGGCGGGGCGATCGCCGCGTACCGCATGGCGGAGAACGCGTGGCCCCGATTCGCGGATCCTCGCAACGCCCCGCTCTCGCCGGACTATTCGGTCTGCGTCCTCGAGCGTGGACTGGAACGGCAGGCCGGCGATTACCCCGAATCGTCCGCGTCGGCCATGGGCCAAATCCAGGTCGATACCAAGCGCGGCCGTTTCGGCTCTCGGTCGGGGCTTTTCGACATCCGGATCAACGACGACGTGAGCGTGCTGGTCGGCTGTGGGCTGGGAGGGACGTCTCAGATCAACGCTGGCGTCATGCTGCGGCCGCGCCCGAACATTTTCGAGGATGGCTGGCCCGAAATTCTCAGCCGGCCCGGAGCGCTCGCGCAGGAATATCAGACTGTCCAACACGGTCTCGGCGTGAACACGATTCCGCCGACCGTGCCGCTGAGCAAAGTCACGTGGCTGAAGACCGCGTCAGCACGTGTCGGCGGCCCCCCCGTAGACCGCGCACCCGTCGCGGTCTCGTTATCGACCGAGGTCGATGGCTTCAAGACGCAACGGCAGGGATGTGTGCTCTGCGGCAACTGCATCACAGGCTGCAACCATTCGGCGAAGAATACCGTGCCGATGAACTTCCTCGCAGGCGCTGCCAATCTGGGCGCTGCCATCTTCTGCGGCATGCACGTGCAGGCGATCGAACCATCGGGCGGCCAATGGCTGCTGCACGTTCGAATCGATGACCCGTCTTTGGCGGCGTTCGGTTCGCCCGAGATGACGATTCGCGCGCGCATGGTGTTTCTGTCGGCCGGCACACTGGGGTCGACGGAAATTCTGCTGCGTTCGCGAAACCGCTTCCAGCTCCCGCTCTCACAACAGCTCGGACACCACTTCTCCTGCAACGGCGATGCGATCGCGTTCGGATACAACTGTCCCGAAACTGTCGACGGCTTCGGTTACGCCGCACGCATTCCGGATGAGCCCTCGGTCGGACCAACGATTGCGGCAACGCTTGACGACCGGCCAGAGGGCGGCGCGCTCATACAGGAAGGCGCCATTCCCGGATCACTGGGGCTGATCCTCCGCTTCCTCGCCCCTCTCATGGCGCGACTCAGCCAGTTCCCGATGGGCCGCGTGGCTGGAACGAAGCAGCAGATCTGGCGCGAGATCGACAGCATGATTCGCGGGCCGCATCATGGCGCGCTGCTGCGTACCCAGACATTCCTCGCGATGGCCGAAGATGACGGAAACGGCCAGATGGGGCTCGCGCAGGACCGGCTCCGCATCAAGTGGAACGGCGCGGGGAAGCAGCACATATACACGACAATCTCCAAGCGCTTCTCAGAACTGACGCGCGCGATGGGTGGACGGTATGTGATCAATCCGTTCTGGAGCCGGCTGTTCGGCCGCCGGCTGATGACGGTGCATCCGCTAGGCGGATGCCGCCTCGCAGACGACTCGGCCGACGGCGTCGTCAACGCCGACGGGCAGGTCTTCGCCAGCGAGTCAGGCAAAGGGGTTCACGAGGGGCTCTACGTCTGCGACGGCTCGATCATCCCTCGCCCGCTCGGCACCAATCCCGCACTCACCATCGCGGCGCTCGCCGAGCGCATCGCCACAAAGGCCGCCGCTCACGGAACTCCCGGCGTGGAGCCGCAAACCGCCCAACCCGGGCGCGTCGATCGATCCGTTCGAGGCATTCGATACGCAGAGCGGCTGCGCGGGCACGTGTCGTCGGCAAAGTCCGAGCGATTCGAGCTCGTGCTGCAAATCTCGGCGGAGGACATCGATCGCCTCATCGAAGAACCCGATCACGAAACGCGTCTCATAGGCGTGGCACATGTTCCCGACGCCGAAGACCCCGGCGCCCGGCGGCTGACGATATCTGAAGGCACGCTACGTGTGCTGGTCGACGATGAGCGGTACGTGCAGACGAAGTTGCTGATTTACCAGATGAAGCTGACGTCGGACAACGGTAACCACCTTTGGCTCCGCGGGCACAAGACGGTGAGTTACGACACGCTGAAGAAACATCCGTGGCTGGCCGTTACACAGGTGCCGTTCGTCGTCTTCGAGCAGGAGCCTCCACTGCCGGCTAACGTCCCGCACGCCGAGAACCAGCCATACGGCGGATGCCATGTGGTCGAGCTCTGGGACAGGACGCGCGACGTCGCGCTCGTCCTGAAGGAACAGCACGTGGTGGCTGCGGGTGTGGTGTCGAACGGCATTGCCGATGCCGTCCGCATGGTGCTGAGCGTGCGCGTATCGCACGAACGCCGCTTCGTGCGGCGCCTTCGCGCGAAATTGCGCTACGGCTGGTGGTTCCTGGACGCGTTGATTCAAGCGCGGGTGTGGCCGATCAGGCGCACGCGCCGGATCAATCCTCTCGTAGAGCCGGAAGGATTGGAGCCCGCGAAAGACCGCCTGCCCTTCAGCATCAAGGACCCGAGGTCTCCGGCGCGCCCACGATATGAGGTCAGCCGGTACAAAGCCCTCAAGGGCCCTCGGCCCGGCCGGCGGCCGGTCATGCTCGCACCTGGATTCGGCATGTCGACCTATGCGTTCCAGGCGGCGGGCGACGCATCAATTGCGGAGTACCTTCACGCCCGCGGCTACGATGTGTGGCTGTTCGATTATCGCGGCAGCGACAAGCTGGATGTGTCGCTCGACCAGTTCGATCTCGACGTGCTGGCAAAGAGCGACTTTCCCGACGCCATCAAAGTTGTCAGCGAACATACCGGGCAGCCAGTGCAGATGATCGCGCACTGTGTCGCTTCGCTCACCATGCAGATGGCGCTCCTGGAGGGCACGATTGGTCGCGAGCACCTTCACTCGGTGCTGCTGTCGCAATCGTACGCATTCCTCGACCATCCGTTTTTCAACCGCCTCAAGGCGAAGCTCCGTCTCCCGGACGTGCTGGCGTATCTGAGATTCAGGCCAGTCCTGACCGCGGACTACGATCTCCGTTCGAGCGTGCCGACGATGCTGCTCGATCGCCTGCTGCACTTCTACCCAAGCCGGGAGCGGTGTCACGACGGCGTATGCCGTCGTCTGCTGTTGATGTACGGCGAAGTCGTCCGGCACGACCAGCTCGACAAGAGCACCCACGAAAGCATCTATCACCTGTTCGATCGCGCAAACCTGACGACGTTCAAGCATCTTGCGAAGATGATCGCCCGTGGCAAGCTCGTCGACCGCTTCGGTAGAGATGTGTACCTCCAGCCGGCCAACGGCAAGAACATCAGGGTGCCGCTTACGCTGCTTCAGGGCATGGCCAACGGGTTATTCAGACCGGCGGGTATGAGGCGAACTCACACGTGGCTCGTCGAGCACGGCGGCTTCGGAACCCCGGCGCAAAACGCTGAACAATTCACGCGGTTGGAGATTGACGGCTACGGCCATCTGGACAACTTCATCGGCAAGCACGCACGCCGCGACGTGTTTGAAAAAGTAGCGAATGCGTTGGAGGCGATGGACGCGAAGGTCAGACGATCGGCCGCGGACGACCACGCCGCGTAATCGTTAAAGGTCCTTCGATCAGGTGAGGCAACAACACCCGATCGGTAGGCTCGTAGTACGGCTCGTGGTCCTCGCGCTCCCTCGCGTAGCGCCACTTGCGCGGCGTGCGCCGTAGCCCGATCGGATAGATCTTCAGCGACCCGTCCGGAAGAACGTGAATGCGCAGGAAATTCCGATAATGGAAGATGCTGAGTGACGCGAAGACTTCATTGGTGTGCCATCCGAGGACCATGTCCGACAGAGTTAGATAGATACCCACCAGCGTTGCTCCGGCGAAGCCGCCGATCAGAATGACGCTTACCGCAAACACCACACCGCCGGCGTTGTCGAATGGCAGCATCGCCGCGATACGGTCGGGCCATGCCCACTGGTAAATCTCCCTGGCAACCAGCAGGGCCAGCACCATGTGCAGGAAGCCGTGAAGCAGTCCCCACACCACCGTCAAGACACGGGATTGAGATCGATTGGCGGCCGCCGCGAGCGTGACGGCACTCGCGAGCATCGTCGCGGCAACCACGAACGCGACGGTCACCGACGGACTGAGCGTGAGATTGACGGGGAACCACATCAAGTCTCTCAGGGAGAGCGTCAGCGGATCGACTTTGCCCCGCCTCAGAGCCCACACAAACAGCCAGTACAGCAGACCGACAAACACCGCAAACGGCCAGTTCGCCGGACGCAGCGCCAGCAGCATGCCGCGAAGCGCGAGCAGGCGGGAATCCTTGCGGCTGGGATATGGATGGCCGGCAGCTCGAAACGCATCCTCGGGTTTCGGCCCGGTGCCTGCTGCCACACCCACAGGATCAGATTCGTGCGCACGCGCCCACAGGTCTGGCACTTGAGACGGCAGCTGATGCGTCCCGGATAAGTACGCGCCGCCGCCACCTGCGGTGATCAGCTGATCTCCTCCCGAATTCTCGTACCGGCTGTAGTGGTGCATGTCACCGGCGAGAATCACACGAACGCAACCTTTGTTCCTCTCAACCTCACGCACGAAAAAGCTGAGGTTGCGGTGAGCCTCCGTCACCGCTCCCGTGCCTTCGAGCCACGCGGGCTTCGCCGTGCACAAAATGATGTTGTCGTGCTCTTGAAACGTGTGGCCGGATGTGCCGCGCTCGCCGCGCAGGATGCTATGAAAATACGCCTGCTGCGGCGGATCGATGCGCGTATCGAGCGCGATGTCGATACCCCACAGCCACCACCCCGGCGTCAGCCGCACGGCGAAGTAACTGCGGCGCTGCGCGAGAAACCAGCCGCCGATCCTGCCGCCCTGGCAGAACTCCCGGACAAAATTCGTAAGGCCGTCGTACCAGTCGTGATTGCCAGGAATCGCGAAAAGATTGGGCGCCGGATTCTCATCCAATTCTGATCGCGGATCCGGTGGCGGATCAGGCCACCCCGGCAGCGCGCCGATCAGCGCCGACCGTAACTTCCGGCGATAGGCGTCGCGCGACGGCGTGGGATACACGAGATCCCCACCCAGGACCAGCCAGGACGCGGCTGGAAGCGGCTCGCCGACATGCCCGCGCGGTGTCAACTTCGGCGTGACGATGAGCTTCGAGACGGCGAAGGTGGCGTTCCACGAGTCGCCGACGTCGGCGACGTAGTCAATCCAAATGCCCTCTCTCAGAAACCGCGGCGACAGTTCGGCATCGTAGGTCGACAGCGGAATGAGCGAGCTGACGGGATAGCATTCGCGAGGCACAGGAAGTTGATCGAG
>Ga0184625_10000079_pt1 | contig 25437 bp, 28 predicted proteins | sample PLM3_30_b1_FD_133151 | JGI IMG/M metagenome (GOLD analysis project Ga0184625, IMG submission 133151) | Groundwater sediment microbial communities from an aquifer in East River, Colorado, USA - PLM3_30_b1 | ecosystem: Environmental > Terrestrial > Soil > Riparian zone | place: USA: East River... | reverse complement strand
GTGAAACGCGATGCTCAAGACGAAGAGCAGTCGTCGCTGCTCGACGTGCTGGACAGCGTGCTCAATCGCGGCGCCGTGCTGACTGGCGACATCGTCCTCGGCGTCGCAGACGTCGATCTGATTTACGTGAAGCTTTCGGTGCTGGTGGCTGCGCTCGACAAAGTGACCAGGCGCGACCCTATCTTCAAGCCCATTGCGGCCGGACCGCGGAAGGGCCTCAAACGCGCCTCGACTCGCGGCCGTCAGCGCACGAAGAAACGCTGACCTGCACGGGCGTGCGGCATTCCGGTATCGATCGTGCACACCTTGGTGCATGACCGAATACAAACATACTCCCGAGAAGCCCAAATCTGATCCGCGCGATCGCGAGCCCGCCGACGAGGCGCCCGCGACGCCGACCGACGAACCCAGTCCCGTGCCTGTCCAGGATCCTCCTGTCAGCGAACCGAGCGCCCCGTACACCGTGACCAAAGAGGACATCCAGCCCGACGCGCTGTAGCGGTTTAGGACGATCGCGTGCTTTGTCGGCAGGGTATACGGTGGCACACACCGTGCTTTGTCAGGTCACAGGGAACTTATTACGGAGGTGCGCGGATGTTGTGGACAATTTTTCTCGTATTAGTGGTGCTGTGGATGCTCGGTGTCGTGAGCTCGTACACGCTGGGCGGTTTCATCCACGTTCTGCTCGTGCTGGCAATCGTCGCACTGCTCGTACAGCTTATTCAGGGACGGCGGGTCGTCTAACGCGCGAGGTCGTGCGCGCGCGGGCATCCCGCTCCGGTCGGTAAAGGAGATTGGTGTGGACCAAGAAACGCAGCTGTCGAAAGTACTGGCGGGCGCGGCCATCGGTGCGGGCTTTGCTTTTCTTTTCCTGACGGCCAGAGGGCACCGGCTTCTCGATAGTGCCGAGCCGTGGCTGGACAATGTGATACGCGACCTTCAACGGTTACGGAATGCCGCAGGAAAAGCGCGAGAGGCAGTAGATGAAGGACGCCGATCGTTCAGCGCAGTGTCCGAAGCCATTCCATTTGGCCACGCGAAAGAGAAGGACTGGGCCAAAGGGCCGCATCACTGAATACTGTAACTAGAGATCTCTAGATCTAGGCATCTAGAGATCTCTAGTTACATCCCGTTTACTCCTCCACGTCCTCGTCGTCTACTTCGCTGTCGTCGGCATCCACGTCTTCGTCATCTTCAAAATCCTCGTCATCGTCCGCCATTTCCAATTCATCGTCCTGATCCTGCGGGACCGATGCGCGCGGTTCGTTCGTGCCTGGATCGTTCGATTTCTGGGCCATTGCGATACCTCCGCGCGCTGGTACGCAAGAACGCTGCCCTGACACGTACGGGAACACGGATTGCTCCATCACTGACGGGGGATTCAATGTTGAAGGGTGCGGCGATCTTCCTGCTCGTAGGACTGGTAGCGGCGCTGTTAGGGTTTACGACCATCGCGGGGGCGTCGTTCGCGATTGCGAAGGTCCTCGCGGGCATATTTCTGTTCGTGTTCCTGATGCTGCTCGTCCTCGCGCTGTTTGCCACGCGCGCCGCGTGATGCGCGGCGGGAGGCGCCGTGTAGGCGTTCGTGAGAGACTTGAAAAAAGTCCGGGCAAGACTGAGAACAGGAGGCTAAAACTCCTAGCCTCCTGTTTGGTGCAGATGTTTTAGAACTTGAACGCCGCGCCGACGTCCCACTTCCAGAAGTTCAAATCGCCGAGATTGAAATCGACTCCGCCGCTGGGGTTGTCATCGTTCAGCGTGCGGAAGTAGCGCACGTCGGCGCGAACACCGACGTGCTCGCTGAAGAACGCCATCACGCCGCCACCGAAGTTGACGGCAAAATCATTCGAGTTCACGCGATCGAAGAACTGCGATTCCTGGGACGTGATCCGGAACAGGCCGGCGCCGCCGGTGATGTACGGACGAACATGACCAGCCTGATCGCTGCTGCCGATAGGAATCCCGACAATCAGATTGCCCATGAGACTCATTTGAGCGATGTCGTCGTTCGCCACCGACGCGGAGACGAACTGAGGGGCATAGTTGAAGCCGAACTCGGCGCCGAAGACGCCGCCGCCCATGAACGCGGCGGACCCGCCGAATGCCGTCCTGCTCCCGGAGAGGTCTCCGCCGAACAGCGAACCGACATACGGCGTCAACACGACATCGGCACGCGCCGGAGCCGCCGGCACGAGAGTGAGCATCGCGAGGAGTGCTGCTGCTGCGAATCGAAATTTCATGACTTGTGATCCTCCATCTATGTATTAACGATCCCGATCGAACCGCGGTTTGTTGCCGGCCTTTTTCGGATCCACGGCCGTCTCCTCCGCTTCTTCGTTCTGAGCCTTCCGGATGTTCTCGTTGGCCTCGCGGAGATCCTTGGTTTCGCCTTTACCAGAGTTTTGCTGGCTCTTGTCCTTTGAGTTCACGTCCGCCTCCTACTGGGTGATTAACAACGCGTTCGCGACGCTCTTCACGCCCGGAACGTTCATCGCCAGGTCATTCATCCTGCGGCGCTCTTCTTCCGTTCCCACCGTGCCGCTGACGCTCACGTCGCCGTTCGCGACGATGAAACTGATTCGTCGATTTTTCAGATCCGCATCGCGGGAAATAGCGAGGTTGAGGTCGCGGCGGATGCCCTTGTCGATCGGGCTGTCAGGAACGGCCACCGGCGCCGCAGGTCCGGCCGAGCTGACAGGCGCGCTCACGGGCGCGGGCGCATCGATTTGGGCCGGTAGCTCTGCGTTGCGCTCCTGTGTCGCAGTGCTTGCACCGCAGCCGATGCAGACCCCGATAACAGCGAGCGAGCCGATGACGATCGATGAGCGCACCATTCTGTTGATACAAGTAGCAAACTCCGGTCCTTAGGAGGCAGCCGCACACCTCGTCTATGTCAGCGGATTGCGAAGATGTCGCGAAATTGTTCGGAAATCCTTGAACGGTGTGCGGCATTCACCCTCGAGCGGTCTGGCACGTGACTTGTAGTAATGCAGCGGAGATCAATCTGTCCTTTAAGGAGGGGCCGGCAATGTACGAACCACATTACGAGGAAGAAACAGGCGGCGGCGGTTTTCTCATCGGCTTGCTGTGCGGAACGGCGCTGGGCGCTGCCATTGGGTTGATGTTCGCGCCCAAGGCTGGCAACGAGTTCCGTCAGAGGCTGTACGAATCAACCGGCGACATCCGACGCAAGGCCTACGAGACCTACGACCAGGCGAGCGAACAGGTGAACAACATGGTGTCGAAGGGCCGTCAGGCTGTCGACCGCGGGCGCGAGGCGTTCGACAACGCCAGACAGTCCGCAGCCGGACAGACGACCGGCGGCAACGGGACGACCTCCGATTTCGGCACCAGCCAGAGCCGATCTGGAGTCTCAGACTTCAACAGCACTCGAACCACGGGCGGCGCGTAAGCGCCGCCTCGCGCAACAGGCCACGAGGGCAGAGGGCAGAGGGCGAACGAGGCTCTTTGCTCTCGCTCCGACCTCCCGCCTTTGGTTTCAATGACTTACCGTCCATTTTCTGTACGGCATAGCCCGTGCATTTTGGCCACCGTCCGCTTGAATCAATGCCAAATTTAGTATTGATTCAATACATTGTGTAGTTTATTAATACATAATAGAGTTGGAGAGTGAATCAAATGGCGACCCGAGTACTGATCATCGATGACGATCGGGATACCGCTGACTTCCTGAAACTGTTGGTCGAGCCCAGAGGCGACCTGGCCAGGACGGCATCCGACGCTGCACAGGCTCGGGAGATTCTTCGCTCATGGCGGCCAGAAGTCGTCCTGATGGATCTGGTGCTGCCTGACGCGGACGGGATCGATCTGTTGAGGGACTTCAAAGAGGCCAGCCCGGAAACGCAGGTCATCATGGTCACCGGCTACGGCAGCGTGCCGAAGGCCGTCGAGGCGATGAAGGCCGGGGCGTTCAGCTTCATCGAAAAGCCGGTCGACGCCGACGTGCTGCTGGTGATGCTCGACAAGGCCGCTGAGAAGCTTCAGCTTTCAGCAGAGAACAAGCGCCTCAAGGAAGAACTGCGCGATCACACCAGCTTCGCCAATATCGTGGCGCGCAGCGACAAGATGCGCCAGTTGTTCCATCTCATCAAATCCGTCGCCCCGACCGATGCCAGTGTCCTGATTCACGGCGAAAACGGCACCGGCAAAGAGCTGGTCGCGAGCGCCATCCACGAGCACAGCAAACGCAAGAAGGGCCCGTTCATCAAGATCAACTGCGCGGCGCTTCCGAGCGAGCTGATCGAATCGGAGCTGTTCGGACACAAGCGCGGCGCATTTACCGGCGCAGTGTCGGACAAGACCGGTCTGATGGAGCTGGCCGACGGCGGTTCACTGCTCCTGGACGAAATCGGCGAGATGCCGGCCGCCCTGCAGGTGAAGCTGCTTCGCGTGCTGCAGGACCGCGAGTTCCGGCCGGTTGGCGGCAGTCGTGTGATTCAGCCGAATTTCAGGCTCATCTGCGCGACCAACATCAATCTCGATGCGGCGCTCGGCGAGGGAAAGCTGCGCGAAGATCTGTATTTCCGCATCAACACCGTCACGCTGGCGATTCCGGCGCTCCGCGATCGCACTGAAGACATCCTCCTGCTCGCCGAGTACTTCCTCGATCGCTTCTCCGGCCAGCATCAGCGCAACATTCGATCGATCAAGCCGGAGGCGGCGAAGGCGCTACTGCGCTATCGCTGGCCGGGCAACGTGCGCGAGCTCGAGCATGTCATCGAGCGCGCCGTCATCGTCGCCGAGGGGACCGACATCACGGTCGAGGATCTGCCGCCGACCATTCGCGATGCCGAACGGCTGCCGAATCAGACCGGCTTCGTCATTCCTCCACACCACACGCTGGAGGAAATCGAGAAGCTCGCGATTTTGCAGACGCTCGAGCGCACACGCGGCAACAAGCGCAAGGCCGCCAGCATTCTTGGCGTCTATCGCCCGACGCTTTACAACAAGCTGAAGAAGTACAACCTGATCGAAACGCAGGAGCGGCCGCCGCGCGTGCCGCAGGCTCCGGCAGCGCCGGCGCCGGTCGTGCCCGCGCCGCCGGTCTTCAAGCCGCCGGTGCCGGAGGCATGACGAGGAAGGCCGGCAGTTAGTCGCCGGTGATAGCGTGAGTCGGCGTTCGAGGCAAAGAATACGAAGGCCGGCGCGATCTCTTCTGGTTGCGCCGGCCTTTTCATCGGTATCGATCGATTTCTGGGTGCGGGGGAGAAAGGGTGGATGGGGGTGCGGTTTCGTACGAGCTATAGGACCTCCATCCGGATGGTCGCACGACTCGCGCCGCGATATACTCGCTGGCCTTAGCAGACCCCTATGCCTAACGATTCCATTCAAGTCGGTCATGCGCGTGCAAGCGGCCTGGTCGACGTGCTCGACCGGGTCCTCGACAAGGGCCTCGTCATCGCCGGCGATATCAAGATTTCGATCGCCGAAGTCGAGCTGCTCACTATCCGTATTCGATTGATGGTGTGCTCCATCGACAAAGCCGAACAGATCGGACTCGACTGGTGGCGTCACGATCGCCATTTGTCGATGGGCAATGACGAGATGGCCATCGAGAACGAACAGCTCAAGGAACGGATTCGCCGGCTCGAGCGTCAGCTCGAAGCCGCGCCGGGTACTGCCCAGCGGGCGCCGAAGCTGCGCGCGAAGCGGTTGGATCGACGATAGAGGACTGCAGATTTGCGATTCCGAAGCTCAGATTTCTGGAGGCATGTGAATGGCCGTTGAACGCGCCGCGGGCGGCTCAAGTCTTATCGACGTTCTCGATCGAGTACTCGACAAAGGCATCGTCATCGATGCCTGGGTGCGCGTCTCACTCGTCGGCATCGACCTCATCACCGTCGAGGCGCGCGTCGTGGTCGCGTCCATCGACACGTATTTGAAATATTCGGAAGCCGTTGGACAGTCGGTCCCGGTCGCGCGGCCGGCGCTCGAATCGCGCCCCTATGACGATCTCGTCGCCGAGAACCAGGCGCTGCGGGCGGAGCTCAGTGCAGGCGGCGCGCCGGCAGGTGCGGTCCGTCAGCGCGTGACCACCCGGCGCCGTGTTCCGCGCTCGTAATGCTTGATGGCGATGGCCCGGCGCTCCCTGGGTGTAGCGGCACGCCAGACGGCGTCCGCCGAAGCAAAATTGGCGCTGCTCGAGGATTTGCAGCGGTGCGGCGATCCCGCCGCGGCGGCCCAAAGCGTAGCTGAGTGGCTGCTCGCCCACTCGGGCGCTGAACGTACTATTTTCGTCGCGCCCGATCACGCGCGCGGCACGCTTGCCGGCATCGCAGGAGCCGGCGTCCCGGCCCGGCAGCTGAAGAAGGTCGCAGTCCCGCTCGACGATTCCACTCATCCTCTCGTGAACGCGCTGACCAATGGGTCCGCCGTTTCCTTTCACGTCCCTCAAGATGCCCGCATGAGCGTCTTTGGCGACGCGCCCTTTACTTCGGTGAAAGTCGGGGGGTTGGGCGAGGATCCGGCGTTCGGGTTGCTGCTGATCAGCCCCGCGACGGACATGCCGGCGGCGAGCGTCACCTGGGTGGCGAACGCACTGGGCCGGTGCCTTGAAAACGCCGGCGGCTCCGCCGCCGGCTTCGGCGAGGAGGACCCTCGGGTGCGGCGCGAGCACGCGCTGCTCTTCAGCATCATCAACGCCGCGACCGACCCGATTTTGTTCACCAACATGGAAGGTCAGCTGATTATCGCCAACGCGCGCGCAGAAATGCTGTTCACCGCGCCGGACGATGTGAGTGAAGGCCGCCGGCGCGCCGTGCAGCTGAACAACATGTTCTTTTCCGCCGCTCTCTCGCGCACGGCGCTGGGCGAGGGCGAGGCGGGTCGCCGCGAGCTCCTGTTGGTCGATCCGACGGAAGGATCGGATCTGCTCTTCGAGCTGCTCAGCACGCTCGTCAGCGATCCGCGCGAAGGCACCGGCGTTGTCTCCATTCTGCGCAACATCACCGACCTCAGGATGGCGACGCGGCAGATTGACGAGAACTACGTCAAGCTGCGCGCGGCCGAGGCCGAGGTCCGTGCCGAACGCGACCGCCTGAACCTGCTGATCGATTCGGTCGCCGATCCGATCATCGTGACCGATCAGGAAGGCGAGATCTCGCTGATGAACAACCCGGCCGAGCGCCTGTTTACGGTGGTGCAAGGCTCAGGCGAGGATGCGCAACGCATCGTGCGGGCAAACGACGCGCACTTCACCTCGTTCGTCTCAGGACTGCTGTCGACCGGGTGGGAGACGACGCGCCGCGGCGAGATTGCGCTGGTGGATCCGAACACGGGAAAGCTGGTTCCTGTCGAGGCCCTCGCCGCCAAGATGCTGTCCGATATCGGCGAGCTGACGGCCATTGTCACGATCCTGCACGACCGCACCGAAGCCATCGAGCGCAACCAGTTGTACGAGCAGTTGAAGCTCGCATCAGAGGAGCTCGAAGGGAAAGTGCGCGAAGCGACCGGAGAGCTCGCGAATCAGAACGAGCTGCTGCGGCGGCAGGCGCTCGAGCTGGAGCAGGCATCGGCCGCCAAGTCGCAGTTCCTTGCCAACGTGTCACACGAGCTGCGGACGCCTCTCAATGCCATCCTTGGGTACGCGGCGATGACGATCCAGGGTGTGTCGGGTGAGCTCAGCGCGCCGCAGCGGCGGAACCTGTCGCGCATCGACGCGAACGCGCGACACCTGCTCACGCTGATCAACGAGATTCTCGACATCACGCGGATCGAAGCCGGACGCATGCCCATACAGGTGGTGGCGTTCAACCTGCCCGAGCTGGTGCGCGAAGTGACGACCGAGCTCGAGCCCATCATCGCCAAGTCGGGCCTGCAGGTGATCTGCAAACTGCCGTCGGACGTGCCGACGCTGCGGACCGATCGCCAGAAGGTGAAGCAGATCCTCGTGAATCTTCTGAGTAACGCGCTCAAGTTCACCCCGAAGGGAAGCATCACGATCAAGACCCAGCTGTCCGGGAAGCACGCGGTATCGATCGCGGTCATCGACACGGGCATTGGCATTCCCAAGGGCGATCAGGTGAAAATCTTCGAAGACTTCCGTCAGGTCGATCAGACACCCCGGCGGGCGTATGGTGGGACGGGTCTTGGGTTGTCGATTTGCCGGCGGTTGACCACGATGTTGCGAGGCACGTTGAAGGTGGAAAGCAAGCTGGACCACGGGTCTGCATTTACGCTGCTGCTGCCGACCAATTTGCGGAAGTAGTCGCGCTGTTCAACCACCTCTTAAGGAAATGATGAAGGACGCGATGGCGACAAAAAACAAGAGCGAGCCGCTGGTGCTGGTCGTCGACGATTTTGCCGACGCGCGCGAAATGTACGGCGAGTACCTGAAGTTCTGTGGTTTCAGAGTCGCCGAAGCGCAGAACGGCGTCGAGGCGATCGACAAGGCGAAGCGGCTCAAGCCGGACCTGATTCTGATGGACTTGTCGATGCCGGTGGTCGATGGGTGGGAAGCCACGCGCCGTCTCAAAGCCGATGCGTCGACGAAAGCGATACCGGTTGTGGCACTCACGGGCCACGCGATGGCGGGCCATTCCGAGAGTGCCAAGAGCGCGGGCTGCGACGTCGTCATCACCAAGCCGTGCCTGCCGCACGATCTGATCAAGGAAATCAAGAAAGTGATCGGCACGCCCGCCGCCAAGGACGGGAAAGCGAAACGCACCAGCGCGTGAAGACCCGCCTTCGCTCGAAGAAACGCAAGCGAGCTACCGCCCGCCTTCGCAAGGCTTCGGCGAGGTCACGCCAGAGTTCGCTTGAATCTGGCGAACGACGGCGGACGAGGCAAGCGAGCGGGAGTGCGCGCAAGCGCCCTGTCCAACGATCCTCACGATCCATGCGTGCCCCACGTTCCCGACGTGCGCCTGCGTTGCGCTGGAACCCCGATCCAGATGACGTGCAGCGCTCGGTCGTCAAGCTCGTCTTGAGCTTGATCGAATTTATCCGCAAGCTGATGGAGCGCCAGGCCATCAGGCGCCTCGAAGAAAAAACCCTCACACCAGCGGAAATCGAGAACGTCGGCATCGCCCTGATGAAGCTGGAGAAAACAGTGTTCGACATTGCCAAACGCTTCAAGCTGGACCCGAAGGACCTGAATATCGACCTCGGCCCCATCGGGCGTTTGCATTAAGTCCGGTCAGATCGTCCGAACTCCATACAACCAGAAGACTAAAAGAACCATGCGCATTGCCTTTTCGAAAAGGGGCATGCGAGTTGCTGTAGAGAAAGCATGGTTCGAGGGACGGCACTTCTTTTCGGGTTTAGCTGCCTGTTAGCCCTGACCGCAGAGAAGGTCGTAGGCGCCGGGGGGACTGCCGCTCCGACGTCGACCTCGGAATACGCAGCCGTCGAACGTTTTCTCGCTGATATTGAGAAGCCGCCGGTGGCTTACAAGGCGCGACGGCGCCTCGATGCGTCGAGCGCCAAGCTGAAAGAATCCGCGTGGATGGAAGTGATCACCGAATTCGATCCGGCCGCGGGCTTCACCTATACCATCGTCGCGCAGGGCGGCTCCGAGCGGATCCAGGGTCGCGTCCTGAAAGCGGTACTCGAAGCGGAACGCCAAAATACGACGGACGCCGAGTGGCGCAAAGTGAATCTGTCGCGCGCAAACTATCAATTCGATTTTGGCGGCCAAGCCGGAGACGGCATGCTGAAAATGCAGCTGACGCCTCGGCGCCGTGACTCCCGCCTCGTTCTTGGATCTGCTCTCGTCACCGCGCCGTCCGGGAATCTCGTTCGCGTCGAAGGACGACTCTCGAAGTCGCCGTCCATATGGGTGCGCTGGGTCGAAGTGTCCCGCAGTTACGCGCCAATCGCCGGCGCGATGATGCCGGTGGCCATCGAATCCACCGCGGACGTCCGTATCGCCGGGATGTCGACATTTTCGATGACCTACGACTACAACATGGTCGACGGTCAAGCGGTAAACGCCTCACCCCAATTGCTCGCCAGCCGTTAGCGTTCGCGTCGCCCGCAGCCTTCCCTTCGCCCTCTGCCGTCGCGCCTTTGCCTCCGCGCCTTTGTCCTATGCTAGAGGGGTGGCGGGTATCCAGTTTTTCCTGAACGGCAGATCCGTGCGTGTCGAGGGCCCACCGGCCCAGATGACGCTGCTGGATTTCATCCGTGTCCACGGGCTGACAGGTGCGAAAGAAGGATGCGCCGAAGGGGAGTGCGGTGCCTGCGCGGTGGCGCTGGTCGAGCCCGATGGGGCCGGCAGCCGTTATCGTGTCGTGAACAGCTGCCTCATGTTCCTGCCGATGGCGGCGGGCCGAGAAATTTTTACCGTCGAAGGACTCGTCGTCGACGGGGAAATGAGTGAAGCGCAGTCTGCCATGGCGTCAGCAGGCGGCTCGCAGTGCGGTTACTGCACCCCGGGTTTTGTCGTCAGCTTGTTCGCCGAGCACTATCGTCGCAATCGAGTCGGACCCTGCGACACGGCCGCCCTCGCCGGCAATCTTTGCCGGTGCACCGGCTATCGGCCGATTCTCGATGCGGCGCGCTCGCTCGGGACGGCGCCAGCCGACGAGTTTCGTCGACGTTTGGACCTACCCACGCCAGAGCTCGACACGATTTCGATTCGCGGGTTTTCCAGGCCCGGCAGCGTTGACGAATGCCTCTCCCTGCTGCGCGACGATCCGGACGCGAAACTCGTGGCTGGCGCAACCGATCTGGGGGTCGAATCCAATCTCGCGGGTCGCAGATGGTCACATCTGGTCAGCGTTGAAGCCATTCAGGAGCTGCGGGAGTATTCCAGTACGGCCACGGGCGTCACCATTGGCGCGGCGCTGACGCTGAATGAGGTGGGCGAGCGTTGGACGGATGCGCCCGATGCTTTCCGCGAGTGGCTGTCATTGTTCGCGTCGCCGCTGATACGCAATCGCGCCACTATCGGAGGGAATCTTGCGACCGCGTCGCCTATCGGCGACGCCGCGCCGCTGCTTCTCGCGCTCGACGCGACCGTTCAGGTTGCGGGATTGTCTGCGCGGCGGTCGATACCTCTCTCGACTTTCTTCACCGGATATCGCAAGACGGCTCTCGCTCCGGGCGAGCTCATTACTGCTGTCGAAATTCCAAAGCCGTTTCCCGATTCTCTCCGTTTCTACAAAGTCGCCAAGCGCCGGCTGGATGACATCAGCACGGTGGCCGCGGCGATCGCGCTCGACCTCGGTCCGCACGGTGTCGTCCGGCGCGCCCGCTTTGCGTTCGGCGGTGTGGCGGCGACGCCGACCACCGTGGCCGAGGCCGAAGCTGCCGTTGCGAATCAAGTCTGGAACGATGCGGCGGTCGAGCGTGTTCAGGCAAGTTTGGAACGCAGCCTGACACCGATGTCCGACCATCGCGGATCAAAGGAGTATCGACTCGAAGTGTCGAAGTCTCTGATCGAGAAGTTTCAATGGGAGCAGTCGCGGTGACGATCGCTGGCACGCCTGTTCCGCACGAGAGCGCGCGCGGGCACGTGACGGGTGAAGCCCTGTACGTCGACGATCTGTGCGGCAGGTACCCCAACCTCCTTCATGCGTGGCCGGTCTGTGCCCCCTACGCGCACGCATTCGTGACCGAGCTCGACACGTTGCCGGCGCTGCAGGAGCCTGGCGTTGTGACCGTGCTCACGCAGAGCGACGTGCCTGGAGAAGCCGATACAGGAGCGAACCGCCACGACGAGCCGCTGTTCCCGGTAGAGGTGCTTTTTCATGACCAGCCGATCGCGTGGGTGCTGGCCGACACGATGGAAGCGGCGCGGCGCGGCGCCGCGCGCGTGACAGCGGCGTTCGAGCCGCTGTCGGCCATCCTCACGATCGAGCAGGCGATCGAGGCCGGCAGTTTTCTCACCGATCAGCTTCGGATCGTCGATGGCGACACCGCCGCTCTCGAGGCGAGCCACGCGCGCGTCGAGGGAGAGCTGAGGATCGGCGGGCAGGAGCATTTCTATCTGGAAACACAGGCGGCACTGGCGTGGATAGATGAGGCGGGATTTATCGCCGTCCACTCCTCGACACAGCATCCATCCGAGACGCAGGAGGTTGTCGCCCGAGTGCTCGGCGTGCCCCGCAATCACGTGACGGTCGAGTGCCTGCGAATGGGTGGAGCGTTCGGCGGGAAGGAAGTGCAAGCCAACCCGTATGCGGCGATCGCCGCGCTTGGCGCCTACAAGACACGCCGGCCGGTGCGCGTCAGGCTGTCGCGCGAGCTCGACATGGCCATCACGGGGAAGCGTCATCCATATCTTGCGAGATACGCCGCAGGGTTCGCGGCCGACGGACGATTGAACGCGCTGCGCATCGCGCTGTTCTCCGACGGCGGATGGAGCCTGGATTTATCAGAGCCCGTCATGTGGCGCTCGATGTTTCACGTCGACAACGCCTACAAGTTGCCTGCGGTCGAGGTGACGGGCCGTGTGTGCAGAACCAACAAGACCTCCCAGACCGCGTTCCGCGGCTTCGGGGGGCCGCAGGGCATGCTGGTCATCGAGGAGATTCTCTCGCGCGCGGCGCAGGCGCTGAATCTTCCCGCCGAGCTCGTCCGGGAGCGGAATCTCTATCGCGACGGCGATGAGACGCACTACGGCGAGCCTGTACGAGACGCAGGCCGAATCAGCGAGATTTGGAAGACGCTGAAGCAATCCAGCAGCTTCGCCGAGCGCAGCGCGGATATCGCGCGATTCAACGCGCGTAACGTTCACTCCAAGCGCGGCATTGCCATCACGCCGGTAAAGTTCGGCATTTCGTTTACGGCGACGTTCTATAACCAGGCGGGGGCTGTAGTGCTGGTGTACCGCGACGGCAGCGTCCAGGTGAACCACGGCGGCACGGAAATGGGACAGGGCCTCTCGACAAAGGTTCTGCAGATTGCGGCCGACAGTCTCGGGGTGCCTGTCGCGCGCGTGCGCGTCATGCCGACCCGGACCGACAAAGTGCCGAACACATCGGCTACGGCCGCTTCGTCTGGCAGCGACCTGAATGGCGCGGCGGTACAGAATGCGTGCCTTCAGATTCAATCGCGGCTCGCGGCCGTCGCCGCCGCTGTATTCGACTGCGCGCCGGCCGATGTGCAATTCGAGGATGGCGTCGCGACCGGCCAGGGCAAGTCGATGGAATTCGCCGCGCTATGCGAAACCGCCTACAAACAGCGCGTCCCGCTCTTTGCCGAGGGGTTCTATCGCACGCCTGATATTCATTTCAATTTCAAGACTTCGCGCGGATCCCCCTTTCACTATTACGCCTATGGCGCAGCGGTATCCGAAGTGGAGGTGGACGGTTTTACGGGACAGTCCCGGCTACTGCGAACCGATATCCTTCACGACGCCGGCAATTCGATCTCGCCGATCGTCGATCGCGGGCAGATTGAAGGCGGCTTTTTGCAAGGCGTGGGCTGGCTCACCATCGAGGAGCTGCTGTGGGATGAAAAAGGACGCGTCAGCACTCGAAGCGCCTCGACATACAAACTCCCATCGTGGTCGGAAATGCCCGAAGTGTTTCACGTGCAGATGCTCGAGCGCGCCGCGCAACCCGGCGTCGTGATGGGCAGCAAGGCGGTCGGCGAACCCCCGCTGATGCTCGCATTTTCCGTTCGTGAGGCGATGCGAGCCGCAATCGCGGCGTTCGGGGACGGCCGGCCGTTCACCTTCGACAGTCCCGCGACACCCGAGCGCGTCTTCTTTGCTGTGCGTCACGTCCGCCGGGTTGCCCTGAAGTAATGGACCTCTTCCGCGCAACCATTTTTCACACGCCGGACGAGCCGTTTCAGCTTCCTCTGGGCGATCGCCGTGCGCTGATATGCCACGAAGACGGCGGGCTCCTGGTGCACGAGGGACGCATCGTCGCTTGCGGTGGATATACGGACATCTCCGACGAGAATCCAGGGGCCGTCACCATCGATTGGCGTGGGGGAATCGTCCTTCCCGGCCTCGTGGACGCGCACGTGCACTTTCCGCAGGTGCGTGTCATCGGTGCGATGGGACGAACGCTGCTGGACTGGCTCGAAGCGGTCGCGCTGCCGGAAGAGGCGAGAATGGCAGACCGCGAATACGCAGTGGACACCGCCAGGTTGTTCCTGCGCGGCCTGGCGTCTCACGGGACGACGACGGCGCTGGTGTTCGGAGCGCATTTTGCCGAGGCCACTGCAATGCTTTTCGAGGCCGCCTTGCAGTCCGGACTGCGCGTCGCGTCCGGACTGGTGCTGTCCGATCGCCTGCTGCGCCCAGACCTGCACACCACTCCCGAGCGCGCGTATCGTGAGAGTAGCGAGTTGATCGCGCGGTTTCACAATCGCGATCGCCTGTTGTACGCCGTGACACCCCGCTTCGCATATTCGACGACGGAGGAAATGCTCGAGGTCTGCCAGCAACTCATGTCGGAGCACCCCGATGTCCGGTTGCAGACCCACATCAACGAAAACACGACGGAAAACGCCGCGCTTGCCAGGCTCTTTCCCTGGGCCGCCGACTACCTTGCTATTTACGAACGATATCAATTGAGCGGATCCCGTGCCGTGTTGGCGCACAATGTTCCCGGCACGCCGTCCGAGATCGACCGGCTCGCCGCCGCGGGCACCGCGGTGGCGCATTGCCCCGGCAGCAATGCCGCGCTCGGCAGTGGAAGTTTTCCACTTCGACGCCACGTTCTTGCCGGTGTGACCTGCGCGCTGGGAACCGATGTCGGCGGCGGGCTGGGGTTTGGCATGTTGAAGGAAGGTCTGCAGGCGTACTTGATGCAGCGGCTGGCCCCGGATCCTCAGGCACTCGACCCGGCCCGTTTGCTGTACATGGCCACGCGCGCGGGCGCTGCGGCGCTGGGGCTCGAAGCCGAGATCGGGGATTTCACGCCCGGCAAGGCGGCCGACTTCGTTTATCTGCGTGCGCAAGAGGGCAGCGTGCTGGATGCGACGGTGCGTCATGCGTCGGATCCAGCAGACGCGCTCGCCGCGGTATTCACGCTCGCGGGCGCTGAAAGTGTTCGCGAGGTTCGCGTCGAAGGTGATGTCGTATTTGCGGCTGAGGCCTGAATGACACTCGACGAGTTGAATGGCAAGGATCGGAGCGGATTCACCGACGCGATCGGTTCGGTGTTCGAAGGCTCGCCGTGGGTCGCCGAACGTGCGTGGGACAAGAGGCCGTTTGCGACGCTCGATGCGCTGCACGATGCGCTGTCGTCGGTCGTGGCGTCCGCTGAGCCCGGCGAACAGCTGTCGCTTCTACGCGCGCACCCGGAGCTCGGCGCGCGGGCCGGCATGTCGGACACATCGAGCCGCGAGCAGGCGAGTGCCGGTCTCGATGCGTTGACGCGTGGCGACCTCGAGCGCCTGCAATCGCTGAACGCGGCGTACCGTGAGAAGTTCGGCTTTCCGTTCCTGTTTGCCGTCAAGGGACGCACGGCACAGGATGTTCTGAATGCGATCGAACGCCGGCTGACGTCGGCGCGCGACGAGGAGCACCGGGAAGCGCTGCGTCAGGTCTATCAAATCACCCGCTTCCGGCTGGAGGGCATGATTTCTTGAACAGATTTGCGTCGGGAGCAAAGCGTCATTACTACGGCAAGGGGGATGTGATTGCCTACCGGCTCAAGCGGGATGGCGGCGCGCCTGACGCCGGCAGTCCTGTATTCGGTGTGAATGCGTTGCTGCTCGTCTACGGCGATGCATTCTGGAAAACCTACACACAAGGAGACAACAGCGGCCTGGTCGCCACCGATTCGATGAAGAATTTCGTGCAGCGCGAGACGATGAATTTCGACGGCAACGATGTGGAAGAGTATTGCCGTTTCATCGGCGAATTGTTTCTTGCGAGGTATTCGCAGGTCGAAGGCCTGCAACTGTCGGCGACGCAGATTCCGTACTCTGCAGTCGGGGGCAACGTGGCGTTTGCGCCTTCCGGTGGCGACGCCGCAACCGCCCGCCTCGAGATCGACCGGAGCGGGATCGTCGAGGCCGTCTCGGGCGTTCGCGGCTTCAAGCTGCTGCGGCTCGGAGGCAGTGCGTTTCGCGGGTTCGTGCGCGACGAATATACGACGCTGCCAGAACTGCACAACCGGCCTCTTCACATGTGGCTCGACGTCGAATGGAGCTATGAAATCGCGGATGCCGCCTTCAGCGGCGGCGCCGCGACGGCGAAGGTGCGGCACATCGTGCGCGATGTGTTTACGTCATTCGTATCTGGAAGCATCCAGCAGCTCATTTATCAGATGGGGGCGAGGATGCTTGCTGAAGTTCCTGCGATGTCCGAAGTGCGGCTCGAGGCCAACAACCGTACTTGGGATACGATTGCGGAGCGCGGCGACGAGTTGGGTGTCTACACCGACGCGCGGCCTCCGTACGGGTGCCTCGGACTGACGCTGACACGGACGGAAATGCAAAACAGGAGATCAGGAGGTTAGGAGAAATCTTTTTTTCGAAAAAGAAATACCTCCTATTCTCCTGGTCTCCTGTTCAAAAAACTATGGCCCGGATTTCAACCCACGTTCTCGATATCACCCGGGGCACGCCGGCGCACGGGATTGCGGTCGAGCTGCACCTGGTAAAAGGCGCCGAGCGCAGGCTGGTGGCGGCAGTGACGACCAACTCGGATGGCCGTACGGATCAGCCGCTCATTTCCGGCGACCAGCTGGAGACTGGCATCTACGAGCTCTCATTTCATGCCGCGGATTACTTTCATCGCCTCGGCATCACGTTGACCGATCCGCCGTTCATGGGCGTGATTGTCATTCGCATCGGCGTGGCGAGCTCTGCCGGGAACTATCACGTCCCCCTCTTGGTTTCGCCCTACGGCTACAGCACGTATCGTGGGTCATGACAGCAGGAAGGCGCTGCAAACAAGGCCGAGCGACCGACCGCCTTCGCCAGGCTACGGCGAGTCTCGCCGTAGCGCGGCTTAGCCGCGCGGAGGCGGAAGGTCGCGAGGTACAGGTCGTGGGGGTGGGGCCCCACGACAACTAACGAGATGACATCGACCGGGCAAGCCGGCGAAGTCATCCGCTGGTGCCGCCGGCTGGCGAAACTGTCTGAAGATCCCCACGCCATCACCCGCACGTTTCTCTCACGGCCGATGCGCGACGTGCACACGGCGCTGGCTACCTGGATGGCGAAGCTCGGCATGTCAGTGCGCGTCGACGCCGCCGGGAATCTTCGCGGGGTCTATCCCGCGCGAACCTCGCAGGCGCAGGCGTCGGCGGTGCGGCGTTTCTACATCGGCTCGCATCTCGATACGGTTCCGAACGGCGGCGCGTTCGACGGCGTCCTCGGCACCGTCCTGGCAATCGCGCTCGTCGAGCTGCTCGGTGGCAGGCGGTTCGCATTCGCCATAGAGGTCGTCGGGTTCTCGGAGGAGGAGGGCGTGCGTTTCGGCGCGCCATTTCTCGGCAGCCGCGCGCTCGCCGGGACATTCGACTCGGCGCTCCTGGATCGGACGGACGAGCACGGCCGGTCCATGCGCGAGGCGATCAGGCACTTCGGCCTCGATCCCGGGCGGATTCCGGATGCGGAGGCGCCCTCCGGCGCGCTCGGCTATCTGGAATTTCACATCGAGCAGGGCCCCGTCCTCGAGAATCTCAACCTTCCGCTCGCCGTTGTCGATGTCATTTCCGGCCAAAGCCGAGCAGAATTGACGTTCGACGGCGTCGCGGGACACGCCGGTACGACCCCTATGCACATGCGTAAGGACGCGCTTTTGGCCGCGGCAGCGTGGATCGCCGAAGTCGAGCGGCTGGCGCTGGCGACGCCTGGACTTGTTGCGACAGTGGGAAAGATCTCGGTCGAACCGGGCGCCGGCAACGTCGTGCCGGGCCGCGCGACCGCGTCGATCGACGTACGCCATGCCGACGATCAGCTGCGCACGCGCTCGGTTGAGCGGCTGGCCAGGGCGGCCGACGAGATCGCTGCCCAACGCGGATTGAAAATGACGTGGGCGCCGCGCCTCGATCAGGCCTCAGTCGCTATGGATGATTCGATGGTGGCGATGCTGGATCGCGCGCTCGAGCGGACTGGCGCCCCTCACCATCGAATGTCCAGCGGCGCCGGACACGACGCGATGGTGCTCGCGGCGAAAATGCCGGCCTGCATGTTATTTCTCCGCTGCGAAGGGGGCATCAGCCATCATCCGGCGGAGAACGTTGGCGACGGCGATGTGGCGGCCGCCCTCGACGCCGGCGTCGCGTTCCTGGACGAGCTGGAGCGCGCCCATCATGCGTAATCATGGCTGACACGATCATCCGCGGCGGCACGATCGTCCGGCCGGATGGCCGCGTGGCCGCCGACATTCGCATTTCCGACGGCCGCATCGTCGAGATCGCTCCAGGCCTGGCCGGCGCGGACGTCGATATCGACGCGAGCGGCGCTCACGTGTTTCCCGGCCTGATTGATGCTCATGTTCATTTCAACGAGCCCGGGCGGACGGAATGGGAAGGAGCAGCGACGGGCAGCCACGCACTCGCCGCGGGAGGCGGCACGCTGTTCTTCGACATGCCGCTCAACTCGACGCCGTGCACCCTCTCCGCAGCCGACGTCGACGCCAAGCGGGCGGCGCTCGAACGGTCGTCGATTGCTGACTTTGCGCTATGGGGCGGTCTCGTTCCGAGCTCGCTCGATCAGATGGCGGGCATGGCCGAGCGTGGAGTGGTGGGGTTCAAGGCGTTCATGTGCGATTCGGGGCTTCCCGAATTTCCGTACGCCGACGATACGACTCTTCGCGACGGCATGCGCGAGGCGGCGCGGCTGGATCTGCCCGTGGCAGTCCACGCCGAAAGCGAGGAGATGACGCGCCTGCTGGCGACCGGAATGACGGGTGCGAGCGCGAGGGACTTTCTGGCATCGCGGCCGGTCGACGCAGAGCTCGACGCGATTGCGCGAGCGCTCGAGCTGGCCGGAGAGACCGGCGTCAAGCTTCACATCGTCCACGTGAGCACCGGCAGCGGCATCGCCAGAGCGGTAGAGGCACGCGCGCGGGGCGTAGACGTGTCGGTCGAGACCTGCCCGCACTATCTGTTCTTCACCGACGACGATCTCGACACGATCGGTGTCGCTGCCAAATGCGCCCCTCCGTTGCGCAACCACGGCGAGCACGCGGCGCTCTGGGGCGAGGTGCTCGGCGGCCGCGTCGATCTGATCGCGTCGGATCATTCGCCCTGCGATCCGTCGCTGAAGCGCGCCGGCGACTTCCGCGGTTCCTGGGGTGGCGTGGCTGGCGTGCAATCGACGCTCGCCGTGCTGCTGGAGCGAGGCCTCGATGGAAGGCGTCTTCGTTTCGAGCACATCTCCGCCCTCGTTGCCGCGAACCCGGCAGCTCGCTTTCGGATTCCTTCGAAGGGAAGCGTGACAGTCGGCAGCGATGCCGATCTGATGCTGCTCGATACGTCGCGCTCGTACCGGCTGGACGCCGGGCACCTGTTCCAACGGCATAAAATTAGCCCCTATGTCGGGTTCACGTTCGCAGGCGCCGTCGTCCGGACCATTCGCCGCGGCGAGACGATCTTTCTTGGTGGCAACATTGTCGCCGAGACGAAGGGGAGATTCGTGAGGCCGCATGTCTGATTTGCTCGTCACCGCCGGCCCTTACCGGCTCAAGGCTCGGCTCGAAACAGAGAAAGCGCCGCTGACCTGCGCCGCGTTCGTTAAGATGCTCCCGTTCAAGGAGAATCTGCTGCACGTACGCTGGAGCGGCGAATCCACATGGGTGCCGCTTGGAAATCTGTCGATACCTGTGCCGCCTGAGAACGCGACGACGTATCCCCTTCCAGGAGAAATTCTTCTCTATCCCGGCGGACTGAGTGAAACCGAGATTCTCATTCCCTACGGGCGCACGCAGTTCGGCAGTAAAGCAGGCCTGCTCGCGGGAAATCATTTCCTGACGATCGTCTCGGGTGGCGAGCACCTCGCGGATCTCGGACGGTTGACGCTATGGGAAGGGGCGCAGCCCATCATGTTCGATCGTTTCGATGACTGACACGCGCTGGTTCGGCCACCCGCGCGGGCTGTCGACGCTCTTCTTCACGGAGATGTGGGAGCGCTTCAGCTATTACGGGATGCGCGCCCTTCTCGTGCTGTTCATGACCAACGCCGTCGCCACCGGCGGCATGGGCCTCGACGACGTGACAGCGACCGCCATTTACGGCCTCTACACCGCTGCCGTGTATGTCGTTGCACTGCCCGGTGGATGGATCGCAGATCATCTTCTCGGCCTTCGGCGATCGGTATTCTGGGGCGGCACCGTGATTGCGGTCGGCCACTTCACGCTCGCCATACCGAACGTGATCGCTTTTTACACTGGTCTCACGCTCATCATCATCGGCACTGGACTGCTGAAGCCCAACATCAGCGCGATGGTCGGCGATCTTTATCCCGAAGGCGGCGCGCGGCGCGAGGCGGGATTTTCGATCTATTACATGGGCATCAACCTCGGCGGTTTTCTCGGACCGCTGGTGTGCGGCTACCTTGGCGAGGCGGTCGACTGGCATCTTGGATTTGGCGCCGCCGGCATCGGCATGGTACTCGGGCTGATCCAGTACTCGTTCGGAGGACGGCATCTCGGCGCCGCCGGCGAGTTGAGGCCCGAGATGGCCGTACCGGCGAAGCGCTCGGCAGCCACTCGGGCGCTCGTGCGGACGATCGAAGCGATCGTCGGGCTCCTACTGATTGCTGCCGCGCTGCAGTCGATTGGCGTCATCCACCTGTCGCTCGTCGGTTTCGTCGACTGGACCGGGTTGTTCATCGTCCTGCTCGCAGGGTCATATCTTTTGTACGTCGTATTGTTTGGCGGCCTGACCACGGTCGAGAAGAAACGCGTCGGAGTCATCGCCGTGTGCTTTCTCGCGGCGGCGTGCTTCTGGTCGGGTTTCGAGCAAGCCGGATCGTCGATGAATCTCTTCGCCGATCGGCTCACTGATCGCATCATCAACGGATGGGAGATGCCGGCGAGCTGGCTGCAGTCGGTGAACGGCGTGTTCATCATTCTGCTCGCGCCGTTGTTCAGCGCGCTGTGGATCTGGCTGGGCGCGCGTAATCCGTCGATTCCCGGGAAGATGGGATTCGGGCTGATTTTCCTCGGCATCGGCTTCGCGGTCCTCGCCTGGGGCTCGGTGAATGCCACGCTCGAAACCCCCGTCAGCCCGGTGTGGCTGGTCGTCACCTACTTCTTTCATACGGTGGGCGAGCTCTGCCTCAGCCCAATCGGCCTCAGCAGCATCACGCGCCTGTCGCCGGCGCGGTACGTGGGTCAGATGATGGGCATCTGGTTCATGGGTGCCGCGCTCGGAAATCTCGTGGCCGGGCGCGTCGCCGGATTGATCGAATCGCTGCCGCTGCCGCAGCTCTTCGGGTCGGTGACGATGTTCTCCGTGGGTACGGGGCTCATCCTGCTGCTGTTCACGAAGCCGTTAAAGGGATGGATTGGAAATGCGTAAGCGGAACTGACGCAGATCCAAATTCTTTTACAGGAGATCAGGAGATCAAGAGAATTCAGAAATCCGTCTCTGCTCTATAACCCGACGCAGAGACGCAAAGCCGCAGAGCGTTCAAACGCGGTGGGTGCGGTTTCGGTCAACTCTGTGGCGGTGCGTCGAGCCGGCCGGCCGTGAAGCGGCCGGCCGTACAGGGAAACACGGACGAAAAAACACAAGACGGTTCGACTTCCCAGCCGTCTTGTGTTTTTTCGTCTGTGTTTTCCTGCGAGACGCCTTCGGCGTCCGCTCGACGCGGCGCCCGTGCCTCCGTGATGCCATCTGTATGCTTGTAACCTCCTGATCTCCTGGCCTCCTGTTAAACATCGGGACACAAAGACCTATGATTCGGTACGAGCAACTGAAATCACATGAGGTGTCACGATTGCGCTCGGTCCGCCTACGCGCATTGCGGGATGCGCCGGACGCGTTCGGCACTACTTTCGCGGAAGCGCGTGCCAGGACTGAGGACGACTGGGAAAAGCAGCTCGCGGAACTCACAACTTTTGTTGCGGTTGAGGCTGGCCGTGCCTGGCGATGGTGCGCTGCTTGCGCGACACGCCAGCACATCCGCGAACATCAACGGGAACTTACGCTCGACTAATGTGCGGACTTCGATTGTGCGCTGGTATTTTCGTGAGTCGTGTTCCTTCTAATCTCCTGATCTCTTGTTGAAATATCAGAGTCAGGTGTCAGGGAAGAGCGTATGCGATGATCGCGTCGCCAAACCCGAACTCATTTCCTCCGCCCGCCGCGATCACCACGAACTGGCGCCCGTTGGCTTCGTAGGTCATTGGCGTCGCGCGTCCGCCGGCGGGAAGCGTCGCCTTCCATAACTCCTTGCCGCTGTCGAGATCGAAGGCGCGGAACGTGCGGTCGAGCGTTGCGGCGATGAACACGAGACGGCCGCCGGTGATGAGCGGACCGCCGAGGTTCGGCATGCCGAGGTTCATTGGCGGCGCAGGAACGCCGGGCGGCAAAGGCGGCATGCCAAGGGGCACTTCCCACAGCTTCGCGCCGGTCCGTAGGCTGACCGCGACAAGCGCGCCGAACGGCGGCGGCGTACACGGAACCTGGCCCGGGCCGAGCAACAGCCGTCGCCGCATGACGTACGGCGTCCCTTCCATCGTCGTGTATTCGTAGCCTTGTCCGAGACGGCTCGATTCCTGACGGGCCGCGGTCAGATCGAATCCTTTCGCTGGAATCAACTGGACGACGGCAGCAATGCGATTGACCGGCACGACGACGATCCCGGATTGGTTGTCGGCCGACACGCCGCCCCAGTGCGCGCCGCCGATATTCGATGGAATCGCGAGCGTGCCCTCCAGGCTCGGCGGTGTGAAGATCCCCTCATTCCGCAGCCCGGCCATCATCTCCTTGCATGCTGCCTGGCCTTCGGGAGTGATGCCGAATGCCTGATCTGCCGTGAAGCTGTGCGGGCTCAGCGGCGGCGTCACGGTGGTGAAGGGTTGTGTCGGCGCGGCTTCCTCAGCAGGGATTGTGCTCGTGGGAACTTTTCGCTCTTCCACAGGAAAAATCGGAACACCCGTTTCGCGATGGAGCACGAAGAGCATCCCTGTTTTTGTCGCTTGCGCGACGGCAGGCAGCGACTTGCCATCGCGCGTGACCGTGACGAGCGCGGGAGGCGAGGCGTTGTCGTAGTCCCACAGATCGTGGTGCACGGTCTGGAAGTGCCATACAATGCGTCCGGTCGACGCGCGAAGCGCGACAATCGAGTTCGCGTAGCGATTGTCGCCGGGACGAAGCGCGCCGTAATAGTCCGGTGCGGCGCTCGACGTCGGTACGAAGATCAGATCGCGGGGCGGATCGGCCGCCATGACCGACCACGCGTTCGCTGCGCCCGTTCGCGCGGCGCTTCCGTTGCGCCAGGATGCGAACGCCGGGTCAGTTGCATCCTGTGGAATCGGGTGCCAGGTCCAGCGCAGCGCGCCTGTCCGTGCGTCGAACGCGCGCACCTCGCCGCTTGCGGGTGCGGGCCGAGAGTTGTCGGCGATGGAAGATCCGGTGATGACGAGGTCGCCGACGACGAGCGGTGGCGACGTCACCTGATACGCAGTTGGAAATGCGGGAGGGATTCGCAGGCCTTCCCTCAACCCGATCGTGCCTTCGACACCGAACGTCACGCAGGGGTAGCCGGAGCCGCCGTCGAGCGAGGTCAGCCGCGCATCGACCGTCGCCACGTAGATCCTCCTGCGGCACGGCGCGCCGGGCTTCAACGTTGCATCGACCCACGTCGCCACGCCGCGGTTGGCAAAATCGCCGAAGCCTCCTCTGGGATTGACCCTCGCGTCGTAGCGCCAAATCTCGCGACCGGTTGCCGGCTCCAGTGCCATGACCTTCCCGAGCGGTGTGCTGACGTACATCACGTTGTCTACGACGATTGGCGTCACTTGCAACGACGGCTGCCGGGCCAAATCGAGCGCCGGCTCGCCGGTGTGATATCTCCAGGCGGCGACCAGCGTGGCGACGTTTGTGCGCGTAATGCGTGCAAGCGGCGAAAATCGCGTGCCCCCGGCGTCGCCGCCGTATACGGGCCAATCCCGGGCGACCTGGGCGTCGCCGAGCGTTCCGAACAGCGAGAGCAGGAGCGAAAGGGTGAGCAGACGACGTCCCATTGGATGGCATTATAAAGACAGGTGAGTGCAACATTTCGAGCCGTTTGCCCGTCTGATAGTGCGTAGGCATGACAAAGTCGAGAAAACGAGCCGCGTACGGCGGCGTGGCGATTCTCTCTCTGGTTCTCCTGGGCTGGGGTGCGTCCGCCTATCTTGGCGGCCCCACCAGCATTCCTGAATCGCGGCTGGCGACAGTCGAGCGCGGCACGCTCGCGCGCTCGGTGGTTGCGACTGGCAAGATAGAGCCGATCACGAAAGTCGAGATCAAGTCGAAGGCCAACGGCATCATCAAATTCCTTCCTGTCGAGGTCGACCAGGAAGTTGAGGCTGGAACGGTGCTGGTCGAGCTCGATCGCGAGAACCTGATGGCGCGCGTCCGCGAAGCCAGGGCGACGCTGCTGGGCGCGCGGGCGGCGCTTCAGGGTGCCGAAGCGCAGCTGGAAAAGAGCAAGGTCGAGGCCGAAGGTCCCGAGGTCGCGTTCGCCCGCCGGTCGCACGAGCGTGCAAAGAGCCTGTTCGACCAGAAGCTGATTCCGATTCAGCAGCTCGAAGAAGCGCGGACGCAGCTCGATCAGGCAGAAAATCACCAGCGCGCCGCCGTATCGCAGCTGTCCATTGCCAGCGCGCGCGTCTCGGAAGCATCGGCCAACGTCGCGCAGGCGCAAGCATCCGTCGAGCGCGCTGAGGAAGAGCTCGCGAACGCCACGATCCGCGCCCCGATACGGGGACGCATTCTGGCGCGCGATATCGAGGTCGGCAGTCCCGTGTCGTCGATCCTGAACATGGGCGCAGCTGCCACGTCCGTGATCACGATGGGAGACATCTCGCACGTCTTCGTTCGCGGGCGGGTGGACGAGACCGAAATCGGGAACCTGAGGCTCGGTCAGCCGGCGCGCATACGCGTCGAGACCTTCAAGGATCGGACGTTCCAGGGAAAGGTCACCCAGATCTCGCCAATGGGCGTGGAGCGGGACAACGTCACGAATTTCGAGGTGCGCGTGTCCATCGACAACCCGGGACACGAGCTCAGGGCCAACATGACTGCCAACGCCGAAATCGTTCTCGAAGAGCGCCCGAACGTGGTCATCGTGCCGGAGGCGGCGATTACCTACGACGCCACGCGCAACGCGTCGGTCGACGTGCTCGATGCTCGCGAGCGTACCGGACGCAGGCGCGTGCCGATCAAAGTGGGAATCAGCAACGGCACGCGCACGCAGGCGTTGGAAGGCGTCAATCAGGGCGACCGGGTAATCCTCCCATCGTAGTGCCGACCTTCAGGTCGGCCCGATCACGCGGATGAAAGAAGCTCTCAAGCAGTCCATCGACAACCTTCGCACCAACAAGCTGCGAAGCTGCCT
>Ga0184625_10000078_pt1 | contig 25448 bp, 26 predicted proteins | sample PLM3_30_b1_FD_133151 | JGI IMG/M metagenome (GOLD analysis project Ga0184625, IMG submission 133151) | Groundwater sediment microbial communities from an aquifer in East River, Colorado, USA - PLM3_30_b1 | ecosystem: Environmental > Terrestrial > Soil > Riparian zone | place: USA: East River... | reverse complement strand
GTGCTGGATCAGCGCCCGCCGCCGCGCCGGACCCACGCCCGGCAACGTGTCGAAGATCGACTCCTTCGCTTTCGCATCCCGCCGTTGCCGGTGGAAACCGAGCGCGAACCGGTGCGCCTCGTCCCGAACACGTTGGAGAAGTTGCAAACCGGGTGAGTGCCGGTCGAGCCGGATCGGGTCGGGCTGGTCCGGGACGAAGACCTCTTCCTCCTTCTTCGCCAGCGAGATCACGGCCACTCGTGGCAGGTCGTAGGCCTGCATCGCCTGGATCGCGGCCGAGAGCTGCCCCTTGCCGCCATCGATCACGACCAGATTGGGCGGCGAGGCGAACCCCTCGTCGTACTCCTCGTGCGTCACCGTCGGGATATGGGAGAACCGCCTCGACACTGCCTCGGCCAGGGCCGCGTAATCGTCCTGTCCGTTCAGGCGCCGCATCCCGAACTTCCGGTAGTGGGCCTTCTTCGGAACGCCGTCCTGGAAGACGACCATCGCCGCGACAGGCGATTCCTCCTGGATGTTGGAGACGTCGAAGCACTCGATTCGCAGCGGTAGGCTCTCGAGGTTCAGGGCCTCACGCAGCTCCTCGAGCGCCTCGACGCGCCGAAACTTCGACTGCTCCGCCTTCGCGACGTCGGCCTCCAAGGCGAGTCGTGCGTTCTGGTCGGCCAGCTCTTGCAGGCGCCGCTTCTCGCCGCGCTCCGCCGTCCGTACCTCGACCCGCGACCCCCGCCGCTCGGAGAGAAACTCGGCCAGAGCGGCCGTGTCCCCCGCGTCCCCGGGGACGATGATCTGCGGCGGAATGCTCGGCGCCGAACCGTAGTACTCGAGCATGAACGACTCGAGCACGGTCCCGACGTCCTGGCCTTCGACGTTCTCGAGATGGAACCCGTAGCGGTCGACCATCTTGCCGTCACGCAGCGGGAAGATCTGAACCGCGGCCCGGTTCCCCTCGATCGCAATGCCGATCACGTCGACCGTGCCCACCGCGCGCTTGTCGGCTGCCTGCCGCTCCGCCAGGTGTCGCACGGAGAACAGGCGATTCCGGTAGCGCGCCGCCTCCTCGAAGTTCTCCTGCCCCGCCGCCTCCTGCATCCGCCGCTCGAGGTCGGCGATGATCGGCTGCGTCTCGCCCGAGAGGAACTCGATCACGCCGTCGATCACCTTCCGGTAGTCCTCCCGCGAGATGTAGTCGACGCACGGTGCGAAGCACCGGTCGATGTGGAAGTCGAGGCAGGGAATCCCAGAGTGGCGACCCGGCTTCGGCCCCTCGCAGGGGCGGAAACGGAAGACGCGGTTGAGGACGTCGAGCGTCTCCCGCACCTTCTTTGCGTTGGCGTAGGGCCCGAAGTAGACGACGCCGCGCCGGTGCCGTTCGCGCGTGAACATGACCCGCGGGTACTCGTCCTCGACGGTCACCGCGATGTACGGGAACGACTTGTCGTCACGCAGCCGGACGTTGTACGGCGGCCGGTGCCGCTTGACGAGGTTCTGCTCCAGATGGAGAGCCTCGACCTCCGTGCCGGTGACGACGACCTCCACGTCGGCGATGCGCGAGACCATCCCGCCGATGCCGGCACGCGTGTCCCCGCCCTGCTGGAAGTAGCTACGCACACGAGGGCGCAGCGACTTCGCCTTGCCGACGTACAGGATCTTCCCCTCCGCGTCACGGAAGAGGTAGACGCCCGGCTTGGCGGGAAGCCGCTTCAGCTTGGCTTCGAGCGAGGTGGCCATATCGTCCAATCTAGCCAGGCGTTAGCCTCGTACCTCGTGCGGAAATGGGGTCTGCTGGCGCTGAGCATGGTCGTCGCGGCGACGCTCGTCGCCTGCTCCGGATCGCTGAACCAGGGCGGGGACAGCTCGTTCTCGGTGGGGGTCTGGGAGTACTTCGTCCGCGATTCAGATCCGAACGCCGCCCGACGCAAGATGGGCGACGCGACTACAGCCGGCTTCGACGCCGTGATCACGAACTCGTTCTGGGAGCCGGGGCAGCGCGAGCCCTCGGCGCAGGACGTGACGGAGCTTCGCAACGCCGCGGAGGCGGCGGACAACGCCGGCGTCAAGCCGCTTCTCATCATCCAGAACGCGGGGAGCCAGACGACGCCCTCGACGCCGGCGCTCCGTACCCAGTTCGCCGCCTACGCCGCGTCGCTGCTGCGGAAGGTCCCGCAGTTCGAGGACGTGATCATCGGAAACGAGCCGAACCTCAACCGCTTCTGGTTGCCCCAGTTCGGCCCCGGTGGGGAAGACGTGGCCGCGCGGGATTATCTCGCGCTCCTGGCCGAGACCTATGACGCGCTGAAAGCCGTCTCCGAGGACATCCGCGTGATCGGCGGCGCACTGGCACCTCGCGGCGGCGACGACCCTGACTCGCCGCGGCAGACGCACTCGCCGACCCAGTTCATCCGCGACCTCGGCACCTATTACCGGGACAGCGGTCGACAGAAGCCGGTGATGGACGCCTTCGCCCACCATCCGTACCTGGAGCGTTCCAAGCTTCCGCCCGACTTCGCTCACCCTCGTTCGACGACGATCTCGCTCGCCGACTACGACAAGCTCGTCGACCTCCTCGGAGAGGCGTTCAACGACACTCCGCAGAAGGGCTCCGACCTGCCGATCCTCTACACGGAGTTCGGAGTGCAGACGATCATCCCCGCGAGCAAGCGCTTCGCCTACACGAACCTCGACTCCCCGGCCGCGCAGGACGCCGTCCCGGAATCCACGCAGGCCCGCTTCTACCGGGAGGCGTTCGAGCTTGCCTGCAGCCAGGCGAACGTCGAGGGGTTGTACATCTTCCACATCTGGGACGAGCCGGATCTGCTCGGCTGGCAGTCGGGGCTCTACTACGCCGATCAGACGCCGAAGACGAGCCGGGACGCGTTGACCGAACTACCATCCTGTTCGTGAGCGGCCAGTACGTCGCGTACACCTTCTACAAGGTCGATCCGGTCTGGCGGCGGCTGCCGGTAGAAGAACGAATGGCCGGAAAGGACGCGTTCGCCGAGGTCGTGGACGAGTGGGCCGCGCGGATGCCGACCCTGCGCGCCTACACGACCACGGGCGTCCGGCCGGACAGCGACTTCTTCCTCTGGAGGATCACCGAGCGCTATGCCGACCTTGGCGAGCTCGGCGCCGATCTGAACGGCACGCCGCTCGCGGGCTACTTCGAGACGCCGTACTCGTACCTGGCCACGACGAAGGCCTCGCAGTACACGGCTGCCAGGCGTCCCCGCAAGATCGTCCCCAAGGGCTCGCCCTACCTCGTCGTCTACCCGTTCGTGAAAGTGCGTCCCTGGTACGCGTTGCCGCCCGAGGACCGGCAGCGCGCGATGGACGAGCACATGCGGATCGGCGCCGACTTCTCCTCGATCCACAACCACACCACGTATTCCTTCGGGATCGACGACCAGGAGTTCATGACCGCGTTCGAATGCGATGAGCCGGCCGACTTCATGCACCTGATGCTGACGCTGCGCGAGACCGAGGCGAGCCGCTACACGGAGCGCGACACGCCGATCTTCGTCGGAGAGGCTTGCGACATCCGCGCTGCGCTCGACGCCCTCGACGGGGCGCACGTTCGAGCCGAGGCCTAGCCGTATCGGTGCTGGTCGCGCCAGGCGCGGAACATCGCGAACGCGCTCAGACCGAGCGTCAGGAAGAAGGCGAGTGCGTTCCGCCCCGACACCGTCGTAAAGAAAAAGAGCCCGAGCGCCAGCACGATCAGCAGCGCGCCGCCGTAGAACGCGAGCCTCGAGCGACCCGGCCACGTCTCGATGTCCGACCGGCGCTCGCGCCAGAGCAGATAGATGAAGAACGCGATCGCGATGAAGAAGGCGATCCGGGCAAGAGCCAGCAGCGAGATGACCGTGTTCTCCAGCGAGAGCAGCACGATCACGAGCACGATCGCGGCGATGATCAGGAACCCGCGAAGCGTCGGATTCATGTCTGCGAAGAAGCGCTTCATCCCGAAGTGAGATACGCCCGCACGGCGAGCAGGCCTGCCAGGAGGGTAGCCCCGACGAACCACGCTAGGCGGCGCCGCGGTTCCGTGGGCGCATACATCCAGGGCGCTAGAACCGCGGCAAGAGCGAGCGTCCCGTAGGCGTAGTGGAGGTCGTCCGGAGCACGCCGGCCGTCCGAGAGGAGCAGCAGGCCGAGCCCGACCTGCGCGACCAGGAGCGTCTGGACGAGGGCGAGGCCGTGCCCGAGGAACCGCCCCGGATCGCGGTGCCGGAAGAACGCCGTCGCGCCCCAGATCGTCGCTGCTGCGGCGGCGGCGAGGACGCAAAGCCCGACGACCTCGTGCGCGCCAAGCATCGGCGAAAGGATAGGCTCGCGCCATGGTGGAAGAGGGACAGGAAGCGCCCGACTTCGAGCTCACGAGCGACGCGGGAGAGCGCGTGCGGCTTTCCCAGTTCCGTGGCCGCCCCGTCGTTCTCTACTTCTATCCGAAGGACGACACACCGGGCTGTACTGCCCAGGCCTGCGGGATCCGCGACAGCTACGACGACTTCGAGCAACAGGGTGCCGTCGTTCTCGGCGTCAGCCCCGACGAGGAGAGCTCGCATGTGAAGTTCAAGCAGAAGTACGGGCTTCCGTTCACGCTGCTCGCCGACCCGGAGCACGAGGTGGCGGACCAGTACGGCGTCTGGGGCGAGCGGAAGTACATGGGCAAGACCTACTGGGGCGTCGAGCGCTCGACGTTTCTGATCGACGAAGACGGCCGCATCGCGAAGGTCATGCGGCGTGTCAAACCGGACACCCACGCCGAGCAAGTCCTGGCCGCGCTCGCAGCCTGATCCCTAGCGACGGCCTAGCTCTCGAGGGGGTTTCGCTCGTCGAGGGCCTTCGCCGTCTCCGCGGCGTAGCCCGTCTTCTCGACGATGACGTACCCGTCGCGTTCAGCGATGACGACGCCCGTCGCGCCGTCAGCCGCCTGGTGTCCCGGGATGTTCAGGAAGTGGCGGGAATCCGCGCGAACCTCTTCGTATTCGTCGAGCTTGAGCCGGACGACCTCCGAGCACTTGGGATCGGCGCACTCGCAGAGGAATGGCACCGGCGTGTCCACCTTGTACGCCCCGGCCGCTGCGCCGATCCGTTCGTTGGCCCGGCGAAAGGTCGCGTCGTTTTGTGTGATCCGCTCCTGCAGGAACCGGTTCATGCAACTCCGACGTTCCCGATTGAGCGGGTTCCTAACCGGGGATAGGAGTCAGCACCGTCGTTCGCTAGCGGGGATCCGTGACCTCGGCGATGTGCCGAGGGACGCCCGCAACCTTTCTCACGACGTCGTAGCCCTCCCGCCGCGCGACGACCTCTTCCACGTCCGGGATTTCATGGCCGGGGACGACGGCGAACTGGGTCGGGTCCGCGCGCAGCTCCTCGTAGGCCGCCGGAGTCAGCGAGATCTTCTCGACACACTCACCGTTGCCGCACTCGCACACGAGCACGAGCCGGTCCGTGAGCGTCGCGAACGACTTATTCAGATCCTGAATCCGTTCGTTCGCCTCGCGGAAGACCGCTTCGTTGACCCCGATGCGCCGCTGCCGTTCGTCCACGGTTGGAGGACCACTTTACTCGCCAAAACCGGCGGTTGAAAACGACTATGCGGATGAGAGGACTTGAACCTCCACGAGCTTTCGCCCACACGGACCTGAACCGTGCGCGTCTACCAATTCCGCCACATCCGCGCGTGGAGCGGCCATTGTAGCCGCGGCTTCGCGCCAACTTTCGGCGGCGCCGGACGTACCATTTCGTATCTGAGACGGCTGTTTCTCCTCGGGGTCTGCATGCTTGTGGCGCTGCCCGCGCTGGCTGCTGCGCGCCCGGCGCAACACCGTTCCGATTCTCTCGTGGAGGTCGTGGTCGAGCTCCGGGACCCCGGCGTTGCGAGAACGCTCGGCGTCCGTACTCGCCTTGACACATCCGGCGGTCGCCGGCGTCTGGCCGGGATCGCAGCTCAGCAGCAACTCGTGGAGCGGCGCATCCGCGAAGCGGTGCCCGAGGCAAAGGTCACCTGGCGCTACCGGGTCGTCCTCAACGGCCTCGCCGTGGTGGTTCCACAACGCGCCGTCCCGCGACTCGAGCGCATTGCCGGCGTGCGCGAGCTCTACCGAAGCGTCCAGTTCCGACCCAGCCTCGACCGGAGCGTTCCGGCGATCCACGCGCCCGCGCTCTGGGGCCCGACGCTGACGACGGCCGGGCAGGGCATGAAGATCGCGATCATCGACGACGGCATCGACCAGCGCCATCCGTTCTTCGATCCGACCGGCTACACGATGCCGCCCGGGTATCCCAAGGGGCAGACGGCGTACACGACGTCGAAGGTAATCGTCGCTCGCTCGTTCCCGCCTGCGGCCCCGAAAGCGCGCTACTCGGAGCTGCCCTTCGACCCGGAGAACTCCGAGCACGGGACGCACGTCGCCGGCATTGCGGCCGGAAACGCCGGGACGCAGGCGACGGTCGGCGGCGGGAAAGTGACGCTCTCCGGAGTCGCGCCGAAGGCATATCTCGGCAACTACCGCGTGATGACAGTCCCGACGATGGGGGTCGGGCTCGACGGCAATTCACCGGAGATCGCCGCGGGCGTCGAGGCGGCCGTCCAGGATGGGATGGACGTGATCAACCTCTCGCTCGGTGAGCCCGAGATCGCCCCGCGCAGCGATCTCGTCGCCCGAGCGCTCGACGGGGCCGCCGCAGCCGGCGTCGTCTCATCCGTCTCGGCCGGCAACGAATTCGAGGCGTTCGGCGGGGGCACGGTGTCGTCGCCCGCAAGTGCCGCTGGAGCAATCGCGGTCGCGGCGTCCTCCGTCACTGGCCGGATCGCGAGCTTCTCGTCGTCTGGGCCGACCCCGGTGACCCTTCGCCTCAAGCCCGACGTGACGGCGCCTGGGGTGGGCATCTTCTCTTCCGTTCCGGCACGGGCGGGAACATGGGACAGTTTCTCCGGGACGAGCATGGCCGCGCCGCACGTGGCCGGAGCCGCGGCGTTGCTCGGCCAGCGTCATCCGACCTGGACCGTCGCGCAGACGAAGTCCGCACTCGCGTCGACCGCTCGTCCGGCACAGGACACCGGCTCCGGCGAAGCGTCGGTCGCGCGGGAGGGCGCAGGCTTCATCGACCTGGCCGAAGCCGATCAGCCGCTCCTCTTCACGGCGCCGACTGGCGTGTCGATGGGCTTCCTGCGCGCCGGCCGAACAGCGCGCCGCGCGGTCAGGGTCACGGATGCCGGCGGCGGGGCAGGCGAGTGGAGCGTCTCGATTCGGCCGCAGGAGAGCAGTCCAGGAGTCACGATGTCGAGCCCGCCGACGCTGTCGGTTCCGGGGACTCTGACGCTCACGGCGTCGGCGCGGCAGTCTGCAACCCAACGCGACGTCGGCGGGTTCGTCGTGCTCAGTCGGGCTGGAAAGACGAGGCGCCTGCCCTTCTGGCTCCGTCTCACGACGCCGCGACTCAGCCGCCAGCCGGCGCGCGTTCTGCGCCGGCCGGGAATCTACCGCGGCAACACCCGAGGGCGGAAGGCGCTTGTCGCTCGCTACCGCTATCCCGACGACCCGACCGGCGTCGGTCTGCCACGTGTGCTTGCGGGTCCCGAAGAGGTCTTTCGCGTTCGCATCCGCAGGCCGGTCGCGAACTTCGGGGTCGCGCTGCTCACTCGCTCCCACGTCCAGCCGCGGATCGTGCTCGGTCGAGACGAGAACCACCAGCCCGGCTCGACAGCGCTTCCTCTCAACGTCAACCCCTACCTGCCGACACTGGGGGACCCGGTCCCGGTCTCCGGCGTCGTCAGCCCGGCTGCCGGCGTCTATGCCGTCGTCTTCGACAGTCCGACGAGGGGCGGCGCGGGACGCTTCCGATTCCGCTTCTGGGTCAACGACACGACGCCGCCACGGGTGCGACTCCTTACATCGTCCGTCCGCGCCGGAGGGATGCTGCTCGCCTCAGCGTCCGATCGCGGCGCCGGCGTCGATCCTCGCGCGGTCTTCGTCAAGATCGACAGCGGGCCGCTGCTCGAAGCGTCGTACCGGAGCGGCCGGATTCGCATGCCGATCGGTTCGCTGACGCGCGGCCGTCATCAGCTGACGCTCCAGGTATCCGACTACCAGGAGTGCAAGAACATGGAGAACGTGCCGCGGATCCTGCCGAACACGACCGTCGTGTCGGCGACCTTCACGGTCCGTTAGGTATTCCGGTCTCGTTCCTTCGTCGTCGGGAGCTGGGCGAGGTCGCGCTCGACGCTCGCGGCGAAGTCGTCGTCCTCCGGATGAAGGACGCGCAGATTCGACTTCTGACGGCGCCGCGCCCGTTGCCGACGGCCTTCCAGGCCGAAGCGCTCAGAAAGCCTTGGCCACTCGGCCGCCGCGAGAACGGCGACCGCGCAGGCGAGCAATGCCATCCAGACCCAGCCCACACGTGCATCTTAGCCGCCTCGGGACGGTTTCCCCGCTAGCCGGGAAGGAACGGCACGTCCCAGAACACGATGACGCCGATGACCCCGGCCAGTGCCAGGACGCCAAGGGCAATCAATCCGGCCCGTTTCGCCGGGCTGCTCTCGCGAACCTGGTCTGCCGCCTCCTCGACGCGGTTGACAATCCGCTCGAGCCAGCGCTCCGCCCACGCGAACTCGAGCGCGAGCATGGCCAGGCCGAGGATGATCGCGGGGATCCCCGGGCCCGGGGTGACGAGCATCACGACCCCCGCCGCCAGAACGAGGAAACCGAGCGCCGCGAAGCCGATGCGGTAGAGCCGGTGCCGCTGTCGGTGCCGCTCCCGCCGCGCGCGAACGCGCTCCATGATCGGCGGGCGGCCGCCCGTCTCGTCCTGGCCCACGCGGACAGATTATTGAGCGAGGTGCGCTAGCCGGCCCAGTGCGTCGCGCAGTAGGCGTCGCGCGCGGTGCTGCCGCCCAAGAGCGGCGGGTACTGCGCAGCGGCCCGGATCGTGCGCGCCTGCGAGGCGGCATAGCCCTCGATCTCTTGAGCGACCAGTTCGCGCGCCGCCGGCGTCGGTGCCAGCGCAAGCAGTTCCGCGTGCCTCCACGCCGACTCGCGCCAGCTGACAATAGCTTGGAAAAGCGTGAAGTCGTCCAGAGTCGTCGGCAGGTTGGTGTCGTCGATCGATGGGTCGAAGCGGCGCGCGATCTCCGCGATCAGGTCGTCGGTCACGCGGTTGAGGATCTGATTCACTCGATCGTGGTCCGGCTTCCGGCTGGTTCCGTCCGGCTTGACGAGCCCGAGGCCGTAGAGGACGAACGGGAGATCGCGCTGAACGTGCGCGTTGATGCCGAGGAGCAGATTGCCGTACGCAGAAACCGCGTGATCGCTCGACGCATCGAAGGCGACTCGCCACGCAGGCGGGACGTTCGCGATCTTCCCGGTGCTCCAGGCGTCGTAAGCCGCGAAGTAGTAGCGCGCGAAGACGACGTCCTCGTGATTGACGAACGGGGTGTCGTCGAAGAACGTGGGCGATTCGATCGTGCGCCGGTACTCCTCGGTCACGCGCAAGTACGTGAGGGCGAAGATTGCATCGTGGTCGCACGAAGAGGCGAGCGGGGCGAACCGGTCAGTCATCTGGCGAATGGTCTTGTCGACGCACTGCACCCGCCCGGCGATGCAGTCGTCCGGGCTGGTCGTGTCGTAGGGAATCGACAGTCCAGGGAGCAGCGCCGTCCACCCGACGAACGGAGGATCCTCTGCGACGGCCTTCGCCGGCCACGCAAGGGCGAAAAGGACGATTGCCAGGGAGAGAAGCCGCAAGGTGGATCGGCGAGACATGCCCTATTCCGTCCATGCCCGATCGCGGCAAAACGCTAACCCGACGCAAGCAGGTGGTTTGTGAACCGCTCCAGGTGGAGAATTACTACTCGGCGGTCTCGTCCGGAGAGGGGAGTGTTGTCTGTGGCCACGCCCGACCTCGTACGCACGCGAGAACAACTCGCAGGCGCTGGCGCCGCAGTGGGGCTCCGCGCGCCGTTCGAGGCCGTAGAGGCGGCCGTAGAGGCCCTCGGTAGCGAGCCGGGTCTCGTGTTGATCTTCTCGACCGGCCTCCTCGATCCCCAGGAGGCAGCCGCGCAGGCACAGGCGGCTGCGGGAAACGCCAGGGTCGCCGGGATGACCGGCACCGGCGTGATCGCGCACGCAGGAGCGATGGAGAGCGGTTCCACGGCGGTCGCGCTCGACTCATCACTGCCCTTCGGAGTCGGCATCGGTACGTCGTCCGACCCGCGCGCAGCTGGGCGATCTGCTGCGTCGGAGGCGCTCTTCGGAATCGATCGCGACGGAAGCCACGCCGCGCTCCTCCTGTTTGTCGACTCGGAGTCGGGCGACCAAGCCGAGATCGTCGCGGGCGCGTACGAGATCGCCGGGGGGCGCATCCCCCTCGCCGGAGGAGCAGCCGGAGGCGTGGTGAGAGCCCAGTTCGCAGACGGCGAAGCCCTCTCGGGGAGCGTGGTCGCGGTGGCTCTCGCCAGTCCGACGCCGATCGGTGTCGGCATTGGACATGGTTGTGTGCGGCGCGGCGCGCCGTCGATCGTCACCCGCTCGCGCGGCAGCGTCGTGCTCCAACTGGACGGCCGTCCGGCCGAAACCGTCTACCTCGAGAAGCTCGGGATGGGGGACGTCCCACTGAGCGATTCCGACTTCGAGGCGATCGCGATGGCGCATCCGCTGGGCCAGCCCGAGCTGCGCGGCGACGTCCGTCCGCGATACGTGCGCGGTCGAGCGCCCGGAGGCGGTCTGGTCTGTGCGACGAGCATCGAGGCGAATGCAGCAGTCGACGTCTGCGAGCAGAAGCCGGAGGCCACCGTCCGGAGCGCGGTCAAGGCGGTGGACGAAGCCCTGGGACAGCTTGTCGGCCCCGCCGAGGCCGTCCTGATCTTCGACTGCGCCGCGAGGAGTGCGTGGTTCGGTAACCCACTCGCTTCGCGCGAGGTCGAAACGATCATCTCCTCCTTGGGCCATCCTGCGCCCGCACTCGCCGGCACCTACACACGCGGAGAGATCGGGCGGATCCGAGGTGCCAAGGGAGACCGGAACTACAGCCTTGTCGTCGTTGCACTCGGCCCGACGGCTTGACCGCCGCGACGAGCTGCTTCGGCGCTTCGCCGAGGCCGCGCGGCGTGCGCAAATCGTCACGATCGTCAATCTCGCCAGCTCGGAAGCCGAGCTCGGCGAGTTGTTCACCGCAGAGCTCTGCGAGGCGTTCGAGGCGGAGATCGCATTCGTTCTGGCGGAACGTGACGGCGGCGGCCGGACCATCGTCGGGGCCTACGGCCTGACGCCTGACCAGCGTGCCGCCCTGCTCGAAGACGAACGTTGTGCGCGCGCCCTCACCGACGACCAGCCGCACCGACACCAGGGCGATCTGCTCGCAACCGGAGTCCGCGAGCTCGTTCTCGCGCCGTTCGCAGGCGAGGTCGATCGAGGCGTCGTAGGCGTCGCGCGGCTGTACGACGAGCGCTTCGACGAAGGGGAAATTGCCCTCCTGGAGGCGGTTGCCGAAAGCCTCAACCACGCGCTCGAACGGATTCGCCTGGGCGAGGAGCGCGACGTCCTCCTTGCCCGCGAGCAGGCGGCACGACGAGAAGCAGAGGAGCGAGGGCAAGCCGCCCGCGTGCTGGGCTACGTCGCCGACGGCGTCTTCCTCGTCGACGCCAAGAGAGCGGTTCAGCTCTGGAACCCCGCGGCCGAGGCGATCACGGGCCTTCCAGCCGAGGCGGCGCTCGGCCGGCCGGTCGAGGAAGTGATTCCCGGCTGGCAGTCACTCGCGCAAGCCGTTCCGATCGCGAGCGCTCCGGGGGCATGCACCGGTCCAGCGACGACGATTCCCGTCGAAATCGGAGATCGGGAGCTCTGGCTCTCGGTCGCCGGAGTCACCTTCGCCGAAGGGACGGTCTACGCGTTCCGCGACCGGTCCGAGGAGCGGCGACTCGACCAGCTCAAAGAGGATTTCGTCGCCACGGTCTCCCACGAGCTCCGAACGCCAATCGCCGCTGTCTACGGCGCCGTCCAGACTCTCGAGCGCGAAGACGTCGCGTTCACCGGCGACTTGCGCCGTCGTCTCCTCTCAGTCATCTCGGACCAATCCGAACGGCTCGCGCATGTCGTCAACGACATCCTGCTAACGAGCGAGGTCGAGTCCGGCCGGCTGGTCCTCGCGAGCCAGCAGGTGAACGTCGTGGACGTCGCAAGCAGGGTCATTGACGCAGCGCGCACCCACGCTCCGGCTGAGCTCTCGCTCGAGCTCGTCGCCCCGCCGGCTCTCGCGCCGATCGCCACGGACGGTGACAAGCTCCGGCAGGTCCTGGGGAACCTCGTCGCCAACGCAGTCAAGTATTCGTTTACGCCGGGTCGGATCGAGGTCCGGCTCGAGCCCCGTCGAACCCGTCTTCGCATCGCCGTCGGCGACGAGGGCGTCGGGATTCCGCGCGCCGAGCGGGAACGGATCTTTGAGAAGTTCTACCGCCTGCCGAACACGACGCGCGTGGTCGGCGGAACCGGCCTCGGCCTCTACATCTGCAGAGAGCTGGTCCGTCGCATGGGAGGCAGAATTTGGGTCGAATCGACCGAAGGAATCGGTTCGACCTTCTTCGTCGAGCTCCCCGCGGTGGACTACAAGCACCCTGGAAATGGGGAGGTTTCCACCGCCGAGGACAGCACCGGGGACAGCACGGCGTAGCCCATTTGCCAGGTTCCGTTGGTCAGGTTGGCCCCGACGGCAAGCGTCGGGGCCAACAAGCCTTGACTTACCTTCTGTTTGGGTTCGGAGGAAGGAAGGTTCTGTTCGGGTTACAGGCCACGCCAGGATTGAGCTCATGCGGATTGGCGAGACCCAGCTTGTTCTCCTGACCGAAAGACTGCGACCTACCACCGGGGCCGTTAGGGCCGGTCCCGTCCAGAGGGGCGCCAGGGTCATCGTTCAGTCCTGAGAAGGAGCACCACGACATACCTTGATTCTGATCTGCTTTCTTGCCGCTTCCAGTCACCTCACCGGCCAGAGCCGGACCAGCACCCAGAGCTGCAACCGCGGCCGCACAAGCTGCAGCCGCGAGCAAGGACCTTGTCCTCGCCATAGTTTCTCCTTTCTAGATGACGCGTCCAATGTCACGCGACGACGCGTCGTTGCCGCAGGAGATCGACCCTACGACGGTAAAGGCGCCCGGTCAATCGCTCGGTCGAGGGATGCCTATTGCGGAGATTCGTGTGATGCGGATCGCCCGGGCGTCGGCCACCGAACTCCCGCACCGCGCACTCCGGAGCAAGCAATACCGGCTACGAGGGCCCTGAACTCCCCGGGTTGGACTCGAACCAACAACCCTCCGGTTAACAGCCGAACCGACCGGGGTCAGGCTAGGTCGGAAGGCGCGTGTTCATGCGGTTCCGGTCGCCTGAGGTCAGGTCAGATGCTCTCAGGTTGGTAGAAAGTTCGGTAGAAAGTTCGCGCCGGCGCGGATATGCTCGCGAGGCCGTTCGGTCCCGCCGAGAGGAGGCAAGGACCGAATGGTGTTTTCTTTCAGGCACGCCAAGCCGGGCGCGGGCGCTCCGCGTCATTGACATTCGAGACGACGACGCAGACCAAGCCCCAGTGCTGATGGTCGAAGCTACTGACCCGAAGCGTCCGTAAAAGGGGCGGCGGGGCAGTTCCTCGGGGACAAGGCCCGTGGTCGAATCTCCCGCCGCCTCTCTCCTGACGCTAACGGGCTTCGGCGCGCTTGTGGCTAGTGGCCGAAAGGGACAGCCCCGAAAGAAGCGCAAGTTTCGGCCGGGGCCAGGATCTACCTAAACAGTGGCTGCGAAGCGTGGCTGGCCTGGCCGCAGCCCATGCCGCGTCAAGCGTGCCACTGCGAAAGGGCCTGCGCGTCCGTCTGCGGTCCCGTCAGATGACGGTACGAACCTCTCGCGCCGTACGGGATGGGCGAGCAGGCCCCGAAATAGCTGTCAGAGTGGGCGTTCAGGATTCCGACTACCGCAAAACGCTGAGCACGGGGCGGAGGGCTTCCGGGTTTTCGGACAGACAGCCGAAGGCCGCAGTCGTGGAGAATGGCGCAGGGAGCTTTCCGCCCCACCTAGCGCCTAGGGGGTACGCTTCGCGGCATGCGAAGCGCATGTGATTGCGGACCGGACTGCTCTTGCGACCCGGACTGCGACTGCTAGCCGACTAGTTCGCTGCGGCAACGGCCCGCCGCCACAATCCGCCTACCTCTCGTCCTAGCTGATCGGCTCGAAAGGCGGCGGACCAGGGGTGCGCGGTAGGCCCTAGGGAGCGCCGTTCGGTCCCTCGAAAGGAGAGGAGGCCGGATGGCTTTCATGTTTAGGCTCGAAAGTGAGGACGGGATACCCGTTGATCCGCCGACGCTCCGCACGGCCGTACCCGATTGGCACGCTGGCGACAGGATCCCGCTGGGGCGAGGCAAGACCCTCCGCGTCATCGAAATCCGGCGTGGAAGTGATCCGGACGACGAACCCGTGCTGGTGGTCAAGCTCGGGTAGACGAAGCAGCCACTCCCGATTCGAGCAAGGTACGGTCACAGGCGCCCGGCGCGTTGCCGCAGCGCGTCGGGCTCATTTCTATGCACATCCTCATGGACGGACGTTCGAGGGAGGTATAGGTTTGTCGCGAGGGGCCGGCCCTCACTTTGCGGCGACGGGGACCCGGCCCCTCTATTCGCTTTGAGCGCTGGGCAACTCCGTCCGGACAGCCCTACTCCTCGACAACGACAACGATGGCTTGCCGGCAAGCGCCGCGGCGTTCGACTCGCCGCCGGCTCCGTCTCGCAGCCCGGCGGGTATCCGCTTAACCCGGTACGAGCCGCTCGCTACGAATATTGCATTCAATTCAACCGCCGGGTAACGTGCCCGCGACCGACTGACGGAAGGGGGAGAGATGCGGTTGATTCAAGGCTCCGCAAGACTTGTGGCGGCAGCCACAGCCATCGCGGTCCTGCTCCTCGCCGCCCCGGCAGGTGCGGTGATCGGCGGGACTTCCGATACGGCTAACCAGTACGCGAACGTCGGCGTACTGCAGCTGCAGGTCGAAGGCGAATGGTTCGACTTCTGCTCGGGGACGCTCGTCGCCCCCGACGTCGTTCTGACGGCTGCACACTGCACCGACTTTCTCGTCGAGGAAGGGCCTGACGGGTTCGGTCCCGATGACCTGAGGATCTCCTTCGACCCCGAAGGAGACGCGCCGTACTACACGGTCGACCACATCGTCGTGCATCCGGACTGGTTCACGGCGGGGCCCTGTTTCGGCAACTCGAAGCATGCCTGCCTCGCGCCTCCGGCCGAGGACATCGCGCTCGTTTTCCTCGACACTTCGGTCGCCGGGGTCACACCGGCGCCGATCGCCGGCGAGGGCTACCTCGACGAGCTCGACCTGAAGAGCGAAACGTTCACCGTCGTTGGCTACGGCACCGATGCGTTCATCACGGGCAGCGGGGCCTCACCCAAGGCGATCACCGTCTTCGACGGAATACGGAGCTACCGCGAGGTGACGGCGATTCCGGCGCAGGATGCCTTCCCGGACCGGTTCCTCAAGATCACGGCGGGTACCTGCTTCGGCGATTCCGGAGGCCCGCTGTTCCATGACGGCACCGTGGTCGCAATCAACACGTGGACGTTCAGCTACCGGTGCGCCGGACCCAACCTTGAGTACCGCGTGGACTCGCCGACGGCACAGGCGTTCCTCGAGCAGTATCTCTAGCCGAGAACTGACGTAGGCCGGCCGGGGTCGACCCGGCCGGCCTCCTACGCACGATTCACATCGCTCGGGTGGAGGGCGCTCACGCGACCGAGGGATCGTTTTCGTGGGCGGGGCCCACCGACACGTTTTTCTCGCGAAAAGCTGGCGAAGGTGTCGTTTCGCTCCTCTCCTTCGACGCCTCCCCTGCCCCCTCCCACGGTTTCGAGTGCATGAACATCCAGTCCGTGACTACTGAGTTGTTTTAAACCCTGATGAGTGCTCAGACGACAGTACGCTCGCCCATCCCAGTCTTATCGCTCTCGGCGATAGACGAGGAGCTCTTCATCGATCCTTCCAACGGCGTGTCGTCGCGAGCCAATCAACGAGAACCCGCAGGCGTCAAGGATGCGGCGCGATGGATAGTTCTCAGAATGGACGAACGCTTCGATCGCCTCGATGGAGAGTTCTTGCAGACCCCCAAGGAACAACAAGCTCGACGTTCGCCTTTCCAATCCCGCGACCGCGGGCGTCATGGACTAGCCAGTAACCGAGATCCGCCACCTCGACCCGGCGGAGCATGAGCGTCGTACAACCGACAGCAACATCCGCTCCTCGTTCTTCGATCGCAAGCGAGATACCCTCGCCGCGCTCAACGCGATTCCACTGACGTTCGATGAACGCCAGACCTGCATCTTCAGTGAACGGATCGGGCAACGTCGTCCCGGCGAGAAGTTCCGCGTCCGCGGAGGCCTTGCACACAAACGACAGGTCCCTCCGATCCCACCTGCGAAGCACGACAGTCTCAGCAACCAACGGAGGATCGGGGTAGGAGATCACCCTTCGAACATACCGACCGCTCAGCTCACCAGACGGGCCGCGCTCGGGATGCATTAGGAAACACTGGCGCGACGGAGCTGGATTTAGTGCCGGAGACCCGCTTCAGGCGTCGGCACGAAGGGTGAAACCGCCAACGTTGAGCCGGGATCGCCTCTCCCGCAGTAGTCAAGCTTCCGGTCCGGGTCGGTCATCCGGATCGCGGCCATCCCCGATTGAGTGACACGTCCGGAGCCGATCCGAAGAATCGCGGCTGTCCGCAGGGTGCCGAGATCGCAGCGGTAGTGATTCAGGACCACGAAGGCCGCTCGTCCATGACGAACGGCAACCCGCCTCGGTCGGCGTGCTGTGACCATCTGGTCGCCGCCGTGCGTGATCGCGAACGGGATCAGCCCAGCTCGGTCGTAGACGCTGATTTTGGGGTAGCCGAACAGGACGCAGGCTCGGCGTCCGCGGTTGATGAGGCGCAGCGTGATCGTATGTTGACCCGTCGCCTCGCTAACGAGTGGCCCGAATCGGACGGTGAATTGAGAGGTGCGACAAGAGGGCAGCGCCGCATGCGCTCCACGCGCGGCGCCCGCGGCGGCGCAGACGGGAACCAGCAGCCCGATCACGATCATCCGCCTCATCGACTGGATTATGAGCCGAGGAATGCGGCGTCGAGGCTCGTGGGTCAGGGGACATTCCTTCACAACTGGCGCATGCGAGCGTGCCGCCTGACTAGACCCAGCGGATCGTGTCGGCGACTACTCATGCGATCGACCAACCAGGATCGTCATCGTGATCGCTACGAGGTCGAGCGCTCGTGATCAGCGTGTTCCGTGCTCTCGGCTCACGCGCGTTGCCTTGCGGCCGAAGCTTGTTGCAGTCCAAGCACAAGACTCTGAGGTTCGAAGGGTCGTCGCTTCCGCCGTGCTGGCGCTGGACGATGTGGTCGACACTGAGCGGGTTGTCCTTGCTCCCTCGATGGCGGCAGTTCGAGCAGTAGGGATGAGCGGCGATCACCTGGGCACGGAGCTTGCGCCATGAGTGGCCATAGCCACGCTGCGTTGTCGTACCACGGCGAGCATCCTTCACACGCTGGGCACGTCGCCGGCACTCGTCGCACTTACCCTCCCGTGCATCCACGGGGATGTGCTTCATGCAGCCCGAGCAGCAACGGAGGCGGGTCACTTCTTCTTCTGCCCCGGCAGCTTCTGCGGTGCCTTGGTCACAGCGTTGGGCCACTCCTTGAAGGTGATGGGCCCGTGCTGCCCTGCTTCGACGCTGGCACTGTTCTTGGAGCCTGGATCCTTCGGCATTCCTCACCCCCTCTCGATCGGACTCGCGGGGCGACGGAACCAAAGGGGATTCGCCTCGATGTTCCGGGTGACGATCGGATCGTGCCTGCTGACGATCGTGCCCTTCTTGACCTCACGACCAAAGGGGAACGGGCCACCGGGATAGTGCTCAACGAGATCCTCCATGACCTCCACCCGGTCTTCGAGCGGGATCTCCGTAGGGCGGTAGAACTCCCGCTCCCACTCGGGGCGATGATCCACCGCCGCCTGAACCGTGCTGTCTCGCTTTCTTCGCACGACGTGTCTCCTCTCTAGAGCGGTTGGTAACGAGGGAGTGACGGCCCGAGAAACCAATCCGTGGACTCGTATTGCCACCAGTACGGGCGCGGGCCTGGCGCATCCGTGGCTTGACGCGTCAGCGCGGCGCTGAAGGCTCGCTCAGCTTCGGCGCGGTGCTCGAAGCTCAGCCGCTCGACAACACCGGGCTTACCCGGCTTCGGCGTCTCGACGTGGTAGAGCCGTGCGACTTCAACACCATCTCGCGCCACAACGTCCACGAGGAGCTTGCGCCCGTCGCGTTCGCTGAGCGTTTTCGCTGAGCGGTCTTCATGTTCTGTCTTCTTTCTCTGCGTGGATCCGCTCAAGCTCCTGGCGCGGGACGCGCAGCGCGGCCGTCTCGTCGCCGAGGCGCACAGCGTGGAGCTCGCCGCTCGCGATCTTCCGGTAAACGGTCTCCCTTCGCTGCCTCCACAGCTTGGCGACCTCCGCGACGGTCATAAGTTCCGGCAGCGGTGTGGCATCGCTAGACATAACGTAAGCTTATACAACGGATGTGACGGACTTACACTCGCCGCGCTAGAGCGACCTCCGCGACCGGATGTAGAGTCGGTCACGTCGTTCTCGGCGGCCCGGCTGTACGGGTCTTGCAAGTCACCGGCCTCGGCCCTCTCCGGAGGGCCGTCGTCGTTCCGGGGGACTCGGCGTCCGAAACGACGTTTAACCTCCTCGGCGTGACTGAGAGAACGACATGTCTCGTGACGTAGACCTCCAAGTCGTCGGGTGCATCGTTGACGGCCAGGGGGTGCCAGTCCCCACGCCGAGGACGGCCACGACGACGCATCCACCCCCGACCCATTTCAGGATCGAGGGCCCCTTCAGATTCCCGATGCTCCAGAGGCGGACCGCGCCGAGCGCCATCCGACGAGGTCGCTGCCTAGTGCCGACAAGGCCACGGATGACGCGGCCGTTGGCGAGGCCACGGACGCGGCGGAACATCCGGCACGGGCCGCGGCGAGCTCGCGCACCGTCTCGATCACGACGATCTCGATCGCGACCTCCATCTAGTTCCCGCCGTCGCCCCTCGGGGGTAGCGGCGTGAACTATCCAAGCGGTCTCTACGGCAACCGCATTCTCGATGATGTCGTTGCCTTCATCCGCCGCTTCGTGGTGCTGAGCGAGACACAGGCCGATGCCGTCGCGCTGTGGGTTGCCCACACACACGCGATCGACGCGGCCGAGACGACGCCCTATCTCGCGATCTCCAGCGCGGAGAAGCAGAGCGGGAAGTCGCGCCTAGGGCTTGAGGTATTTCCACTCATCGTCCGCGAGCCGCTTCCGAGCATGACCATCTCCGACGCGGCTGTGTTTCGGGCAATCGAGGAACTGAGCCCCACGTTGCTTCTCGATGAGGCTGATGCCGTCTTCAAGGCGCGGGAGCGTGAAGAGTTGCGCGGCCTACTCAACGCCGGTTACAGGCGCGGGGCCGTCGCCTACCGCATGGGCGGCACGAACAGGAGCAAGCTGGAGAAGTTCAAGGTCTTCAGCGCCAAGGTCTTCATCGGGATCGGGGATTTCCTCCCGGACACGCTTGTCGACCGGTCTATCCCGATCAGGCTCAAGCGCCGAACACGCGAGGAGCCAATCGAGCGGTTCAAGCCCCGCGACGTCACGCCCGAGGGCGAGATGCTCCGCGACCGGCTCGCTGACTGGCTGGAGCCGCAGATCGACTACCTCCGCGCTGCACGTCCGCACCTTCCCGACGAACTCGACGATCGAGCGCAGGACATGTGGGAGCCGCTGCTTGCGATTGCCGACCTGGCCGAAGGGGACTGGCCGGACCGCGCAGCTACCGCGGCGCTCGCCCTCTCGACCGGCGATGAGCGGGAGGACGACTCGATGACGGCCCGCCTCTTGAACGACATCTACACCGTGTTTGAGAACGGTGTGGGCGACCGGCTCCGCACGGCCGACCTGATCGCTCATCTGGTGGAGATCGAGGAGTCACCCTGGGGTGACTGGTACGGGAAGACGATTTCACCGCATGCGCTCTCCAGGCTGCTCAAGGCACATCGGATCAAGACACTGCCGGTGTGGGTCGAGGGCAAGACCGTCAAGGGCTACAAGCGAGAGCAGTTCACTGATGCCTTCGCTCGTGTACTAGGGGTTAGGAGGGTTAGGAGCGTTAGGAGCGAGTCCCCAAGCCATGCGGCACCTAACTTTCCTAACCCTCCTAACCCTGGGGACACCAACGGCCGGGTTCCCAGCTTCGCTGATACCGGCTACCTCGATTACGTCGCCGCAGTTCACCGCAACGGTCACATCACGACCGGTGAAGCCCTTGAACTGAAGCGGCTGCATGACCTTGTTTCGGAGGCAGGCGGTGAGGTGTCCTGAGCAGCTCTCGTTCGACGACGAGGTCATGGACGATTTGACCTTCGGTGAATGGGTCATCTCGTTGCCGACGACGCCGACCGCAACCTCCACATCTTCTCCGTCGTGGTCGCTTCCGGCGTCGAGTACGCACCCGAACGTGACGCCGAGGATCAGCACACGGGCAGCGTGAGCGAGCGCCTGCTCACTGCCGCCGAGCTCGCCGAGCGTCTGAACGTGCCCGCGTCGTGGGTACGCGAGCAAACACGCGCCGGCGCGATCCCGCATCTCGCGCTCGGCCGATACCGCCGCTACGAGTGGGCCGCGGTCCTTGCCTGGCTCGAGACGCAGCGGGCCGGCCAGTGGCGGAAGCACCGGCCGGAGCTGGGCTCGGTAACGGTCGGCGGAAGGAAGTGAGCAACCCGTGCATGCACACGGCCGCAGTCGTCAGGCATTCCTGACGACGTTGATAGGCTCTCCGTCAGGACCCACTGACGCGAGAGGAGGCGGGTATGACGCTTCGATCACCGCGTGTACGCATCGTTGGACACGGGAACCATTTGCGGCTGCGGACGCTCGGAGACTGGGAGGCACATCCGATCGAGGCTCTGCACGAGTGCTGCCGAGCAGAGACGGCGCTCGAAAAGGCGATGTGGCAGACGGTCGGCAAGGCCCGAGAGGCGGGCCACAGTTGGACGGAGATCGGAGACGCGCTCGGCGTGACGAAGCAAACGGCGTGGCAGCGATTCTCCGGCGACATGCGTCACCCGATTACGGGTGAGGAGATCGAGAGAGAGGGCGAGGACGATGGCTAGCGGCTCGGTGATCCGCTACAAGGGTGCCCGGGGCGAGGTGTTCAGGATCAAGTACCGCGACGCCGCCGGCCGTCAGGTGATGGAGACGCTCGGAGCCGCCGCCGACGGCTGGAACGAGCGCAAGGCACAGCGGGAGCTGCGGAACCGCATGACCGACGTCGAGCGGGACGGCTACCGCCGGCCGCAGCCGCTCAGCTTCGCGGCGTTTGCCGCGCGCTGGCAGCGCGACTACCTGCCCGGACGCAACCTGAAGCCGTCGACGACGCTCGACTACGAGAACACGATCCGCCGACACCTGCTGCCGTTCTTCGGCGAACTCGACCTCGCCTCGATCACGCCCGCCGACGTGGACGCCTACATCGCGGCGAAGACGGGCAAGTTGTCTCCGAAGACGATCGGAAACCACCTCGGGACGCTCCGGGTGATGTTCAAGGTGGCGATCCGCTGGAACCTCACCAGCTCGAACCCCGTCACGGGCGTCGACCCGCCACGCGTCGAGCAGGCCGAGATGCAGGTCCTGAGCGGAGCGGAGATCACCCGTCTGCTCGTCGCCTACGGGGAGCTGGAACGAGAAGCCGAAGTGGACGAGCCAGCCTGGTGGCGGCTGACGCGGCGGATCGTGACAGTCGCGCTCGCAACCGCGGCGCGCCGGGGCGAGCTGCTCGCGCTCCGCTGGCATGACGTCCAACTCGTCGAGGAACTGCTCACGGTCCGCGAGTCGCTCGTCCGTGGCCGCTTCCAGACTCCGAAGAGCCGCTCCTCACGACGGACGATCGAGCTCGGTCCCCGGGCTCGGGCCGCGCTCGAGGAGCAGTGGCAGCAGAGCCTCTACCGCGGTGATGACGAGCTCGTCTTCGGGCATCCGCTGCTCGGGACGCCGCTCGACCCCTCGAAGCTCTCCCGCGACTACATGCGACCGGCGCTGAAGCGGGCGAAGATCGAGAAGCCGTTTCGCGTCTGGCACGACCTCCGGCATACGGCGTTGACGCACGAGGCCGCCGCCGGGAACCCGCAGGCGTACGTCCAGCTCAAGGCCGGACACTCACAGGGGTCGATCACCGAGCGCTACATCCACGCCGCGCAGGTGCTCTTCCCCGGTGCCGCCGCCAAGGGCGAGGAGCGTCTGTTCGGTCCGAACGTCCTGATCGACGAAGGGAGGTGACCGATGAATCAAACGACTTGCGATTTGTGTGGAGAGTCGGTCGATGTCGACTCCCCGCATACGTACCACCAGAGCTGGGTTCGTGATCGGACCTATCCGACCGGCTGGGAGGTGCAGGAGGAGTGGCCGGTCGACAAGTACGCGCACGCGCGCTGCGTCGCGGAACGCGAGCTTGCGTCACCCATCAATGCGGCTGAGGCCGCAGAGGGAGAAGCACGATGACCACGACAACCGCATTCGTCACGATCCTGAGATGTAGACCGGTGAGACGTTCGCCTCCATGGACGCTGACCCCAACTACTGAGGTGAGTTTGGGAGGTCAGCAGCCGCGCATTCAAGAACGGGACCTCCGCGAACCTCGTCCTTGGCGAAGCTGCAGGTCCTCAAGCGGCACGAAGAAGCGGGGAGCGGGAGTCGAACCTGCATCTGCGGCTTGGTGAGCCGCCGCCCTAACCGTTGGACTATCCCCGCCCCGTTGTCCCGCGAGTCTACACACACCGGGCACGGTCGAAGGAGAGCTGCCGGACGAGCTGAGTCGTCAGCAAATCGAGTGGTTCAAGAATGGCAACCTTCACCGCTCGTTCTGGAAGACCCGCGAAATGATCGAACAACTCGGGATCGTTGAGGAACGCGACTATGGAATTGACTGACATCCGCGTGATCAACGTCGGCGTGCTCGTCACGGCGGACACCCGGCCGAAGGACCTCAGCCGCGTCCTGGATCAGGCGTTCGAGGATCGAGACGAGGTCCTCCAATTCGTCGTCGAGGGATATGGCTGGGATAGTCCCGGCGACAAAGCCATAAGCCGGTACATGAACGCCCACCAGTGCGGTGAGGCAGAGGCGCTGGCCGCTATCAGGGCACGGAGAGGCGTCCCGGTAGAAAGTTGGTAGAAAGTCGCGGCGCTGTCGCTTCGCTTGATACTGAAACCCCCGTGTGAGCGGGGGTTTCTTTACTCCCCGGGTTGGACTCGAACCAACAACCCTCCGGTTAACAGCCGGATGCTCTGCCAATTGAGCTACCGGGGAACGAGGTAGCAGCGGCCGCATGATAGCGACGTTCCGGCTCAGGCCAGGGCGGCGACGGCCTCCCTGATTTCCAGGAGTTTCCGCTGTAGCTCTGCGGTTTCCGCTAGGTCGGCGCTCGCCAACTGCCGCCGCAGGTGACGCTCCCGCAGGCGCAGAAGGAGCTCCTTCGCGGTCGTCTCGTCGATCGCTTCCAGCGCCGCCACAGCGTCCAGCTCGGCAAGCGCTCCTCCCCGCTCGCCGCTCAGCAGTGCGGCGCGCAACCCACGGTACTCGTCGCTGTCGAAATGCTCCGGGGAAAGCTTCTCGAGACTGCCCAGTAACTCCGGAAAGGCAAAGCAGGCGGCCAGCACGTCACGCTCCAGCCTGTCACCCGCCTCGAGCACGCGCCGGGATGGAGCGCCGGGGTTGATCGCCGATGCCCGGGCCTGCAGCTGAACCGTCATCCCAAGCCGGTCGTTGACGTACCGCCAGGCCTGGAGCCGCTCGGGCGAGTCCGGAACGGAATTTAGGAAGCCCAGGGCCCACGCGTGATAGCTCTGGCGGTCCGGTGTGCGCTCGTCCTCGAGCCGAACGCGGTAGCCGAGGTAGCTCTCCGCCTCGGCCAGGCGCTCCTCGAATCGCTCCGGGTCGTCGGCGGGGTCGGTCCCGGCCGGCATGGTCACCACTCGAACGTCGAAGCCACGTTTATCCGCAAGCTCCATGCCCCGCAGCGTCGCGTCCTCGCCGGCGGCGTCCGCATCGAAGCAGAGGTAGAGCCTTTGCGTCAGCCGCTGGAGCTCTTTCAGCTGCTCCATTGTGAGAGCGGTCCCCATCGAGGCCACGACGGGCTCCAGGCCGGCCTGGCGGAGCGCGATCACGTCGGTGTTCCCTTCTACGACCACGGCCCGTTCTTGCTTCGTGATCGCCGGGCGGGCGAGGTTGAGCCCGTAGAGGATCGCCGACTTGTGGAAGAGCTCGCCCTCGGGCGAGTTCACGTACTTCCCGCGCAGGGGATCATCCTCACGCAACTTGCGCGCCTGGAAGCCGACGATGCGTCCGCGCGCATCGGCGAGCGGAAACATCAGCCGCTGCGGGAAGTAGTCGTTTCCACGCACATTCGTGAGGCCCGCACGACGGAGCTCTTCGCGTGTGAACCCCTTTTTCTGCGCCTTTGCCGCCAGCCCTTTGCCCGGCGAGAGCCCGAGGCGGAACTCGCGGCACACGGCATCACGCAGCCCGCGACCCTCGAGGTAGTCGCGAACGGGCGCGCCGGCGGCGGTCTCCCAGAGGTGGCGCTCGTAGAAGGACGACGCCTGGTCGAGCAGCGCATACAGCCGCTGCCGGCGCCGACGCGACTCTTCGAACTGCGGCGTCGCCTCCTCGTATTCGAGCCTGACGTGGAAGCGCTCGGCGAGCAACTCGACGGCCTCGGCGAAGTCGAGCTGCTCGGTCTCCCGTACGAACGTGATCACGTCGCCGCCCTTGCCACAGCCGAAGCAGTAGAAGAGCTTGTCCTGGGCGTTGACGGAGAAGCTGGGCGTGCGCTCCTCGTGGAAGGGGCAGCGTCCGGTGTACCGCGCGCCGGTTTTGCGCAGCTGCGTGCGACCCGACACGACCTCCACCATGTCGGCGGCGTCGATCGCTTCGCGGACGGAGGCGTCCTTGATCCGCGCCATCAGAGGTTCTCCGCGTACGTCAGGGCGAACCGGTCGGTCATCCCGGCGATGTAGTCGGTGATGTGGTCGGCCGATTCGCCACCTTCCACGAGGTGCTGGAAGATCCGGCCGATCACGTCGCGCGCCTGCTCGTGCTGGGTCCGCGTATGGGGGCCGAGGTAGACGCGCTCGAACATGAAGTCCCGAAGCGAGAGCATGGCGGCGCCCACCTCGTCGCTCTGGCGGATATCTCCGGCGGCGTGGGACTCTTCGACGAGGTCGTGGACGAGGCGATCGATCCGGCGGGCGCCCGTCTTGCCCAGGAGCTCGATCTCCTCCTGCGGAAGCTCGCCCTGGCTGAGGACCCCGGCAC
>Ga0184625_10000077_pt1 | contig 25534 bp, 26 predicted proteins | sample PLM3_30_b1_FD_133151 | JGI IMG/M metagenome (GOLD analysis project Ga0184625, IMG submission 133151) | Groundwater sediment microbial communities from an aquifer in East River, Colorado, USA - PLM3_30_b1 | ecosystem: Environmental > Terrestrial > Soil > Riparian zone | place: USA: East River... | reverse complement strand
GTCAACCCAGGTACAGCTAAAGGATGGTTCTTTGGATTTTACTCAACAATAGCTGTATTTGATACCCATACTAGTATCATAGAGTTTGTCAGTTTATAATTTTTGTAGTTACTAATAATAGGTTATGCCAAAGAGTAAGAGATGAAATTCAGGATTTAGTGCTTTTCTCCGAAATAGGAATTATGGGATAGCTCATTTTTCTATCCTACCTTATGTTTGTTACAATAGCTCTATCAGATTTATTCCGTCGATTTTAAAAGTAACTTTGTAATCTGGGAACTCTGAAAGAATTTCTAACCAGTCATAGGATCTCGATGTTATGCTGAGATTGTCATATTGAAGGAGATATTATAGAAAAATGAAAATCATGTTAGTCCGGAGGGATTTAATTGAATATTGTAACGGAACAAAATAAGGAATTCGAAATTTAAATACTGTCAATAGGTGTGAAAAAAAATTCTGAAAGTTATCTATGTTTAGCAATTTATTAATATCGAAAAAATTCTACCTAATGTTGATTTTAATTTGATTTTGGTAATACTAATGCATAATATCTAGAATTCCCACGAACAAAAGCGAGATCGGTGCATTTATTGATGTTCTAGAAATCGGATCAAAGTTTATAAAAAGATGCAGGAGCTATAAAGCTAAAACTAGCGTGTTTTCGTTGAAAGGAGTTCATACGTCTGATCATAACAAAATAATTGGTATAGTAGGTTACGAGATAGGTAACCCTCAGATATCTGATGGTAGGTTATGTTCAACTGAAGGAATGAAGGTACTTAGGTTTACAGACCCGGTTAATGCATTAGAGCATTTCAAAATCAATAGAAAAGACTATGCTCTTATAATTTCTGATTTGCGAATGCCAGTTATCAATGGTGTGCAGCTACTGAAAACTGTTAAGGATTTGAATCCTTCAGCAAGAACAGTTTTGACGACAGACTTTGAATATGATAGTAAATTGATTCAAGATTATACTAAAAAACAGATAATAAATGGCCTGCTTCAAAAGCCAGTACAACCACATGAATTAGTTACAGAAGTCAATAAGCAAATTGATATTATTGAGAGTACCAATAAGAAATAAATGGAAATTTGTAAATCGATCTTTATTTCCATTCCCATACTTTAGATGAGCAATTTCCTTGTTCATCAGCTTCAAATTCAAAAACACCAACCAAGAAATGATAATTTTCCTGCATTTGATGATGTCCTAAAGAATATTGAGCTGGTAGTGGCTTTGTTAACGGGGACGAAGTCTATGAGTATCTTAAATTATTTAGTGCTAGATCATTCGTTGAGATTTTTTCTGAGTTAAATTTAGTATTTTTTTAATTCATAACAAGATATTTCTCTAAATGAGTAGTCAATACATTCAGACTATTGTACGATAAAATTAGGTATATACACTGATCATTATCTGCAAGTTTACTTATTTATTTCTCAAACTACTAGTAAACTACCAAAATTAGTCCTATTGCCATTTCATTTTAAGAATACTCAAAACAATATTACGAATTGATAATTAGTTCACAATTTAATTACATAAAGAATATTTGACTAAATGTTCAAATTCCCATGCGATACTTATCAGATTAATGAAAAAATGTACTCGATGTAATAACTATACGAAACAATATACGCTTGTATTCACACAAATAATTTAGATACGTGTTCCGAATGTTACCAGGAAGTGCATTGGAATTTAACCACGTAATTGGCAATTTTTCTTTCAACTATCATGGTGTATATATTCATTAACCTTATACAGCTACTTTTTATTTACTATCGCTAAAAAGAATAGTATTAGAATAGAAACACCCATAGAGGGAATTACAATATCGGTAAAGGGATTATCGAAGGGTATAGCATGCTCCAAGAATTCATAAAATAAAAAAATACCAAATAGAAAAAATGCTACGATGGCATATAATAGTTTTTTTAACTGTGTGTTCCTATAAGCAGAAATAGACAAAGCAATTAGTATAGCGGCAAAGACAGTACCTACTATATATAGGATACTTTCCGTAAGTTCTATAATGGGAATTTCAGGAGTAATAAATTCCAAAGTATTCACAACAACTATTTGTCCTGATCTGATAACGACAGGAACATTTCAACCAGTCTATTGCTCCATTTATTCCAAAGGTTTGGATGATGAGTCTTTAACAATTCCGCTATGTATTTAGAGTCAATAAAAGTGTCACGTAGAGTGTACCTTTTGTACTTTCCGTCTTTAACTTCATATATTATATCTAAATCAATTAATCGTCTAACATGCCAGTTTATTGATGGTGCAGATATTTCTAACCTATTAACAATATCTGTCTGTGTGGGATTTTTTTGTTCAATAATAAACATAAGAATTTCTCTTGGCGTTTCTTGATTTAATACTTGGAAGATTTTCATCTCATGATCTTGAAAAACTCCTGACTGAAAATGAAGTTTGTACAAACCTTGTCTAGTAGAGGTTATTTTTCCGCTTTTTTGAAGCTGATAGGCGTGATATTGAACCGAACCCATCGATAAAGCCAACTCATTTCTTATCTGCCGAAGATAGCATCCAGGATTTTTTTGTATAAAACTTAGGATCCTGTCCTTATTTGAGTTTGATTTATCTTGGAATAATCCATTTCACCTCATTAACAGTAAGCCATAGCAGGCTAACTGACTATTAATCGATTGGATTATTTAATTTATTGAGAACAAGCCATTAACTAAGTGGGAAAGCTCTAATACTTTCCGATAAACAACGCTTATAGACTTGTATCATATTACTTATTATCTTTCAAAAGCTATTCTTGTAGGAAGTGAATTGCATAAAAATGACCCGACTTTAATCCTGGTTATTGGACTTAGTTCAACAACTATAGGTTTGTTTTTTGTGAGTATAGGCGTTGGCTTTGGAATTCCTCAGCAAGGGGGATTTGACATGGGTGCCTCTCAGATACTTAAAGAAAAAATGCTTCGTGTCGGAAACGATACAAGTAATTTTCTAATCTTGATACCAAACGAAGGTCATGAATCTCCTGATTTACCTAAAGAGCAGAGAATCATTAATCAGCCCTATGTTCCTCAAAATATTGTTGTTGATATTGGTACAACTATTTTATGGTTAAACGGCGACGTAGGTCATAAACACAAAATCACCTTAGTAGACGAGAATTCAAATACTGTTTTTGACAGTGGAACATTTGCGTTTAATGATGTAAGTAAACCGTTTAAATTAACCAAAGTTGGAAAATTCTCTTATTCAGAATCTAATGTGAGCACAGACGATCCCAATTTCAAAATGAAAGGTACAATAACCGTTATAGGCAGTGATAACGCTAGCTTGAATCGTAATAACTCATATTTAAATAAAACAGTTGACACTTTGGGTTCTTTGATGGTTCCAACAAAAGACTCGGAGCTGCATGTATCATATTTGGAGGACAATCGAGTAGTTGTGCTTGACCAGTACACTTTCAAAGATTTACGTGGAGGCCAGAAAGGGACAGGACCTGAGCAAACTTTACTCATACTTGGAAACAAGGAAAAACCATTAACTGATTTTATCACTATACTGAAAAATATAACCCCTAAGTTACCATATAGTTAAAGTTCGAATAGATTAGATTGATTCATGAGGAATAATGCAACAAAAATAAATTACAAATAAAGATCTCGATTCAAAAACTACTAATCAAAAAGTATACCCCAGTTAGTATCAGAATTAATTCGTGTAAGAATCAGTAGAGCACTATTTAGAGATGTTAACTCTACTTATATACCCGTTAATTCTCTTTTCTAAGAACTCTAACTGTGACTCATTAATTTTTCCTTTCCGATGTAAAAAATTTAAATCTCTTTGAATTTGCTCCAATTGTTTTATGCATTCTTCTTTATTGTTTTTTGATAGCATTTCATATGTATAGTCTATGTTTGTTAGATTTCTCTTAAAAGACAATCTAGATCTCTGTCTATAAAACCAACCTCCAATAGTTGAAACTAATCCTATTATTACAGAAGTTAATATGATAAATGTTTCCGTCAAAATGGCATTTTTGAAATGTGCAGTTAGAGTACCATAACCAGTAACATTAAAAATTACTGGATTTTCTTTTGTATTGTTATGTACAGACCAATAACCAAAGTCGTACCCCCTGTCAGGTATTGCCTCACATTTAGCAGTCGAATTGAAAGGCAATGTAATAGACTCACCAGCGCTCAGTGTCGCATCGTTACATTTTACATTCCCAGAGTTTGGAGGATTCATATCCATAAATATTTTTGTAATTATATCATCTGTCTTTCCATCGATAGTAATTATTCCGTTAGACCTAGTATTAGTGACATATGTGAAATTTGTAGTAGGGTCTACTGTTAATTTGCTTGCTATAAATGGAAAGGTTACTTTAGAAGGGATATTAATAAAAGGATTATTGACTCCAGATGCAGTTATTGCAGGCTCCAATGAAATAATTTTTGTCACCTTGTTTGTTGTGCCATTAATTATACTAATAGTATTATCTGCCAAATTGCTAACATAAATTTTGTTAGTTCGTGGATTAACCGCAATTCCCACTGGATTATGTCCCACATTTATATTACTTTCAATCTTGTTGGATGTTCCATTTATGACACTTATAGAATCGTTCGAGAAATTTGAGACGTAAATGGTATCAGTTTGTGTATTGATAGCTAGTACTGAAGGATCTGAACCAACTGGTATGGTTGAGACCAATGTATTGTTGCTACCTTCTAAAACTAAAACACTGTCTTTACCTAAATCAGAAATATACACTTTGTTTGTGTGTGGATTGATTATGATATCATAAGGTAACGAAGCATACTTTAAGGATTTTATCACACGATTTCCAATTGCATCAATTACCGTAATTATCTTGGAGTCCAAGTTTGCTACATATATCCAATTAGTGGCTAAGTTAATCCCTATGCCTACTGGAGATTCTCCCACACGTATGTCTGTAAGCTCTCTATTAGTAAAACCATCAATTACAGATATTGTGTTAGATTCTCTGTTTGACGCATAAATTCTGTTCGAAAAAGGATTTACATCTACATCATACGGAGAATTGCCCACATCGATATTTGTTTCAACTTTGGACTTTTCAATATCTATGACCGATATCGTATTAGAAAATTGATTAGCAACATAAAGTTTGTTTGTTATTGGATTAATATCAATTCCAATGGGAAAACTTCCGGAATTAATTATTGGACTAGATTTTGGGGATATTACCTTCTGATCAGCTAGATCTTGAGCAGAGGTACCAGATACAAAAATACTAAAGAAAAATACACCAGCTAGTGAAAAGTAAAGGATCATCGGTAAATAATTATTCAAATAAATAGTTAATGTTGAATGGATATAAAAAGTAATTACCAGTTCCAATTCAATTTAAACAAAAATTGATTCCTGTGCAATAGGATCCATGGTAAACAATAACATAGACCCATGAAATCATAATATCATGTTGAGATTTAATTATGAATACAGGCTTACCAAAATGTACTTTTGGTTCCTTATTTCTGATCTTTCAACTTGTGACGAAAACTGATTCTAAAAATAATACTCAGAATTAATACAATAATACCTGCGATAATAAACATACTACCATTAATTGTCCAAGAAGGATTACTATACATAAATGAGCTTGTGGGACCCAATAGTGATTTAGACTGTGCAGTAAAAATTAAACCCGTTAATACGAGCATGGCTCCAATAATGCCAACTAATATTTTCATATAATACCAAATAAATATTGAGATGTGCCTATGTATATGTTATTGAGATGTAGGTTATTTAATCTACATTTTAGTAACTTCATATCCGGAATAAAAATACAACCAAATAGAGTATTCTTATCTATCAACAAGTAGACTAAATTGATTGTTAACAATGTTACAATATGGCTAAGTTTTAATATCTATAAAGTATCCGTGTTGAGTGCAAGGATTAAAGTTGATTGATCGCAAAATGAAGGATTCCAATGTAATAATTGGGTATGTATCAGCAGTTGCGGCTGCAATATTCTTTGGATCCGTTTCCACCATAGCAAAGCCTATGCTGTCAACAATAGATCCTATAGTGCTTTCGTCAATCATTTACCTAATTGCCGGAGCGTTTTTTACACCAGTTGCATCAAAAAAACGATCAAAGATCACGCGGAAGTACTATTCTCTCATTGTAATAAGCGCAGTGGCTGGTGCAACTTTAGCACCTGTTATGTTTTTTCTGGGGCTAAAGCTAAGTACGGCTTCAGACACCGCATTACTAGCAAATGGTGAAACTGTCTTTTCGATATTATTCGCACTACTTATTTTTAAAGAAAGATTAAGACCAGTTGGATATATTGCAGTAACTTTGATCCTCTTTGGAGTATTTCTGGTTACAACAAACCTTGATTTTAATAGTTTTACATTTAGATTGAACGTAGGTAACGTCTTTGTAATCGCATCAACAATTATTTGGGGATTTGACAACAATATTTGTAAGATAATAACTAGACGAGTGGACGTGTCAAAATTAATTCAGTTAAAAGCTTTGATTGGAGGTTCGGTTTTACTTGGAACAGTCTTAATATTAGAAATTCCTATTAATATTCAGACCGCACAATTAATTTCTATTGTTGTGCTAGGTGTCTTTGGATTTGCAATATCCCTTTATTTATATTTACACAGCATAAAAAGGATTGGAGTAGTCAAGGCATCCTCTTTGTTATCTTTATCTGCGGTATTTGGATTAGTTTTTGCAATATTATTTCTACATGAAGTAATAAGTATCCAACAACTAATTGCCATATTAATCATGATATATGGTATACATCTAATGTATTCGCATGAACAGAAAGATGAAATAATGCTCAAATGAAATTTTGGTTAAGCAATAATAATAGTAAAAAAAGCATCTACCATTTTCCATCGAATCAATGAAAATTCAACGTAGATAGAACAAACGTAGTCGGATAATTCAAATTTAATACTTAATAACATCTGTCTATTTAATAATAGTGAAAGCTTGTATCAAGAAATAAAATTAAAAAATCAAACCTTTGATGATATTGCACCCAGTTGGGCAAATAAAATTAGGTTTTTACGACAAGATGGCTTTCCGTTCCCATTATCCTTGGCATGGTGGAAATGGTACTTCGAACTTGATAGCCCTTCAAAATGCATAGTGGGTGAAGCGCATGGTTTTTCCAGCCAATATGAAAACGAATGTAAAAAATGTGATGAATTAGGTTGGGAATTTGGACATTCTTTTCTAGTACGGTCAATGAAAGATTTCCAGGGCAATATGGAAAAATTTGTGACACACTGGAATGAAAAACACATATGATTATGCATATGCTGCATAAAATTGCCTTATGATTCAGTTACCTTAGATATACATTTATCACAATATCTTTCTATCAATGTAATATCTTCCAATTTATATTTTAAAATCTTACTTGGTATGGTATCACATGAATGACATAATCCTGCTATGTCTCTTATGGCATTATGGACAAGAAACAACCAATGACCCACCAGCCCAATGTGTTTAAGCCCTTCATTGCGTTATACAACATTAGCCAACAAATTATAAAAAAAATTAACCCAAACTGGTGGGATAGGTGGTGATGTAATAAGGGAAAGTTATCCCACCAGCCCTGATGAGCGCTGTCTAATTATGCACAACAAACTATAAAATAATTTAAACGGGAATTTGATTCAGATCCATAGGTAGATAAAAAGTGATATTTTTACTTACTAATTTGAAAGGATTCCACCATTTTATTGGCTAGGGGTAACGTTTCTGGAACTTTCAAGTCATAATCCTGATAGGTTAGAATATATATTTTTCCGTTAGCAATAGTACAAATCTCGAAGAGATAAAAACTATCTTCCCCAGCAAATTCCATCTTCCATCCACTATTTCCTCCAACAGTAACTTTATTTTGTCTAATTAGATCAAAGTTTCTAAATTCGGAAGACATTTCGTCTAGTTCGTGTTGGACAAGTTGTTGTAAGGAAATATTCTTTAGTGTCATTGTGTCAGTGTCAAGATGGGGTTCAACTTTTTCAGTATTAACTCCAAATATAGGCAAACTTCTATCTGATAACTCAAACGAAACTCTTCCATCAGGAGATTCTGTATTCTCTTTAACTTGCCAATTTGATGGATGTTGAATGGTAAAGTTCATATCATTATTAGTATAAGTAACAAAATTGTTTACTGATTGAGCATGAGATGAATTTATTAAGAAACTTACAAATACTATGCAGATCGGAATAGAGATGCCATAAATCCTAATTTTTTTCAATATGCGTTAGAATTTACTATAAACTAATAACCTTTTCCAGCAATTTTTCATTTTCGTGCTTACTCCACCAGTTGGCGGTGTAGTTTTGTCTTTCGGTAGTTATTTTAAATGTTAATAAGCTATTAATCATATGCATAATATTTTCTAATTCATAAGACTTGTTAAGAATTCTATTTACTTTACCATAACAAATCTCTTTAGAAATGATCACGTTGTAATTACGACAATAGGTAAATCACAGAAATGCAAAATACCTCACAACAATGCAGTTCAAGAAGGACAGATTTGTTTCATTTTTTCTGTTCACATCTTTAGCTAGTATGCTTATCCTTTCATTACTCTCTATTGTAGTTTCGAATAAGATATTTGCGGCAGATACGTTTACAATTGAGGCAAAAATAGATCTAACAAAGATAGTAAATCCAAAGAAACTTAAAGTTGTGGCATTTGCTAATGATGAAACTAAAACTACGAATTTAGATATTGATGAAAAAACTTCAAAAGTAGTTACTGTTCCATTCAGCTTTAGTAAGAAAAATGATGTTGTTACTGTAGGGCATAACGATGAGTATTTTGTATGTGCTTATATTCTCGAGAGTAAAACAGGATTTATGACATCATATGCTTGTCATGAAGGAGATATTGCAAATCCAGATGGAATAAACACCATAGGTTTAGATTCTTTTCAGACCGTGGGTATTGAGGAGTCCAATTCAAAGAATGTAAAGATTGACATATTGATACCACTTTATGACAAAAAAGATGTAAAGGAAATTAAGGTTTTAGCCATGGAAAAAGGGAAATTTATTTCCAAGGCAATAGAAGCAGGAAAGTTGCTTGAAAAATCAAATGGTGATACAATAAAGGCTTCGTTTACATTCGATAGGAAAACAGACATCGGAGAAACACAAATGGGGGACATGTATTTTGCTTGCGTTTCTTCTAATGAATTAAATCCTCCAGAAGGAACAGAATGTGAACATAGACATATAAAATCATTTGAAAATCCAAATAGTATATTTGCAAGGTAATATTTATAATAATACAGAAATCAAAAAACAGAAAAAAATTCATTACTTTTTTACATCCTTTTACCGTATGGAATTGATAAATGTGGGTTCGATGATCTAGGCGTTAGATCATTAAGTATTGATGAATGATATTTGATCAAATTTGCTAATAGATGAATTTAATTTAGAAAATCTAGAAAAAAATTTAAATGCTCTAGTAATTTCAAATATGTATAATGATTAGTGCGATTGTGGTAATCTTGTTATACGATAATTTAGATAATTTTCCAACAAAAACAATTCAACTGGTAATTAATATGGTTAGATAAGAGGTTAAATATAAATTTATTAGCAATATACCATCATAATATAAAAAAAATATAAACGATTTACTTATTTATCATATTAATTATTGCATTAAATGATGAATAAGAAACAAGAAACGAAAAGGCTCTCCATTCTAGGACCAATTATTACACTTGGAATGTTTGTTTTTGCAAACAGGATCATCACAATAGAAGCAGAAAAAGCAAATTGGAAGAAATATGATCGTATGAAAAAACTAACAATAGCAATAGATAATGGTAAATTTGATGATGATGATATGAATTGGAAGAAATCCAAGAATTCTGAAATTTATGCAGATGTGGATTATTTTGAAGAGAGAAGATTACTAAGATGGGTAACTGGGTCTGTTTGAACATGGATAAAACGCACAAAACTATTTTTACTATTTCATCGTTCATGATATCAATAATATTACTATTTAATGTTAGTAACAAATCCCTTGGAGTAGAACAAGAATTGCTAGAAATTCCACAGGCTAAGTCGATATATGACACAGAAACTCTTCATTTACCCAGATCTGTTGGTTATTTCATAATACTTATTGCTAATGAAGCGCATGAAGAATGGCCTGAAGAAAAACATAAATTTCTTACAGATCACAATCCATATTATGTACCAACAGATCTAGTTATTCCACAAGGAACAGCCATATTGTTTCTTAATGCAGATGCTCCCTGGGATATTCCTCATCCTCATACTATTAATCTAAAAGACAGTTCTGGTAATATGATTTATACCACTGGAAACATGGATTATTCTGATGCATCCGATTTAAAAATATTGCCGGTAGGAACTTACTCTATTATAGATACCAAGTATGATTGGATGAAAGGTAGCATAACGGTAACGGATCAAACTTCTACAGGTAATGAAGTAGTGGGTGGATTTTATGCTCCAACTCATCAAGTATTGGATAATACCGATAATAATGGAATAGTGCATCCAGGATCGCTGGGCTATTATGAAACTGAATTCCCAAAGAATGGCTTTAACATTCTTAGCCAGTACAATTTCAACTATAATGCTTGCTCTTATTGTGAAGGTAAGTACTGGCCCGATAATAAGACTGGTGATCACACACTGATAATTTTTGGTACTGATCAACCACTTTCGGAAGCAGTAATCAAATTAAAGAAATTAGTAAAAGATAATGTATACATCTGAAATAATTTTTTCTTTTTTCTCCTATTTGTTTTCGCAAAATTGTTAAAGCTATCGTATTGGAAATTCTTTTTTCTTAATACCCACTCCCTCCTAGGTATGTTCACCATTATAAAATGAATCTTGTAATTTTATAGAATGGGCTGTAAACATATTTGTGACGAAATAGGAATATTAGGAGCAAGCTATCGCGATGGAGTCAAATATTGTAGAAGATGTTCGGTATATTTTTTTCATGATGGAGCATTTTGTCCGTGTTGTCATCTTCATCTCAGATCCAAGCCAATTAGATCACGAAAGTAAAATTTAATCCTAAAATTCCGCTAAAAGAAATTTCAAATATGTGCTGACCTCAGGGATTTGGAAAAAAGTTTTAGGGCGAAGAATTACTAATTTATCTTATGAATGAAAATAATCTTGAAACAGCTACATTTGCTGCTGGCTGTTTCTGGGGGGTAGAAGAAGCGTTCATAAAAACAAAAGGAGTAAAATCAACAAGAGTTGGATATACCGGGGGAAATTTTCCTAATCCAACTTATGAAGACGTTTGTACTGATAGAACTGGACATGCTGAAGCCATACAAGTAAAATATGATCCTAAAGAAATTTCATATAATGAACTTTTAGATTTGTTTTGGTCTCTTCATAACCCGACAACTAAAAATAGGCAGGGTCCTGACATAGGGTCTCAATATCGTTCTACGATCTTTTATCATACTTCAGAGCAGGAGCAGATTGCTAGAGAATCAAAAGAGCAGTTGGATGACTCAAATAAGTATCAGAACAAAATAGTTACAGAAATTGTACCAGCAACTGCATTTTATGAGGCAGAAGACTATCATCAAAAGTATTATCAAAAGATTGGGGGAGGTAGCTGTTATCATTGAAAATTAGCATCCTGATGGATTGGAGTTTATTTTTAAATACAAAACTAGTATTGTTACGAAATGTGAACATTTGATATCAGCAAAAATTCAATAATTCCTATATCTAGAAAAAAGTTCACAGATGCTTATATAATTTGTTGAACATTGTACAATAACGCCTAAACACAACTGGTGGATCATTATTGGTTGGTTTCTTGTTCATTGGCCATAACTCCCACCAGTAATTAATTTTTACCAAACTATTTTGATGATTCTGCATGTATTTGTATTTCTAATTCATACATAGTTTATTTGACAATGGTCTGGCTCTGTTCTCTCATAAATTGTGTAAGATAATATCTACCACCCGTGCCTTTTCCCGTAGTTCCAGAGTCCTTCCAACCTCCAAATGATTGGCGTCCCACCATGGCTCCGGTTGTAGAACTTTTTTTCCTGTTTACATAAACAACTCCCGCTTCTATATCTTGGAGAAATTTCAAAATTTCTTCTTTCTTGTTGCTGTAAATTCCTGATGTAAGACCATATTCTGATTCGTTTGTCATTTTAATTGCGTTATCAAATTTATCATATTCTGTTACACATAATATAGGAACAAATAATTCCTTTTTAAGTAAAGGATGATGCTTTGGTAATCCATCTACAATCGTAGGTTCTACATAAAAGCCGTATTTAAACTCGTCATTTAGTATTGTTGTGCCTCCTGCAAGAATGTTACCATCTTTAGAAGCAAGTTTAGAATATTTCTTGAAATTATTGTACGCATCTAAATTTATCACTGGTCCTACAAAGCTATCTTTTTCCTTGGGATTTTCAACTCTTAGTTCTCTTGTCCTTTCCACAAGCCTTGATAAGAATTGAGATTTAACATTGCTCTGTACATATACGCGCGAACATGCACTGCATTTTTGCCCTGAAAATGAAAAAGCAGCCTTAGCTACCCCTTCAGCTGCCTTATCTAGATTTGCAGTATCTGTTACAATAGTCGCATTTTTTCCTCCCAATTCTGCAATTACAGGTCGAGGTCTTGTCTTGTTGGATTCACTCATCAACCTGTAGCCAACCTCCCTTGATCCAGTAAATACAACACCGGATATTTCTTTACTCTCAATTATTGTCTTTCCTATTTCTTCGCCTGATCCTGGAACAAAATTTATTACCCCATTAGCCAGCCCTGCTTCAATCATAATTTCAACAATCTTATAACCAATTATTGGAGTGTCACTGGCTGGTTTGATAATTACTGTGTTACCGGTGATTAGAGCGCCAGCACTCATTCCTACTAATATTGCTGCCGGAAAATTAAAAGGTGCGATAATAGCCCATACTCCATAAGGTTTCATAATACTTGTATTCTGCTCATTTGAACTTCCCAATTTTCTAGTAACAAATCCATTGTTTTTTTGCATCTCATCAGAATAGTACATAATAAAATCAATCGCTTCATCAATATCCGCAATTGATTCATACCTATTCTTTCCATTTTCAAAAGTAAGCCATGCCGATAATTCAAATTTACGTTTCTTTAAAATGGTACCTATTTTTCTAAATAGCTTTACTCTTCTTTTATAATCAATTATACTCCATTCTTCAAACGCATCCATTGCTGCCCGAATTGCTTTTTTTGCATGAGTTGAGTTACCTTTCTGCATAGATCCCAAAGTGATTCTTCTATCTGTTGGGGACGTGCGGATCACTGTCTGAGATGTATAGATCTTTTTACCATCAATAATAACAGGATAGGTTTTTCCAAATTCAGAAGAAACTAAATTAACTGCTCTTTCATATAAACTATGAAATTGATTTTCTTGATTACGATCAAGAAAGGTCTGGAAGGTATCTTCATTCTTAAATACCATAATATTAGTTCTCACTCATCTTTAAAAAGTATGTAACAAAGTGATGATGATAATTATAACTAAACAATAAAGATATTCAGAAATCGAAACAATCAAGATTGTATCAGGGATCTGGCAAGTAAAAATATATTTCTTTTTCTTTCCCTAATTCTTCTTAAGGAATACTGTAACCATTTTACACCGTACGGAATATATTCCAATACTACATATCCATTTTTAAGCAATTGTTGTTTCAGATCATCTCGGATTCCTTTTAATAATTGAAACTGTAAATTGTTCATTCTTTTCGATCCTTTAGTGGATAAAGCTAAAGCCTCGTCTACAAGTTTTGAATCATGAGTAGCAATGGCCACAACTCCATTGTAGGTAGGTTCTTTGAATATTAATTTCATAAGCCTTGAAAAATTTTGAGTTATTTCATTATTTGATTGATACGCTTTATCTTTTTCTTCGCTATATGCGCCCTTCACAATTCTTAAATTAGCAGAATTTTCCATAAGGTGCAATAGATCACTATGACTTCTTCTAAGATATGATTGAATTGCTACACCTGTATCCCTATTTTTTCTTAGCACTTTAAGATAAATTGATAAGGTGTCTTCTACAAAGTTGGAACTTTCAATATCAATCCACATAAAATGTCCACTCTGTTTTGCTTTTTCAGAAATCCTTCTAAAGTTCTCTAAGCAGACATCATACCCAACGCTAAGACCGATTTGCGTTGGTTTTACAGAAATACTACCCCTCACATTCTCAGATCTTAATAGATCAAGCAAAGTAAAATATTCTGAAACTGAGCTATCAATTTGAGATTTTTCAGTATTTCCTTCTCCAAGATAGTTAAGGATGGCTGACATCCCTTTTTGATTTGATTTTCTCGCCTCGGTTATTGCGTCAGTATTGGAATATCCGGCAATCCATCGCTTGGATATTTTAAATAACATCTTTTCTAGAAGAGTTGGATCATAATCGAGAGAATGAGGAATTTTTTTTTGCAATTATATTATCTCCTCAATGGGCCTTCCCAATTAAAAATGGTTATTTGATATTTAACTTTACTTTAAAAATAAGTAACAAAATTCTTTTATGTATAAATTAAAGTATCACGTCATTACTAAAAAGCCTATGAAAATTTCCGAATTATGTAAGATGATTGAGGATTCTATTCACTCTGGAAAATATCCGTTAGAAGATCAACAACAGAAAGACTTTGCAAATTCGGTAAAAATCATCAATAGATCAGATTCTGAGGATCTAAAAAGTACTGATATCAAAATTGAAGTCAGAATACAAAATCTATACACCATAAATAATTATCTGTCCAATATTCAGCATCTGCCGGGAATAATTGAAATGGATATTTTGGACTCATTTAAAATGATATGCAGACGGTTAGGAAGAATTTCACCAGATATGATAGCCAATAATTAATATTACACTCAATTTTCAACAGGTTTGAAGCGTAGGTCCGAAAAGAACAGGTTGATTCCTGTACAATATGCAATATGGTAATGGTGACTAAAAACGTCAAACTGTTACTAAATTATCCTTCTTAGTCTTTGCTAACATAACTCCAATAGCAGCACTCTTTCAAAGTGCAATTTGGACAATCTACAGACATTTACTTTCTTCCATTCTAGAACCAGACAATTACAATCAGCACATCTTACCTTCATTCCTGATACTATATTCCAGACGCTATTCGTAACCCTTTTGGTATCAGCTCTTAATGATGAAGTTAAGTGTTTTCCACTATCCATTACTGCACTAAAAGAGATACGAGGAACAAAATGTACAAAGGGTATGAGTGTGCATTATATTGCATAAATTGAACGTAAGTATGCATAGATCCTCCACCCAAAAAAGAACCGAAAAAGAAGTAATGGAGCACGCTATTGAACCAGAAGTAGATATTGAACATGAAGGCAGGTTGGCCAAGGTATTGACTTTGCATAGTAAAGGCTATCCACAATCAGAGATAGCAAGAAAATTGAATGTTAATCAATCGACTATTAGCAGAGACCTAAATGAAATAAGAAAGAAGGCAAGAAAGACATTAGATCTGTACGTAAAGAAAGAGATTCCTAATGAATTTCAGATTTATATCTCCGGCTTAAATGAGATAACCAAGAATTTATGGGAGATTGTAGAGGACAAACAGAATCCCAAGATTACCACAAGAGATAGAACTTATGTTTTGTCGTTACTCATGCAGTGCTACAGTAAACGTATAGAAATGTTAGTTGGTGGTCCAGAGTCTGATATGACTGCCAAGAAACACATAGATAACATACGCCATTTTGAAGATCCATTAATTGAATCCCTCTTGAAGCGTGACTAATGGTTAGTATTGATGATGTTGGAATAATTTTATGATAATAGAGTAGTATATCAGGTTTTAAGGTATGATCTATCACTATTGGGTACATGTCATCAAACGCAATTGCCAAACTGTTCTTAGCGATTATATCAGATTGTATTTCGCAGAAGGGGCAATCTTCTTCTTTCTTACTTTTATACATGATCCAATTCTGTAAATCAATAGTATCTTTAGTTACTAATTAAATCTTCAATCATTTCTGACCAATTGGATATTGAAAACTTATTCCTAATTCTTTATTATCATACGTTGTAAATTGAGTAGTGTCGATTTGAGAGAATCACTGGTTCGTCATTAAACCAATCACAACTAAATACTCTAGTTTCATCATTTTTGATCGTATTTCAATAATCATTAATTTGAATACTTAAATAGTTTTAAACTAAAGAGAATACCGTTTTTGTTCCGCCTACAAGACTTAGTGGTTGAACACTTAAGAAGCTTAACGTACATATTAACTTAATGAAATTCTCAACTACCACAATGACAACAGTTGCTTTAGTTGCAGGGGTGCTTTTCGGATATACATTCACAGGATTCAATTCGATCAATGCACAGAATATAACTACGCCAAATAACATGACAGGTTCAGCAAATATGACAGGTTCAAACATGACAACATCAGATACTTCTGGTAACTCAGCAAAAATGCAATTGGAAGAAGGAATTAAAGCATTAAAAAGTGGCGATAATCAGGCAGCCATGACTCACCTCGATGCTGCTAAACAAGCGATGGTTCCAGGACAAGCGATGGATCATTTTGAAATAGGAATGGAAGCACTAAAAAATGGTGATTCAAATGGAGCAATTATGCATCTGACTGCTGCCGATCAAGCTCTAGGATGATAACTAGCAACTACAATACGACAAATTTAACTCTCCAAACCTTATTTTTCAATTTTCTACAAAGCAAAAGATAAACCTCTCTATTTGACACATCAGATGTTTCTAGATCTGAAGAGCATTTGAGAAAGTAGAGGATCCTTACTCCAATTGTGTTCCGATTGAATATTCAGTTATAGCGCTCCGAGTTGGATCCGAATTGTTAACAATATGGTTGCCGAAGGATGTTAACAAAAGATTTGAATTAAGTGAAATTTAATTAGAACAAACGTATGTAATCATGTTACTAAATTCAAATTAACTAAAGTCTATTTTTGAGTATTGAAATAATTGGGCTTTTGGAGAAAAGTTGGCTATATTATTGGAGCGTTTATGATAATCGTTGGTATAGCCGGTGCCATTTCAGCTATAGTAGCTAGTCCAACAATAAATAACCAGGGAACACAGGTTGGAAACATAGCCGCTTTAGCTGGAGTTTCGTCTTTAGCGTTGTTAGGTTTCGGTAGTATGGTATCAGGAATATTGCTAATTTGGGCTTTGATAAAGAGCGGACAAATAGAAAATATGGAAAAAAGTTTGAAAAAAATCGCAAATAACATGCAAATAATTGAAAGGCTACAGAAAGAAAAATTGAATATACCGGAACAAAGGCAAACTCAAAATCCGATTGATTACGAAAAAAACTCTGAAAGAAAGCCGGTAGAAAGCAGTAATTAATCTATTGCAATGGATGAAAAAGTGGTCAAATACGAAGTGACATACGGATTCAAAAAGGAAATTTATTACTAGATCAAAAGTAATATTAATTTCTGCATCTATATTATTGTGGAATAAAGCTCTCTTTATAAAGAAACTAGAATTTTCTAAGTTTGACTAATCTGAAAAACCAGATCCGTCCCGACGGGTTCACACTTATACCATTAGGTTCAAATCTTGAATCATGAATTTAAAAGATTTCATATTAAACACCTTCAAAGGAAATAAGTTGGTTAGAAATATTGAAATCTAAATTGATGATGATATATGTAAATATTTCATTGCACTAAATTTGCGACTGTAAATGCCTACCGTTATATTTGGTGGTGATTAGAATATCAATATGGCAAAAGACCCAGTGTGTGGCATGTTTGTAGAAGATAAATCTGATTCAATTAAATATGCCATAGATGGGAATGAATATTTCTTTTGCAGTTCTCAGTGCTTAAACGAATTTAGAGAACCTGAAAAAGAGTTGAAGAAATTAAAGATTCACGTAACAGTAAGTATAGTGTTAACAGTTCCTATCATATTCTTTAGCTTACCGCATATGTTACCAGCACAGTTTGGACATTTGGTGCCGATGGAGTTGATGCATATTGCCAATTACATTATGCTCGTATTAGCTACACCGTTACAGTTCTGGGTTGGTTGGAGATTCTATAAAGGTTTTTGGGATGGCATAAAAGCAAAAGCATCGAATATGGATACGCTTATTGCGATAGGAACAACAGCAGCGTATTTATACAGTGCAACGGTAACAATCTTTCCAAGCTTCTTTCCATTTAATTCAGTTTATTTTGAAACATCTGCTGTAATTATAACACTGATACTTATAGGCAGATTACTTGAAACAAGAACAAAAGAGAAGGCTTCATATGCAGTTAGAAAACTATTGGATTTGAAGCCTCGTATGGCAAAGGTTTTGCGTCCAAGAAATTACTCATCAGCGCAAACCTTGGAACAGGAAGTAGAAATTCCGATTGAGGAAATAAAAGAAGGAGATATATTGATTGTCAGACCTGGCGAAATAATTCCGACAGATGGAATAATTATCGAAGGCGCCTCCACAATAGATGAATCTGCTATAACTGGTGAGAGCATTCCTGTGGACAAATCAACAGGTGATGAAGTGATTGGAGCTACCATAAATAAGATAGGGCTTATGAAATTAAAAGCTACAAAGATAGGACAGGACACCGTTCTCTCACAAATAATAAAACTGGTAGAAGAAGCTCGAACAGGAAAAGCTCAAATCCAAAGAATGGTCGATCAAGTTGCAAAGTACTTTGTTCCTGCCATAGTTATTACTGCTATAGCTGTGGGCTTAGCGTGGTATATGATAGGTAACATAGGATTGACCTATAGTCTGCTTGCTTTCGTTTCTGTTATAATTATTGCATGCCCTTGTGCATTAGGTATAGCTACCCCTGCAGCCCTGATGATGGGTTCTGGAAAAGCTGCTGAACATGGTATATTGTTCAAAGGTGGAGAGTATCTGGAAATAGCCAGCAAAGTAGATACAGTTGTTTTTGATAAAACCGGAACACTGACAGAAGGCAAGCCTTCTGTTACTGATATTTATCAGATTTCAGATATAGGAGAAAAGGAACTGTTAAGACTTGCAGCAATAGGTGAATCAGGTTCGGAGCATCCCTTAGGACAAGCAATCGTAAAAAAGGCTAAAGAAGAAATCACAATCCCTATTCCAGATTCATTTGAAGCTATATCAGGTCAGGGACTCACGGCCAAATATGAAGGACATCTCATCTTGGTAGGAACAAGAAAATTGATGAGCGAGAGTGGGGTTTTAGGTCTGGAAAATGTTGAGGCAAGACTCAAGCAGTTTGAAAATATGGGAAAAACGGCTGTACTAGTAGCAATAGATTCGAAGTTAGCTGGAATTATAGCCCTTGCTGATACAACAAAGCAAAATGCAAAAGAAGCTATTGATGCTCTGAAATCAATAGGTAAGGAGGTTATGATGCTAACTGGTGATAACGAAAGAACTGCTGAGTTCATAGGATCAAGACTAGGAATAGATAGAGTTATAGCTCAAGTCCTTCCTCAACAAAAAGAACAAGTGATATCTAATCTAAGGACCGAGGGCAAAATAGTGGCTATGGTAGGAGATGGGATTAACGATGCACCAGCATTAGCCAGATCCGATTTAGGTATTGCTATTGGCTCCGGAACCGATGTCGCAAAAGAAACAGGTGGCATCATACTCATTAAAAATGATATTAGAGATGTTGTGACTGCTCTTGAATTAGGAAAAAAAACCGTTTCCAAGATAAAGCAAAATCTCTTCTGGGCCTTTGCTTATAACACTGGTTTAATCCCGGTGGCTGGCGGCGCTTTAGTCCCGTTCCTAGGTATAGAAATATTTGGATGGCTCCCCATGCTAGCAGCAGTTGCTATGGCTATGAGCTCTGTAACGGTAGTAGGAAATTCCATATTACTGGGAAGGTATAAACCTGAGTTGCTACTAGCTAAGAGAACAGAAAATAAAAAGAATATGGATGAGCCACTTGTCACTAAACTACAATAAGAATTAACCAATTTTTCATGAATCTTTAATAAAATTTTTAATTAAATATTATAGGATACCAATAAAATCACTTGTATTGAATCAACGAGTAGTATTTGTGTTGAATTTAGAATTTAAGAAAAATTTTTGTGGAAAGATCTCTAATTTGTGACCTCCAATAAGTAGTTTCTGAGTGAAAATACTATAATATTGAATACGATTGCGACTTGGCAACGACGAGTTGAATTTGGCAATATAATCCTAACATTTAACACATGCAAAAAAATAGCAATCGCATTGAAGAATTAAATATCATACATCAACCATACGACTAGTATTAAGGATGATTCAATTAATAATGACAATTGTAGTAATTGTGATCCTGTTGTTTGCTTTAGGGCTGAGTCTAGGACTTTTTAATCGCATAATGCCGGCAGTAGCTTCGCATTTTGGATCTATTAGGGTATTTTCAGATGTTTTTACTGGGGGAGGAAACAGCAGTAATCCTATAAATGAATTCGACCCTCTCAACAAGGAGATTTATGTCACTGAAACTATAAAATGGTCTAACCCAACAGCTGGCCCGCCCCATCCTCATACAGTTACGTTCATTGGTAATCAGAGTTCTCCAGCACTCAAGTCAAAAATAGCAAACATTACTAATACATTCCGGTCAAATAATTCACAGTCTCTGATTAGTAACTTGATTAAATTGAACAATAATAGCGAAATTGAAAATGAGAAAAGTTACCCGAGCTTCAACTCTAAATCGTTACTTTTTCCATCAGTAATAAACACATCAGATCTTGTTGTCTCATACCTTAATCCCAACGGACATCAGCTTTTTAATGGAGCAGTTTATAACCTTACTGATGATACGACCTATCTTAATTCAGGACTAATTTGGGCTGGCGGTGTGATACCGAATGGGTTTCCAAAGGTAAATTCGTTTATCGTCACATTTATGAAACCTGGAACCTATCATTATCAATGCCTGATTTACCCAGAGATGAGGGGGACGATAACCGTAAAGCCTTATCCTGAAATATTTGGAATACAGTTAAAGTAGATTCATAGAATGCGAAAACATGCAATGACCGAATGCATCCAAAATCTACGCAGGCATGTATAGATTTTTAACTATAGCTTCACTGGATCCGAATTGTTAACAATATGGTTCCCGACGGCTCCAGACCTATTCAGACCTCATTATTAGTATCGCTTTTAATTCCATGATAAACAACATAATATAGCTAAATCTAAAAATTATCAAAAAAGCAAAAAGTATCTGAAAAATTGGCATTTACAGACGAAAGATTTGGGAGGTTTGGCCTATACGATTATCGAGGTTACTATAATGAAGGATCTGTTCTTATCATCTATTCTTTCTTCTTTCGAAATAGTCCATTACATGTTTAATAATATAGATTATGATAAATGTTCCTCCTACAGATAGAGCAATAACAGAGATAAACCATACTGCATCGCTGTTTTGGATAACCATATCTTTACTTACCTACATAGAAACTAAAAAGTAACTGTGCTGATTTAATAATATGATTAGAGTCTGAGGATGTTTAATGACAGTATTCATTACCTATCTATATTTAGAACTTCAACTTGTCCGTTATGTACCGTCTTTGTATCACAAATTTAATTGAATTTTGATATCTTCTAGACATCTGGTTGTGCTCATTTACCTCTCCTTTCTTTGTCATTCCATTCTTTTCTAGGACTCGTATTGAAGCCTTATTTTCAGAATATACATATGCACAAATTTCTTCTAATCCTACAACGGAGAACGCATAATTGATAACTAGTGCTACAGATTCTGTTGCTATACCCTTACCCCAATAATCTTCTCCAATCCAATATCCTAAATTTGCTTTCTTGTTGTCATAATCTATATTCTTAAGACTTATTATTCCTACTAATCGATTAACACTTCCAGGGTTAATCTTGTAATGTATTGCAAAATTTATAGCCTTTAAAGACTTGAAGTCTCTATGACTTGAATTGATAAAGTTCAGAGCATTTTCTACGGTATAGGGATACGGAACTTCCCATAATGATCTAGATATATTGTAAGTCATTAAACGACTAATATCCATAGCATCGTAAATTGAGAGTTCTCTTAAGTTGACTAATAAGCCATTTATTCTAGGAAAGCAAGTGTATTTTGGCCTGTCATCAGTCATTGAACAGAAGAAAATGATATTATCTATAATATATTGTTGTACACGTTTATCAAAATAAACCTTCTTTTGATTAATTCTGCACCTCTTTCCCAATCCCGCTCCTTTATACCGGTAAGGAAAACCTTAAACTTTCGACCATACTTTGTTATATTAAAACCCAATATAAGAACCGATATGGGCACGCATCCCTCCTCGTAATGAGAAATATTTTCATAATACTTTTTCTCTTTTCTTTGTATAATATGAAAATGCACATTGGGCTCCAATACTCTATAAATCGATTATTGTCATCGATACTTTTGTCAATACTAGTCATTGGTAATATTTGTAATATACCATCCCAACTTCATGGTCAGACAACAAATAATCCTACTCTAAGTATTAATGAGGGGGTCTCAAGTGGAGATGTCACCTATAAAAGTGCGATGATATGGTCAAGGGCTAATAATCAGTCCATTATGCATATAAAATACGATAATAATTCAGCATTTCTTCATGCTAATTCAAGAATAAAATGGGTTGATAACACCACAGATTTTGCAGGAAAAATAAAGATAGATGATCTTAAGCCAAATACAAAATACTTTTACAAAGTCTGGTTTTCTAGCACCGATAACCGTACTAATAGTTCAGCTATTGTGGGAAGCTTCAGAACTGCACCAATTCCTATTTCTACTGGTAATTCAATAAGTTTCATACTAGGTGCAGATATTGGTGGTCAAAAGTTCTGCCGTGAAGTAAATGATGGATATTTGATATTTGAAAAAATGAAATCGCTATTGCCAGACTTTTACATACAGAATGGTGATATGATCTATGCAATTAATGATTGTGCTAAAGAACGACCAGGTGGAGGTCAGAATATTCCAGCAAACTTCTCTGGAATTGCAGATTCAAAGGTCGACTGGAAGAATCTAGCACAGGTTCATGATATTTATCTGAAACATTGGGCTTACAATAGAGAAGATCCTCATTTACAAGGATTTCTTGGTAATACGTCGATGTACAGCCAATGGGATGACCATGAAGTCATTAATGATTTTGGATCTCAATGGTCTTACTGGAATTCCCAAAACAAGAACAGGACAGGATACGAAAATCTTGTACAAGCAGGCAGAGCAGCCTTCTTTAATTTCTCTCCTATAGAAAGGAACCAACAAGATCCTGATAGAATCTATAGATTGTTTCAGTGGGGAAAAGACTTGGAACTCGTAATTTTAGATGCAAGGTCGTACAGGAGTAGAAATGATCTTCCAGACACGGAACAAAATAATAAAACATTGCTAGGTAGGAATCAGTTGTCATGGTTAAAAGAGACGTTAACAAATTCCAATGCCACATGGAAGATAATAAGCAGTGACGTGCCCATGTCCATCCCAACTGGTGCAAACGCATCTGAGTTTGGAAGAGATGGATGGGCAGATGGAACCGATATAGATTTTTCTTCCAAGACTGGATTTGAAAGAGAACTTCACGACCTAATGAAGTTCATAGATGACCATAACATCAATGATGTAGTCTTCGTGACTACTGATGCTCATTTCCCTGCCATATTGAAGTATAATGCTGATGTAAATGGCGATGGAGATCCAATCAATGTCTATGAGATTGTCTGCGGCCCCCTAAGTGCTCTTCGTTTTGGTATACCAGGAATTCCACTTCCCATGTTAGACCCCACCTTTCAACCCGCCATTTTGTATGTTGAGGGAGGAATCTTCAACTTTGGATATTTTAAAATACAGAAAGGGAATGATGGCCTAATCCACCTAACTGCTTCCATAATTGGAGAAGATGGCCTTCCCCGACCCAGTTCACATATAGATCTCACCCCTCATCAAAACATTAATCAGAGTAAATGAACCAACCTAACTTTTTATTGTATTTTTGGTATCCAAAACGATATCAGTAAATAATTACATCTTTATTCTGTATTATTCTATTATATTTACTCCTTAGCTTCAGTGACCGACATGTTTTATTGTTATTCTTTTTGAAATTGAAATGAAGCGTAATGTACCTTGAGATATAGCTTTTAAACCCAATTCTCCTTCTAGGATCAGTCTTTTGGAATTCATGTGATTCTTATTTTCAGATAACGTCAATTGTTATGAATACAAAAAGCCAAATTAGCAGATAATAGAACCCTACTGCATGAAGGGCACTAATCCCGACGGCTCCAGACCTATAATTTTAATCCTATGTATCAGCGTCTATTTCGGTTAGTCATAAATAGTATCATATACCTGGAATTAAAAATCAGTCAAATTTGCTAAGTTGTTTAGCCCGTACTGTTACCCATTGACATATTTCCCATGGATTTAGCTTCTTCTGCACCTGGCATGATTTCATTTACACCTATCACAACTGTGGCAGTTGGTCCAAATTTTACTTCTTTATTAGTTGGGTTCTGTAAAGCTATGTCAGTTATGATTCCGTTCTCGCCTTGTTGAGTCGATTCAACATCTACATGGTATATGCACATTGTTCCTGGTTTAGATAATTCCTTAACTAACTCCAGATCAGCAGCTTTAAGGTTGGGTGCCTGACCGATAAGCAGTTTCAATGAAGTTTCTGATTTGTTATCACATGGTAGCTTTGCAGCAACATGACCTACCTTTATCATATATGGTGAAGTATCGTATAAGTGAATATAATCAGTTGGGGGAATTGTCTTCCCTTCTAGAAGAACGGTTTGCGAATCTCTTACTACGGTTGCATTAGAACCTTGGGCATTTGAATATTGCGTTGTACTTGAAAATAGTATCGAAGTTAAGATTGCCACTAAAGCGAGTAATGATGATATTCCATACATTTTCATCATTAGAGCAAGAAGGAGCCAAAGTATTTAACACTTATACTACGTCCATAAATTTGAGTGCTTTCGGAAATAGCTAAGGAAATACATGAGATTAGGAAAACACATTGGATAAGAATCGGCAGATGTTATAATTGCATACGTACCATCATCTTAAAAATTACCTAAGCCAGTCTAGTCTTTTTTAATGCGAAGAAGATGAAGGTATAGTCAAGCCCAGTACCATCGTGATGGACCACCTTATCTTCATAGCTAAAGTCTATTGGTTCTGTAAGGATTAAACCATTCAGTTCTGCAACCTTGAGCACATCCTCGTTTATTTCCTCTTTACTGAAAATATTATCAGGATGACTCGTAGGATTATCTTTTGTCTTTATTATATTGAGTATCTTATCGGGCCAGTAGTCTGCAGACGTCAAAAGCATTCCACCTTTT
>Ga0184625_10000076_pt1 | contig 25535 bp, 19 predicted proteins | sample PLM3_30_b1_FD_133151 | JGI IMG/M metagenome (GOLD analysis project Ga0184625, IMG submission 133151) | Groundwater sediment microbial communities from an aquifer in East River, Colorado, USA - PLM3_30_b1 | ecosystem: Environmental > Terrestrial > Soil > Riparian zone | place: USA: East River... | reverse complement strand
GACCCCGCGGATCCCTGAGCCGCGGGAACGGCGCCTGGCGCGAGCAGTGTGAGCTCGAGAAAATTGCGGCCATCGAGCGGCATGTCGAGGATCTGGCGGTTCTCGACGACGGTTCCAACCGCGGATGAGTCGCGCCGGAGATCCGCAATCGGCGCCGACACTTCGACGCGATCCGTCAGGGCGCCGATCTGAAGCTGCGCATCGGCACGCCGTTCCTGATTGACGGCGAGCACGACACGCTGGACATGAGTTTTGTGTCCCGGCGCGGCGATCTCGACGCGCCAGGTACCGGGCGCGAGCTCGGCAAGCGCGAACGCCCCGGACTCGCTGCTGATGGTCGAGCGCATCTCGTTGGTCGCCTCGTTGACGGCGGTAATGGCAGCGGCCGCGACGACAGCGCCCGATGCATCCACGACCTGTCCGCGGATGGCGGCGCGAGGGCTCTGTGCATGCACTTCGACGGCCAGCGTCAGGATCAACGCGACAACGCGAATCGCACTTCGGATCTTCACGGCATACCTCGCGTAAGCAGCCTTTTCGGCTGGGACGTATTCAAGTAACATCCGAATCCTATGCTGAAACAGCTCCTTGCCATCATCGCGGTTTGCTCGAGTTTCGCAGCTCCGGGATGGGCGCAGGGGCCCCCCTCGACTTCGCTCGGGACAGGCCGGCGCGTCGCACTAGGCGACTGGCCCGAAGCGCGGGGCGCGAATCGCGACGGCAGCTCGGCAGAGACCGGCCTTCCATCTTCATGGGATCTTAAGGGAACCAACCTGCTATGGCGCGCCCCCTTCGGCGGCCGCTCCGCGCCCATCGTGATGGGCAATCGCGTGTACGTGCAGAACCCGTCGGGACGCGGGCCGTCGTTGCAGGAGCGCGTGATGGCGCTGGATGTCGACACGGGCAAGGTGCTGTGGGAGTACAAGTTCAACATTTTCCAGAGCGACGTGCCGCCGCATCGTGTCGGATGGGCATCGCCTGCCGCCGACCCTGAAACCGGCAACGTGTACGCGCTTGGCGTCGGCGCGACGGTCATCGCGTTGTCGCCCGAGGGCAAGCCCCTCTGGCAGCGCTCGGTCGGCGAAGAATTTGCCGCGTTCACGACGCACGGCGGCCGCACCATGTCTCCGATCATCGACGGCGATCTGGTGATCGTCACCGCAGCGGTGTCGAACTGGGGCGCCCAGGCTTCGCGATCGCACCGCCTCATCGCGCTCAACAAGCGCACCGGTGAGGTTGTGTATGTGTCGAATCCCGGCGGCCGGCCGTACGACACGGCCTACGCCGCGCCTTATATCGCGACGATCAACGGAACGAGGCTGCTGATCGTCGGGCTCGGCGACGGCGGCATTCACGCCATCAAGCCGCAAACCGGCGAAAAGGTGTGGAGCTTCGTCGCGGCCAAACGCGCGATTAACACGGGCGTGGTGGTGAGCGGCAACACGGTGATCGTCTCGCACGGCGACGAAAACCTGGCCGGCAACGAGATGGGCATGATCGCCGCGCTCGACGGCACGCAGACCGGCGACATCAAAGCGACGAAATGGTCACATTTCGGCGATCAGTTTGGCTTCTCGTCGCCCATCGTCGACGGCCCGCGGATTTATCAGATCGAGAACGGATCCCGGCTGAAGGCGTACGACACCGAGACGGGCAAAGAGCTCTGGACCCAGCCGCTCGGCACGTCGCAGAAGGCGCCACCGGTGATAGCCGACGGAAAGATCTATGTCGGCTCCGAAAACGGCAAGTTCTTCATCGTCCGGCCGGGCGCGGATCGCGCCGAGATTCTCAGCGAAGTCGAGCTGCCCCTCAGCAAGAACAGCATCGGCGGGTCGGAAGGCACCGAGGAGCAGGTATTCGCCGGCGCCGCGATTTCGCGCGGCCGTATCTTTTTCGTCTCGACCGATGCGATTTACGCGATCGGCGCCAAACAGCGGAAGACGCTCACGGGGTGGGCTGCCAACGAGCCGGCCGCAACGGGCGAGGGCGCTCCGGCGTACGTTCAGGTCTCTCCGACAGAGCTCGTGCTCGAACCGGGCCGCACCATCAAGCTGGCGGCGCGATCGTTCGACGCGCGCGGCCGCTTCCTGCGCGAGGAGAAAGCGACGTGGTCGCTCGAAGGTCTCAAGGGCACCATCGCAGACGGCACGTTGACCCTCGGTCCTGACAAGATCGAACAGGCCGGGCTGATCAAAGCCACCGTCGGCACGCTGACCGGCGAGGCGCGCGCGCGCGTCGTGCGGCCGTTGCCGTGGAGCGAGACGTTCGACTCGATGGAGGAGAAAACGACTCCAACCGGATGGGTCAATGCAGCCGGACCGGCTGGTCCCCTTGTGGTTGCCACACTGGACGGCCAGAAAGTGCTCCACAAGACGCCGACGAACACCTTGTTCAAGCGAGGGCGGTTTTTCATCGGCCCTGTGGAATGGTCGAACTACACGATGCAGGCCGACGTGCGCGCGCCGACGCGCCGGCGCATGATGGCCGACGTCGGCATCACGGTGCAGCGCTACAGCCTTGTCCTGTACGGGACGACGCAGCGGCTCAAGCTCGAGCCGTGGGAGCCGGAAACGCAGCGTTCGGCTGTCGTGCCGTTCGAATGGAAGCCGGATGCGTGGTACACCATCAAGCTGCGGGTCGAGAATCTCGCCAACGGCCAGGTGCGCGCGCGCGGCAAGGCATGGCCGGCCGGAGAACCGGAGCCGACCGCATGGCAAATCGACAAGACGGATCCGATCGGCAACCGCCAGGGCGCGCCAGGATTTTTCATCGACGCCGAATTCGGGGCGTACATCGATAACTTGAAGCTTTCGACCAATGAATAACATGACAACCACGCTCATACGTCGACGCAGAGCCGCAGAATCGCGGAGAAGTTCTTGTCTTCAAAAGAAGTCCTCTGCGGCTTTGCGCCTCTGCGTCAGCGTGGCCTTGGCCTCAATCGCAGCGGGTGCAGCGGTCCGTCTTTCTGCGTCCGATCCGGGTACGGGCGATTGGCCGATGTGGGGCGGCACGCCGGATCGCAACATGGTTTCCAACGCCAAAGGCCTGCCAAGCGAATGGGACGTCAAGACCAAGAAGAACATCAAGTGGGTCGCCGATCTCGGCTCGCAGAGCTACGGAAACCCGGTGGTCGCCGGCGGCATGGTGTTCGTCGGGACGAACAACGAAGGACTTCGCGATCCCAAGCAGCCGGGCGATCGCGGCGTGCTGATGGCGTTCCGCGAGAGCGATGGCGAGTTCATGTGGCAGCACACCCACGCCAAGCTCGAAGCGGGACGCGCCAACGACTGGCCGTATCAAGGCGTCGCGTCCTCTCCTCTGGTCGACGGAAAGACGCTGTACTACGTGAGCAATCGCGCCGTGCTCTTTGCCGTCGACATCGAAGGATTCCGCGACAAGGAGAACGACGGCCCTGTCACCGACGAGAAGCTCACGGGCATGACCGACGCCGACGTCATCTGGTCGTTCGACATGATGGAGGAAGTCGGCACCTATCCGCATAACCTGGCCAACTCCTCGCCCACGATGTGGGGCGATCTGATTTTCGTCAGCACCTCGAACGGGCAGGACGAAAGCCACGTCAACATTCCGTCGCCGCGCGCGCCGTCGATCATTGCGGTGAACAAGACCACCGGCAAGCTCGTCTGGGAGGACAACTCCGTCGAGGACCGCATCCTGCACGGCCAGTGGTCGCCGCCGTCGGTTGGGACCATCGGCGGCGTCGTGCAGGCGGTTTCAGCGCAGGGTGATGGCTGGGTGCGCGGGTACGAGGCGCTGACGGGGAAAAAGCTGTGGGAGTTCGACACCAACCCTAAAGAGGCGGTGTGGCCGAAGACCCGAAACGAACTGATCGCGACGCCGGTGATCGTCGGCGACCGCGTCTATGTCGCCAACGGCCAGGACCCGGAACACGGCGAGGGCGTCGGCAACTTCTACGCGATCGACGCGACCAAGCGGGGCGACATCACGCAGAGTGGCCGCTTGTGGTACTTCACGAAGATCCGCCGATCGATTTCGACTGCCGCGGTGGCAGACGGACTCGTCTACATCTCCGACTTCAGCGGATTCCTCTACTGCCTCGATGCCGCCACCGGCAAGGAGTTGTGGATGCACGATCTCTTTGCGGCGGTCTGGAGCTCGCCCTTCGTCGTCGACGGCAAGGTGTACATCGGCGACGAGGACGGCGACATGACGGTGCTCGCGCACGGCCGCGAGAAGAAAGTGATCGCCGAAATGAACATGGGCAGTTCTCTCTATGCCACCGTGACGCCGGCACATGGCACGATCTTCCTCAACAACCGCAACCAACTGTTCGCGATCGCGAACAAGTAGAGGTTTCCGTATGCGATGGCTCATCTTCGTGCTCGGCGCGGTGCTCTCCTGGGGCGCGTACGGCGTGCTCCTCCATCGCGGCCAGGTGGTGCTGGGCAATCCGCTCAAAGCGCTGCTGTGCGTGGGCGTCGCGTATTTTCTGATCGGCGTGCTGGTCCCGGTCGGCGCGCTCGCGTCGCAGGGAGCGCTTTCGAACTTCAATCAGACGGGATTGATCACGGCGACGATCGCGGGAGCGCTGGGCGCGATCGGCGCGGCGTGCATCATCTGGGCGTTCCGCGCAGGCGGCCTGCCGGTTTACGTGATGCCGCTGGTCTTCGGCGGCGCCCCCATCGTCAACGTGCTGCTCTCGATGGTGTTCCACCCGCCGAAGGTCGCACCAAGCCCGCTGCTGTATGTTGGATTCGTGCTCGCATCGGTCGGCGCTGGAATGGTGCTGTACTTCAGACCAGCCGCGTGAGCCAAGAGATTTTCTATCTCACCGCAACGACGCTAAGACGCAGCGACGACAAATAACCTCCCGAAGGTACTCAACGCGAAGACGCGAAGGAGATGTCAGATCTGTTTCATCAAGCGGACTTTCCACGCATTGCCGCTCCCGTCCATGCTGCCCCGGCCCCGTCAATCACGCCAAACATCACAATCACTGGCGGAATGAGCCCGGCAGCGGCTAACCCGATCGTCCCGACCAGGATGATCGATCTGCCCAACATCGTCAGTCGAAAGAACGCCGTCATCTCTTCGCGCGCGGCTTGAATGTAGTAAACCGACAACGCGAGGGTCATCAACCCCAGCAGCCGCAGCCATGGCTCACGCGTCGGTTCGAGCCCGAGCGTCGACAACATCAGGTTCGGCGCCGCGAGAAGCACGACCGCGTTCACCAGGATGTAACAGCCGAAGACGAAGACACTGATGGCGGCTTTGCTCATCGCGGCGCTCCTTTCCTAGCTGGCTTCACCGAATCGCAGCGCGGCGCCAGTATCCGAGGGTCGTGCTGCCAACCGCGTCCGGCTGTTCAGCATAAATCCCCTCGAGACATTCAAGAAACGCGACGGCGTAGCGATGGCTTCCGAGCACTTCGAGCGACCGCAGCATCCTGCTGATGCGCAGGAAATTATGATTGCCGCGCGTCAGCCACAGCCCGCTGCGCTCGTCGAAACTCCCACCCCGCACGACCTCGACACGTCCCTCGCGGTCCGCCAGGTCGAGGCCATAAAACTGCAGCATCAGCTCGAAGGAATGCAGCATTGCTCTTTGGAGCGACTCGTCGCCAAACGCCGCGATATCTTCTTTTGACAGCAGCGGCGCCGACGGGTTCGCGCCGCTTGGCTCGGGAAGCGGGAAGAGCCACTGAATGTAGTCGTGGTTGAATTCGAGCTCGTGGAAATCGAAGTCCTGGATGTCCGCAAGCAAACGGCCGCGATGATCGCGGCCCTCGCCTCGATAAAACGCGATCAGTGGGCTCGGTGTTGACCTATTGCCCACAGCGCGCCGGTCGTGCGGATGAAAATCTGGCCGTCGGAAATCGCCGGCGAGCTCAGCGTGTAGTCGTCGAAGTCGTTCTCGGCCAGGATCTCGAATTTCGGGCCGGCACGGACCACCGTTGTGAGCCCGTCTTCGTTGGTGATGTACAGCTTGCCGTCGGCCAGCGTAAACGAGCCGCTGTACGTGCTCGGCCGGAGCCGCATCTTGCCGTAGATTTCCTTGCCCGTCTTCGCGTCGAGGCACCACATGATGCCGCGATCGTTCACGACGTAGACGTAGGTGCCATCGGTCACCGGCGTCGGCACGTCCGGCCCGTTCTGAAATTCCCACACGATGTGCGATTTGGCGACGTCGCCGCGTCCACCCGGCTTCATCACGAGCATCGGCCGTTCGCGCGAGGGGGCAATGATGATGCTGCCGTGCACCACCGGCGAGGCCACAATGCGATTCGCGCCGTCATTCGTGGGATTCAAGGCGTTGGCGCGCCACAATTCCTTCCCGGTGTTGAGGTCGTGGCCCGTCACCGCGTCGCCGCCGGTAATGACCAGCTCGAGATCGTTGCCGTTCCGGACGATCGTCGGAGTCGTATACGAATCGGGCGATTCCATTCGGGCGATGGTCGGGCGCTCCTGCCGCCAGATGGTGCGGCCGTTCGCCTTGCTGATGCGCAGGACGTACGACGGGTCGTCGGTCTTCATCCCGTGGAGCACCTGCACGAACAACGAATCTCCATACAGCAACGGCGACGAGCCGTAGCCCCATTGGAGACCGAAACGCCCGTATTCCTTCTGGATGTCCCGAGTCCACAGCTCTTTCCCGGCGAAGTCGAACGCCTTCAAGATGCCCGTGCCGGTCATCACCCACACGCTGGTGCCGTCGGTGACCGGCGACGGCGTCGACATGTTCTGTTTACGTTCCCGGTGATCGCCATCGCTGAGATGGCGCTTCCAGATCGCTTCGCCTTTCGTGCGATCCACCGCCCACAGAAACAGGCTCCCGTTCTCGGCGACGTTCAGAAAAATGCGGTCGCCCCAGACAATCGGCGTCGATCCTGACCAGGCTGGAAGCGGCAGCTTCCACGCGATGTTTTCGGTCGTGGTCCATTTGACGGGAAGGTTCGTCTCGGCGCTGATGCCGTTCAGCGACGGCCCCCGCCATTGCGGCCAGTTTTCAGCGGAGACGTCCATGCTGCTCATCACCACGCACGTCGCAACCGCAAGCGAACGCATCAGCGTCTCCGTCCTTCTGGCAGGATTAATTCGTTCGCCTTGTTGGCGGCTTCGTCGGATGTCGACCCTTCAGTCCAATCCTGAATCCGTGACTTCTCCGGCCGGTAGAGCGTCTCCATCGGGGCCCAGACTTTGTCGACGCGATCGTCAAACAAATCGCCGATCAACAGGTCGGTGACGGTGCCGCGCAGCTCCGGATAGTTCTTGACGAACTCGCCGAAGCTGAAGCCCGCGTAGTACTCGCAGACGAGGCGCCGCATGCGATCGACGCCTTTATTGAAATTGGCGCCCCACGCACCAAGCTGGGCGGCGGACGTGTCTCTTTTGGCAAGACCATCGACGATCGCATCGGCGGCCAGCTGTCCCGATTTCAGCGCCAGCAGCACCCCCGACGAATAGAGCGGATCGAGAAAGCCGAACGCGTCGCCGACGAGCACCCAGCCGTGGCCGGCCACTTCCCTGGCGCGATACGAGTAATCCTTGGTGACAAAGTAGCCGGTCGCCCGCTTCGCGTTCGCGAGCCGCTGCTTCACGCCCGGCGCGTTCTCGACCTCATCCTCGTAGGTCTTCTCGTGGCTCTCGCGGTTCTTGTTGAACAGATGTTCGAACGGCGCGACGACGCCGACGCTGACGGTGTTGTCGTGCTGCGGGATGTACCAGAACCATCCCTGCTTGTCGCCGGTCTGAATCACGAGCGTGGCGCCTTCGTCGCGGCCGCTGTCGCGGTACGCGCCTTCCCAGTAGGTCCAGATCGCCCCTTTGTTCAGCACCGGATCCCAGATCCGCAGCTTGAATCGGTTCTGCAGCATCGCGGTCTGCCCGCTGGCGTCGACCACCACCTTCGCAAACACGTCCCGATCGTTGTTCTGCTGGTCGCGAATCTTCACGCCCACCGCGCGGTCGCCGTCGAACAGCACCTCGAGGACGCGCACGCCTTCCTGCACATCGACCCCGTGCTCGCGGGCGTTGTCGAGCATCATCTTGTCGAACTCGCTGCGGATCACCTGCCAGGTCTGAGAGCATTCGTGCGGCTTGTTGTCCCAGAAGTAGAAGGGCGCCGACTCCCGGCCGCGCGAGTTGACGAACTGCACGCTGTACTTCTTGACGAACGGGCTGGCCTGCATCTTGGGCAGCATGTTGAGCTGCTTCAGCACCCAGTAGGTCTCGGGAATCAGCGACTCGCCGATGTGGAAGCGTGGAAAGCGATCGCGCTCGAACAGCTGCACGCGATGGCCGCGCTGCGCGATCAGGGTTGATGTGGTGGACCCGGCGGGTCCCCCGCCAATGACGATGACGTCTGGATTCACTTGGCTCCGAGGGAGTAGAGGTAACGATAACCGCGCATGTACATCTCGCCGTCGACCAGCGCCGGCGACGCGTCGAACCCGTCGTCCAGCACGTTCTTCGCGATCACATCGAACTTGCCGCCATTGCGCAGCACGATCTTCGTGCCGTCGCGGCCGGTGATGTAGACACGCCCTGCGGCGCCGACCGGCGACGAAAACACTTCAGAACCAAGACCGTCGAGCCGCTGAAGCTGATAGTGCGGTTTGCCGGTTTTTACGTCGAACACCGACAGAATCGGCGAATTGCTTTTCAAGAGATACAGGAAACCGTCGTAGAGCACCGGCGACGGCACGTACGGGGTATCGCGATCGAGCGACCACACGATCGCCTTCGATCCCGTGAGGTCGCCCTTCGCGTCGGCGATGCGGATCGCCTTCAAGTTGTTGCCGCGGAACCCGCTCGTCGCGATCACGATGCCGTCCTCACCCACCGGCGACGGGATCGGATTCATCGTCAAGCCCGGGCTGTGCCACACCACCGCGCCGGTCTCGAGATCGTAGCTATGGAGCTTGTTCATGCCCGGCACGATCACCTGCGCGCGGCCGGCATCCTCGACAACGTAGGGCGTGGCCCACGTGTCGATCTCGTCGCGGCTCACGCGCCAGAGCTCCTTGCCGGTGTTCTTGTCGAGCGCAGTGATGTACGAGCCCTTCGTGTGATCCCACACGACGATCAGCCGATCGCGATAGAGAACGGGCGTGCTTCCCTCGCCGAACTCGTTGCGCATCGATTTGTCGCCGAGATCTTTTTGCCAGACCAGCTTGCCGTTCATGTCGTAGGCGTAGATGCCACGCGACTCGAACGACGCGATCACATGCTGCCCATCGGTCATCGCCGAAGACGAGGCCCAGGTGCCGTTGTCCTGATGCGACGCTTCGTGCGGCGCTTCCTCGCGCGCCGTCTGTTGCCAGACGACGCGGCCGTCGCGACGGTCGAGCGCCATCACGACGTAGCGATGCATGCCCCTCGGGTTCATACCGCCACGCGGCGCATGCGACTCCGCCACGCTGGTGCCCGCGGGGATAGCCGTGAGCAGGAATACACGATCGCCCCAAACGACCGGAGAAGCCGAGCCGCGCCCGGGAATCTCGACCTTCCACCTGACGTTGCTTGTTTCGCTCCACTCGATCGGCGGGTTCGCAGTTCTGGAAATCCCATTCGCGAGCGGCCCACGCCATTGCGGCCAGTAGCGGTCCGCCGTGGGCGCCTGCGCCGAAAGCGCGAGGCCCATGGGGAGAGAAACGAGAGCCGCCGCGATGCCGAATGCGATTCGCATGATTCAATACTGAAGGTCGCATCCGCGAGTTTACCAGACGGTTGGTGCGCCAGACATGAAGCGCGCGTGAAGAAGGAGACGTTCCACATTCGGCGCATAATGTCGCCGAGGACCTCATGAGGCTATTCGCGATCGCATTGATGTTCGTCCTGTCGCTCTCTCAACTCCGTGCAGAAAACTGGCCGCATTGGAGGGGTCCGGCATCGACCGGCGTCTCTCCTGAAACCAACCTGCCGGAGCGATGGAGCGATACCGAGAACGTCGCGTGGAAGGCGCCGGTGCGCGGCCTCGGCATCTCGTCGCCGATCGTGTGGGGCGATCAGGTGTTTGTGACGTCACAGGTGGGCCGCAGCGCGCGGCGCGCGGGAAATCATCCGACGCTCGTGCAGGGCGGCAATCCCATGGATGCCGGCGAACGGGCGCTCGGTGGAGCTGCAGCGCCGGCGACCGGTAAAGTCGTGTTCCTCGTCACGGCGTTGAACCGCATCAACGGAAGCAAGCTCTGGGAGTACGAGCTGCCGGCCGAGGGACAGCTTAACGAAGTTCACGACAAGCACAATCTGGCATCGTCAAGCCCGGTGACGGATGGACGACGGGTGTACGCGTGGTTCGGCACGGGTCAGATCGTCTCGCTCGACATGTCAGGCAAGCTCGTCTGGTCTCGTCATCTCGGGCGCGAGTACTCTCCGTTCGACATCAACTGGGGCCACAGCAGCTCGCCTGCGATCTTCAACGACTCGCTCTTCCTCATCTGCTATCACGACACCGACTCGTATCTGTTGAATCTCGACCCGGCGTCGGGCAAGACGAAGTGGCGCGTCGATCGCGGCGGCGCGTTCAACTCCTACAGCACGCCGCTGGTGGTGCAGTCCAGCAACGGGCACGAGCTCATCGTCAACTCGAGTGAGGGCATCAGCGGACACGACGCGTCAAGCGGACAGCTCCTGTGGCACGTCCAGGAACAAAATCGCTTTCCGATTCCGATGCCGGTGTTCCACGACGGGACGATCTACACGAGCCGCGGATATCGCAGCGGCCCGTATATGGCGATCCGCCCGGGAGGCAAGGGCGATGTCAGCAAGAGCCATGTCACATGGCGCGTCGACACGGGTGCGCCATACGTCTCGTCGCTGGTGCACTACAACGGGCTGCTCTACATGGCGGGCGATGTCGGCGTGCTGAGCGCGATCGACGCGAGCACAGGGCAGCGTGTGTGGCAGGAGCGCACCGGCGGCGTCTTCACCGCATCACCCGTCGCCGCAGACGGCAAGATTTATCTATTGAGCGAAGATGGCCAGACCATCGTGCTGGCTGCGGGACCCAATCCGCGCGTGCTCGCGCGCAATCGCCTGAACGCGCGCCAGCTCGCCTCGCCAGCGATTTCTGGAGGCCGCATCTTCATCCGCACGGATGACGCGGTCATCGCGGTAGGGAAATAGCTATCAGCTATCAGCTGTCAGCTTTCAGGCCGGAGCCGCCGCGGGCGCGCCGCATTTCGGACAGTAGTGGAAGAACACGTTGCGCCGCGTCTGGCACGTGCCGCATGAATCGAACAGCTTCAGGCCGCAGTGGACGCAAAAATCGGGCTTCACGTCGCCCGTCGTCATCAGCGCACGCTCGCAGCCCGGACATACATTCGCCGCCAGCTTCTTCAGCGCGTGTTCGGGCGGAAGCGACTGACGCCGTTCCGTCTCGGTCTGCCGCTCGACTTCCTGACGCTTCGCCATGTACTGCCGCATCGCCTTGATGATGTAGTGCGCCGAGATCGCGGTCAGCACGATACCGACCGCGTATCGGACATACCCGCCGTAGCTCGGCAGATACGGAACCAGCTCGACGAAGAACGTGAACACGGCGAAGAGCACGAACCCGCGCATCAGAAGCCAGTAGTCACTCTTGCGCTTCTTCGCCACCATCCAGCCGGCGACGAGCAGCAGCGGGAGCGTCAACGCGAGGCGCGCGCCGAAGACGCGCAGCTCCTGGCGAAACACCGCTGATTGATAGGCGCTCTCGGCCCCTTCGAGGAGCCGCGAGATGGCGGCGTGGCGTGCCGACAATGCCTGCCGGGCATCGAGCAGCTCTTTGTCGAGACCCTCCACCGTGGCCTGCGTCTCGCGCTCGCTGGTCTTCAGCTTGTCGAGCTCGCGCGTGCGAGACAGCACTTCTGGGTCCTGCCCTGGATCGGTCGTCGCGGTGCGCGTCTGAATCCAATTCGTGTAGCTCGAGCGCGCCGATTGGTAGGCGTTGGATACCGCGGTGAGCGCAAGGCCGGCCTGCTCGCGCTGGTCGGTCAGCTCGCGCTCGCGTGCCTCGAGCGCCTGGATGTCGGCGCGGGCCGCAGCGAGGGCGGACTGGTCGGCGAACTGATCGAGATCGAGCGTCGATTCCAGTCTCGGCAGGTCGGCAATGATCCGGCCGCCAAGCCCGATGAGAAAGCCGGCAAAGACGAAGGAGACCACCCACATCAGCAGGCGGAACAGCCCCTCTGGCACGCGCAGGCTCTTGAACATCTTTAACCGCGGGGGCCCCGCCGCCCCGCTCCTCGCCGCTCCCTTGCGGGGGCCCCATCGCCCCGCGCCGGTCGCGGCTCTTGACCAGTTATCGGCCGATGGCGAACAAGCTCCGATCCGTCCTGATGTACCAGCGTCCGTCGACCAGCGCAGGAGATGCGAGCGTGGCCTCGCCGATGTTGTTCGTGCGCATCAGCTCGAAGGCGGGGCCTGCGCGGATCACGAACGTCTCACCCTGATCGTTTGTGAAGAAAATCTTTCCGTCCACCGCGACGGGCGATGCTGAGAATCCTTCACGCTGCGCGACGCCGAGCCGGCCCTGCCACAACACTTTACCGGTCGCGGCTTCGAACGACGTGACGATGCTCGCCATGTCGTTCACCATGTACAACTGATCGCCGTAAACGATCGGCGACGGCACGAACGGCGATCCCTTCGGGCTCGTCCACGCCAGATGGGTGCGCGTCACGTTGCCGCGGCCACCTGGCCGGATCGCGAGCGTAGGCCCTACGCGCCCTGACGCGGCGAACACGAGGCCGTGCCCGACCACCGGCGTCGGAATCACCTCGTACGAGTTGCCATCACAGACCCACAGCTCGCGTCCGGTATCTGGATCGTACGCGGTCACCGAGGACTGGCTGCTGACGATGATCTCGTCGCGCGTGGCCACACTGACGGCCACTGGTGTGCCCCATCCGACGTAGGCGCGGCGTGGCGTGCGCCAGAGCTCCTTGCCGGTTTTTGCGTCGAACGCCGCAACGAACGACCCGCCGTCAAAATCCTGAAACAGGATGATTCGGTTCTTGTACAGCAGCGGCGAGCCCGCCGCGCCGTGGTAGTTGTCGACGTCGCCGAGATCCTTGTGCCATACGAGCTTGCCGTCGAAATCGAACGCCGCCAGCCCCCGGCTGCCGAATGACGCGTAGACCAGTGTCCCGTCGGTTGACGGGGTCGCCGATGCGTGGCCGTTCTTGTAGTGCGCGCGGCCGGTTCGGCCCTCCGGCGCGAAGGCCTCCCATAGCTGCGTGCCGTCCGATCTTCTGAAGGCCAGCAGTGACACGCGACGCCCGCCTTCGTGCTCCGTCGTCAGAAAAATTTTGTCGCCCCATACGATCGGCGACGAGTTACCCCGGCCCGGCACCGGCTTCTTCCACGCGACGTTCTCGGTAGCCGACCATGTGTCAGGGTACGTGCCGGTGACCAGCCCCTGTCCCGACGGTCCGCGCCACACCGGCCAGTACTTCGCGCCCTCGCCCTCCACGCTGACCATGCGCACCTCTGGTTGTTGCGCGATCAGCGCAGCGGCACCGAGGAGAAGACACACGATCGCGAGCGGCAGCTTCATCGCCCTCCATTTTTTCATATGACCGGCGAGGTAGAGGATGTTCGTGAATCCGCGCCGCTTCAACGCGGCGCCGGCGATATGTGCGCGCGGCCCATGCCCGCAGTACACCACGAGGGGCGACTCGCGTGTCGCCAATAGTGTGCGCGCATGCCGCCCGACCTGCCAGAACGGCACGTGTTGAGCGCCGGGCACGTGTCCAGCGTCGTACTCTTTCTTCGACCGGACATCGACGATGACAGGAGGATCACCCGCGGTGATGCGTTCCAACAGCGCGTCAGGTGTGATTGAGCTAATCCGCAATTACGAACCGTCTGGCTTTCAGCTCGAACCGCGGCAGTGTGTTGGCCGCGACCACGCGCAGCGGGACGGCAAGGCCGAGCGATTCGCGAAGCGCATCGGTCACACGGCGCGCGACGTCGGTCGGTCCGCCGGCGCCTGGGCTCAGCTCGATCTCCACGGACAATTCGCGCAGCGCTCCCTGTGCGGAGACGGTGGCGCGGTACTCTCCTACTTCGGTGAATCGGCGAACGACTGATTCCACCGCCGACGGATACACGTTGACGCCTCGCACGTTCACCATGTCGTCCGCCCGCGCAAGGATGCCCCCTTCGAGCCGCGTAAAACTGCGGCCGCACGCGCACGGACCCGAGCGCCGCATGACGAGGTCGCCGGTGCGATATCGAATCAGCGGGCTGGCGGTTCGCCCCAGATTCGTCACAACGAGCTCGCCGCGTTCACCGTCGGCGACCGGGCGATCCGAGCCCGGCTCGAGAATCTCGCAGATGTATTCCGCTTCATTGACATGAAGGGCACCCGGCGACTCCCAGCACTCGAAGCTGATCGGGCCGACCTCGGTAAGTCCGTGATGGTCGATCACGCGCGCCCCCCATCCTGTCTCAATCCGCCGCCGCGTCGACGCGATGCTGCCACCGGCCTCGCCGGCGACGATCAGCATGCGCACCGAGCTAGCGGAGAGATCGGCCGCCCGGCCCCGCATTTCTCCCGCAACCTCGAGCAGACGGAGCGCGTAGGTGGGAGTGCAGCAGATGACCGTGGGGCGCAGCGTTTCGATCATCGACAGGCGAACCTGGCTCGACATGCCGCCGGCGGGGATACAGTGTGCGCCGATCTGGCAGCCCGCCTCGAACGCGGTCCAGAAGCCGAGAAAGGGGCCGAACGAGAACGGAAAGAAAATCCGATCGTGTTCGTCGACGTGCGCGCCCGCGTAGACCGCTTTCCAGCACTCGAGCATCCACTGCCAGCTCTCGTTCGTGTCAACCCACCGCAGCGGGCTACCAGTGGTCGACGACGTCTGGTTGTAGCGCGTGTATCGATCGACAGGCTCGCTGAGGTTGGTGCCCCAGGGCGGCGATGTCTGCTGGTCGTCGATCAGCTCGCGTTTGGTCGTGAGCGGCAGCGCGGCAAGGTCGCGTGGAAACGTGAGTGCGGCCGGATCGATGCCGGCCGCGTCGAGCTTGCGCGTGTAGAACGGGTTCGTCCCGTAGATCTGCCGAATGAGCGCGGCAAGGCGATCGGCGGACCGCGACGCCAGGACTTGGCCGTTCGTCATGTCAGGCCGGTGCCACCTGAAACAGCGCGTCGATCTCGGGAGGGATATCGATCGATCGCATCGGCTCGCCGGGCTTGGTGCTGACGCACTTCACGGCAATCTTCCCGGTCGCAATGCGCGTCTCGCCCCTGGAGACGACGCCTTCATACCGGATCGTGCGCGCGTCTTTGCCGACGATGCGCAAGTGCACTTCGAATTCGTCCTCGAACCTCAGCGGCCGGTGAAATTCAAACGACGCTTCGACCCGCGGCCAGCCGATGCCCGATCCGCCGGCGATGGTGACGCCCGCCTCGCGCCACATTGCATGCTCGGCTTCCTCCAGATAGCGGAAGAACCAGCTGAAATGGACGATGCCCGCCATGTCGGTTTCGTAGAACTGCACCCGTCGCTTCAGGCGGTATTCACAAGGCATTTTTAGTCGCGGGGGCCCCTCGCCCCGCTCCCGTCGCTCGCTTGTGGGGCCCCATCGCCCCACGCCGCTCGCGGCGTCATACGAGGGGCAGCACTTCGACGATGTCGCCGATCTTGGCGCCGTTGTGGATCATTTCAGTGCGGCGTCCATAGAGCGTCTTCGGCTCGCGCATCCAGAATACGCCCATCATCTCGGGATTCGGCGTCACCGAGAGAAACATCGTCGGCCGGCTTTCGTAGTCGACGCCGCCATCGCGAAGCACGCGGCCGAGCGGCACGTCGTTTTGCAGAATCTGCTTCTGAATGCGCAGGGGAAACGCAGGGATCCTGATGCGGATGGCACCCATCTCGACCGGCCGTCCTGTGTACTCCTGCGCGAGCAGCACCCGGCGGAAGTACCACGGGCCGTGGCGGAAGGTCGCGAGAGGCCGCAACGCGACGCGACCGCCGAAATGGCGCTCGAGCGTCAACGTCATGTCGGTCCGGTGCACCAGCAGCGATCGATACGGCAACGGGATGTCGTCGGGATCAATGGCTTTGACCCGCGGGAGCTCGACACCCGATCGCGCGTATACGAAATCGAGCGGAAAGAGCATTCCATTTGTCGTGATTCGCGCGGTGGGCTTACGTGTACCGGATGCCCGCATGTTTCGGCTGGAAAAACCGTGGAAGAAGTGAGTCGACGCGCAGAAGCCCCGCGCGGGTAAGGGAGACGACGTCGCGGTCCGCTTCGGCAAGGAACCCGCCTTCGTCGAGCGTACGCAGCGGCGCTTCGAATCGCTGCAGGATGTCGACGCCGTATTTCGCCGTGAAGTACGACGGGCGGACATGGCCGAGCTTCAACTGCAGGACCAGCTCGCGGATGAGGCGCTCTTCCTGATCGGGCCGGTAGGCGCGGCTCAACGGCAGCGCGCCGTCGCGAATCTTCGCGCTGTAGGTCTCCCACTTGTCGAGGTTCTGCATGTGCACGCCGTTGATGTGCCCGAACGACGCCACACCGAGACCCGCCAGATCGGCGCCCTGCCACAGCCGATCGCGGTAGATGAACTTCGTGCGATCCGGATTCCTTACGGCGGTGTACGCGCTGCCTACGGTATATCCCGCCTTCTGCAGCGCGTCGAACGCTTCATCGACCCAGCGGCGCTTGGTCGACCAGCTGGCCACGTGCTCCTGGAAACGGCCGGTGCCTTTCAACACGTCGCTGCTGATGGTCGTGTTGAACGGCAGCTCCATCTGGTAAATCGTGACGCTATCCGGGGCCAGCTCGATGGTTTTCTGAACGCAGCGCTGCCAGTTCTCCTCGGTCTCGCCGAGCATGCCCGCGATGAGATCGATGTTGATCTGCGGAAATCCGAGCGAGGTCGCGAACTCGTAGGCGCGGAAAATCTCCGGCGACCGGTGCGCGCGGCCGTTCACCTCGAGGATGTGGTCGTCGAAATTCTCGATGCCGAGGCTGAGCCGCGTCACGCCGAGGTCGCGAATCGCGGAGAGTTTGGGCTCGGTCAGCGTACCCGGCTCGCACTCGAACGTGATTTCTTCGGCAGACGTCCATGGCGTCACGGCGGTCATCCGATTCACGAAGCCCGTCAATTGCCGCACTGAGAGAAACGAGGGCGTTCCGCCGCCGAAGTACACGAAGTTGAGCGGGCGCCCGTTGATCGCGGGATAGGTGTTGTAGATCGCCCATTCGCGCGCCATCACATCGAGATACTCTTCGACTTCCTGCGCGTTCTTGTCGGTGTAGACGCGGAAGTAGCAGAAGTGACAGCGCTTGCGGCAGAACGGAACGTGGAGATACAGGCCGAGTGGCACCGCCGCCGCCGGCGAGCTCAGCGCAGGGAGTGCATCCCCCTCGACGGCATCACCCGTCCAGACGGAAAACGGCGGATAGTTGGCAACGAAATAGCTGCCGACCTCCGTTTCGTCCACCGCCGTGCTTCGCCCTGTGTCAGCCATTGATTTCGAAATGTATCCTGCGCGCGGCTGGCCTGAAGGCCAGCACTACGTACGTATACGATAGTCGTAGTGCCGACCTTTAGGTCGGCCAGGTCGGCCCTAGTTCAGCGTCCACAACGCCAGCGTGTCGATGTCCTTCACGAAAATCCGATTGCCGGAGATGACGGGCGGCGCCCACGTCGCGCTCGTCGCCACCGTGTAGGTCTTGATCGGAGTGAAAGCGACGCCCGGTGTCGCTTTTCCGATCATCAGTTCGCCGGAGTCTTTCAGCACGAACATCAGGTCGCCCGAGAGCGTAATCGCCGCGTTGCCGGCCTGGCGCGGGTCGGAGAGCCACAGCGTCTTCCCCGACTTCGCATCGGCCCAGAAAAACTGACCGCTGTTGAGCGGGGACATCGAGAAGATCGCGTCGCCCACGAGCACGCCGTTGCTGAATGACATCTGCACCTGGGGGTTCTCCCAGGCGAGATCGGCGACCCACGTCCCACCTTTATTGGCGACGATGTACGACGTCAGCGGCTTGCCCTGTCCGGCGACGATGATGGTGTTGCCGCCGTAGACGAGCGGCGTAATCGAATTCGTCGTCGAGCGCGCTTCGAACGGCACGCTCCACAGTAATTTTCCGTCCGCGGCGCTAACACCGACGAGATTGCGCTGCGAGAACACGACGACCTGGCGCGTGCCTCCGATGTCCGCGATGATCGGCGACCCGTATCCAGGGCCATCGCCCGTCCACGTCCATTTGACCGCGCCGGTCGCCGGGTCGAACGCCGTCAGCGCGCCGTCGTTGTTGCCGCCGACGTGCAGAATCATCATGCCGCCGTCGACGATCGGCGACATCGCCGTGTGAAAGCTCGGCTGCACCGGCGCGCCGGGCTTCTGCCAGAGCTCTTTACCCGAGGCGGCGTCGAACGCGCTTACGCGCCCGGTCATACCCAACGTGAACAACCTGCCACCAGCGAACGCCGGGGTCGACTTCGGTCCGGGACCGTGCCGGCTTGTGCTGTTGTTCATCTGGAACACCGCGGCGTACGGGCGTTCCCAGATAATCTTGCCGGTGTCGGCGTCAATCGCGCGCAGCACTTCGTTGTCGCCCTGCCGCGAGAACTGATAGACGCGGTTGCCGACCAGAATCGGCGTGGAATAGCCCTCGCCAACGGTGATCTTCCATCGCTGCGTCAGCGCATCGGGCCAGGCTTTGGGCTCGGTGAAGCCGGTCAGCGTGCCGTCCCGCCGCGGGCCGCGCCATTGCGGCCAGTCGGAGCCGGCGTTCTGCGCCGCGACGACGGCGGTGAATCCGCCCAGCACGATGGTTCCGATGAGTAGTCGATGTGATGTGTTCATATTTGCCTTCATCACGGTCTGCCTGAAGACGACTCTACCGCGTATACCGTGTAAACGAACCTATTCCGTACGTAATGCCGACAACAGCGGCGATCGCAGCGCCGCAACCGTGGCGCCCACCGACGCAAGGAGCCCGGTTCCCAACACGCCGAGCAGCAGCAGCGCCAGCGTCAGTATCGGCAATCGGCCGCCGCGATCGAGAAACACCGGTGCAATGGCAACCAGCGCGCAACACGTGCCGATGATCAATCCCCCGACCAGCACAAACACGTTCTCAGCCACGACCATCGTCAGAAGATCCGATCGTGTGTAGCCGAGCGCGCGCAGCAACGCCAACTCTCGCCGGCGTTCGAGCACATTCCGAAGGAGGATCGCGCCGAGCCCGAGCGTGCCGAGTACCAGCCCCAACCCGCCGAGCATCTGGAACGTCGAGAGGTAAGTATATTCAACGCGGTGAAAGCCCGCGAGACGTCCGGACGTGGACGCGACATCGACCCCAAAATCCGTCAGCCGCGATTCGAGCAGTTCGGTCACCTCACCTGTTTGCCGGAGAGGCGCGTCGGCCAGGAAGAAGCGATAGCCCTCCCACTCGGGGAACCGCAGCACGAATGGCCGCTCGGCCATCAGCAGCTCGCCCTGAAAGATGCTGTCGGACAGGGCGGCGACCAGACGCAGCCTGACGGGTCGATCTGACGATCCCGGCAGCACGAGCTCGTCGCCGAGCTTCATGTGCAGCACGTACGTCATCGAATTGGCATCGGCGATCACAGGCACGGCGCCGTTATCGAGCTCGCGGTTCAGCAGCAGCCATGGGTTTGCCCGCTCTTCCGGTGTGGCGGCGAGCGAACTGTGAAACGCGAACCGTCCGCTGTTGATGAAATCCTGCGTCGCCGCCATGATGCGCGGGTTCTTCGGCTGATAGAGATTCAGACAGCTTGCGTCATCACCTGGGCGCACGCGAAAGCGATCGAAGCGGACGTTCTGCAGCGCCGCGCCTGCCGGCAGGTTCATCGCGTCGCGGCCGGCCGGGTCGTTGAGGTCGTGGACGACGGGCAGCATGGTCTCGACGAGCAGCGGATAGCCTCCTTCTCCGGAGTGTCTATCGAGCAGCGTCGCGGATGCGTCGCGCTTGAACGCCTCGACCGCGACGATGATGAACGTGGCGAAGGCGATGAGCGCGATGCACAGGACGCTTCGCGCGGGCCGGTACGCCGTATTCCGCCATCCGAGCCGCCACACCGCCCACGCGCCATGTCCGCGGAGGGCGCCCCAGGTTCCACTCCGCAGCCACGCCGACGTCAACGACAGCATCGCGATGAGCGAAAGCGCTCCCGCGCCGAAGAATCCGGCGACGCGCGGTACGACACCCAGCGCTGTTCCGATCAGCAGCGCGAGCGCAATTCCACCCGCTGCGATGGCGAGAACAACAGGGCGCCTACCTCTTACGTTTTTCGTAAAAATGGGGTCTGACCCCTTAAGCAGCGCGCGTGTGGAAGTGGCTGCGAGTAACCGCAGCGACCACCAGATCGACGCGACGGCGATCAGCACAACGGATAGCGCTCCGCCGACCAGCGACCATGGGTCGATGTGCAGCGTCAGCGCCGTCGTGCCGACAGCGGCGACCCACCACGTGCGAAGACCGAGCATGATGAGAGCGGCGTAGGCGATCGCCCCGCCGATGCCGACCACGCCGCCAATGCCGGCGAGGAATAGCGCCTCGCCGGTAAACAGCCGTCGGATAGCGGCGGGATCGAGGCCGAGCGCCTGCAACAGCCCCACCTCGCGAAGCCGCTGCTCCACGCCGAGCTTGAAGAACAGGCCTGCGAGGAGCAGCGCCGACACGACAAGAAAAAAGCTGAAATAGGTGAAGTACTCACCGAAATCGGTGGCGCCGCTCGAGGCCGCGAGTCCCTGGGCGCGCACGTCAAATACCGAAAATCCCAGCGTCAGCGGGTCGAGCTCGCCGACCAGCGCTTGCTCATATCTCGCGCGTGCGTCTTCGAGCGCCACCTCGCGCTGCGGAATCAAACGGAGCGCGGTCAGTCCCCCATAGCGCGAGCTCCACAACTGCTGTCCGCGTTCGATCGGGATGAACGCCTTTGGTGTCGCGCGATAACGGTTCCAGTACTCCTCATCGATCGGGCGCACGCGCTTCAGATCGACCGGAAACGGCGGGTCCCAGTCGGCCACGCGATCGGAGTCGGTGATGCCGGGATACTCCGGCACGAGATCCCGATCGGCGGTGGGGCCGATGATCGGCATGATGCGCGCGACGCGAAACTGGGCCGTTTGCGTCCTCAAACGTCCTTCTGTTTCCCATACGAAGTAATCAATCGAGACGAGGTCGCCAACGGTGGCCTGGAGATCTTTCGCCGCCCAGTCATTGAGAACGATCGCACCGGGGCCGTCCTTCTGTGCCGCAGCACCGACCCATCCAAGGGCGGGAAGATCGATGGCGGTCACCGTCGAATACGGGATCTCGCGATCGCCTGCGCGGATGGCATTGGCCAGGTACGTCAAGGTAGGGATCACGACCATGCGCGAGCGTTCCGCCACTCGTATCGCCGCAGAAGCAATCGCATCGCTCAGCATCGTGCTGCGGCTGTCGACAGCGATGACGTCGAGCGCGTCCAGCGCGCGGACGCGCACGCCGAAGTCGTCGGCGCGCGCCGACTCGCGGAGTCTCCGTTCGACGTCCGTAACATCGAGCTCTTTGATGAGAATGGCGTTGGCGCGCTGGCGCTGATCGAGCAGCGACTGCATTCTTGCCAGCGGCACAAAGATCGCGCGAACCGACCCCTGACGGGGGCTCAGCGAAAATTCGCCCAGATCGTCCCGCCCCAGTACCTGACGCACCGTAAGGCGCAGGCTGCGACCCAGATCCTCTTTCCTGCCGTGGAGGGACTCGGCAGGTATCGGCGATGAATTTTCCACGCGAACGATGACAGACGAGGCGCTGCCGGCTGCAAGTTCCTCGGCCAATGCTTCGCTGATGAGGGCATCGTTCCCGGCGGGCGCCGTGACGCGATCGAGGCCGTGAAACCGCCAGAACCGGTCGTCGACCGCGTAGACCTGCACGCGTGACGCGCGGCGGCCGCTTTCCTGCGCCGCGACGAACCCTTCCACGACAATCAGCGGCGCGGACTGCCCGAATGCAGCGGCGAGCTGCTCGCGAAAGAACCCCTGAGACGCCACCACACGATCGGCGTTGCCCAAACGCTGCAGCACGAGATCCCGAAGGCTGGCGCGTACTGAGACGCCGACCGTCAGCGCGCCCGCGAGCACGCCGACGGCGATGGCCACGCCGCCGATGACCGCAAGATTACTACGCCAGTAGTGACGTAGGCTGCGACGGCGGAGAGTACTGGCTTTCATCGGAAGGTTACGTCGCGCGCCGCAAAGTGCGATCGACCAGATCGAAGCGGATCGGAAACCGCGCGGCGAGCTCGGCGCTGTGCGTCACGACAATCAGAATCGCCTGCTGCTTCTGCTGCAGGTCGAAGAGGAGCGAGGCGACCGACTCGGCCGCCGCGCGATCGAGATTGCCGGTCGGCTCGTCGCACAACAGCAGCCGCGGACGCCGGACCAGCGCGCGCGCGAGCGCGACACGCTGTTTCTCGCCGCCCGACAGCTCGGCCGGATGATGGGTCGCACGATGCGAGAGGCCGACCTGATCGACAAGCTGCCGCGCGTGCGCCTCGAGGCCCGACTCGACCGTGCCCACCAGCGTCGGCACGAGCACGTTCTCGATGACGCTGCACTGCGGCAGGAGGCAATGATCCTGAAACACGAAGCCGATGTGCTTGTTACGGAAGGCGGCGAGATCTTTCGCCGACAGGCTGAACGGGTTCGTTCCGTCAATCGTGACCGCGCCTGTCGTCGGCGGCTCCAGCGCTCCGAGAATGTAGAGAAGCGTGCTCTTCCCGCTGCCCGACGGCCCCATGATCACGGCGGCGTCACCCGGCGCGAACGACAGCGACACGTCCGACAACACCGCGACTTCGCCTTGCGGAGACGGATACGACTTGCCGACGCCGTTTACGAGGAGCATGTTTTAATCACGAGGCCCCTCGCCCCTCGGCGCTGCTAATGGTCGCATACACCTCGAGCATGCGGTCCGCAGACCGCTGCACGCTGTAATGCTCGCGCACCCCGTCGAACCCGCGCTGTCCCAGCTCGGCGCGGAGCGCCGGCGCCTTCCACAGCGCGTAGAGTCCTTCTGCGAGGCTCTGTGGACTACACGGATCGACGAGAAGCCCGCCAGAAGCTCGCGCGAGGATCTCGGGAAACGCGCCGTGCCGCGGCTGAACGACCGGCACGCCGCATGCCATGGCTTCGAGCAGAAACAATCCCTTCGGCTCGACGTAGATCGTCGGCACCGAGAAGACATCGAGACCGCGGAGAAACTCGATCTTCTGCTGCCGATCGAGCGCGCCGCGATACTGCAACTCTCCCGCCAACCCGGCGTTCGTGAGCGTGCGCTCGACATCCTTGAGATATTTTTGCTGGTCTGGCGCCAGGTAGCCGGCGACTTCGAGCCGCGCGCTCTCAACGCCAGCCATGCGTCTGAATCGCACGTACGCGTCGCAGAGGCCGAGCAACCCTTTCTCAGGTGCAATGCGCGCCAGATAGCCAATGGTGAAGGGCCGGCCCTGAGGCGCATCCCGCCGCCGATCGAATCCCTCGAGGTTGATGCCGAGAGGCACGACGTCGATCTTCTCACGCGAAACAGACAGGTACTTGGACATGAAGTCGGCGTAGTAATGGCTCACGGCCGTGAAGCGGTCGACCGAGGCGGCATTCTTTCGAATCAGATCGAGCGCCTCGTCACGATGGCTCTTCGTGAGCCCGTCGAGAAATAGATCCTCCCCTTGCAGCGTGCAATGAACGGGGGCATGCAGGGCGCGGCGAATGGGCGGCGCGAGGCTCGCGAGAAGCGCGTTCGGCAGCTGGACTACGTCGGGCGCGGGCTCGCTCACCAGCCACTCGAGCATCTTGTCGAATTCCTTTCGCTGGAATCCGTCCTCACCTTTCAGCATCGAGATCGTCAGCTCGCCGAGCGAGCGCGGATCGGTCGAGATCGAACCTGACGAGGCCGCCTTGATCAGCCACGGCGCGTCGATCAGCCGGTCGAACGCGCGGGGAGCACGGCGGAAGAACCGGACTTTTTGTTGCAGGTACACGCTGATGCCGCCGAAGAAGACGCGCTCCTCGCTGACGTTCGGCTCGTCGGTCAGCGTCGGTGTGTAGAGCGGCACGAGCACGACGTCGTGGCCGCGCGCTTTCAGCTCGGCGGCGAGCGCGTTGTCTCTCAAACAGCTGCCGCAGTACATCCCCGCCGCGCCCGCGGTTACGAAAAGGATCTTCACATGCTGGACATGCTGGCGCTCTGCAGCGCCCGCGGGCGGTACAGGAAATCGACGATGTTGCCTTCGTGCGGCTGGAGCCAGTTGAGCCTGATGGTCGGGACCGGGCCGAGATTGAGGCGATCGATGTGCGTCGCATCGAGAAGCGCGCGGCGCAGCTCCGGCTTCCCGGTCACCGCGGTGCAGACGAGCGTCGGCCCCATCGCGTCCAGCAGCTTCTGTTCGGGACATTCGACCACGGTGACGAACGGGAACATGTACTCCTTCGACGCGATGGCCGCCTCTGGCGATTCGCAGTGCACGACCGTCGGCAGCAGATATTCGGCGCGGCCGTTCTTCACCACGCGCGGCGTATCGCGATACTTCGCGGTGTAGTCGGTCACGCCTGAGGCTGCGAGATCGGCGTCGATCGATTGCGAGATGGCCTCCGCCATCCCCGGCACAGTGAACGCCGCGAGGGTGGCGTTCGGATCGTCCGGCGGAAGCGCCTGGATCGCGGCGAGCCGTTTTGCGAGGGCATCGGCGATTTCGCGGCTGTTGCGGCTCACCCAGATGCCCGAGCAGTTGATGCAACCTCGCCCGCTGTTCAGGAACACGCTATCCGCCATCATGTCGATGTATTGCTCCCAATCGTCGACGCAGTCGTCGCCGAACACGATTTTCGAGAACCCCGGGCCGTGCACCTGCACGTGCGGGTTGCCCTTGTAGCGCTCGACGGTGGCCGTGCCGCCAAAGATCAGGCTGCGGCCGCACGCGGCCACGACCGCCGCTCCGACCTCGGCTTCGCCCGGATAGATCGAGATCGCGTCGCGCGGAATGCCCGCCTGAAAAAAGGCCTCGGCGATCCGGTACGGCGTCCACGGCTCCTGTGGACCCGGCTTCAGCACGAGCCCAATCTGCATCGGGATGATCGGCAGCCACAACGTATGGACGCCCGGAGAATTCGACGGCAGCACCAGCCCGAGCACGGGACTCTGTGCCTGATAGCTGATGGGCACGCCGTTCTCTTCGCCGTAGCCGGTCGTCAACACATTGAGGTCGAGTCCGCGGGTCAGCGAGCGGAGGATGTTGCCCATCTCGCTGAGGACGAACTGGTTCTTCTTCATGTTCGCGCGGCACATCGCCACCGGCAGGCCCGTGCTCGCCGACTGCTGCCTCGCGAAATCGTCAGGCGTCTGCGAGCCATCGCCGAGCGGCAGCTCGGCGTTCATGTAGAGGTCGCCGGCCACCTTCATTCGCGCCACGAGCTCGGCGACAGGAATCTTGCGCAGTGCGTCGCGCGCGTTCGATGCCTTGCGCATATCGCGCTGGATGAGGCCGGCGTTCGCCCGCCCGACGCGCGCGATCGGCTCGCCGGTGAG